>Ga0074193_1000063_pt1 | contig 199401 bp, 151 predicted proteins | sample EPASupsiteHSE605_FD_64523 | JGI IMG/M metagenome (GOLD analysis project Ga0074193, IMG submission 64523) | Bioremediated contaminated groundwater from EPA Superfund site, New Mexico - Sample HSE6-05 | ecosystem: Environmental > Aquatic > Deep subsurface > Groundwater > Contaminated ... | reverse complement strand
TCTCTAATTGTCATGTTTCAGGATATGATTGTATTTACTTTTATGCTCAAAATACCATTGATGCATCATTTATTCATTTGAGCGAGAACAAGGTTGATATTGTTATTGATGTTGATCATTCATATAATGGACATATCAATAATATTAATATGATTGAAAACATACATAACAATGGAGGCTATCGATCGATAATACATGATAATATTTTTGGAGTCATCTCAGTTGAATTTAGTATTTTTCGATCGAATAGTTTTCCAATTTTATTATCAAACAATCGTATTACGTTTATTGATTGTTTGTTTTATAATAATGTATTTACAAATAACAATATTGTATTTTATCCTAGTACGATTGTTATTAAAGTTATATGGAATTGCAATAATCCTAATCGACATACTAATCATGCTAATATGAAATTTCCGATTTGGAAGTTTCATATTTTTATGGTGGTTAATTCTTTTTTCTTAATCTGAAGTATAATTTTTTTTGATGATTAATAAAAGAGAATTGCGTTCTAATTTAATCGGTGTTACATTTGCCAGGTTAGGGAAGAATATTTAAGGTATTATTAAATTGCTAATAATCGTTTTGTTCAAATCTTGATAGGAAGTTCGGAAAGTAATAAATTAAATTGTGATAAACTGGTCATTATTTACGATGGATGCAAATTCAAAGATTGAAAAAGCAGAAGTCAGCAATTATAGAAATGTACGAAATCCTCCTAGAAATCGATTTAGTAGGGCAGAAGATAATTTATTGCGTGAATTAGTTAATAAATATGGCAACAAATGGAGGTTAATTGCTTATGAGATGAAGACAAAAGATGAAAGGCAGTGTAGGAATAGGTGGCGAACGTATATACAGCCAGGTTTGATTCAAAGCCCACTAACAGATGAAGAAATCCGAGTTCTATTATTTTGGGTTGAGAGGTGTGGGACTAATTGGAGAACCATTGTTCATCTTTTTCCAGGTCGAACATGTACATTCTTAAAGAACCAGTTTGTTACATATTGCAAGCGATTTAGTATCAATAGAAAAGAGTATTTACGAATGGGTGAAGAGATTCGAAAATCCAGGAAGGAAAGTGTAATTATTGATGATAAATCATGAATTAAAATTCCTATTTCAAGAGGATTGTCCCTCTTTATAATCGATATTAGATGATGAGATATCATATTTCATATATATTTATGAAACTAACCCTATGATGACTAAATCGAGAAAATATGTTATATAGTTTCATGTTATTCTATTTTCTTATCATTTCTTTTATAATAGTAGATCATATAATTTTCATATTATATAAAATATATTGCTTTATTCTTGATTAGTTTGGTGGCATATATGTTCTAGTTAAGTCAAATAAGTTACTTTTTTCGAATAAAATGCACACCTAAGACTAGTATATATTGGTTTAAGATATTTTACTATGTTATTTTCCATTAAATAAATGTGAAGATTCACTCTTTAATTAATCACATCAAAACAACGAATTAAAAAATCATGTCACTTTACTTAACAAAAAAATGTTCCATTTAAATCTACATTAATAAACAACACAAAAATTAATTTGAAAGTTCACCAACTATAACAAATCCATCTGTACTACATGATGCAATAATAGGAGAAGTTGGATGAAAACTGACACCTGTAACACTTCCTTTATGTCCTGGTAATTCATACTTTAAAATAGGATTATAAACATCTTCAACATTCCAAATTCGTAATAACTTATCACAGCCTCCACACATAATATAATCATCATGCCATTCGCATCTAATAGGAGAAACTTCACTATAACTTTGACAATACTTAATACTACTAACAATTCGAGATTCTTTATCACATGAACTTTGAGTATTAAAGATTTTCAAATAACCATCATTATCAACACTACAGCCATATTTACCATTACTGCTTAAACTAGTTCCATAAATGATTGATTCCCCTTCAATACTACTTAATAAATGAATTCGTTGATTCTCAAAATCAATACTATCATAGTAAACATTACCACATGCACCTCCAATTAAAAGATAATTGCTTAAATTACTAATAGAAATTACAGGAGAACTAGAGCGAATTTGATTAATATGATTTTTACATCGAAGATCATGAATATAAACATACCCATCATCATCACCTGAAACTATAAGATTATGATACTCCTCAAGAAAACTAACACTATTAATAATATTTTTATGACTCTTAATACGACGAATAACAAGACCTTTGTTCGTATCTTGAACACATAATGTTTTATCTGCTGAAGACGTTACAAAACTCAAAGAATCAAAAGACCAGGAAAGACTAGTAACGCCAAGTTTATGCGGACGAAGACTACCAATAGATTCAATATTATGATTAAGACGCCATAAAATAACTTCTTCTGCACATGAAGCTAAAAGTTGGCCGTCGCGAGAAAACTTGACTTCGTTAACAACACCTTTATGATCACTTAATTCATAAACAGAATGTTCAAGATATGTGTTGCCTTGAAATAAATTGGTTTGTGAATATGTATCAAGTTCACGAGATATGTGACTAAGAACTAATGACATATGTGTTTCTTCTGTAATCGTATGTGCCTCAAAAAGTGGATGGGATATTTAAAGGGTAAATTGGTTCATAAAACACAAATCCGAAATGGGTGATTTATCTGATGATGCTATTAGAAAGGCTTTATTAAAGATACAAAATCAAAGGGAGCAAACCAACTGGATGGCAATAACATATGCTGAAGGTACTTCAGATAAGTTTGTTTTATATAAAGTTGGATCTGGAGAAATGATTGAAGTATTTAGATATTTGGGGTCAAAATTCATCGGGTTTGTATATTTAAGGATTGATATGTTGTTGGGAAAGAAATGTTCGCCAAAGTTTATAATGGGAATGTATTTTGGATCAGAATCAACGTCATTTCAAAAAGCAAGGCTATATTTACACAAAGAAGATGTAATTGCAGTTCTGAAACCAATCAATGCGGAAATGATAATATTTGAAGAATCAGATTTATTAGATACAAACATAGCAAAAATTCTTTCCAACTACGAAAACAATTGATAGATTAGATTTGGAAAGGGTTGCGATAATTGTCTTCCAATTCGAAATTGATTTCCAAATTCTCTTCTCTTTGTTGCTCATCTAAAGATATTAGCTCTGGTTGAAAACATATTGCAACGCCCATCAGATCTACAAACAATCCAAAGATAAAACAAATAAACATTGCAGTTGAAGTAACCCATCTGATAATTTTAAAGATTTCTCCTAGCTTTTCCAAGCACCCTGATTGCGAATTGCATGGATATGCAGGCTGGTCATTTATATCATTGAAACCACAGCATTGCAAATCATTTTGGAAAACTAGCTTAGTATCGTTGTCAGCATTTGCCCACGTCGTGGCGACAGAATTCATTACAGATGTTGGATCTGATGTCAGAATTGATAACAATATTTCAATTGATAACAATACAGTCATGCATGAATGAAACATGACCCACCCAAGACCAGTGTTTGTCAAAGCTGCTGCCCATCCTACAACTATTATCATGAAACCAAGAATGATCACAGCAATCAATAATGAAATAACATCTACAGCCAAAAAATATGCTATATTGGTCTTTGAGAAATAGTGGACAGATAAGCCACATAAAAACATGACGAAAATTGATTGGATCAAATTCAATATAATAAAACCCACACTGACCACATATTTCTCTTTAGAAATCGGAACTCTCTTACAAAGACAAGCCTTATCGTTATCAATTTCTTCAGGATGAGAGAATTTTACAATAACACGCTGAGAAGAAAACTTTCTTTTCATAATAAATAACACTTTTATTTAGGAATTGGGATCAGCAAAATAACGCCCCTTTGAGTAACTGCGGCAATACAATTGCTATTGTAGTAATATGATAGAGCTAAGATTCTTGAATCTGATTGGTATATGATTTTCTGTGAGTTTGGATCACATGCATTGAATAGGTGGATGTTATTCAATGTATCAGAGAAGCAAACATAATCAAATCCATCATATAAGGAGTATTTGGTCCACGAAGTTGAGTGATTAGAAATTGACCCAATAATAATACCATTTGGAGAAAAGATATGTATTTTATATTGTGTGTCAACAATAATTAGGCCCCATGAATCTGTTATGAGGATTTTATGAGCTTCTTCTCCATCTAAATGGAATATTGAAGAATATGAATGATTAAACAATGAATGAACAAAGAGTTGACAATTATTTGTACCAAAAGCAAATATTCCAAATTTAGAACTTAAAGCAATTGACAGAATAGGCTTTTTCGAAAGTGCAAGAAGTTTTCCATCAAATGGAAAATCAACTACTGAATAGTGAAAAATCTCACACTCACAATTAACTTGCAAAATTACATTACCATCAATAATGATATCGGAAAATGATTCCAAATTATTAGTCACCTTAGTAGAAGTTTTGCTAATTCTGGTTGCCATTTTGAAGGAAGTGGAAAACATATAAATTAGATCATCAAAATAGTATATATGTGATATATCATTATTCTCAATTAATCCTTGAAAATCCAAAGTAACTCCGGATTCGGTATATCGATTAACTTTATATGTATTATCATTAAATAATATCATTAACCCTTTTCCAAAATGAACACTCTGAATGGTTTCGGGATCAAAGCCCAATCCATAAGATGTGAACACTCCCAAATATTGTTTTTGGATAATCCTTTCATATATTGGAAAAGATGGGTATGTTGAGGATAAATATGAGGTCAAATCAAAAGACTCGAGAGACTTTCTATTATGAAAAGCAATAAGAAATTCATCAAGGTTTTCATATTGAACAAAATGTTTGAATGGCAATAAACTATCATGTGAAAATGGAAGACAGGGCAAAATTTCATTATCATGAACAGATTTACCATTAAAAAGTTCATATAAGAAGATAGTTTCATAATTGGAATAGGATGATTGGTTTTCGAAAACATTTTCAAATGTACGATTTGAAGAAAAGAAAAACCTATTATCAAGAGCAGATATATATCCAATAACTGTGTTTGATAGAACTGGATCAAAATCTAAATAGTATGATTCACGATTCTTGGCAAAAATTTCAATGATTGTATCTGTCCTGGTTAAAACAAAATCAATATCTTTTGCCAATAAAGATATAGTTTGATCTGTTTCAGAAACAATTTGAATTCTGTCTGTACTAAAAAACAGGCATGTTTGGCTCCTAATACCCAAATTCAATCTAATTGCAGGAAGAGATAAGATGCTAAAATCATTGCAAGTAACATTCTGCACATTGAACAAAACCTCTTGATTATTGTTGAAACTTTGATGAGATAATTTTATTGTAGTTTTCAAAGCAGGTGAGAAACCAAAGCATAATTGACTACCATATTGAAAAGTATAATCATGGCTGTTGCCAATGTCTGAATATAATCGATATAGTTGCAATTGTTCAAAAGCACTCTTTTGTTGAAGGAGATTCCCTTTCCCTTTTATAATGTACATATTAGATAATCCAGAGATAAATCCATCAAAATCGGTAATTATCATGTTTTTAATAATTTTCATTTGCTTTTTTAAATGCTCTTGTAATTTAAATATGCTATTTAAACAATTCTGAGATATTTGGTTACGTAAATCATTAAGACTATTTGAAGCTAATAGGATCAATTTGTTTTTTTCTTCGATAGATAGAATATTTTTTAAAACATAAAAATCAAATAATTGAAGTAAATAAGGAAAAGAATGACTATCATTGTTCAAAATCTCCCTTGATTGAACCAGAGATGAAAAATATGAAGATGATGATACATCAAAAATTGTAGTTCCAATTCGAAAATCACATTGTGATATATCGATGGTTAGCAATTGATCAAAAACTAATATACTATTAATATTATAAGTTTGGCAATTATACGATGATAAAACATCAATAGAAAAAAATGGAGATGCAACAAATGTCTCGATAATATCATTTGAAATAGAAAAATTAGAAAATCGAATGAAGAAAAATCTATAAAGACGGATAATAAGTTCAAATTTTGTAATAAAAATGGGATTTCTCTTATACAATTCATTAATAATAATTGTTGAAATGGGATAAAAATCATGATGCAGGACAAAACCAAGATAATCTAAAAGGTTTAACACATTATCTAATTCTATTAAGGAATCTTGCGATTGAATTATTACCTGAGCAAAAAATGAACAAATTGAAGATAAAGCTTCTCCGGATAATTGAATAGCAATTAATACAGGACATAAATACCAAAGATTATCATCATTAATCCAGTTAGTTGACAAATCCGAAACTCCTTTGAGAGCACCAGCACATACTTCTTTGTCTTCGATGGATAAGGATAGAGCAAGAACTGATGCAGCAATATAAAGCCCCGGATACTGAGAAATGATTTTCAATATTTCATCAAATATCGCTTGTTTATCTCTAATCATGCCTAATTGGATCATCGAGGCAATTAATGAGGTTGATAAATGAGGTTTTTTTATTTCATGAATGCAAATCAAAACGTTAATGGTAATAATCATAGAATCTATTTCAAGTAAAGATAATACTATTGAAGGAGAAAGAGAAAAAGACAACTGAGAAAATTGAGGAGATATTAAAATCAGAAGCTGAATGCCAATAACTACAAAAAAATCTCTAGATTCAGATTCAGATATTTGTGCAGATTTCATTAAATATGAGATTATTATATCAATATCTTTATAATATAAGTTCATCAAGGCGATTTGTTTCAAAAACCCAAAATACAAATCCCTGCATTTTTTCCCATGATGTCCCATGTAGTCTTTACTAAATGGTGCAAATATTTCAAAAAATGGAATAAAGACTCGAGAAAAATACTGTTTTCGCTTCAACATTGATGAGCATTGAGTGGGTATTGAATGATTCCAATGATTTACAACCCTTTGAAATCCAGTGGTGGGAGAAAGTTTCCATAAATCAGGATTTACAATCATATTATCAAACAAATCAATACATGCTTCATCTTTTGTTAGAACATCATATATTGAAAAAAAAGCTAAATATAATTGATATGACAAAAACTCGGGATGATTGACTAAGCTATATGATACTAAAGAAAAACCCAAGAAATGATTTTGGGTATCTTTACATTCTTGAAATACAAGCTTCATTATACTAATAATTTGTTCAAATAAACCATTCTGGAAAAGAGAGGATGAATCAAAACACTCTGAAAGCGATAATAAATGATTGCACCTTCCTAAAACACTGCTCAATGATTGACTATTCGAATAGTACTGAGCAAAATAAACAGATATAGGAAAATCATTATGCTCATTATTGATTAAAAAACTAATGTTCTCTTGACTATTGAAAAGACTTGAATGAAATATGAACCCTCTAGATGTAGTAAAAACAGATGGGCCTTGATTCTCATAGAGACATAAAGTTTCTTCACTCAGAACTTTTTCATGAAAACCGAAAGGACCACATATAACATCATTTGATTGGTTATTATCTCCACCTATATCAATTGATAGGGATGACTCTGTAGAAAAGGCCATTGCCTTCACTTCTGAACAATAAGAAAACTCATTTTTCATAAATAATGCAATAGAACTATTTTCTAAGGAGCTTCTTTGGCATAGAAGAGAGAAAAACACCCATTTATTAATTGCTGGGGCGTTGACCATCCTAATATTATGTTTTACCGTCTGACTCTCAAACTTAAAATAAAAGGCAGCCCTATGTAAGTAAAATTCAAAAAATGATCCATCAGATGACGTTATTTTCATTATATGAATTAAGGATCCATTTATAAGGCTTATTGGTTGGTCAATTTTCATCCACATACAAAAAGAAAACATTCTATTAAAAAATGAAGGTGATATGGCAGTTAATGAACAAAAAGGAGTTAATTGACATGGTGCAAAAGAATCTTTCATCCTATATGACATATCCGATAAATGATTATTTAACATCAATGAACCGATTTGGGATGTGGGATTATTGCGGATAAGATTAATATATTGTAAGGCAATAGAATTATTTGAAACTTCTTGCGTTATCATTCCTAATAAGGGAATTACTATTTCATTTATACATTCATGGGACATTTGCAAAACTATTGAACATCCACGATACATAACAATTCGATTTCCGCTAAAACATGAATGTATATAGTCTAACAAGATTGAATCAATTCCACTGTAATGAAGAGCAATACTATTTGATGGCGAAAAACGACAAAGAGACAAAAAATACTCAAGTATTTCATTAATGATTGATGATTCACCAAAACATCCAAGAATAATTGGAATAAAGATAGGATATTTGATGATAAATAGAGTATCCTTGGTATTGGAAATAGATCCAGCAATAATATTGAGAAGTGCTAAGTATATTCCATTTTGGGGTTCTTTTCCTTCAATTTTTTGGACTAAATCTATTAAACCCTTTATCCTAAAAGTGGTCAGAGGGTATGTTGGGAATGTTTGGGATACCAATGAGAAAAACTTTAATAGAACTAATAAAATTGCACTATCTGGACATAACAATGAGTAACCCAATATACAATCCAAAGTATCTCCAAGAACAAAAGCAATTTTGGAATTATGACTGATTGAATCAAGTAAACAATTGGCTATATCAACAGCTAATTTATTTGCAAGATCTTTTGTTTCGGCTTTTGGAAATGAATCATACATAATATTTAGGATTTGAGATAATGATACTAAATTATAAGGTGGTGATATAATTAAAAATGATCTCAAGGTTAATAAAACAGATAGAGACAATCCGGTTTCATATGTTAATGACAAAAACATTTCGACAAACTCATTAATAGAAAAACAATCTTGAGCAGCACTAAAATCCTGAAGAATAAAAAATAAAAACCAAAGAGATGAATGAAAAGCAATATCAGATCCAATTATGCCCTGGGTTCTATAAAGTTGAAGAGATCTAATAACAATTGAAAACGATCTGACAGATGGTTCTGTGGTAAAAACCCTTGGATTAATTGAAACTTGATGATTCATTATTCTGGAAACAATTTCTGCCACCATAAATGGGTATAGAGCAGAAGCAGATATCAGATCCGATAAATAGGAAGGAGCATTTAAATAAAACATTGTTAAAACATAATGACGGAGACTATTAAGTTGAGAACTAATACCATTCTGAGAAAAAATTGTTGATGAGGCATCAAAAATAATTGAAGACATAAGAACATCTTGAATAGGTGTTATAGAAACCATATTAGATAACGCTGTTAAAAAAAATAAAAAACAAGAAATGCAATCAAAAACTTTTTCTTGGTCACTCAGAGCCATAATTATCCTTCCAAAAGAGGAAAAGAACCTATCAATACAAAGAGTGTCTGCTTTCTCTAATATTGTGGATAATTGAACAATTACTCCATATAAGTTTGGATCAATCAGCTGTTTGAATGTCATTATATTACTGTATTTCGATAAATTGATATGTTGAAATCCATTTTCAAAATCGGAATCATTGTTAACATGAAAGATTTGGTTTCCAGGGGAATTTAATTTCTCTGAGATTTCAAAAGCAGGTTCATCGCTTTTCATCATGCTTGTGTGAATTATTAATGGGCATCGTATCACTTTTTCAATAATAATGGATGGAATACTCACAAAACAGTCCTTGACAGGCTGTGAATTTTCAATTAATGACAATTCGACAATAATTTTATATGCAAGTACATTCATCTCTTTGATAAACGGATCAATAATAGAGATTATGCGATATCTATCATCTTTTTGAATCACTGGACTACTTCTTGATAAAAGGATATTTATCATATCAAGGATAGCAACATTGATTTCGTTAATCTTTAATCTTTCGGCCTTTTTAATAAGCCTCATTAGAAGTGGGCTAAAATCTTCATTTAGACTTTCGTTTAAACTAAAAAACTGGAAAGCAATTATTATTGACATATCATTCCATTCTAAAGTTGCATCTGACAGATAATCATCTAGCAAATATCCGGCAATACTATTCACTATATGATTGTACTCACCAAAACACAAACAAATCAAGCCTTTAAACAAATAAATAAAGGTATCACTAGTTTTTGTTATATTTGGCGTGACAATGTACATTAGGATGTGATATAGACACACAACTATTGTATATTTCGATCTAATAGCAACTCCTTCAATTTTCGTAACAAAGAAAGCATATGAATCTTCATTCCATTTAAATTTATTATAAAAATTCTCAAAAGATGCAAATATAGAATTTCCTTCTGCCAATTTTGCTTCGATTGTCATTATCTGAATTCGATCCAAAACAGGAAGAGTTAAAAAATCTTCATAATGACACGGTTGCTCTTCCTTTTTCCATTCATCCTCTAATTCATTGCGTAATAACAAAAGATCAATTATTGGATGATGTGTAAGGGTAATGATCTGTTTAATCCAACTCATTAATAATCGTTCAAGAATCTTTATTCAAAAAATGATAAAATTTCTCCCAAAGATTTTCGACATTCTTATATCCAGGGAAGTAATTAAGATCAACTAACCAGTATCCCCCATTGTGGTCGATTAGGATATCAAAACCAATTAACTGCATCTTAAGATTATTCTTCAAAATTTCAGAGATATTTTGAAAATCGTGTATTGGATATACTATTTTGTCTAAGTCTGCTGGCTTGTCCCATAAGCCATTATTCTCGGAAGACTTTTGTGAATGAAAATCTAGAACTATTTCTTCTCCCTCTTTAATATCACGGGTGGATGGACGAGCTCCAACTTCTAGAATATCACCAATTGTGTAGTTCTTATATACAATGCCACCATGATTTATGTACTCTTGAAGAAGGACAGGACACTGCATTCCAACAAGAGAAACAGGAGAAGAAACAAGGCGCATATTATGCGATTGCGATGTAGAGCAAGCTGATTTTGGTTTGGCAAGAAGTGGAAACCTCAGGTATTTAATTGTTTCTTCAATTGTTTCAGGATCGCTCTTAAGCAGCATAGCCGCCCGTGGAACATTCATTTTTAAGCTTTCTGGCCATTCAATGGCGGTAATCGCGGAGTTAAGTTCTTCTCTATCAAGAGTAATTGCAACAGAATCCAAATCGTCAATAAATCTGATTCCTGGATGGGCTTTGATATAATTATATAAATTTTTCAATTGAATATCAGCATTCATATCATGCCCGCGCATCATATAGGTCATTTTATGAATAATGGTTTTAAACGATCCCTGTTCATCAATACATCTATCAAGATCTATATAAACTAATTTTTCCCCTTTGGAAGTGAAGTATTCAACCAATTGATCCCAATTCATCCTGTTCCATTTGTCAATAGGGCCGCAATATCCAATCATAAATTTGTTTTTAATAATCCCTAATCATATTAGTTCCACATTATTCTGGGTTTCTCGGGGTTATAAAAATTCTCAAGCTAATGAACTATTGTTTTCTCTTTCATTTTCTTTTTAAGCATATTCAGGGTATTTAATCGATGTTTTTATGCACTTCACCCCACCAAATTTAAATATAATTGGCATTGATTCTTTAATTTTTGTGGAATCTGGTTTTTTTCTCTTTTATATGCTTTTTTGTAATAATTTATAATTATTTATGGTAAAAACACATTCATTTGGTGTTGGTTGTTTTTTTATTGAAGTTCTAGGATCTCTCCATCATCTGGAATGATGAGTTTTCCGATTCCAATTGCTTTTGAGGCTGCATATTCTCTGAGAATATCTCTTGTTACTCGACAATGATCGAGGGCATTCATATGAATAGCAATAATTCGAGTTGATGGGATGATATCAAGAATATCAATAGTTTCTTTTTGGTCCATCAGAATTGGGTTAAATCCGGGTATTGCAGCACCACCAGAGTGGGTTATTACATAATCAGGATTATGCATTCTCATTGTCTCTCTCACATCATTATTGAGAATGCTATCTCCAATCCAATATACAGTTGGGTTGTCATGGGATTTTATGACGAATCCAGAAACAATGCCCATCATTTTGAGAATTTCTCCAGAACCATGTTCACCATTAGTGCGGATGATTTCAATTCCATCAACATTGACATTGTTCTCAATCACCTCAACGTTTTGAAATCCCTTCTCTTTGAATACTGTTTCATCACATGGTTGGCAATATATCTTCATGCTTTTTGGAATATTTTCAAAACTCCAATCATCAAAGTGATCAGGATGAGTGTGGGAAACCAGGCAAAAGTCAACACCATCAATTATTTGATATGGATCAATAGGTAATTCAACAGTTGGATTCTTAGCAATTCCTGCAAATGAACGAATTGAGTCTTTCTTTCCGAGCATTGGATCAGTTAGAATAACCTTTCCATTGATATGGAGCTTCATTGTTGCATTTCGGAAGAGTTGAAGTTTCATTCTTCAAGAAAAATGAACTGAAACAATTAAGTGAATTTGAAAGAAAATATTGATTTGACAGCTAAAGAGATTATTGAATTTCATAATTTGGTTTTTTTATTGTATTCACTGAATTTCAACACTCAGATCAACGAAATAATGGGAATAAATTAAATGAGATAAAACTGTTGAGACAAAGACTAAGTTTTTTATAATGTAAAAAAATGATGTAGCATTTAGTCATTCAAAATAATAATAATGAGGTTGCTTCTGGAGGGGTATTATTTTGAAATAGATCGAATCCTAAACTTTTTTTGGTGAAATTTATGTGGTTAAGAGGTGTTTTGGATTTGTTTTGTTTTTTGTTAAAAAAGAATACATATGAAAATGATATTATTACTGGGCGGGGGTCAATATTGCCTTAAGACGAAGTATATCTTGAAGAAACAAAAACAGTGCAAAATTGATGGAAAGCTTCTTTTTCTAGAATTAATTTTTTGAAATCGAAAAATAACTGGTTTATGGGGGATGAGTGTGTTCAGACTCTCAAACTTGATGATATATACTCTGAAAAGCAAGCTCATAGAATCCTCTGTATAATGTATCAGTTTTGATGGCCTTCTCATGAGAAGCTGACAAACAAAGTGGGCCTTTCCAAGGGGACAATTTTTTAAAAAGCTGCACCATTGTTTTTAAGGAATTCAACAACATTAAGATAACGATATCGATCAGCATAATGAAGAGGAGTAGAACCATTCTCGGCTTTTCCATTTATATCGGCTTTTTGATTAACTAGATATTCTACAACACTTAGGTGACCATTCATGGAAGCCCAGTGAAGAGGAGTAAAATTGACAACAAACATTCTATTACTTTATTTTTTGCATTTATATCAGCTTTTCGGTTGACTAGATATTTGACAACACGAAGATGACCATTAATTGCAGCATAATGAAGAGGAGTATTATCAAAAATAAAAATACAATATCATTATCTTTGACATCGATATCAACTTTTTGATTAACCAGATATTCAAAAACGCTATGATTACCATAATAAACAGCACTATGAAGAGGAGTCTGGTGAAAAAAATAATATCAATATTATATCCAATTGCATTAATATCAGCTTCTAGGTTAACTAGATATTTGACAGCATTAAGATGGTCATAAATAGCAGCTAAATGAAGAGGAGTCCAATTAAATATGAAAGCTCAGCATTATAATCTCTTGCATTGATATCAACTTTTTGATTTACTAGATATTCAATAATACTAAGATGACCTTTTGAAGCAGCATAATGAAGAGGAGTCCAACCATTCTTTAAAGAATAATATCATTAGATCTTGAATTCAAATCAGTTCTATTCTCATTCATGAAAACTAATAAATGAAGATGGAAAAACTCTGATGCCTTGCAAATACTCTCAGAAGTTACTAATTGTTGTCCATTACATATATGAAACAAATCAAAACAGCCACCACAAATAACCATTGATAGTACATCATCTTTGATCTTGAATCCTTTCATTAATAAATGCTTAAAACACTTGATTGAGCCAAAAACTCTCAAAATCATTGATTTCTTTGCGAAAGTAAAAACCTAATAAAAACGTGTCTTTTCCTTCCAAATATGGTTCGATTTCTTCAAATGCAAAAATACCTCTCTTGTGCAACTTGTATATCAAAAAAGGGGATTCATTAGAGTTTTCTAATAGCTTTCGCCTGAAATCAGCGAAATTGCAATACTCAGCAGATAATCTGACCGCTTTTTCAACTTGATGAGGCCGAATCTTTGGTAAAAGAGTAATTCGGTCAAAACAAAAATCAATGTCATCAAGCAAAATTTCATTTCCATCTCCAAAAAGAAAATTCTCAAACAAAATCTTCCTGTCCATTTGATTATTTGGTTTTTTTATTGAGTGAGTAGCTGATTTCAAAATGACCGCACTGTTCCATAATTCTCCATTGTTGTTTAAGTATCACCAATAATGGAGATTTATCAAAATGAATCTGCATTTATTGAAGGTTTTTGATGATCTCAGAAGGAGAATCGGGTTTATTAAAAGCTTCATGCATTTGATATAAGAGATTATATAATTTGTGTTCTTCATATATAGGATCATCTGAATGATCAGTATTGGGTACATTTTGAGGGTGATTCATGCTCATGTACTCTAAATACTTTCTACTTGTTGTCATATATTCAAGTGCTTTCTCAAAATTATTTCTATTTTTATAAACTTTGGATATTTCAGACATAGAAAGTGGGATGAAGTACAATTCACTAATATCTGATGGATTTTTCTTAATAAAACTTTCAATTGATAATCAAACTTTGTGGAATAGTTCGACCGCTTTATCATCTTTTTCCCTTAACAATAGTATTTCCACTTTACTAAACTCTTTTTTTATCGAAACAGAATCCATTTCTGCAAATTCGTCAATAAATTCATTTGAATTTTCCATTTATTTTGAAAAAATTGATGGCATTTATTTCATGTTTTAGGAAGTTTTGGGGTTATATTATTCACATTAAAATGTTGCATAATATTTTTATATCTGGTTTTTAAAAGAAACATAGAAATAATTGCAAAGAGAATTTTTAACCAAACGAAGGAAGATTATAAAAAATGTATTAAATATCCTGGTAGCTCCCTTAGTCATTTGATGGACACTGTAATTCTTGACGGTATTCACCGAAGAAAACATATTTAAAATAATATAATTCTGATCAGTGTTTTGGATATGGAATCAATTCAAAAAGATACCGCTTCATGGGCATCAAAAACCATTCTTTTGTTTATTATCAATGATTCAATTATTAATCAGCATTATCTTTTGCTTATTATGAGTGCTCACTGATAAATATAATCAGGATAAAACACTTTATGTTATGTCTTTTACTAGTTAGGTATCTTTATGTATCAACAAATGGAAATGATGTAAATGATGGAAGTATAGGCTCTCCGATTAGAACACTTAATGAAATGAAGGAAAAGCTTTTTAAGATAAGGAGAGATTTTCCAGATGATGGAGTAGAAGTAAAATTTTTTGCTGGAAAATATGAAGTTGATAATGCATTGTATCTTAATTATTCCCATAGTGGAGCATCAGAAACAAAAAAAGTAATTTTTTCTCCAATTGATGGTAATGTTGAGTTTCTTGCTGCAAAAAAGGTTTTAAATTGGATAAAAGATGATAAAAATCCATGGTTACTAAAATCATATATTGATTTTAATGGAAAATCATTCAAAGAAGCCAGGTTTGAGTCTTTGTGGGTTAATGGAAAGAGAGCAAAAAGGGCAAGAATGCAAAAAAACTGGGAACTTGATTATTTGATAGATGTGAATTGTTCTTCTGCTCCTGTGAATGGTTCAACTTATTTGAAAACATATGTTCTCCCAGAGCAATGTATTAACATGCTCAAGCCCTTGAGCGAAGAAGAGATTAAAGACTTGAACATTGTGATTTTTCATAGATGGGATACTAATCGTGAGTGGATTTCGTCTGTGAACTTTAATGATAACTCCATCACAGTTTATGGTCCTGGACAAACTGTATCAAACAGCATTGATCCTCTCAACGAGTTTTTCATTGAGAATTCATTTTATTTTCTAGATGAACCAGGTGAATGGTTTCTTTCGAGGGATGGATGGCTATATTACTATCCAAAAACTGGTGAGAATATTAATAACATTGAAGCTCATTATCCAATTATATCGAATTTTATTGTTTTAAATGGACAGAAAGACAACAAAATTCGACACATTGAATTTAAAAGTTTATCATTTAAATATGGAGCAATGAAACTTGTTGAATTGGGTTATAGACCATCTCAAGCCGGAATGAGTTATCCCGAAAGTGCTATTGCTGTTCATTATGGTGACTTTGTATCCATTATTGACTGCGAAATATCCCATAATTCACTTTCAGGTATATATTTAAAAGATGGTTGTTTTAACTGTAGTGTGATTCATTGTTTAATATACGATATTGGTGTTTGTGGGATAAAAGTAGGTTCGATGGGCTATAATTCTGATCCAAAGATTTTATCATATAACAATACTATTGAGAATTGCATAATCCATAGTGGAGGTTGCTGGATATTCCAAGCAGTAGGTGTGTGGATTGGATCATCTTGTAATAATATAATATCTCACAATGATATTTCTAATTTTATGTATACAGGAGTATCATGTGGTTGGACTTGGGGTTATGGTAATTCTAATGCTACAAACAATCGAATACAGTATAACCATATACATCATATTGGTTTCAGATATTTAAGTGATATGGGAGGTGTTTATTTGCTTGGTATTTCTCCAGGAACCGTGGTTTCAAACAACAGGATTCATGATATCACTGCTGCTACATATGGTGGTTGGGGATTGTATACTGATGAAGGATCATCATACATCATATTAGAGAAGAATTTAGTATATAATGTCATGCATGGAACATTCCATCAACACTATGGCATGGAGAATCTTATTCGAAATAATATTTTAGCATTTAGTGATAATTTTCAAATCATCCTTACTAGAGTTGAAACCCATAGATCATTCACATTTGAAAAAAATATTGTTGTTTTAGATAATGGAAAAGTGATGGGTAGCAATGGATGGAATGGAGGTAATGTTACAGTGAACAATAACATTTACTTCGATTATAATAATAAGAGTCTTCAATTCAAGGATGTTAACTTTAGTAAGTGGCAAAGCGATTATGGAAGGGATTTGCAAAGTCAAATCATCAATCCCCTTTTCTTTGATCCTGAGGGTCGAAATTTCTCTTTTATCAATCAATCATCTGCAAACTTAATTGGGTTTAGTCTGTTCGATTGGAATCAAGCAGGTGTATATGGTGATAGTTTTTGGATTAATCTTCCAAAAGATGTGGAACTTTTGCCAATGAGCATCAAGAAACCACTTCCCCAGCTTTCAATACATGAAGGATTTGAAAAGCCTTCATCATTTATTGAAAGTCTTGAAATTGGTGGAGGGGAATCCGGAATACATGTTACTGACACTGAAGCTCATACTGGAACACACTCATTAGAAATAAATGACTCCATAACATATAACCCAACATGGCTTCCCTATTTTGGCTACAAACCGAGACATTATAGTGGACTATCATTTCAAGAACTTTGGATTAAAGTTCCAATAGATATTAAGGCTTATATAGAGTATAGAACGATATTATCATCATCATATGCCACCGCAGCAAAAATTGATATGAAAAATGGAAAGATTAGTGCAGGAGGTAATTCCACAGAATTCCCACCTGATGAATGGTTCAAGATTCAAGTGAATACGACATTGGATGGAAACTCTTCAATCCAATCTAATATTTCTTTCATTTTCAGCAATGGATCCCTTGTTATTAGCAATGTTTCTTCTCAGCCTGGATTTAAACAAATTGATTCTGTCATTTTCTGTTCATACGTACATGCTGATTTGAAATGGTATATTGATGATATAACACATATAATTATTACCCCATCACCAGAACCCACTCCACTCATTCTACCAACATCCAATGCAGAGGGAAAATCATACGCGCTTCCAATTATATTATCATCAATCACTTTGTGTGCCGTTGCTGGGTATTTTTATTCCAATCGATACAGAAAGGGTTTAATAGATCAGACTTTGAATGTATAAATAAACGTGTTGATCCAAATTTTTATGGGTTGTATTTCTTCTAAAACAGAGGTTAAAACAAATAATACGAAACTTACTCGTAGAGTAGGAAATCGAATTCTGTCAAGTAGGAAAGATGTACCCAGTAAACTAATGGGAGGGGATTTTGCACAGGATATAATTGAGTCATACAATTTCATAACCAAAGGGGTAAATTCAATATCATGCCCTGCTGGGATGGTTCCTGTAGTATGCTTGGATTATGATGCGTTTGCAATTCTTGCATCCAGGTTGAATTTAGAAGATGGTTTACCAACCGAGATTAAATTACCCATTATTGCCGCGTCAGTAAGTCAATTAGGCAGGCTTGTTTGCGTTTCTCATATTAAAATGCTCCTCAAAGGTTATTTTGATTCAAAAGACACATCAGTTTTCTTTCGAAATGTGGTTTTTTGGCTCACTGCTCATGAATCTCTTCTTGGGCCTATTCTTTTATTGGATTTTGATCAAGAATATGTACACGAGATAAAAAACAATTTGAGGGGACTTGGCTTTAAGGTTGAGGCTGGAGGATTTGATATGGATTTATCTAGGTATCAATTGGTTTTAATTCAGAGTGATATATATCTTGAAGGAGATAATTTTGATATTCTATGGAGTTATTCTGTGAATGGGGGTGCTATAGCATGTTTTTATAAACCCATTGTCGATCCAGAAGTAGCAAATGTTTTCCCAATTAATAAGTTTTTAATTAGATTCGGATTATCATTCACATTTTGTTCATTAAGTATTGATATTGGCCCCAAATCCACCATAGGGGTTCATAGAACTTTCGACTCAATGAAAAATAAAAATCTGAACTCTCTGATCAAAAGATTTGCTGAGCTTTCTCTATCTCAGAATTTTGAAACATCTGAACTTGATGACTTGGTCACCGAACTCAGGTACTATTTATTAGTTTGCACATCGGAACACGAACATGTTTTTTCTGATTTGTTGAAAGAATGTTGGAATTTCTTATCTGTAAGCGGATTTCGTAATGAAAATAATGAGCTTTTCCCCAGAATAGATCATTCAATAATAATTGTTATGATGCAAGATTTATTGGAGAGGCTGCCTATAAATAGAATTGAGGCTTCGCCAGATTGTAGAGTTTTTCCTGGAATTGCTTCTGAGGCGAGTATTGGTGATCATATTATTGATCTTCCTCTTCAAAACGAAACATTGGTATCAACAGGGTTATGGCTTCAAGCAGGCATTGTCGCATCAATAAAATGCGAACTAGATGATAGTGATATTCTTTTAGTTCAAATTGGTGCTCATAGCGAATCTTTGATATCTGAACCGGGTCCATGGAAGAGATGGCCATGTGTTGTTTCTGCTTTCAAGCTACAAAGTCCTGTTACACAAATAGCGTCTCAATTTGGGGGAATTGTATATATTGCTGTGACATCGACTTACAAAAAGAAGCTTCTTCTTAATTTTCATAGGTTTAGTAAGCATCCAATATACAGTGACCAAAAACCAAACCTGTTTTCATTGACAAAGAATAATATTGTTCCTTGGGGAGAGATTTCATGTGAACTGTTCAATCTTACAATCCCCAGAGAGTATTTATTACAGATTGAAGATATTCCTTCTGTAACCAACTATTTGTCAAATGTGATTAAGACAGTATCATCATATATGAATTATATTATCCGAAGAGCTTATAGAATTGTTTTTGATATTCAAACACCGGGTAATTCACATGTCCCTGGTTACCCAATTGTAATGAATATTAATGATATTAATGGTTTGCTTCTCAGTATTAATAAGGCAACTCCACAATTATTTTCTTTTGTAATAATGATTGCAACAGTATCAATTCGGGAAGGGTGTTTTGATGAAATCACTGAAAGGGCACTTGCCTATTTTGTTGCCACTTCGGTATTTGAGATACTCTTTGAAGGTTTTCTCATTGAAGAAGTTGAGGGTTACTTTCCAGCGTATCCCCCATTATTTGCCGAACTTTGGCATATTCAGAAGGAAGTTAGTCCAAGTATTATTAAAACTATATTAGAAAAGTCACAAGATCCAGATACACCAACATATGAAGTGGCTGAGGACAAATGGATATCGTTTATTCGCGACCTATGTAAGTTTGGCCGCCTTAACTTCACGAGGCTACTTGAAAAAGCCAGACCTATACCCTTAAATATGTTCAAAGCATTGGAAGGTCTTCCTATGTACATTCCACAAAACCTAACCAGCTCATTCGAAGTAATTCAAAACTAATTTTATTTAATTGAACAAAGGCGAATACTGTTCATATACTTTTGTAAACTCCTTTGTTGGGCAAAAGTATATACAATCTGTGTCCAATTTCTTTGAGATTTGTTTCGGAGATTCTTTTTTAATCATTTCTGATTTCATTGCTGCCTTCGAGTTATTCATCATAGATATTGAAACTCCAATGAAAGCGCCAACATCTTGTTGATAAAGAATTTGATCCATTAATGAAACTAGTTTTCCAGAGGAGCAATTTGGTATCATTTGAAATGATGGGAAACTGAGAATAATAAGTGATGCGGAAAAATATCTCAAAAATAACCATGGAGCTTCATAAGAAGACAGTGCTTCCCAAATCCTTGCAACAGATCTTGTATCAAAAGATCTTCCATATGCAAGAATAAATGATGATATAAGGAAAGATAAATCACCTAATCCATTGGCAACTAACCATTTTGCACATGCTGGGTGGAATTGTTCAATAATACTATTTATATTCTTAAGTTCTCTATCTTGCATTGTCATCATGTTTTCTGCAATGAGGCCACTTGAAACAAATTCAACAAAAGCACAAAAACACCAAAATACCAATGATTCAACTTCATCACATGTGTATATACTCCCAGAAAATGGTAAAAATATACACAAGAAATTCAAAGCTAAGTCATTTAATCCCTGTGTATACCTAACATCAAGATTCCATATAGTAAATGTTCTTAATACAGAAATCAATACACTATCCCATCCCGAAATATTCGCAATATTTTCTGGTGGATGTGTTCTTTTCACATCAACTCGAATTGTTGAGAAAGATTCTTTTAACAAAGAAAAATGTTTCAATTGTGTCTTAGACATTGATTGCCATTGGCTTCGAAGTCTTAAATATTCTTTGGTTCTTGCATCCAAAACTTCTTTTCTTTGAGATTCAATAAATGGGAGAACATTAAATAAAACTGGCCAAACAATATGTCTCGACTCAGGAGTAACACCTCTTTTGCAGATACCAGATTTCAATTCTTCAATATTCTTATATGTTTGCAAATCAGCATAAGAAATTGGATTATTAGTATAGTCTTCAGAATGAATATTAAACTGTGATATTATGTGCATGTCCGGCTGGACTACTTTAATAGCTTGCTTTTCAAATCCAGAGGGACAAAATTCTGGATGAATTTGAACTTTTGATTCATCTACATTCATTTCATATAGGGTGAATCTCTTCTCGTTCGATGAAAAGCTTTCTGTTGTGAAATCAACTAGACTCTCGACAGATACAGGTTTTGTTCTGATACATTGTTGGATTGTTAAAACTTGAATAAAATTAAGAAGCTGATATGAAGATGCTTTGTTGAAAATAAACTGAAACATACTGGATGGGTTGACAGAAGAAACTAAAATATATCCTTCAGATGATTGATAGTTCACCATGATTTTTTGAATGTTGGACATATGTAAAACTATTTCATCTTTTGGGGCTGACTTTTTTTCAATATATGCTCTCCACCAGATAATTAACTCATTATCTTTGCGCAATAACACAAGAGCACCTGAAAGATTGGATTTCCCTGGTAAATCAGCATTAACTTGATGAAAAATTGATAAAATTTCGTCAGGGTAATTCAGTACTGACTCCATCTTTGAAGGGCAATTTTACCATTTAGGGGGGATTATTTACCCTTATCTCCTGGGGTAAAAAATGGGTATTTTATTTGGTTGAATGTAAACTTAGAATGAATAAGGTAAACAACATACTTAATGTCGGTATCATAATTGTATTTGCAGGGATTGTAATTTTATTGAGTTTTGGTACAATGATTAGTGCTCCATCCACAAATAAGATTCGGGGAGTTGACATGACAACCCCAGATTTCAAGCAGTTATCTTATTATGAAAAAGCTGTTCTGATAAGAAAACAATGCATGAAAAGGTTGGAAAATACAGTTTATATGGATTATGCAACAGAATCTTTGTTTTCTGAGAATCAAATAAGTGAATTTGCTGATGATCTCCAAAAGAATCTCTATGGAAATACGCATTCTGAATCTCCAAGCTCTGAGTTATCATCTGAAGTTGTTGAATCTCTAAGAAAACACATATTAGAGTTTTTTGGTACAACCATAAGTGATTATTCAGTCGTATTTACGTATTCACATGCACAAGCACTGAAAGTAGTTGCTGAAGCATTTCCTTTTGATCAAAAATCTTGTTTTTATATGGCAGAGAGTAGCAGCAACAATATTCTTGGTTTAAGGGGCTTTGCAAAGGAGAAAATGGCAAATGTTGATAATTTTCTTATAGAGAATACCGATTCTCTTTCTTTTCAAGAAAATTCGACTAATTTGATTTCTTTACCATTAATGAATGAGTTTGATGGATCTGTATTATCTGATGTTGAAATATCCAAAATAATTGGAGCTCAAAGCGAAAATGTTTTTACCCTGGTTGATGCCTCCCTCTATACAACAGTTAGAAAACTAAATTTGAAAAATACCCCATTTTCTGCTGTAGCAATTTCTTTTGATAGATTATTTGGATATCCAAACATTGGGGCAGCCTTAATACACAATAGTTTTATTAAGCGTCTTCAAAGACCATATTTTGGAGGAGGGACTTTGGTTTATGCATTAACCAAATCCAATTATGAAAAGCTCAGAATTAAACCATCTGAAAAGTTTGAAGACGGATCACTTCCATTTTTGTCTATATGTTCATTAAAATATGGATTTTCTCAATTCGAACATCTTGGGTGGGAAGATATTCATGCGCATATTGAAAAAATGGGAAGCATACTTAGAACAAAAATCGGCAATATTAGGTATTTAAATGGATCTCCGGCAACAAAAGTTTATGGGAAAGAAAGTGTGTCAATCATTACTTTCAGTATCATTGATAAGAATGGAAAACTATTAGACCTTGATCAATTAATAAAATCGGCAAAATCAAAAGGAATCATATTTTCTTCAGGATGTATGTCTACTCCAGTTTCTTGCATCAAACAAATTGGTGATGAGAATACCAAGGGCGCCATTAGGCTTTCTATAGGATGGGTTACTACAAATGATGATATTGATTATGTAGTATCTTTTATTCAATCCCAAATCACCGAATAATTTATTAAAGCAATGTAGAATAATTTTTACTATTGAGGTTGGTAGCCAGATGGTGGATTATATACGGGTTGTTGCACATAGCCGGCCTCAGGTTGTGGAACATAGCCAGGTTGTGGTTGTGGTACATAGCCAGGCTGGGGTTGGGGAGCATATCCTGGTTGGGGCTGTGGAACATAGCCAGGCTGGGGCTGTGGTGCATAGCCAGTGTTGGGCTGTGAAGGAATTATCTGGGCAAAAACAGTTGTTTGGTTGTTGTTTCCCTTTTGTCCCTCGCGGAATATGCGCTTTGATCCAATTCCGTGTTTATTCAAATAGTCAGCCTCTCGAGAATCTTGGCAAATCACTAATGGATAGCAGCAACATATGCAAAGAACATCACCAACACAATCTTGTGGCATACCATTTCTGTCTCTAAGCTGCTGACGAGTCCAAAACTCACAAACTGGACAGCAAACATGTGTAAGGCCACAGCCCTCTTCTCTAACAGTGGCCCAGTTCTTGCAACTTAAGCATGCAGGGCAGCAGAAACCACAAACAAGGGAATTAACATCTTCGAAACATCCCAAAATGCTGGTATGGAATTCTCCATTCATATTTATGAAAATACAACTTTCTCAATTTCTATATTCTCAAAATTCTTAGAAAAGACTTACGGTATCTCACATTTTTACAATGAGACCTGTAAACTCAACGGCGTAAGTAGGTAATGAACCCCCTTTGATGAATAGATGACAATGTTCATGATCATTATGTTGCACAATCCGATTTGTCTTTACAGAGTTATTATTATTTTATAACAAATTGGATGATTACACCATTGAAAAAATTGGATTTTTTGTGAACTCGGATCGGCATCAAGTTTTGAAAAGAATTGTCAGGATAGAATGGAAACAACGAAAACGAATACGATGTATTACTATGTTTGCAATGAGCAAAAGACGAATTTTTATCGGTTTTGTTGGCCAGCCTCCAAGAATCCTACATCGAATGAGATTTTTAGCACAATACAGAGGGAAATAAAGAATGAAAAATTCGATTGGATAGTATTTCGGAACAATTTTATCGCTGTTCGCCTCTTACCTAAGATTAGGCCTTTGAGCATATTTAAAGAATTGTGTGTTTCCGTATCCGAACCAAACGATGCGGTTGCAATGCAAATTCCTTCAATTATGTTAGTTTCAAATAGCTCTATTTGGATTTCAGCGATATCTTTTTCGTTTGTACATCTAAAAAATATATATGATCCTATCTCATTTCACTATAATAGCTTTAGTGTCAATAATGATGGGAATATTCGAGATATGATTGAGAATTCAGTGGCAGAATGTATATTGAAATATGAAATGGACCGGGTTTCAAGTAAATTTAATGCCAAAGACGTTTCCATTATGTATCATTGTGTGTCAAATCCAAAAGATAGGCTATTATTCGCATCAGGAAAACCAATTGATCTTGTGAATTTGTTTTTTAGTTCAGACTATTCTCTTTTTTCTTCAAAATGGAGCCTTTTATATGATTTTTTTTTTCCCTCATTGATCAATAATACACTTAGCCTGAGCTGCAGGTTTAATACCCTGTTTTCTGATCTTTTGTCAAGTTTGACATACTTTCGAATGTCTTCTTTTTCAAAATATTTTTTGTCCACACTCAATAGGATTCTTCCAAATACATCAATGAAAGATACCATTGAGGATGATTTTATTAGCATTGTGAGTAAGATTTTTATACAAGCTTTGTTACCTTTTCAATCAATATTTACTCCATTAGATTTGTCATTTAAGGATTGGAGTTCTTTTGTGAGTGCTTTTGCCCAGGGATCAAAAGAACCTCTTTCATGTCATCAAAAGAAAAAACTCCAATCTTTTAAAATGACTGATAAAATAATCTCATCTTTTATTTGTTCCGATAATAGATTTCCTCAAAGATTATTATGCCACAACTATTCACTTTTTTATAGCTTGAGGACACAATCACATCCATATACTTCAAATAGCTTTGGTAAAGTGCTTTATTCTTCAGTAATTGAGATTGATAATAGCCGGTATACTATAATACTCACATTTGGTTTTGTTATGATACTTAATTTTTCACCTCAAAACACGAGCTATCATGAAATATTTCCAACCAATTATAATTATGTTTGCCATAATATATCTCCTTGTATTTTTTCTATGCCAATTCAACACTGTTGTTTCATTCCAATTTCATCAAATCTTCGATGTGGTGCCATCATTTGTACTTCTGGCTCGATGATAATCAATTTTCAATCTGATGAAGCAATATTTGATTTTTTTTCCATATTTGAAATCTTAAGGAATCAAATTTCATCATTTTGTATTGAACCAACAACTCCAAAATATGGAACAACCAAAATTGAATTTCGCTTTCCTTTAGCTTGTCAAAATAGTAGTATAACAACAACAGTAAATGCGATTGGGAATTTGTGGACAAAACAATTTGAGCTAATGAGTCTCATCCAAAAACTTGAAAGAGTATCCAATGATAATTCTCTTTTATTCTATCCATCAATCCAAAGTGCATGTATCCCAAAGCATATTACAACAAATTTAAAAAGTGATATTTTTGGGGATAGAATTTGTACTACACAGTTATTTTCCGAAAACCAAGAGTCAATTGGAGATCCGATTCTATTCTTAAGAGATTATGCTTTTGATTTATCATTTGATTATATTCACTCTCCTTCAATTCAGATTGTTTTCTCATCTCTTTTAATATTTGGTATTAGCGATTTTATGAAGAGCATTGAACTTAACTCAGTTCAATTATTAGAATTGCAATTATCATCCTTTCATTCTCAACTAGATTCATTCACAATCAATGGAAGCAAATTGATCCACTTTTTGTGTGCTTATATGAATAGAATAGAATTATTGTCTATTCTTCTCAAGCAATATGATATATCTAATGAAAATGAGAAGATTGGGACTAATCCTTTGCTGTTTTCAAGCAGAAATACTAATATAGGAGTTTCTCAATTAGTTTTTCGAAGTGGGGCTGATCCTGATCATGGCAATTCTAGTGGTCTATCACCAACAATATCATCATTAGTTGAGAAAAATTCTTCATTGATGAGTTTATTATTGCAAAATGGATCATCAACTAACAAAACCTTATGTACGAATCACATTTCATTGCTATTGTTTTCTTTAGAATCGAACAATAGTGAATTGTTTTTTAGCATTTTACCATACTTAGATTCTTCAATTAATAACCCAACGAATAATGGGTCTTTTGTTTCTCACATATGCATCGATTTGAAAAAAAGCAAAGAATTAGCTGCCATATACCAAAACTGTCCATTTTTTGATGTCAATTGTTTTTCTTCAAAATGTCCACATCCTTTGCATTATTTAATAACATTAGCCAATCAAGAACAGTGTATGAATATGCTTAACATATTACTTGGTTTCCATAATATCAAGATAAATCAAATGGACTCCAAAGGATTGACCCCATTGATGAAAGCTATCGTTTTAAATCAAAATCAAATAGCATTACGTCTGATGGAAGATGAAAGGTGTAATATTCTTTTATCAGACCTAACTGGTTGCACAGCTTTGCACTATGCAATGGAGAAGAAAAACTTGGAAATTATTAATGTTTTGATTGCTTTAAAAGCTATTGTTAATACTCCAAATAATGTCATGGAAACCCCTTTTTCTCTATCATTATCTAAACCAAATTCGGAAATTGCCTCATTATTCCTTAAAAATGGAAGGACGCCCTTTGTTTTCATCCAGAATCCTAAGCAAATTCTCCTTGAAAATAATTCACAAGAGGCAGATAAAAAATGCTCATTCTATTACAAAAGATTCACAACAAACAAATAAATCTTCTATCAATAGAATCATTTTTTTCGATAAATTTGGGTTTCTCACAAAGTATCGTAACATTTTTTTAGTTGGATTTTTTTATGACTGATTCTAATATTGTTGTTCTTATCATTTTGTTTGTTTTTTCCCTATTTTTGGTGTTCTTAAGTCCTTTAAAACATGTATTTTGTGCTGAAAAAAAATATATAATGTCCAAAATTGCTATGATTACACTATCTGTTTTGATTTCGGTGTTTCTTATTGAAGAAATTCCATTTTATTCGTGTGAGAAACTGGTTTTTTTTGTTCTTTTCATTGGATTGTATTGTTTCTTTGAAGCAATAATTCAAATCATAATGCAAAAGAGTTACATTTGGTATTTTTCTGCGTTTATAATATGTTCTGGTTTCTTATTTAATGATTACCGAGTAGCAAATGGGCAAGTTATTCTTAAAGATGCTGAAAATTCCTCATTTTTTGTATTCCCATTCAATCTTAAGAACGAATTGATGCAGCGCCTAATTATTATTGACTTTGATAATGATCCTGAATATATTAGTATCGAGCCTCAATTCTTTGATGACCCAGAAAATGGAAAAGGTTTAAGAATCCTTTTGTACCGTAAAGATTCAAAAGTTGATGTTTATTATGAGCCAGGAGTGGTTTTTGATCCTCATTCATTCAAAATCGGGGGTGGTCTTGGTGTATATGTTGAAAAAAACATGAATTCTTCTTACTTCTTATATAATTCTCAAGGAATAGATTTGCATGTTGAGTTCATTGATATTTTGAATAGAAAAATTGAAATCAATATCCAAGAAAAAGCAAAAAATACAAAAATGTTTCCATTTTTGGCTCCAGTTGGCAAGGATGTTGTCTCACCTGATAAGCTTTTATTGGTCTACATGAATGAATTTGGCTTTTTAAAGATTGAAGGAACCATATTATCTGTAACAATTGGTAATCGAGAATTGATCCCAGCAAAGTTCCCAATTAAGTGGGACGGAGAAAAAGTATTTTTTGCAAGATACTCGTCAAATCTTAGCATAGGAATATTAAATGCAGAAGGATCTCATCCAATGATAAGCAATCTTTCTAATGGATTCAATCAAATTGGTCCATATAGTATCATTTTGGATGAAAAGAACCAAATAACTAGTTATTGGATATATAATAATAATAACAAGATTGAATTATCATTTGAAAAAGGTTTTCCAAACCTAATATCAATTGACAAAAAGAGAAAAATCAAAGGAGGTTGGAGGTATTCTGTTTCTGGGCAAATGATAACAGGGGGAACATATTCTCTTTGCCGAAATGGTGATAACATTGATATTTCTTGTGATGTTACAAAGAAATGGAAACCAAAATCACTGCCATTGAGTTTTAAAATATTCACATACATTGTAAGATCATTCAGAATATGGCCTACAACTTATAAATGGGAAGCTACTCTTAATCTTGCCAACTATTCAATGAATGGAGCATGGAAAAGGAAATAATCGACTTTATAATATACTTTCCTCTTAATGTTGTCAAGTTGAGTGTTATCCGATATTCCCCAAAACGGTACAGTAAAGTGTCTCACAATATATTATTGAAATGAATTTCAATACTTAAATCGTTTGAGAACCATTTGAATCATTTTAGATGAAAGAGAATAGAAACGACAACCACCCTAAATGCGATTTGATGAAAATCGAAAATAACTGGCGTTGCCTGAAAAGCAAATTATTAAAAGGAGCCTTTTTTCCCAAATTTATATTCATTTATGCAATTTTTCACTTTTTAGCCAAACTAAACTGGGCCAAATGTATGTTAGAAAAGGATATCCCAACAAATTATATGATTTTTAATAATAATGGATGCCAAAATGAAACAATTGATCAAGGAAGATCATACATCATTTGCAATATTAATATTTCTCATTGTTTCTTCTTAAGATTTTCATATTATTCCCATTATGGAGGTATTATTTATATAAGCGGAGGATCATATGCACAAAATATTTTTTTTACCACATTTTTAAGTTGTCTGGCTTCAAATGGAGGTGCAATATACTTCTCATCAAAATCGAGTTCACTAATAAAAATGGCATGCATAAGCAAATGCTACGCTCAAGAAAATCATTTTGCATATGTTGAATCTTCAAAAACTAATCAAATTGAGTATTTATCCATTTCTCAATGTACAAATATAACAACAGGAAAACATGTAATAAAACTTTGGTTCGGAGACCAAAAATTTGATAATTCTAACAGTTCCTTTAACAATGTTGAAGAATTTTCTGGCATTTCTTTGATTTATCCTTCTATTTCCTCTTGCTCTTTTTGTTCATTTGCCTTCAATAATGCTAAACAAAGCTGTTGTATTGAGCTCATTTATGAGTCGGGGCTTATTCAATATTCAAACATTATTTGTAATAACAGCCCAGATCATGGTGGTATTATTACCATTTCGGAATCATCATATCAAATGTCTTATTGTATTTTTTCAAAGAATTTAGACTCATTATTTAATGTTCAATCAGGGAATCTGGAAATCATGAATAGTTTCATATTCCATGAAGGGATTCTTTCAATATCAACACCAGTTTCAGTATATAATAATAATAATTCTTTTTCATACACTTCTTCATATGAAATGAGATTTTTTTCTTCACAAAATTGTCCTGCTGAAAACCCTTTCATCTACTCTCCAAGCGTTACAAGTATCATGCAACCAACAACGATTCAAAAAACAAATAGTTTCACTCCAAAACAAACCTATGCCAATACTGACCAGCCAACAAATAACTTCACTCCAGAGCATACAATTACCTATACTTATCTACCGACAAGTGATTTCACTCCAGAACCAACAATTATCAATACTAATCAACAATCAAATATCAATACTGATCAGCCAACAAGTTATTTCACTCCAGAACAAACAAATGCCAATACTAATCAGCCAACAAGTTATTTCACTCCAGAACAAACATATATCAATACTGATCAGCCAACAAGTGATTTCACTCCAGAACCAACAATTATCAATACTAATCAACAATCAAATATCAACACTGATCAGCCAACAAGTTATTTCACTCCAGAACAAACAAATGCCAATACTAATCAGCCAACAAGTGATTTCACTCCAGAACCAACAATTATCAATACTAATCAACAATCAAATATCAATACTGATCAGCCAACAAGTTATTTCACTCCAGAACAAACAAATGCCAATACTGATCAGCCCTCAAGTTATTTCACTCCAGAACATACAATTATTTTTACTAATCAACAAACAAATAACATCACTCCAAAACAAACCAATGATGTTAATCACAACAGCTCAAAAATTACAAAACTTATCATTATCTTTTCTATTCCAATTCTTCTCATATTAATAATCTTTATCATTTTCTTCCAGAAAAATCCAAATGATGACAACAGTAGCATTAACACAGCGTCCCTCATTCAGACTAATGATGGTACCTACTAAAGCAACAGAACAATAAACCGTTATAATGATTGATATTAATACAAGTCTAGGTCCAAGTTGGTATGATTGTTCTTCGTGGCCGATTGGATTAGGAGATCCAAACGATTATGAAATAGGAGAAATGATTGGAAGTGGAAAATACAGTGAGGTTTTTTTAGGCTATTCAATTAGCCTGCGGCTTCCTGTTGCTCTCAAAGTTTTGAAGCCTGTAAGGGAGAATAAATACTATAGAGAAGCTAAAATATTGCATAATTTGCGGAGCTCTAGATTTGTAATAAAATTACTCGATATTATTAGGACGGAAAATAATCAAATCACCTTTGTTTTCGAATACTTTGATTATGTTCCTTCTCAAGAGTTATATTTGAAAATGAATGATGGTGAAACAAGAAGTTATCTTTATCAACTTATGACCGCAATTCAATTTAGCCATTCTAATGGAATTATGCATAGAGATATTAAACCCCAGAATGTTTTGTATAATTATAGAACATCTACATTGAAACTCATTGATTGGGGACTTTCTGAGTTTTATTTTCCAAACCAACCATATAGTACACATGTTGCATCACGTAACTACAAACCAATAGAATTGTTTTTGTCTAATCCTAAATATGATTACTCAATAGATATATGGGGATTTGGTGTGATAATGTTGTCCATTGTCACTCATTCAAATCCATATTTTAATGGACAAGATGAGATAGAGATGATAAGGCAAATAGTATCTCTTTTAGGATATAAAGATTTCACTGAGTACCTAGAAAAGTATTCAATCATTCTTCCAGATAGAATCGCCAATCAAATTCCAACAAACGTGAGCAGCAAATGGGGTATGTTTAAACAGAGACATATCGATAACCCACTCATTAATGAAGAGGCAATTGATCTCATTAAGAAATGTATTGTTTATGATCCAAAGAAAAGAATTACAGCTGAAGAAATATTGAAACACCCATATTTTAGTAAGCAAAAAGTGTGAGATGTCTCGGAATCCCTAAAGCATTTTTTATGTTACCATTTTTTTTGCATTTTTGTGTTTCGACAGAGATTATATCGAGAAAGTTTGTTGAATGCAATAGCAATTTTACAGGTGATTGGGAATACGTCGATCAGGCAGAATATAGAAACGGAACTGTGAATTTAATTAGCAATATTCCGAAAACTCGGGGAGGAATGTATTTTCAAAACAGATTGCCATCTGAAAAATGGGCTGCTAATATTTCTTTGGATATTGCTAATATTAGCTTAAATTCTCTAAGTTCAATTTGGATCACCAAAGATTATGCTCCATCTGGCGTTGTTTTCGGAGGTCCATTAGCTTTTCAGGGGGTATCAGTATTACTTTTGTGTAGCAACAAAAAGTTAAGTGTTGAAGTCAGAGAAAACGATGGAAAAGGAAAATACATGAGTTATAGCTTTTTCCCGGCCTTTAATTGCGTTCTTTCCAGTGGAAATATTACAATTGAAATATCATATTTGGAAAAATCTGGAAAAATAACTATTTTCCATGATAATGATAAGAAAGTCTTGTTTAATGACAAGTTTCGAGTAAGTATTAGGAGATATTGGCTTGGAATCAATGCAATTAACACAAGGAATGCTTCAATAGTTACAGTGAAATCCGCAATTATAAATGGTACAGGGTTGACCTCTCGCTGTAATCAAGGAGGGGTTCCAAAAACACCATTCTTTGGCGCTGTCAATCAAACAGGCAACTTCACAGCGCAATTAGTATTAGATCATCTTGATAGCTTTTATAATCTATCTCACAATTTGTTTTCCAAGTTAGAGATCAAAGAGATGGTATATAGAGAGATGATACCTTTTTCTGATTCATGGCAGAGAAGATCCATTTCTATTATGCAGAATAGCTTCAACCTCAAAAATAAGCTCTTGGAGAATCTAAACTATACTAAAAACGCAATATCATCTCTAGAAGAAGAGATTACAACAGAGGTATCTGAAATAAGGGATGATATAAGGAAAATTGCATCCGAAATGTATTATGGAATTCTCAATGGGAATGTTTTATCTGATTCTCTAGATCACATTGAAAAAGGAGCAATCAGGAATCCTTTACATGTTTCCTTTATTGTAATTAGCCTAATTGAAGTTTTGGCCATTACTTTTTTCAGTGTTTGGAAACTTGTTCAAATACATTGTTTTAAAAATAACTAACATGTTCTGTATTTTTTACTAATATAAATTCTCTATTCATTCACTATAATCCTTTTGCAGTCATAACACCCCAGAAATCTGCCAAAGAAAGTTTGTTCATCCATACCATAACTATTAAAAACATAACCAAAACCATCAAAACAAGAATAATATGCAAAGGGCTCCCAATAAAAGTGGATTTTCCGCAAAACATTAAATGTAAAACCGAAAGAACGATAGAGTACCTTTACTCAGCAGAAGGACTCAGTGAAGGGCCTGATATTTAGAACTACTTGTTGGGGAGATATCAATGAGGATAGCCAAGAAGGGATTTGGCCAGTTCTTATTACGGACTTGCATAATTGATCAAATTTGGCCCAAAATAGAACTAGTCTTTTTGCTAATTGCATCATAATTTCCCTTCCATTCATGAAGTCGCCAAATCTCATTATCTGCCCTTCTGCAATGATTTTAACCTTTTCAACATGTCTTTCTTTGAACTCTGTTGCAATTTCTTTGAGTTCTCTTTCTCCAATATTTGTTTGAATTGGTTCTGCATTGTCAAGACGGGCAAAACATCTCCTAATTGTATCATAGAGTTCTTTGAAATGTGTTCTGAGTTGCAATTCAACAAATTGTTCGGTGCAATCGCCCAATTTTTGCTCAAACAAGTCAATCAAAAAGCATCCTTCAACAGATCTGAGGGTTGAGAGAATTAGATAATAGTTATTAATCAAAAATACTATTGACAACTCCTCGGTTCTGAACTCCCTTGAGACACGCTCCAACATATCCATGATGGCAGCCGAAACTGAGTGTATTTCTGGAATTAAAATTTCTGAGTTTGCATTTATCATTAACATTGAAATTGAAACAGCGAATTCAGAAAACCTTTTGGTCATAGAATTTGCATGATGCGCAGTTGCCTCATTATCAAGAAAAAGTTTTGGATCTGCAGATTCAATAACTGCAATGTTTTGATTAACGATAGTTCTAAATCTAGCAATTAGTTTGTTATTCACATTTGCGAGGTGTTGATCAATTTTAAATACTCTCCTTCTTTCCATTTCAGCTTTTTGTGCAATATTAAAACGTAATAGTAACGCAATACATATTGGATCTGAAACCCTAGAAAACAAATCATCAATAAATTGTTCTAAATATTTTGATGTAGAAGAAAAAATATGGGTGGCAATATTATCGTCATCGAAAAACTCAGAAGCAAATACATGTTCAGAAGTCACACTGTCGATCAATGTCTGATATAATGATCGCATTAACGCTTCAAGAGGATATGATCCTTCTCCAAATTCTTGAGGAGGTGCTAAAATATCATTTAATAACCTCACCCTTTCTCCAAGAGAGAAAAACAGTGTAGATTCATTATAAGATCGTTTCTTAAACAATGACCTTGTTTGCTGAGGAATAATTGTCTCCGGATATGTAGAGATTTGTGCCATTTTTTTCAATACTCCTTTGCTTATAATCCGAAAGTTATCAAGATATACGCGAGATAGCGCATCTACATAGTAATCACGACATGTTTGCTCTGTTTCTGGTGAGTTTTCTTTTAAAAATTTCATTAAAGACCTAAATCTCATCATTGAATTCTGTATTGACAGTTGATCATCATAGAACTTATCCTTCAATTCATTTACTTTCAACACAATCCATTTCTTTATATTATCAGAAGCTTTTGTCTTCAGTTGATCCATTTTCCCTTTAGTTTCTTGAACAGCTATTGTATGCCTAACATCATTTCGCTTAACAAACCTCAATTTCGAGTTTAATTCGTTGATAACTTTGGTATATCCTCCATTAATTTCTCCACTTGATACTTTATCAGCAAATTCTTTGGAAATGTTGAGTTCATTAGTAAACTCGCCAAGATATTTTTCTAGGTTTTTCCTATTCTCTAACTTAACTGTAATTTCTTGCGACCTACTCTGCAAAGAACATATATCCGCTGATAACTGCCCTAATGAACCTTTAAACTGAACCAAAAGATCTTCCATTGCTGCCAAAGCTTGATCACATGAAGAAATCTCAGAATGAAGCTTTTCAACTCTCGGGATTTGCCTTAAATAGTCTTCTATCGATGAATTTTCCGTTTCCTCTAACTCTTTCGCAATCTGACTACTATAATTCTGTAAATCAACTCCAAGCTCAAGCACACTGCGAACGGATGGTTCTGAAGCAAATCTTGCAATATCTTGCTCCATTTCATCGAAATTAACATCTTCTGTAGTGATGTCAATGACCTCAGACAGGTTCATCCTAGTATCGTTTGTAATTTGATCCCCAATAAGCACAGTGTATTTACTAAAAATCCTTTTATCATTAGAGTTCCTTACCTCATCAGCTGAATAATCCAATGATCTATTGTTGACTTAACTAATCCTTATTCATATATGAATACATGCACAAATCAATGAATGAATTTCCATAAATTCGGATAAGTTATTGAGTGAATGGCAATCATGAAGCTCGCAAATCTTATATTCGACACGATGTTTTTCCTTTTCTGCTTAATATTTCTATAATTTTTGACTGATTGTATTTAACTGCTAAATCCAATGAAGTTTCCCCATATGTGTTTTTCAAATGAATACTGGCTTTTTGGCTAATAAGATACTCTACAACATCAATATGACCGAATCTAACAGCGCAATGGAGAGGGGTCCCTGTATTAAACCCGGAGGATGATTCTACATCTATGGCAGCTCTATGATTAATAAGACATTCAACAATGCTGATATGACCATTGCTTGAAGCACTATGGAGAGGGGTTTCTGAAAAATTAAAAACCAATTCATTCCATTCTTCGCATTTATATCGATTCCTTGATTAATTAGAAAATTCACAACATTCAAGTGATCATACTCAGCAGCCAAATGAAGAATTGAATTTAAAAACATATCTTTTTTACATTATAGTCTTTTGCATGTATATTGGCACCACGAAAAAGCAAAAATTCAATAATAGTAATATGGCCTTTTATAGAAGCTATGTGAAGGGGAGTTCGACTAAACAAAAAATTGCAGCTTTATTATCTTTTGCATCTACCTCAGCTCCATGATAAACTAGATACTCAATTAATGTTAATCAATGTTCCGATAATTGTTTGCTCATTTAAACTTATTAATGAAATAATCACCTAATTAATCATCCCAAGCACTTGGAATTTCTCATATTTAATACTTGAAAACCAAATTAAAAAGGATGCTAACCTATATATGATGATTTATGGAACCATGGAATTAACGGTGTTCACTATTTTGAAGATTTAACCGAATATCCTTGCAGACACGAAACATATATGATGATTTATAGAATCACGTAATTTCATGTTTCAAAGATTTAGCAAAATACCATGGGAAACAAGATGAGGATGATTGGTTAATATATAAACTCCTGGATTTAGATTGTTGACATCTTTTCACCAAATATTTGAAAAAAATAAAAAAAATGCGGCATCTAGGAATTGAACCTAGTTTCCATAATTTAAGTGAAATTTATTCCCACAAATGGGAATGAAATCTCCATTTTGATTAATATATGCGCTCTCCCATTAAGCTAATGCCGCTTTGACAAAATTTTAATGAACTACTGAACTACTTGGGAAGCAATAATTTGGTTTAATTAGTTTGAATGAGAAGAGAATAATTCAATTAGAGAAATTTCGGCAAAACTTTTTTTTCCTGAATAACCCCCGAATTCCCGAAATAATTCACTTTTTACGGAACAAGTCCGAATAATGTAATGATCTGAATTATGGAACAAAACCGAAATTCTCTATTATTTAGAAAAAATTGGTTTTAAAAAGAAAAGTAATTTTACACCTTAGGATTGGTAATTGTTTTCCCATTCATCCTGGTTTTGGCTGAATAAGTTTTATAGTAGGTGACAGATCCTGGTTTTATCCTTGTTTGTTCTTCATCAACAGCATTGTTGGTACAATCATTTAAAGGAGGGCAAATTTCATTATTTAGATCATCCTCAATTTTCCTCAAGTACTCTAAAACAAGAACATAATTTTCAATTTCTGTATTGAAAGATGGACTAGATATGCTGTTTTTCCTATTATTTTGAACTTGAAGCTCAAGCAACTGAGTTTTTAAACACTTTTGCTTTTTCATTAGCTTTGTCTCAACTTCTTTTAGATTAAATACTTTCTCTTTGAGTTCTTGAATGCCAGCTGGTGCTTTATCCTTATAATTTTTCGTTTCCAATAATTGTGTTTCCAGTTCTTTAAGAACTTCATCAAGTTCTTCTTTTGTAGATGAGGAATCATTTGCCATATTCTTCGAAATCAACACAAGCCTTGATTTTTCAATTGATTCATATTTCTGGTTCCCTTTTCTCTTCATGATGAATTTTTTCCACGACAATTGGTTTGTAGTTTGAGAAGATTTCTGTTTTGATAAAACCTTAAGAGTAGCTTGCAAAGGCTTGATAAATTTTAATAATTTTTCATTCTCTTCATATGAATCATCAGAAAGTTCAAAATCTAGCGATATATATGAACCTTTGATCTTAGAGATGATAAAATCAAAAGATCTTTGCTGATTTGTCGAAGCATTCTTTGACAAACAATCCATTATTTCTGTGACTTGGGAACTTAAAGCATTAATAAACACCCATTGATACTCAGAATAAGATGATATGCCAAAATAGAATATCTTTGATTCTCGGACGGTGCTCATGTTAATAATATCAGTAAATATTTCCTGACTTTCGACCTCATCTTTAATTTCAAAAGAATCACAACAATCAGACTTTCCTGAAATGCAATCAACCATAACTCCATCACGAAGTCTCGCTATTTTCGCGGTTATTGCGATTGATGTCGGTTTTCTGAAAAATCTCTGAGTTAATTCGATAATGCCGCTCAATATTCTTTCAGCACTATATGAAGAATTAGATATTAAAGAAATAATAGTATTTGACTGAGAAAGATCCATTTTTTTGATCAACTCCCTTTGAGAGTTGAATACTTCATCAAAATCAAAAAAGATCGGATTAGATCTATCTCTAAGTAATGTTAAGGAGTTTCCAGAATAGAGAAATCTTCCATTTCCCGATTTTTGAGGAAACACCATTGACACAACCTTCATTAAAAATTATCAGATCTTCAACACAATACCAATATTAATCCAGGAAAGAATATCACTGGGTTTCCTTGGTTGAGAACGATTAAATTTAATAACGAACATTTTAATGGCTGAAGCGTTATTTGCTGCAATAGAAGCTGACGACCCAGAAGCGTTTTCTCAAACAATGGCTGAAAATCCCGATGTTAACAAAGTTCTTTTTGTTTTTATTTAGTTTCATTTTCATTTTTAGAGAAGGTGTTAATATATATTTTTTATGACTCCATTAATGTTTGCTTTAATGAAAGGAAGTGATAAAATTATTCCATTACTGTTTAAAGCTAAAGCAGATGTCAATATTTCCGGGGCTGGTGGAAAACATGCTATTCACTATGCATCTGAATACGGAAGAGATTCTGTGATTCAAACTCTTGTAAAGTCAGGAGCCCAAGTCAACCAACCTGATTCCAGGGGATGGACGTCTTTACACTATGCTGCCCGTGGTAATTTTAAGAAGGTTATTGATATTCTTTTAAAGTCTAAGGTTCAAATGAATGCTGTTGATTCTGAAGGAAATAGTGCAATTCTTGTTGCTTTGATTAATGGTTGCAACGAATCTGTCATGACATTTATCAAAGCTGAAGCAGATTTGACAATTATTAATAAAGCTCAACAGAGCCCTGCTCACTTCATTGCTGGGATGGCTAATCTTGCTCTATTGAAATCGTTGCAAAAGAAGAATCTTAACTGGAGTCTTTCAGATAACAAAGGGAAAACCCCCGTCGAGCTTGCTGCTCAAGCCGGCAATGCTCAATGTTTTGAGTTTATGCTAACCAAGCTTGGCGCAGAATCTAATTGTACCAATGCCGAAGGCGAAAGCCTCGCTCATATCATCTCCAGGAATGGCTTTGCAGCATTGCTTCCTATCCTCCAAGCCGCCGGTGGATCTATTGATACTGAAGATAAAAATGGGACCCATCCTTTGCATTTAGCAGCGGCTGCTGGAAGCATTCCTGTGATTGAAACATTGTTAAAGCTTATGGCTGATGTCAATTCTCAGGATCACAATGGAGATGCCCCAATCCATTATGCTACTGCTGCTGGCCATCCCGAAGCAATTGAGTGTTTTCTTCAAAAAGGTGCTGATATCAATGCCAAAGGTGTTCTTTTTTTGTTTTTAAGAATTTTTCTATGATTTTCATCAAAGAACTCCAATCCATATTGCAACTGAAAAGCAAAACATACCTTTGATTATGTTTCTAAATGAACATGGAATTGATGTCGGAGTTAGAGATGATACTGGAATGACTGCCCTTCATATTGCATTACCCCTTGGGAATAAAGAATTAATACAGGCACTCCTTGAGATAAAAGTACCAACAAATTCTGCTAGAAAGGATGGTACTACAGCTCTTCACATTGCGGCTGGTTTAGGAGATCCAGCTTTGGTCAAAGCCATTATTGATGCAAATGCAGATGTGAACACAAAGAATAATGTAAATGAGTCTCCCCTTCACATCGCTTCTACACAAGGAGATGTGCCAATTTGTGGTGTATTAATAACCGCAAATGCTGATGTAAATGCTAAAGATGAAAGCGGGTTTACACCACTTCATCGAGCTGTGAAGAATCGTCATATTCCTGTTATACGCAGACTTAAGGAAGGTAATGCTAATGTTAATGTTAAGACATCCGATGGGGAAACTCCCTTATTAATTGCAACCCAGATGCAAGATGTTGAACTTGTGGCATTACTTATTGATATGGGCTGTGATGTAAATGCGGCTAATACTACAGATACAATTCCGCTTCATATTGCATGTAAACTTGATAACTTAGTTATTGCTAAACTCCTGATTGATAAAGGATCGAACATCAATGCTAAAGGAGCCGAAATGAATACACCACTACACTATGCATCTCTTAATATGAATAAGCATTTAGTAGAGATTTTGATTATGAAAGGTGCGAATGCAAGAGAACCCAATGCATCAGGAAGGACACCTCTTCAAGGAATTAGATTAACATTTGCAAAGTATATGCGACAACTCATTGGTGATGAAAAGAAAGGTGATACAAAAGAAGAGATCAAAGTTGATTGTTCAGACATTTTGAATCAAACAGGAGAAACTCTTGAGAGCCACGCTGAGTTAAAAGACTCCTTCTGCTTGCTTTGCAGAAGACGTGCTGCAACAGCAGCTCTATTACCGTGCGGGCATCTTTGTGTTTGTGAATCATGCCAAAGAGAAAGAATTGCCACAACAAAGCATTGTCCAATTTGCAAACAAGAAGTATATGGTGCAGTTGCTATTTTAGCTGAAGGATAAAAAAAACAATTCTAATTCTTTTAAAAATTCTTATTTGCTACAAGACTAATATTTATTACCACTAATAGCAGATAAAGAAGATTCGGATTTTTCAAGAAGAGGAGAGTTAAATCCAAACATTGGAACCTTCTTAATTGCGATGAAATAATAAACTATGGAGACTATTAAAAAAATAGAATCCAAAACCCATATCAAAACTTCTCGGCTGGTAACTTCTGATGTGTATAGAGAAATGACGCCAATGTCATCGAAATATTTCCTGAAAACTTTAATAAGCCTGTATCCAGCAACAGATATAAGCTTCTTGGCTTGTGCTGCTCCTTGAGTTACATAATTATTATTAATATCAGGATTCTTTCCATTAGGTAGTAATCCATAAGAGTAACCAACAGCCACATCGTAACCATCTTTTAGCCAATCATTTGGATCTAATGAATCAGCGCGAGAACCAAATAATGATGCCGGATATTTGTTAAGAAGCTGAGAGATATTATTATTAAATGTTGCAACAAGATTGTCAGGAATGGGATAGTCTTGGAAGTCTAAAACAGCAGAATCCCACATCATATGAAGATTCTTGCATGGGGATCCGAACTTACAATTCAAATACTGGAGGTTACCACCAACATCACCAGTTGGGAAATCACTGCTCCATCTTCCAGCAGCATGAAGGGGTGTATGGGCATCAGCTAAAAAGTGAATAATGCTACGAAATGCAAAAGAAAGGGCCCAAACTGATTTTGTATCCTTGTTGTATATGCAATCAAGAAGATCTTGAAGAATTGATGATACATTATAAGCATGGGGAAAATCATCTAAATGAAATGGAGGAACAAACACTGGTTCATTTCTAAAGTGCCAACTTCCCATTATGAACATCCTTGATCCTTGTCCTTTCAACTCATCTTGCCATGAAGCTACAGAACTGAAAGTCCCATTCTCACTCTCCCATAAACTGAAAAGATTAGTAATATAGTTCCTTTCAACCATACTGAGGTTGTTCTCAGCAATTTTTGCAATTGCATAATGAGGTCCACCCCACCAACAATAAGAGAGGGAGATAAAGGCCCAAACTATCATTATGGTTTGAGGGCGAAACGATCAATTACATCTTCAGAAATTAAATTTTAAACGTACAGTTTAATGAAAAAAATCAAAAAGAGTGAGCCCTCGTTCTATTTCTTGAAAGAATCCCAAGTCAAGCAGATTTTAGAGAATAATAAAGAGATTGATTCTGTTTTATCGACTGAAGAACTTTTGGCAATTTGTATTAGCAAGTGTCAAGACTTTGGAATTGAGTTTAACGAAAAAATATTTGAACGATTTCGTAAAAAACAGATAGAAAATGTACAGTATAAAGTTTTTGATATGCAAAATTGCTCGTTGGGGATGCTCTCTGGGAAAATAGTCGCCCAAACATTATTTAACCATAATCATTTCAAAGTTCTTTATCTTGGAGGTAATAATATTGGTGATGAGGGTGCTAAGTTTTTTGCTCAGTTGTTATACTTATCTAATTCCTTAGTGACGGTTGATTTGTCATCAAATAGTATCTCTTCGAAGGGATGTGGCTATTTATTTCAGGCTTTGCAACGAAACAAAACCCTTATTTCATTGAATATTGGGAGTAGCAGTGGTGTGAATCGAAATTCGCTGGGTCCTGAGTCAATTAAGGAATTATCCAGAATGCTTTCAATCAACAAAGTGTTGATTGAGTTGAATCTTTCTATGGCTGAAATAACGCCAGATTATTGTAATACCATTAAAACAGGACTTTCACAAAATACCACTCTTAGTGTGTTAAATTTATCCAATAATAACATTCAAACACAAGGCGCTGCTTCAATTCTGGAATCATTACAATATTCCAATCTTTCAGAATTGGATTTGTCTCACAATCACATTATGGATGATTCTGCTCCCCATTTTAGTCAAATGCTCCTTAACAATAGGACTCTTAAAGTGCTTAAAATTTCTCACAATATGTTGTCGTCCAAGTTCTTTGCTTCCATATCTAAAGCATTGGCACAAGATAAAATTCTTACAAGTTTAAACATTAGTAAGAATCCAATCACGACAAAAGGATTGGTATCAGTTGGGTATGCTCTTGCTTTGAGTACATCATTGGTTATTTTAATTGCACAAGCATGCAAAATCGATTCAAATGGATTTTCTGAGTTTGCAGAATTCTTGGGTAAAAACCATGGTTTGGCCACACTTCAACTTAACAATAACCCTATTCGGGATGATGGAGCCAAATATTTGGCATCGGCAATAGCAAATCAAACAGGTCTCAAAGAGCTGGACCTAAGTTTTTGTGAAATAGGAGACAAAGGATGTAATGCCTTATGCAACTCAATTAAGTCTTCGACAAAAGTTGAGAAATTATTCATGAAAAACAATTTAATCAAAATAGGAGGACCTATTCTACAAATGATAAGTTCGAATTCCAATATTCGAGAATTAGTTGTTGAATTTAATGATATTGATTATAAAACTCTATGCGAAATTCAGAGAATTACCAATGTCAATGAGAAAAAATGGAATGATGAAAAACAAGTCCGATTGTTTTCTACAATTGGAAACCAGAGTATCCTTGAAGAAAGGCTATTATCTGTGCGGAAAGACATAATTAAGACTCGTGAAGATATTGAAGACTTGACATATTTACTTAAACAAGTTAAAATAGACATTATCGAAGTCGAAGAGCGAAAATGCAGAATCATCAAAGAATTGGAAGAAAGACATCAAATACTAATCGATGAAAGGAAGGTTGTAATTGAGGAAATGATGAATGTAACCGAAAAAGAAGAAAATTCTGTTATAATTGCTAAAAATGAATATGAAAGGAAACTGGCTAAGCTAACATTTGAACAACAAAATTACAAAGCTGATTCATCTGTTTATCTTGAAATTTCAAAGAAAGTCGATGATAAAGCAAGGAGAAACAAACTTGATATTGAGAAAATTGATCGGCAATTAGCTGTTGTTAGACAACAGTATAATGCAAGTTATCAAATAATGCAGTCATCTTTTCAACAATCAAAACAGAAAATATAACAAATTTATTAAAGTAATGGAGGAATGGTATTTTCTGGTTTAGATTTCGCCCAAAAATTATATAAGGGATTGGCTTCAGTTTTTGGTTTTGGATCTGGTTCATCATCTGATTCCATTTCAGGGTAATGAAATCCATCAACAGTTGGAGAGAATCCTACTGGGAAAAGCCATAATGGTAAGAGCATAATTGTCCCGAATACTTCTTCCCAATTCGATTTGATTCCATTACTAAAATGTGTTTCTTTATTCTTTAATGTTTCCATATAAGTTTTATTTTTGGATATTCTATATAATTGTCTCAAAAGTTGTTCATTAACAAAAACAAAAAAAACAAGTGGAGGGACAAGATAAAAGATGAATAAAAGTATATGTACCTTTTGAAGATGAAATACAAGATAAAGTGAAAACAAATGAATAAATAAACAAATCCCTAAATATAGCAATGAAAGCACAAAGAATTTTTGATTCCTTAGACCAACCCAGTTATTAAGCCATTTGCATCTGTGATCAGCCTTTAATATAAAATATCCAGAATATATAGAAAAAGTAGATCTGCTAGGCCTTTGGTGAGTCTTTGCCCATGCAAATTGCTTTTCATTTGTTGCCTTACCAGCTTTCATTTCATCATCTGTGAATTTGGTTTTTTTAGTTACAGCCCAGTTCCAAGGAAGATATCCTGGATCAGTGAAGCACGTTCTAAAACAACTTATTAAAGCAATAGAGAATAATGACAAAACAACTGGTTTGGATAAAAACCAGTAATATGGGAGATGTGGTGATATATAAGATGCCCAAAAATAGTAGATACTGGCAAAATAAAACATCCAAAAATAAAACGGATAAACTTCAAAACGTGAATGAACCAAATAAAGCTCGTATGGAATATCCTTCATCCGCCACAAGATTTTAAAACTTGGAAACACATATGACCACTCGCTCAAAGGGGGTGCCTCTGACTCAACTTTAAGAGATGATAGAGGCTGGCTGGATTCCATGTAAAGTTAATACGATCAAATAATCGTTGAATCTGGGGGTTATGACACTGGTTACAGATGGCGACAGGTGATTTTGATTCACTATATAGTTTGATTATTTTCTAACAATCAGAAGTTCTCATTATTGGAGATTCCTCCGTAGGTAAGAGTTGCTTACTTTTGCAATTTTCTGATCAGACATTCAGTGATGTATGTTTATTTTCTTACAACAGAATTATGTTTCAACAATTGGTGTTGATTTTAAGATCCGATCAATTGATGTTGATGGTAGAGCTGTAAAATTGCAGATTTGGGATACAGCTGGACAAGAGAGGTTTCAATCAATTACATCAAATTATTATCATGGCTCTCATGCAATTGCAATTGTTTATGATATAACTAATCGAGATAGTTTCGATCATGTCCGTAAGTGGGTGAATGAAGTTGACAGACTTGCTAATCCTCAAGTTTGCAAGCTTATTGTTGGAAATAAAATTGATCTTGAAGAGAAGAGGCAAGTTAGAAGAGATGAGGGCCAAGCATTTGCGGATTCTCTAGGTGTTCCATTCCTGGAAACATCTGCTAAGAATTCTACTAATGTGTCACAAATGTTTGTTCAAATGTGTCAAGCAATTGCCAATCGCAGAGGAACATCAAAAGGCTTTAACACAGTAACACCCACAACTAATCTTAGAGGAAATCAGGTTGGAGGCTCCAAATGTCCTTGCTAAACAGTTTATAATCCCTTTTTATAATATGATACTGAATAGAAACATGATTGTTTGCTTTGTTTTAAATGAACCAGTTGGGTCATTTAATACTGGACAATATATAGTCTCAAAGTGTTTAATATGAATCGATGATGAATATGAATTGATTCCCCCTGGTGTGTTCACAAACGTATTTGATGAGAAGCAATCAATGGCACATTGTATCACAGAAAGAGATCCTGATTCGCCAGAGAATAAAACTTTGTTCCCTGTTTTTGCATTGTTCAAGAAATTGCAACAAATGAATGATGAAAAAGCAGATTGGCCATTAACACCAATGAATATAACACCATAACTTGTTGATTCTTGACTATTATTAACAATATTAGACATATAATAAGTATTATTACTCCCTTTCCAGAAATATATTGAAACCCAGGTACATTGATTTGATACTGTAGTACAAAACAAAACCCTGTGAGATGTTGGGTTAATATACCAAGCAGAAGAATGAAACTTCGGATAGTTCCAGGAGGAGTTCATATATTTAAACTCCTGGTGTCCATTTTCCGGAGTAAATGACTTTTCTCGAGTCAATGGTAATGGTGAGCATTGAGTGATAGATATCAATATTCCATAATTCTTCCCATTTGAAGACGTTGTACTTCGAGCGAATTGATCTCCATATGGGTAGTTATATGAGTTACTATAGCAAGAATTAGCGCAAACCTTATTGAAAACAATTTCACCATTTGCAATGCAATAAAAATACACACCCCCGCCACAAAATGTTGTTCCAGTGATTCCACAATTAAAAATCATAGTATCTTCTATAACAATCTTTGCATTGCACTCGTTCAAACATATTGCACCTCCATTTCCGTTGGAAATTGAAAGATTTGCAAAAATACAATCCACAATATAATAGCAACCGCCATTTAAAACTTGTCTCTGATTAATACTAAGCGAAGAAAAGCTATCACTAAAAAAATCATTAAAAAATGCTACAAAGAACAAAATCATTTTTTATATTGTCTTTTTTATATCCCTTGGGATATATCTGCTGAAAAACAATTGTTACTCACATATATGCCCTGTTGAACATGTTTTCCCAATGCAACATATAAACATGATGTTTTCTATAATAGAAAAACCAGTTTTCATAATAAAAATTTATTTCGCATAGTATTACCAGAAGTAATCATTTTCTACCATGAAATCAACTCTCTTATCACTAAATAAGTCATTTTGTGTATCAAAATCGGGCAATTTCAAAATCTCTGGTGTGGGCTTCATCAGTTCAGCTGGAATTGAAGATATAATGGGGGTTTTAGGGATAGTAGCTTCATAATGTTGAGAAACTAATTGTCTATACCTATAGCGACACTGTACATCACTTCTATTTCCGAGTTGCTTTGAGACTTGCCTCCATTCATTCCCATTTGTTTGATGTACAACTTGAATAAGCAAAGAATCTTCTTCTTTGGTCCAATTATTTTTGGAAATTGTAGGATCAAGAGTTCTAGTCCATCTTTGTGCACATTGAGACCTGGATCTCCCACCACCAACAAATGTCGAAATTCTTGCCCAATTAACATGTCCAAAACGTAAAATTCCTGCTAGCAATCGTGTGTCTTCTTCACAAGTCCATGGTCTCATTCTTTTTCTTCCTGTTTCATTATCCAGTTTTAAAGTTGTTTTTGCAATTGGGGTTTCACTAACATTTAGAATTTCTATTATTCTATCAATAGATGATGTAGATCCTGTTTTTGCGAGAATATTTTTTTTGGATTCTGAAAAATTCTTAGAATCTGTTAAAAAGAGCTTCAATGAATCTCTAATTGCAGCTAAATCATTTGCATTAATGCTTGGCTTTTGTTTTTGTGCTTCAACAATACCCAACTCAATCAGTAATTCCATTTATATTTAATGGTTGTTGAGAAGAAACTCGAAAATAACGTTGGTGTTTTCAATTCTCTAAAAATTTTCAAAAATTATCAATTTTATTTCAATTTTCTTAACACATTTCCATAAAAAGTTTTCAATTCATTGCAATAAAATTTCTCAATTTTGATAATAAAAACGTGCCCAAAATTGAAAAATTTGGTTGTCACTTTTTCCATGATCACCTTCAAAAGACTTGTCATATTTTCAATGTAAAGTTAGCAAAAATTGTTAAGTTTTCCTGTAAAATTTTATTGTCCAATTATTAGGGTTGCTGCACACATAGCTATCTGGAACAAATTAACAATACTGATTGATGATTGTCCATCATTTGATCCGAATATGCACTCAGTTGGGGAAGGGAAAACACTGGGATGAGGCACATTACATTCATTCAATAGGTCAATAATATCTTTGTTATAGCACATATATGTAGAGAAATGAGAAAACTTGTACGTTGGTACTTCAGAAGAAATAATTGTACAGTTGGATGAAGTAACAGTAGTAAATGATGTCATAATTGGAGAAAAAACCAAGGAGTGATACAGAAACAATAGGCAGGAGCCTGATTTGATACCAAACAAGTTGACCTCATTGTTGTAAAACAACCCATAATAAAGATTCAGATAATTTGCAGGTACATATAAATAAATTATTGACAATAGTGGTGATTGATTAGCAATTACATTAAAATACTCGAACTTACCTGGAAGTGATGATGGGGAATCGAAATATATCAATTGTGATGAAGAAGCGCAGTTATTTGCCATTGTACAGTATTTGGCGTTACAGCAGATGACTCCAAATATTCTCATCCCAGCGATCAGACTTGTGTATCCTCTTGAGATATTCAAATTATTAAAGGTTTGATTTCCATTTTCCAAATTAATTGCTGAATTCCTCAAAGATGAGATAGGAGCGCATTGACTCATAGATAATAATGTCAAAACTAAATTATTACTTGCCCCCACAATAAGCGATGCAAATTGCCCTGGCTTATCGTTATTCACATAGCAATCGTACCCACAAACTTGTGAGAGACATATTGATCCTTGAGTAGCAGAAAAGTAAATCCCCCCTCCTCCAATAGTATTGGAAAATGCAATGCAGTGATCAAACAAACACCTTTCGAACATCACCCTAATGGAATAATTAGACTGAATATTAATAGCACCACCTTGTTGCATAACTCCGATATTCCTATAAGTACTTTCAACAACATAGGGATGTTAATTGGGGTATAAAAAATCAATTTGGGGGACATTTTTTAAAAAATTGGGGTCAAGTTTCTGACATAAAAAAAAATTTTTTTCGGATGATTTTTTGGAATGCTCTCCCCACTCACCATTAAAATACAACAATTTTTTGTAATATTTTTTATCTTTGAAATCCAATAATCACGGAGATTTGCATACTTTTTGGATAGATCATGTATCAATTCATTATCGTTTTCTTCAGAATTAGTCCTCAAAAAACGATTACTTGCCCCTTCTTATTAAGAGCTTTGACCCCCAAGACCCCAAACCGCTTTTAAAATTGAGAGGCTTTGACCCCCAAGACCCCAAACCGCTTTAAAATTGAGAGGCTTTGACCCCCAAGACCCCAAACCGCTTTTAAAATTGAGAGGCTTTGACCCCCAAGACCCCAACAATTCTGAACTTTTGAGAACATGACCCCAAAACGATTTTTTTATTCTGAATTTGACCCCCAAATAAACATTAGAAAACAAGTTTAAAACCTTATAAAAGTTAACTGTAATTTAATTAATCGAATTCTCTTCAATTATTTCTTAACTTCTTTGACCCCAAAACCCCAACCAATATGACCCCAAAAATTGAATAAATTGATAAATGGGGTCATTTTGACATCCCTAGTCCTCCACTATGTCTTGTTCAACAATATATGGAATAAATAAAAGGCAACCAGTTATGATATCAATATTAATTGCCATAGATTGTACAATATGTTGGTTCCAAATACTTCAAATGAAATTTGAGTTTATTTTGATAATGCTGAGTAATTTCCCAAAGTATTTTGTACAATCATCACCATTAATATTGTTTTATAAGCTTTGGAAACGGAAACAACGTTCCATTTTTATAAGATTAAAACTCAAGGTGTTATCATCGAAAAATGGATGGCCAAATAGGGGATTTTCCCTTATCCATTCAAAGAAGAATGATTCATCAAATTCAAATTCTTTTTGGAAATGCATAAACTGGATTATTTGTGAAATTTCTCTTATTTGGATTAGTTGTCTTGTTATTTTATTCTGCTCTTCAAATTTCAAATTAAAACAGGGAAAAATTCAAAAAATGATAGTTTTGGAGACAAAAAAATGTTATGGACCAATGTTAGAATGCGGAAATATTGTGATGATAAGGGTTGGATGTGAAAGAGAAAGTGATAACCAAGTAAGGTCTTATGATCAAAAATCAATTAATATTTCAGATTGTTCTTTCTTAAGGTCTTCTCTTTATTCGGGAAATGGGGCAATAATTTATGCCTCAGGCGGAACCTATACTATCTATGTATCTTTCTCAATGTTTTTTAATTGTGCTTGTTCATTTGAAGGTGGTTCAATTTACTTTTCTTCACTATTGTCATCATTGAGGATGGTGTGTGCTAACAAATGTTATTCTTCATCTCAATATCATTTTGCTTATTTGAAGGCTTCACAAAAAAATCAAGGTGAATTCATTTCAATATTAAATTGCTCTCATTTATATGGTGGTTATTATTCTATGCAATTTAATTCTGGAAATCAGAAAATTGGAAGTACTAATAGTTCAATGAATCATGCTTTGAGATACTCTGGAATCGGAATCATATCTCCTTTAACATTTTCTTGTTCGTTCTGCACATTCACAGATAATCAAGTAACCGAATATACTTGCTTATACCTTTCTTTCAATAGTGGATTCTTATCCTTTGCCAATATTGTTGCCAACAATAGTCCATCATCTGAATATGGAATTCTGCTTATCTTAGGTACTGAACCAAAAATTCAAAATTGTATATTCAAAAGGAATCAGAATACTCTATTCTGTGTATTTTCGGGATCTCTTGAGATTTCTCATTCAATTATATCCCATTTGGATGGTCTCTTCTCCATTTCAAAAACAATATCTACATATAATAATAATTCAATTGATTTATCAACAGGAAATATGAATTGGGAGACATATATCCTTAAATTGTTTAATTCTTTTCACTGTAATGCAGATAATCCAGTGATCACCCCAATTCAAGTCATTACATACAATCATATTTGGTATTATACAAACAGTAATGCAATTCCTATGATTCTATCAATAATCATCCTTTTTTAAACTGAACTTGAATTATTTTAATATTTTTTATTCCATTTAGGCTCTATTAATCAAAAAGAAGAAATGAACCAAATATATTGATCTTTCATTTGGCAATTCTAAATTTGAAAGATATATTCTGACAGTTTTTACAATGTATTTCACAGTTCTCATTTTGTTTGCTAAATCTGTTCCAAGTGGATGTGTTCCTGGTGTGACAAGATACCTATGGTATCCAAGTACAAAAACTTCAATTGCTTCTAATTCAGGCACATTTGGTGGAGGCTCATCACATAATGATTTTGGTTTTTGTGGTTCATTTTGCCCAGAAGCAGATGATTATTATCGAATAATTGTTGAGGGAACAAAGGTAACATCGTATGAAACTGGCCACTCATATTACTATTTTCATAATATAACATCGAGACAGAGAACAACTCCTTACCTATATTTAATAAAAGGAGCTTGTTATGGATACTTATTAAAAGCTTCGACCGGGGAACGGCAATCGAGCGGACGATTCTATGTTCAAAGAGAAGGATACACCAAAAATCTTCTCTATAACAACCAATCATTCAACTGCCATAAATCATTTTGCCTCGATTCAAATCTTGAGTTTCCAGAGTGCAAAACACTACCTACCTTTTCCTTATCTCGAAGCAAGATATCTCTCTCCTTCCTTTTAATACACTTAAACATTTTCTAGATCTTGTTTTAACAAAATCGTTAATGAATTTTCAAGAATTCCAAAAAGAGTTTGATGTTATACAATCTCTTAGATCGATGCAAAACTCGATTGAATCTAGTATTATGCAGCTAGAAGAGGAATTTCGGAATCTTCAACAACCAACTCCGTTAAAAAGTGATAAATTATATCCGAGCGGCAAATCCGCTGTTCAAGGACCCCATACTTTCGCGAATGCACCCCATTGGGACCAAGTGCTCTCTTTATTGAGTAGTAATGAAGAAGACTCGGTTTACGCATTGATACGAGTGGCTCAGCGACTCCTCGATGAAAAAGCCACAAAAAAATCTTTAAACGAAAAAGCAACCAAAGCGTATGTTGACAGCTTGTTTGATCGAGTTTTCTCTGGTGTGAAAGACAATATCGACCAATGCACAATTCAATCGAAATCCGAGCTCGTTGAGAGAGTAGCTGAAACACGACAAAAAATTACAGATATAAGGAAGTTTATGCAAGAGGGAATTAACGATATCCAGCACAGAATAAAAGCACTTAACCAAACCGAGTCAATGAACGAGTCAATAATAGGAAACATCGATGATGATGATGATCAAGATAGGAAAGTTCAAGCATTCACAGTTCACCCCAACAGGAAATTTTAATTTTCCACTTTTTGTCTATTTTATTTATGGTGTTTGAAACGAAACAACATCCGTACGACAGCGACACTCTGGACCTCGAAATGCACCCTGGCGTAGTAGAAGATCCCCTGTTTAATCTCGAAGCTACTCTCGACGGATACCAGCACACTCAAACTTTGATCGATTTGCCTTTCGATATAGAAGAGACATATGGCAATATGGTACCAAATAACTTCTTTGAGAACGAAGAAGCTGAAGGGGATCTCGAAAAGGAAGAAGCAAGTGATGTTATTAAATATGATGACGGATGACTTGTTTTTTGTTGTTTTTTTTGAGCTAATTGTGGCTTTTGCAACTAAATAGAGAGATATGCACCATTACTAAGGATAGTCAGAATACCTCTGTCAAACCGCTTTAAAAAAATGGTTGACGACGATTTTAACCTCTCCCCAAGTCCATTTGGTTCCCGTGATGATGATCCCCCGCGCGAATACTTCGAGGAAAGAGGCTTTGGCAGAGAGCATACCGAAGCTGCAGATGGTCTGGTGTTTTTTGTTGAGGAAAATATTGAAGCCAGACCCGGAGATGGGCGAAATGGAGCACTCTCTCCATATGCATTCCGTAACCCTGGTACCTTTTAAAAGACTCAATATTCTAATTTGACTTTGTTTTTGGATTCGATAAGGTAAAACTATCACAAAACATGTATATCCTCCTCGTTTCCTTAGAGGTATATGAATCAACTACCCCGATCCATAAATAATAAATACAACATATTCATTGGTAAGCAGTCACCAAAGTTTGTCAAATTGCAATGCATCAATTTATCAACCATAATAAGATAATATATCATGATACTATACTAAGACAACCTGATAATAATAATAATTCATATTAGATATTCGTATTATGTCTTAGTCAAATTATTATTCTTATTTGGATAAACCTTTCAAATTTTCAAATAAAACTGTTTTATTTGAAAATTTGAAAGGTTTATCATGGTAATTTTGGAAATAATGTCAGAAATTGATCGTGATCTTAACCCTCTAGTTGTTTATGCTTGATGATATCTGAATAAACTCTGTTCTTGTGAGATTTTCTTGTAGGAATCCAACATCATAGGGAAGCTTGGAAATCAATGAAACGAGTTCGTCTTTGATTCTCATCATTGTATCATTGGTTTTATTCAATTCGGTGACTTTTTTGTTGAGCATACTAACTCTTTCTTGGTGTTTTTGCTTAAATGATTCACTTTTAGTGTGGAGCTCTTCATGAACTGCCCTAATTTCACTCAAAGAACTTGACAAAGACTCAATTTCGGATCTTGATTGATTCAAGGATGCTTTAATAAACTCAATTGCTTCAATAATACTCTCACCAACATAACCTAGAGAGCTTGCCTCATTGATTACAATGTCATTATGCTTTTGGCTTTCGGAGAGTAATTTCAACAGATATCTGATGTTTGATAATAAACTTTGATCGTTTGTGTCATTTAGAAAACTGGAAAAAGATCTAATGATTTCTTCCTGAAGAGAATTCATTCCATTTGATAAACTTTCATTATTTTGAATAATTGAAGAAATTTTTTGGATAAAGTGAGAGTCATCACACTTAAGAATGCCGGAAAGCTGTGTAGAAAATTCTTTCTGCCGGAATAACAAAGCTTGGTGATCAGATATTAACTTTGAATGCTGATCATTCATTTGGTCATTTGATTTCTGCAAATCACTAAGTGTTGTGTTCAGGCTCATTATTGTCTGCTCATGGGTGCTAATTTGCTCTATTTGCTTATTAAACTGAGAAAGTAAATCATTAATGGAATCGTATCCATATTGAGATGCATAAATATTTGCCTGTGAAGATAGAAGGGATTCGTTATCTGTCAGAAGCTTTTTTATGGCTAAAACGTTTTCATCAAGCTTTTGTGATTGGCGTTCAATTATGGACTTCAGATTCTGTGATTCTTCAATATTCTGATTAATAAACAATTCCAATTCTTGAACATTTGAAGATTTGGTAATATGATATATTTGTTCAATTTCCGTTTTCAATTTCGAAAATTGCTCATTTAATTCAGAAACAACGCTATTTTTCTCTTGCAATTTCAAAGTTAATTGTGAGTTTTGTTGAGAAATCTCATGTGTAGATTTGATATGGCTGCTTTCAAAACTAGAGAGTTTGTTCTTCATGTACCCCACTTGATTAGAAAGCTCAATTATTTCTTTGTTCTTTGCAGATATTGCTTTAGAAATCTCAATTGGCAGATCTTCCACGCTATCAGAACTGAAAGTCGATCGAATTCTATTGAGAATTCTAGATAAATCAAAAACTTTTGAACTTAGATCTTTCAATTTTGACTCTTCTAACTGAGTTCGATTAAGGCATTTCTCATATGACTCTTGTAGTTTTGATTTCTCGCTTTCGAAAATTGACATCTGGTTATGGAGCTTAGAATTGAGTGATTCGATCTCTTTATCTTTTGTTTCTAAAGAATCACTTAAACAATGTATTTGAGATTCAAGATCAGTATTCTGAGCCTCAATAATCCTATTTCTCTCTTCTATTTTAGAAAAATAATCATAATTAAGCTCAGATTCTTGTGTTTCTTTTTCGTATTGAACCTTAAGTTCGTTATACTGATATGTTATTTCTTCAATTATTTGTGATTTTTCAGTCAGTTCGTCTGATACACCATCATATGATTCTTGTAGTTTGCTGACAATACTTTGCATATAAGATAATCTGGTTCCAATTTCTTTGTTCTGAACAGACAACACTTCCTCATTTTGCATCAACTGTTGAATCTGGTTGTTATACTCATTTAATCTTTTAATATTACCTTTAATGGTACTAATAATTTGATCTTTGGATTCAATTCCTAACACTAATACTATTTGTTCAATTAATCTTTTGGTCTCTTTCAATGTGCGTTGCTGTTCTTCATTCTGAATATTATGATCAATAACAATTCCTTCCAGATATCTATTTCGTTCCTCAAAAGCTTTAATTGAGTTCTTACTATTATCATTGATTTCTTTGATACGGTTTTCATAAGATTGAACTGAGCTTTGATATTGCTGTTTCTTAATTAATAACTCTGATTTTAGTTCTTGGTTCTCCTCAATGTATTGACTTTTTGTCTCTAATAGTTTTTGTAGTTTGATTGTACATTCAGAATATTGTGTTTTTAAGACATCCTTTTCAATTTTTGTAGCTTGATACTCCTCTTTCAGGTTTTTTAATATCAAACTTTCTTCTTGGAGTAATGCAATTTGATCCAAATGGGAATTGGAATTAGATATAAGTTCTTCATACTCCTTCATTAATTTGGTGTTAATTTCTTTTATCTTAATCATTTCGGTCTCAAGAATCGCATTTTTCTTCATTAAAGTGTTATTCTCTTCCTCTTTAAGTTTTATAGCATTGGAAAACTGTTGATTCAAAGCTTGATATTTCTCTATTGATTTTTCAGAAATAGCTTGATTTTGTGAAGATTTGCTCCGAGTTTCATATAATTCATTCTTCAAATTGCCATTTTCTTGCTTTAAACAGTTATTTTCTATTTCATATTCATTTAATCTTTTGTTCGTTTGTTCAAGTTTTTTTTTGAAACTCATGATTTGTGTTTCGGTTCTTAAGCTATTCATCTGGTTTGAGGATTTCTCAAAACTATCAGAAAGAATATCCATACTAGATTTTATTGCATTGTTTTCTGATATTATAATATCTATTTTCTCATTTAATGAGTCTATTATCTCATCTTTATTAACAATACATGTTTCAAGAGTTTCAATTTGTGCGGATTTTTCAGTGATCTCTCTTAATAATGAATCTCTTTCTGATTCAAAACTTATTCCATGATTCTTACATTCGAGACAATTGGCTGATAGCCTTTTATTCTCCTCGACAAGATGGTCTATTTCAATTTTATATTCCTCAATTTCAATTGATTGTTGAGATATAACATTGGAATAATCATGAATAGTTTCTGCAAATTTTTTGATTCTCTCTTTGGTGTATTTAATAGACATCTCAAGTTCTTTATTTTTCTTATTCCTTCTATCAGAAATAATCATTGCGTGTTCTAATTCATTTTGAAAACTACTATCTGAACTACTACTAATTTTCCCTTCATACATAATTGATCTTAAAGACTCAAGGTTTTGCTGTAATTCATTAATGGTGATATTTTTTTCATCGATTTCTTGTTGAAGTTTTTCAATTCTTTGAAAATCAGATTCATTTTTGCATATAATATGTTGAAGTTGTCCTAATAAATGGTGTTTTTGTTCAAGCTCATTATTAAGATCTCCAACAGCCATTAAACTTGTATCTGCATGAATTTCTCGAAAATTTTTCAAATATTCCTCGGCAAATACTCTGTTTTTTGATCTATTGATGAAATCAACGTAGTATTTAATAAACACGTTATAAAACAACCGAAGATCATTCATTCGATCTTTCAAAAACTTGATTTGACACGAAATTGAGTCGATTCTCTGATGATAATCTGCTCTATTTCGAAAAGATACACTGCTTTTAGAATTTATTTGAGTATTAAGTTCTGAGAGCCTAATACTTGTAGATATTCCCCGAGAATCATTATTAATCGTCATTACATCAGAATTAGGAGCCTTTTGATCTAAATTCAAGGAGGATCTTTTTTTTGAAGTACCTCCATTTTTCATATGTGTTTTATATCTTCTATAAGATCAAACATTCTCAAGGTTTGATCATGAATCATATCATGTTCCTTTGTTTACAACATTTATTCCTCAGTGAAAGCCAAAATGTCTTCTGAACCAGGTACTGATGGTCCTGATGGCTTTTATGGTAATTTTAGGGAGGTTCTCATGCAGTTTGATATTACTAATGACAAATATTTCATAATAGAAGCATTATATGAAAGTAGTATAAACAATTCCATCTTATTATCGGATAGAAAAGATGTTATGGACACTATATATTGCGTTGTTTTTGATAAATGTATTGCAAGAAGAATTCATTTTCCAGAACCTCATGAAACCCAAGGATCATATTTAGATTTGTATAAAGGAGTCATTAATTTCCTAACAAATATTATATGCTGTGACAATTTTAATGGGAGACAGGCTAAATTTGATGCTTTATGTAGGGCTTCATATCATTTTGCAAACAAAGAACCCGAAGGTTTGTCAGCTTTAGAAGTTTTTTCTCCATATTTGTTTTCAAATTATCATGATACATTTGATCATGAAGGCATTTTATTGTTTTGTTTGGATCTTATTAGCAAAATCTTGTGTTATATGAATCTTAATATGGATTCATTTTATGAAATGTTCAATAGGTTAATGAGCCATTCAATGAACAACTTAAAAGTAATAGATATTATTATTAAATGCCTCTCTAGAATCATACCAAAATCCGATAATGAGACTGTTATGATAGCTAGGAGTATTATGTGGATTGTAGAGTTATATGGTCATAATAGCTTTTCGCCGAAATCTGAAAGAAATTCTTGCATTACAATTACAAGAGTATTCCAAAAATTCTCGAAAATTCCATTATTATTGTTTACAGAACATACTTTAAGATCATTGAACCGTTATATAGATACAAGTGATTCTGTAATTATTGATACATTGTTTCGTTGTTTGAAAGAATCATCAACATCTGAAATGTTTTCAACCAAGTTATATAGGAAGCATATAATACCTTTTATTAAGCATGTTTGGAGAGCACCAAGCCTTAAAGAACTATTCGTTGAAATGGCAGGATTAGATTGTTCTTTTTTTGATCATTTATTAAAGTCAGTTGATTCACTGGATCCTGATGTGTATTGCGGATTATTGACCATCAACATTAATTTCAAATTGCCGCCCGCCATTTTGGATAAAATGTCTCCTGATCAAATCTATTATATATGTTCAATTATTAAAACGATTGATAATTCTCTCATACAAAGACTACATTCTTTAATAGTTACAACCCCAATTGAACCCTGTTATTTCACAAAATTAATACCAAAGATTCCTGACATTGTTGTTAAGAATCTTGAAAGATTGTTTCCTCTTTCTTATCATGGTTATACTTTGAAAAAAATTCGCTCAGGAATCCTTGAGTTTTTGTCCGTGTTAAAAGAAGAAGAATCTGTTTTTGCATTGCTTGAAGGTTCATGGAAAAGATTTATAGACAATGAAATATTTTGGCCAATACTGGGGTATTTATTGTGTAAAAGATTCAATTCTGACGAAGATAAGATAGAAATTCATGATCTTTTGAACAGAAATAAGGGTAACTTAGATTTTTGGTCAATTCCTGGATTCGTAAGCGTTGCTTTGAGTATTGAATCTAGAATAATTAATTTAAGTTTTTTTTCAAGTCTTATATCCAAACAACCAATAAGAACTATTCCGATAGCAGTATTTGATAGGTTATTAGAATGCGAATCCACAAATTGTTTTGTTTTTGAGTATATTATCAAAGGTATGAAAACATGGGATCCATTAGATACATCATACTCATATTCAATTTTGCGCAATTCATCAAGAATTATCCCCCATATTTATCAAAAGAGTATTCATCGGTTTTCTTATGTGTTATTCGATCTATATATATCAAAATACAAATTATATTCATTATTATCACATTTAATATTTCCAGGTAAGCAACCACGTTTGTTTCATATTATACATGGAGTTATTCCATACTTGATTTCTAAGCTTGAAGAAACCAAGCTTGAACTTCTACTACGATATATTCAAGAAGAAAAAAGAAAACATACAAATCTTTCTTTGTTGTACTTAAACGATAAACCAGATGGTAGTACTAATGATAATGGGAGTGATAATGGAAAATCTTTGAAGTCTCCTCTTGATGATAGTGTATTGAAAGATCCATCAATTCAAGCTGAATCTTTGATTTATGTACTTTCAGCATGTGACAAAAGTGAATTGCAGCATATCTCACCATTTATACATAAAATTTTTCAATCAAACACATATAAAATTGTTGAAGATTCTCTTCCAGAAATTTCATGGAGAGTATTATTATCTATTGGCCATTCTGATAACATAAAGAATGCTAACCATGAATTAATTGGTTTTTTTTCTAGAATTTTGATTAATTCAAATGCCATTAATAATGAAACTGGTGAGAGTGTTGAAATGAATACAATACGATATTTTATGGTTCATCAGTTTCCAAAAATCATGTTTGAATTTGGAAAAATTATCAATTCTAACTATTATAATAAAACAGCTGTTATTAGGACACTGAGGATGTCTTTGTCATCTATTTCAAATGATATTGGAGATCTTTACCCAAAAATGTTTTCTTTGATTGATATAGCTATGGAAAATCATGAGATAAGGAGAGAATGTTTATTGTTTTATTATGATTTCTTGCAAAATATCAATCACAAAAATATCCTTAATAATGTATTTGGAAGGATAATTTCTCAAGTTTTTCCATATATTTCTGAATTCAGGGATGAGATTCTAAACATACTAATGCTTTTGTTCCATCAATCTACAATTGATATTGTGAAACCTTGTTTTCCTTTGCTTTATTTGACACCTGGTATTAATTCCGAAAGACAAATACCCAAAGAATTTAAAAATCGAAATCTTGAATCATTGAAAGCATTGATTACCCAAGGGGTCCAGTTTTCCGATTTATGGCCTCATCACCTTGATTTTTTGGCTTCTAGCATTGGGAAGGCATCTTTATCTCTTCAACGTTTTATTGTGAATCAAATGATATGGTTTATACAAAAGAATACTCAATTCCTGAGTCAATTGTCTATTAATCAAAAATCTTCAATAATTAGAATTCTTTGGAAAAACTTAACCTCATCAAATAATTCTATGTACCAAGTATTATGTGAGAGATGTATTTCTCTTCTTCCTTTAGTTAAAGATTATGATCCACCGAAAATTATGATAAATCTATCAACAGAACCAAAAGACATAATCAAAAATATAGTTTCTGGTTTTCTATTTCATATATTTGAAGAATCAACTTCGATATTTCAGTATGATTTGGCTGCATATGCAACAATGGGATTATTGAATATTATTAAAACTAAAGACTTATCTGAGAAACATAATAGTTCAAAATCTAAATCGCCTAAAACTAATCCAACTATTGAGAAGGAATACAATGAACTTATTGAAAGTTTCCCTGATATTGTTAGATCTGTTATTAATCAATTTATTGAATCAAGTATAACAATTGAACATAATTTTATAATGATTCAACCTGATAATATCTTTCGAACCCACCCAGAGTTTCAAAACTGGCTTCCTTCATTTACCTCTGCAATATTTAGCATTCCCTATATGGAAAATGCCTTTGAAAACATTGCCAAAGCTTTTTCTTGTTTAATTGCAATATTTCCATATTCATTGCAGTTGTGTAAGTTTATTCTACCATATTTGTTTTATTGGAGGCAAAACAATGAGAGCGTGTTTAGTTTCATTAAGAAAGAATATAACTACCTATTTAACATAATAATTTCTGGGAAATCTGATTCTGATGAACAACAGCAAGCGCGTTTTGCATTATTGGCAATTTTTTCTGCTTTTGATTCACTTGACCAGATCAATAGAAATGTTGCCAAGAAAAATATTGAAATGAAATTCTCACTCTTTAGAATCTCTTCAAACAAAGACTTGTACCAAGCTTCATTATCTTGTCAGCTATATGATAGATCACTTATTCATATCGAAATGGATCAAAGAGAAAACGATTCCTCTAATGATTTATCAAAAGAAACTCTTAAAACACTCAAAAAAATCTACCGAAATTTGGGTGATTTCGATAGTTTTGAAACAGTCAAGAAAAAACTATTCAAACTATCTCCAAACTTTTTCCCGTTTTCATTGGGTGAAGATTTTGGATTAGCTTATGAAAGTAACAAGGTCTCTATATCAAGAATTAGTAAGCTTGTTAAGTCTGGTCGATATGAGATTGCATTATCAGAGTCAATATCGATTCGCAGTATATATCAATGTTTAAAACTTGATGCGATGATCGCTCGATCTGCAATCCATTTAGCTAAATGGGATGCCCTTGAGTTATTAATTGACGATAGTGCATATAATCAAGGTGAATTTAAACCCGTTTTGCAAAAGAGCCAAGATATTTTATATATGATAGATATTTATATAGGATGCTCATTGTTTTTTATTAAGTCTAAGAAGATTCAAATGTTTCAAACTGTTATGGAAAACGTAAGACAGATGATGAATAGCACATTCCTCGAGTATTCTCAAGTTTCATATGAAAAAGTGTTGCCTCTTCTGTCGAGGTTTCGAGTATTTGAAGAATTGCAAAGTTTTTCTCAAATTGAGAGTATTTCCAAGGGATTTGATAAATTGTATGATAGTTGGAATGAATGGTCAAAGCAATCCTTTTTGACTTCATCCGATTTCGATCTACTATCTTCTGTAAGAATCTCAATAATTGAAATATGTATTAGTAATAAGAATAAATATTTAATGGATATATGGCTCGAGTTGTGTAAAATATATAGGAAAAGTGGGGAGTTGGTAAAAAGCGAAGTGTGTTGTACAAGAGCCAGGTCATTTTCTCAAAATGAGGATGACCATTGTAATTGTATTGTTGAGAGTGCAAAGATTTTTTGGGCAAAACATGACACTAATCAAGCTCAGTGGGTTGCTAGCACAATTAAAACCACAAATAAGAATATTATGGGGAAAGTTTTATTGATGAGAGGCCAATGGTCGGCTGAAACTTCTACTCTTGGGTTTAATGAGATATTTCAGCTTTATGAAGAAGCATCGATTCTGCTTGTTGAATCTGGGAAAGCACACTATTCTTTAGCATCATTAGCTGATCAAAGAGTTTTTGGGTATATTTGTAATTTAGAGCAGAACCCAAGTGCAGCATCAAAAAAAGCTGGATCAAATAAGTTTTGGGCTAATTCTATGACACCAAGCGTATTGTCAAATTTCTTGAAAAGCAATATTTGTTTAGCATTGACAAACTATTTTAAAGCAATTTTTTATTCACCTCAGTACTCCCATGAAGTAGTCCCCAGGCTTTTACAATTGTTTTTTGATGTTGGTCAAAATTTTATTTCGCAAGATTCATCATCTGAAGGACAGATCCTATTTCCATCAATATCAATTCATCAAAAAGAATTAATACATCAAGCCATGGCTGAAATATTGAATGAAAATAAAGGAATAGTTAAACCTGCAATTTGGCTTAATTCAATTACCCAGCTCATCTCCAGGATTGAACAGCCCCAAAAGCTTGAAGCTTTTCTATTTTCTTTAATCCAAATTAGTGTTGAGAACTATGTTCAAAGTAGCTTGTGGCAGCTTATGTTTCTGTATCATTCATCTGTTTCTTCTAGATCTAAGAAACTTCAATTAATACTTGATGGTGTTAGAAAGAGATTGAATGAAAAAGATCAAAAAAACTTTGAACAAACTAGAACAAAGTTTGAGAGGATAACAAGCAGCCTCAAGGAATTGGCAACAGCAGAAACATTAGCAAATAAATCAATTGAAAAATCATCTGTGATATGTCCCCAACTTGTTAGTGATTTGAAAGAATCATTGGTCTTGCTTCCAATATCATCAACTCTCTTTATATCACTGATTCCTGATGAGTATATCAACCAAGATTCTTTAAACAGTTCATATCCAAAAATACAATCTCTTGAAGAATCAATTACAATTTTCAATTCCTTGATGAAACCAAAAAAGATTACTATTAATACAAATGAAGGTAGATCATATTCATTTTTATGTAAAAAGGATGATGACTTAAGAAAAGACATGAGAATGATGGAATTCGCCTCATTTGTGAATAGGATTCTTCATCACAATCGACAATGTCGAGAAAGAAATCTTTTGATAACTACATTTGCTATTATTTGTCTTGATGAGCGTTGTGGGATGATAGAATGGGTTGAGAATACAACAGGTTTCCGTAGTATTATTGAAACATTAATAAAATCTAAAAAGAAAGGTATTCCAACGATCCGACTTCGAGAACTCTTATTAGACGGAGAAGCAAACAATAATACCAATATTCAAAACAAGATTTCGAATTTCAAATATAAAATCCTTCCAGAGTATCCACCATTACTCTATCAATGGTTTTTATCCCAATTTCCCGAGCCATCAAAGTGGTACAAAGCACGACTTAATTTCACAAAATCTACATCTGTTTGGTCAATGGTGGGATATATAGTTGGTTTAGGAGATAGACATGCTGAGAATATTATGATTAATGAAATTACCGGATCCTGTGTTCATGTCGACTTCAATTGTTTATTTGATAAAGCCAAAACCCTCAATGTTCCGGAATGTGTCCCATTTAGATTGACTCAAAACTTTGAAGATGCAATGGGGGTACTTAAAACTGAAGGTGTTTTTTCTAACTGTTCCATCAGAGTAATGGAGACTCTCAGAAGTAAGAAACAGCAACTCGTATCTGTTCTCCAAACATTTGTTCATGATCCTCTTCTTGAATGGAAAAAGGGAAATACTGTTCAAAGTGGAGCTGTATCATTAGCCAAATTGACTTTGAAAGAAGTTGAAAGGAGACTTACTGGGTTTTCTGACGATAAATCCACTATTTATTCTCCTGAATGTCAAGTTAAAGAACTTATAAAGCAAGCTACAAGCATAGAGAACTTGGCTCAAATGTATGTCGGCTGGCAGCCATATTATTAAAATGTTTACTATTTTATGCAATTTATTCAATGATAACATGACTTAGATAGAAAATCATCGCTATGGAAAAATAGGAGCTCAAACCTATTGAACATTTATATTCCCAATTATCATCATATGTTCTAGGCAATGATCCCACATAAGGAGTTAAACTTGGGGTGGATGGGACATCAAGATTCTCTGCAAAACAATGATATGAATTGAAATGAATTATGACATATGTAGGTGTCGTTGTGAACAGGTTGGATTTGTTGGTGAATGACCCAATAGAGATAGTCCCTGAATGTTGTATAGTTGAATTATTCATTGTGACAGTTGATGCAGATGATTCAATTAAGCAATTAGTATTTGATGAGAAAATACAAGAAACTATGGAAAAAGCATTAGATCCTGTTACATAAATCAATGATCTGCTTGGGTTTGTATTAGAAATCATATTAGAGTAAGATAAGACTCTTGATGGAGAGTCTGTTATTTCCAAACATGAATGTGATGTTGCATGATTGGAGAAAAATGTTGAATACGAAATGGTCAAAGTCTGGGGAGATCGAGCTGAGTATCCAGACATCGAAACAACCTTGTTCTTGGATGAATTTACATTAGTGAGTCTCTGATTCCCATTATTACAATCGAATGAGTATTCACCAACAGAAGAATCTGGACAATTACATATTGATACAAAATCCATAATATTTGGCTGGCCACTGCCGGTGTGAAAATAGCCAAAATGATGGTATTGGTTACTGCTTGCAGAACAATAACTTCCACAAACTTTTGACAAAGTTGATATTCCATTTGAATAAGCATAAAACCAAATAGCTCCTGCAGAATTGCCACTCACCTTGCAATTATAAAACATACAACGGATCAGTGTCATATTTGTTGAGGCATGGTCGCAACATATCACAGCCCCTTTCCCACTGTATAGTGCTGATCTAGAAAATGAACAATCCTCAATAATTAAGTTCCCAGAAGAGTTGGTGTATGATTGAACTCCATTTGTACTAGGATTATTACATAAACCCAATAAACTTAATCGAAACCAAGAAATAAAATACAAATGAGAAAACATTAAATGGAAAACAATAAATTTCAAATAAAACTATAACAGATAAAATTCAAATTTTATGATTAATTCAAAGAGTTATTTAAATATTTTTATTAAATTGAATTATTAACGATAACTGTATGTTGAATCTCAGTTCATATCTTACACATTGTTCAATATATGTTCTTAAATATTTGGGTAATTTGGGAGAGAAGATTGAGGGATTGATGATAGTGATGATTGGAAAAATGAATTCATTAAGATTCATTGAAAATAAGCTTATCATTTATTATTGAGGATATCGATGAATTGATGGTTAGTTATTGTTGAATTATTAATAGAAATCTCTCATTTCCATTTATTTTGTAGAAATCATTTTCAAAGAAGATTCCAATAAAGATTATCTGAGACAAATATATAATGAAACCATTTTGATAATGATTTTTGAAATTTGTTAAATAGGTCTCCATTGTCCAAGTATATCACTTAAGTGAGCAATTCTTCTTATGGTTAGATACCTCCATTGTTCTGAAGATACTCAACAACTTTTTGATGGCTTCTCAATGAAGCAAAGTGAAGAGGGGTCCATTTCAAAATTAAGAGACATCCCATTTATCTTTCCCATTTATATTGGCATTATGATTAATGAGAAACTCAACAACACTTAGACAACCACTGGCAGCTGCTAAATGAAGAGGAGTCCTTTCATATAAAAAAACTCTTCAAAATTATCTTTTGCATTCACATCCGCTTTTTGATTAACTAAACATTCAACCAAACTTAGATATCCACTAGCGGCAGCCAAATGAAGAGGAGTATTTTTAATAATAATGTCTCAACATTCTTATCTTGTGAATTAATACTGGCCTTGTGATTAATTAAGAATTCTACAACACTTTGATGACCATTAATTGAAGCCAAATGAAGAGGAGTCTGATGAATTAACGAGTATCAATATAATTATTTTGAACATTGATGTCAGCCTTGTGATCAACTAAATAATTAATAACACTAAGATGGCCCTTTTCTGCTGCTAAAAATAGAGGAGAATAATTAATTTTGAAAATTCAACGCTTTTATCTTTTGAATTTATATCTGCCTTTTGATTAACTAGATATTTAACAACACTAAGATGACCTTTTTCAGAAGCATAATGAAGAGGAGTTTGATCAATGGTGAAATCTCAACAATATTATTCTTTATATTTATATCAACTTGTCGATTAACTAGATATTCAATAACACTAAGATGACCTTCTTTAGCAGCCCAATGAAGAGGAGTGAGACCAACCACACAATATCAACATCTAATCCCTTTGCATTAATATCTGATCCATTCTCTATCAAAAAAACAATCAATGATATATGAAAAAAAATGGATGACTTGCTTAAACATTCAGGAGTTATAAATTGATCTCCATGGCATAAATGGAATAGATCAAGACAACCATTACAAACTACGTTTGAAACAACTTTATCACTAATCACAAATCCATTCATCAATAAATGTTTAAAGCACTTGACTGACCCAAAAAATCCAGAAAATGATAACAAATCAAGATTTTTTGGTTTATAACTCCACTCAAATGGACTCCATTTTGCTTCTTGTTTTAAATTTTGAAATTTTTGTAAATCATCAATAGCATCATACTTGAGACAATACTCAATACTTGAAGGAACAAAACCATATTGGATCATTTGTTCAATATCATTATGATCCTCCAAGAATTCTTCCGCATTATTAAACTGTTTGCGCTTAATTTGGATCAATGTGTCAAAGTCATCGATCTCCTTTCGAAAATAATAGCAAAATAAAAAGATGTCCTTTCTGCTTAACAATGGTTCTATTTCTTCAAACAAAAACATTCCGCATTTAAACAACCTATAAATCAAAATTGGACATACATTACACATATTTAGAATTTTTTGACGAAAATCAGAGATCTGGCAATATCCAATGGAAACACTAACAGCCTTTTCAAGTCTATGAGGACGAATTTTAGGTAGTTGGACAATTCGATCAACACAAAAATCATAATCCTTAATAATAATTTCCTGTTCGTCTTCATAAAGGAAACGCTCGAAACAAATCATCTCGTCCATTTGAACAAAAATGACATTTTGAAATATTTATTTTCTTCATTTTGGTTTCAGAATTTTTGAACATTCAGTAGATACTTTACTTGGTATGAAACATAGATATAATTTCATCTTATTGAGGTTGGTATTCAATAAAATTGGGGAGATTATCAATCATCTGCTTCCAAAATTTGAATACTATGAGCCCTAGAAGTTGTCAGAGCTTTGGTTTTGAGTTTAGCATTTTTTCAACTTTTTTGGAATAATCACTAGGAAGCTTTCCTTCATTATCTCTAATGCCAAAATTTGCTCCCATTTTCATCAATGATTTCAATGCTGCCATGTTTTCTTGTTCTGAGAAATAATGAGCAGCTGTTTTCCCAAATTTATCTCTAATGTCAGGATTAAGATCATTGCGTAGAGTTAAAAGATGATTTGAACGATTACCAAACTTGATTGCGATCATATGAAGAATTGTTTTACCTTCATTATTAACTGCATTTATATCCACAAATTCATAAGTAAACAGTTCTTCACATATTTTGTCAGTATAAAGCATAACTGGAGTTAATCCTTCATTGTTCTTTTGATTAACATTAACTCCTGACAACTTTATAGCATTAACCATTGTCCAGTCATACTTTACTGCATAATGAAGGATAGTGTTTCCTACACTATCAAGAATATTAATATCACAATCAGTACAGTTTAGAATGTAATCAGCTATCTCACTATTTTTCATTAGTGCAAGATGAATAGGTGATAATCCGTTCTCCCCTCTAATATTAATGTCTATTCCGGAATCTTGATGATACTTCTTAAAATTGGAACAAGAATCAAACGCATAATGAAGAATGCAATTTCCTTGCTTATCAAACTTGGTTAAAAGATCTTTCGGCCATTCATTCACTCGATTTTGGTTCCATTTGTTAATTAAAGAGAACATTGGTATCGTATACCCATATTTGTCTATCTGATAAATATCTAAGGAAAATGTGTTTCTAAGGTACTCAAAGAGTTCTGGATTCCAATCTGAATAGAACAATGCGTTTCTTCCATTTTGATCAATCATTCTAACATCAAAAACACCTAAAGATATCACATCCATAACAAAACATGTTGATGCTTTCTCAAGAGCTAAGAAGAAAGGATTTTTCCCATCTTTGTTCTCCAAATATTTATCTATTCCGGGAATACGAAGTGCTCTCTTAAGAAGTTCAAGATTCTCTGCTCGTATAAATTTAAAGAGAATATTCTCCCCTCCACAATCTAGTGCGAAAGGGTTAATGTTTTCGATACATAATAGAAAATCCAAACTTTATGTCGTCTTAACAGAAAATATTGGAGGAGTATTTTTAGAAACCTGATTATAATTGATATCAAATCCTTTATTATAAACCAAATCCGAAATATAATCATAAAGTCCTTCTTCTATTAATGCATGAAGAATGGATAATCCCCTTTTGTTCTTTATGTTAAAATTCAGTCTAGGATCTTTCCATATAAGTTGAAGAACCTTTGGATTTGGACAATCAATAGCTGCAAAAACGATTGAATCCCTTTTTTCAGATGCAATATTAATATTAAGTGTGTCATCACTTAAAAATTCTTCAAATATTTCCCATCCTAAATACTGGATTGATTCATGAAGTGGTGTTATAGAAAATTCATATCTTTTTCTTCTCTTAATTATGTCCACTCTATTTCCCAAAGAAAGAAGATAGTCAATGATCCTACAATCATGAACTCGGATTGCTTTATAAAAAGCATTCACATATTCAGGGTCATCCAACAAAGCATTTTCGTCATATTTATTTTCTATTAACCAAACAAATACATCATAATTAGAGTTAATTATAGAAGAGATTAAACATCCTTCAAAAGTAGTTTTGAAATCCAAAACTAAATGTAATATTTCTAAATTTCCTCCAATAGAACAGTGTTGCATTATCATTGAATCAAAACCATTGTGATTAACCAAAATATACTTAAAGCATTTAACTGATCCAAATAATGCTGCGAATGATAGAAGGTCGGCCCGATATATATCATATGAGAAAATTAGCACAAATTCAGGAGCAGAAAAATCAAAAGTTTGAGAAAAATCAAATCCTGGAGATGATGATATCTGTTGGAACATTTCAATGTCATCATAGAATATCGAATATGAAGTGCTTTCTCTTGGTAGAATAAAACTAGATATTTCTTTCAAAAGTTCTCTATCATTTTGTAGCAACCTAGTATAATGACTGATATACATGTCTTCATATAAATCAGATGCAGTTTCTGTAAAGAAATTGAGTTCTTCTTCATATGCTTTCTCATCAAATTGATAAATCTCCTCGGAAAAACAAATAAAAAAGAACATCCTGATAATTGCTTCCTCTTTTAAAGAAGGATACCGGTAAATCTCTTCAAAAAAATAAAGCCCTTTAACAGTGCAATAATGAAGAGTGAAAAGTATCAATCCATAAAAAGATATCCTTTTTTCGTACGCATGATTGAATACATAATTCAAAAACCATTTTTTCAGATTTCCATTTTGATCATGTTGAAAGAAAAGTATAAAATTGGATAAAAATACAGATTGTTTTGATGGTTTTCCGGAGAATACACTAAAAATTCTTTGGAAAAATGCATATGACATAAACTCATCATCCAGATGACCATTTGCCAGAATTTTCTCCACATTTGAGGAATCTTCACTAACAAACATTCTATCAATCATCCAATCCCGTTCAACATATTTAACTAGTCCTTTCCTATCACAAAACATTGTGATGAAAAAATTATTACTTGTTGATGAATTTTATATACTTGAATGGGACCGGAATTGGCAGGTACAAACTGAAGAGTTTTATTTTTTTAGAATCGCACAAATTTCTAAAACCCAAGTAGAATTCGAGAACCCAACACAATGATTAATTGGGGATCAATGATAAATTCTCTAAAAGATTTATTATCCTTTGATTAGTGGATTAATATTGTGTACTGTGAGAAAAATCCATACAAATTGATGAGACTTGGTCGATTAATTTCAGAAATTTGTTCACCATTTTTCTAAATTGTCCCAACAATTGACTTTAATACCCTCAATTTATATCAGTTATATATGTGATAGTTATTGATTGATAATTTCGAAGTAATTAAAATACAGTCCTATGGTTAGAATATCTATCAGACATTTTAATTGTTAATCGTCTGATTCTCATTATTATATTATCCATTTTATTCAAATAATTGGGCAATCAGAAACAAAATTATAATCTAATGTATCTATCCATACAATAATGGTTGAACATATTAAATGTTCCACTTTAAATTGTTCCTTTTTGATTGAGAGAAGAATTACATGGAATATCAATGAAATTCGATTCCTTTTCAAGGAGAATTACTCCAAATGTCCAATCAAGGTGTTAATAGTATTTTAGGCATTGGGTGACACAATTATAGTTTACATGTCATGTAAATCAATAACAATATCTCATTTGCTGAACATCTTAATGAAACATTAAAATCAGGGTATCTTTTAGTACTCAAAATCTGTCTATAATTTATGGTAATTATTATAGCCTAAATACAAAGAAAACAAAAAATTAATTAATTATTATTCTGTTCAAAAGCTTTTTGTGTTTCATCCTCTTAAAAACACATGATTAAACCCATTCTAACAACAATACTTCCAAATTTCCTAGAATCGGATAATTTTTTATATTTCTCCATTTTTAAAATTTATGTTGAGTTATTTGTTTTTTTACACATCTCTTTCATGTGTTCCCGGAGTAACATTTTATGATAGGGGGTATGGAATTCCAATAGAAATTATGAGCGTTGCATCATATAGCCAACATATGTGGGATGCAATTTTTGAAGGATCATTTTGTCCTCCAAAAACAGGTAAATATAGTATTATATTTTCTGGATCATATGACAGTTATTGGGATCCTCTTGTTTTCACTTTAAGTTTTGGTGGTATTAATACCAATCAGAGAATTTCTGATTATCAATATCTTGAAAGCAATCAGTGTTACCAGTTTTATATTCTCCAAGCAGTTCCACGAACATCTGGATGGGGCCAGGTCTATTTTCAGGAAGAAGGACAGCCCCGATACTATGCCAATTCAACAAATAGCTATTCATGTCGAAAAAATTGGTGCAGAAATGGGATGGAATTACCAAACTGTAAACCTAATAGCACATATGAAGGGATCAAGTTACCATACTCTTTGTATTGGGTATTCGTGATAAACTTTTTGAACTAACCCAATTACTTTTCAAGATCAACCATTATTCAGACATGTATACATCTCAACTCCTTTATCAAACATAATAAAGGAATTAATATGATTGTTTATGATGATGAATATGTTACTATTGTTTGATTATCAAATGATTATCATGTAACTCATGATGAATTCCCATACAATTATGGGGGTAGATTGGATACAATTTTTATTTGAAAAAATTCTGACATACTTTTATTATTTACCATGTCATTGCAGAGCATAATGTTTCAAAAGACCAGGATTGGTGGGATGGTTCTGCGTAATAGATTTATGCGTTCTGCTACATATGAATCATATGCAGATGAAAATGGATTTCCCACAGAACAAATGAATGGTTTGTATGAGAAACTCTCCAAATCCCAAACAGGACTGATCGTTAGCGGTGGTGTTTATACAGAAAATCAAGGTAGAGGCCACAAAAATCAATTAGGACTGATCAATGATGAGCAAATGTCTCATCTAGCTTTGACTGTTGATAGAATTCACAAATTTGGAGGGCTTTTTGCTGTTCAGTTGAATCACTTTGGGATCAGAAAATCATTTGATAATGGTCATATCCCTGAAGGACCATCAAAGGTTTCTCCAAATAATAATGCCATGAGCCATACTTCAATAATGAGAGTTGTAGAATCATTTATACAAAGCGCTCGAAGGACCTATGACATTGGAGTCGATGCTGTTCAACTTCATGCCGCTCATGGCTATCTTCTTGGTGAGTTTTTAAGCCCGATCTGGAATAAAAGGACTGATAGGTATGGTCTGGATCATAAAGGAAGATTTGAAATCGTTCGACTCATCATTGAAGGTATTAGATCCTATGTTCCAAGATCATTCCCTGTCTTTTTGAAGATAAATGGTCATGATATTGAGCCCAATGGTATTGACATAATTGAGTCTATCAAAACAGCTAAATTAGCGGAAAAATGTGGAGTCGATGCACTTGAGATTAGCAGTGGAAGTGGGGGGGAAGCCATATTCACTTCTTGGTAATATTGATTTTGATTTCATATTCCGAGATCCAAAGAAGAGAGAAGAAATGCAAAAAAAATTTGCCGACATTCAATTCAAACCTTGCTTTAATTTAGATTATTCCGAAGAAATCAAAAAGCATGTATCAATTCCAATTATTTCTGTTGGGGGATTCAGAACCCTGGTGGAAATGGAGAATTCTGTTAAATCTAGCAAGTGTGATATAGTGTCATTATCAAGACCATTTATAAGGGAGCCCAATCTCGTTAAAAACCTAATGATCGGTCTTTCCGATAAATCCACTTGTGTAAGTTGCAATAGGTGCTTCTTCTCTACTGCGTCAGGAAATCCAATAAAGTGCCAATACCCGTATTATTAATGTCAGTCAGATGATTTATCAGAAAATTGAATGAATTCTTTCTGAAGAATAAATACATCAGTTCAGATGATTTTTAATTCACTTAAACCTCATGATAGCTCTTTTAAAACCAAGAGATCTCTTGGTTTTTTTGTTCTTGCAGTTTTATATTCATTAGTTTTTTTTCATCGAGTTAATCCATCAATAGTTGCTGATGATATGGCAATTGAGTATAACATTTCAAAAGCTCCTTTGAGTGTTTTCTCATCAATGTATTTTTATCCATATGCATTAATTCAACCATTTGCTGGTCTCCTTTCAGATGTTTTAGAACCATCCTATCTGATTGGTGTATCCCATATCGTATCATCAATCGGATCTGCTTTATGTGGTTACAGTGATAATTTATTGTTGGTTGCATTGGAAGATTTCTTGTAGGTCTGGGATGTGGCCCCACATATGTACCAATTTCAAGGTTTTTTGCAAATTGGTTTCCCTTAGAATATTACTCAATTCTATCAGGAGTAATTTTAGCCGTAGGTGGTTTGGGCGGCATCATTGCCCAGGTATTGCTGCCCAAAATTAAACTATTATTAGGGTGGAGAAATTCATTCTATCTTTTTGGCCTCATTGACCTATTGTTTTCGATGATTTGTCTTGTGTTTGTCAAAGGAAATCCAATTACAAATGGTTACAAACCTGTAAATCAAGATTTGAATGATGATATCAGCAAAATGCCATTCTCAGAGAAACTGAGCACATTATCAAAAAACTTCTTCATTGTTTTAAAACTGTTACATTTCTGGGTTGTTGTCATTGTTGTTGTGTTTGTTGCTGGTCCTTTCTTTAATGCAGCAGGAATGTGGCTTGGTCCATTCCTTAAAGATACTCATAATTTTGATGATTGGGAGGCTGGGAAATGTCAAATGTTCAATTCAATTGGAATGATTCTTGGGTCGATAATTCTTCCTTATTTATCAAACAAATTAAAAACAAGGAAATATATAATGATTGGAAGCAGTTTAATTGGTTTTTTATCATCACTCATATTGACGAGGTTTGGTAACAGTTTATCATTATCCCTCATGAAGATTATTCTGACAATATATGGTTTTTCGACAAATCCAATTGCATCTGTTGCTTATCCATTGGTAAGAGAGTATTATCATCCTTCAGTATCAGCAACTTCAATTGGATGTATTAACTTTTTTACATTCCTTTCATCAGCTTTTTATCAAACAATCACGGGATTAATTCTGAAGTCATATGGCACAATCCCCGAAACGAAAAAATATTCAGGAGATGGATATAAATATGGTCTTTGGATGTTATCTTCCATATCAATATTTTTATCTATTCTGATAAACTTTTTTGTTAAGGATTCTGATTTATTAAACAATGAATACCAATCCCTTGAACCAGAAAACAGCGAAGTCGATGACAGTAAATATCATTAGGAAATATTTCTCATGGTTTGGCTTAGGCTCTCGATCTTCTAAGGAAACAAAAATTTAAAAATGAGATCTTGAATTTTTATGTAATGAATCATTCTGAAATATGTCGATTTTCTAAAAACATTATCATATATTCCAACTTCATCCAAAAACGCTAGTATCCAATAGTTCTTCTCGATGTTGAGAAAATTTTCGCTCGAGCCCTCATGGTTTCCACAACCAAAGAGTAAAGGTATCGCACTTTTCCAAAAAGTGGCATTTTAATGGCAACTGGTTCAAGATTTGACACCCTCCTTAACCAGGTTCAATCGAGGCTTGGATCGCTTGAAAATACAAAAGATGAATTTGAACAGATGACTCTTGACCAAAAAAGGCAAACTATTCAAAGGTCTAAAAGAGAAATTGATCAGATTCAGAACAATATTACTGAGATGGAAAGACTTATACAAACAATGCCAATGAGAGATAGGCAGTTTTTCACAAAAGATTTATTGACATTTAGAGATTCTCACAGGGAAATGATAGGTATTTTTGCTAATTTTGAAAATGAAGTTCAAAGATTGACTTTACTCGAGAAAGCCAAGAAGGAAGAAAGTTTAAATAGAGAGCAGCTTGAACGTGATAACCAAAGGCTATCTGGTTTGAACTCAAATTTGAGCAAAGCAACAGAGCTGGCATCTGATACTCTTGCAACACAAGATAACACAATGAGTGTTTTGGCAGAAGATAGAGAAATACTAGGTCACATTGACAATAACCTTGATATCATTGATGAAGAAGCAGACACTGGTCTCGCTCATGCAAGCAAACTACTTAGGAATGCCTGTTTTAACGGATTTCTTACATGGACGATTGTCGTTCTTTTGATCATTTTGGATGGATATCTGTTATATAGGAGGATTAACAAGTAATATATCTATTGTAATAAACTTGGTGATTTTTCTACGATTATTTTGTAAATATTGTCATAATTTCTTGGTGCATGAGACATTGTATCACTCAGTGTGACGGAAATCAAACTATTTGTGAAGATAGATGCTTAAGTTGTGGTTGTTCTATTTATTTTTGTGAATGTGTTCAATTTGATTGTGGCCATATTTTTTGTAATAATTGTATTAAGCACTTTATTTCGTATCATCTTCAAAATAAGTCTAAATGTCTTTGTTGTCCATTTTGTTGCAAGTCATTAAGAGAGAGTGAAATTGATCGTATTGAGAAAGGCTTATCTAATAAGTTTGATTTTGAGATTGATTTGGGTCCCAATATCCATAGTTGTCCAAATTGCAAAGAAAAATTCTACTATGAACCAGGTGATAAACCAGGAATTACTATTGATAACCAAGGCCGAAAAATCAAACCAGATGCTCTGGAATGCTTAAGACTTAATCGATGCACATGCATAAAATGCCAAACTAATTTTTGCATTGAATGTAAGTGCCGCCCTTTCCACGATGGATATACATGCTTGGAACAACAACTTATTAATGATGGTATTGTTTGTAGGTTTTGCGACGAACCATTTATGGGTGATATTAATAAAACTCCTGTTGAGCTTCGTGTTTGCAATAACCCAGAATGTCAATCCTATATGTCAAATGCATGTTTAGAGGTCTTAGAGTGTGGTCATCCATGCCCAGGCATTAGAGGGGAAAAAGAGCATCTTCCTTGTTCAGAATGTGTTGGGCTTCCATGTGCAATTTGTGGTGATCCAATGAAATGCAAACCATGTATTACGATGGAGTGTGGACATCATGCACATCTTCAATGTGTACAGCAAGTATTTAAGAGCGCATCCGATAAAGGTTTGATCAAATTGCCTAAATGTAGTTATCCTGGATGTAACAAGATCCCATCACATGATTTGGTTAAGGAATTGAGCTCAAAATACATTGAGTTACATCAAAAGATTGAATTACTCATACCAAAGCTTATTGAATCAGAGAAAATTCGCGATGATGAGCATGTAAAAAACCCAGAAGACGAGGATTATTTCGAAAAACCCGAAGTATTTGCCAGAAGTGTTTTTTTGTTTTTTAAATGTGATAAGTGTGGCGAACCCTACTTTGGTGGACGCAAGGAGTGTAACCAGGAACAACAGGATAATATTGGAGGACCGTACTTATGTCAAAAATGCGGTATTGTTGGTGCTAAAACATGTCCCAAGCATGGAAATGATGGTATGCTCTTCAAGTGTTTCTTTTGCTGTAATCCCGCATCATTTCATTGCTGGGGTACCACCCACTTTTGTTCCAAGTGTCACGATAATCCTGGCCAGTCAATGAATAATCCTAAACCTTGTGATGGAAAATGTCAGTTCTATCCTCATCCTCCAAATGGAACAAGAGAATATTTTGGAAAGTGTAATCTATGTATGTCTGGTTTTTAATTAGTAAAGAATGAAATCAATATTAGATATGGTTTAATCGTAGTTTTTAATTTCGCATTGGTGCTCAGATAATTTAAACATGTCTAAGGCAGCAAAAACACATGAAACAAATAATAAAATCTGTTGGGCTTAGATGTTTTGCTTGGTTCAATCAATCTATCTGGGACACAATACATAGGAAGATCAGTAATAACACTATCAGTGAAGACGCATGACAAATATGTAGCAGGTTCGGAAGCATAATCTGTATCAAAAATGCAAGAGACAAACTCAAATGATGAATGGTTTTTGGATATTAGATTTCCGGTAAGTTGGCTAAACACGCAATTAGAATAACTATGAAATCTCTGATAGAACTCAAAAATTGCAATATAAGCAGTCAAGTTGACAAAAGAACAATGATCATTGACCCCTGTTGATGAATTTGTGGATAAGGAATTACCATATATATGAACAGCTGCAGAGTTCTTAACCAACATGAATCTAACAACGGAGTACTCACTACTATACCCAACATGACCTCCAGAGTGATAAAATACATTTGGACTAGTATTGTTTATACAACTCAAAGAAGCGCTTGCGCGATCAATACACCACGTATTTCCTTCAGAAGAATGGTTAGATCCAGTACAAAACAAAGAAACCATCCCAATGCTGGCATTCTGCCTGATGGGACACCCAATATAAAAAGAAGGACCAATCCCAACACAATAACAATAAGAAAACACAGAGTTAGTAATATTAGCATTCAAGCAATGAAGAGCGATTGCTCCACCACCAGCATTTGACCTTGATCCTGAATTAAATGTGCCAAAAGAGCTGCATTTCTCAAAAGTACATTTATTTATTGAAACATCTGAGAAATTGCATATACAAAGGATCGCTCCTCCAGGGGAATTCAGATTTTTGCAGTTGATAAATAATGAAGATGAAACATAAATGTTGTTAGAACATGAAATAGTCTGCGGAGAACTAAAAACTCTCTCGGCAACGATCCCTGACGTTATTACATTCTTAATAATCCCCTTGTTGAATTCAAAACCATATCTATCAGATAATCTAAAAGCAGGACTAAAAAGCTTCGAAAATTGGCAATAGTTACATTTAAATCTCATCTTTGATATAGAAAAAACACTAGAACTCTGTGACAATCCGTATATGTGTAAACTTACAATAGAGTTGTTCAGCATTCTAGCAATGAACAGCAGAAGAAGCATCAGCGAGTCATTTAACAAAGCCAAATTTCATTTTTAAAATGAACATTAAAATGAAAGCATATGCTTTTGGAACTTATCCAGGAATGAAGATTGAGCCTCCAAATTATGAAGGGACAGAACTAGATTTTGGCCTAGATATCGGGATTGTTACAGAGCTTTCATGTTGTGATGATACCATGATATTGGTGACTGAGAATGGTTTGTCTAAGGCTGTTGGTAATAACAAAACTAGAAAGTTAGGGATAGGGGATATCGATTTTACTAATGATTTTGTCGATGTTGTTTCCAGTCAAAGTTTTAAAAAATGTAATTGTGGTGACGATTTTTCCATTTGGATAACAAAAGACAAGCAAGTTTATATTGCGGGTGGAATAGCTGCCTTTTCAACACCAACAAAAGTTGATTCGTTATCCGCAATTGATTCTGCTTGCTATTGCAAAGCTGTTTTCATGAAAGTATCGGAAAACTCGGGAATATTCTGGCCAGATTTTCATGATCTTAGCGAAAAATCTTCATTCGAGTTTTCAAGTGCAATCCAAGCATTTTCATGTGGAAATCTATTTGCGAGTGTTCTTTGTGAAGATGGATCACTATTTTTAGTCAAACACCAACAAGATTTGGTGCAAATTGTCGCTGGAAGATGTGCATTAAATGGAGGAAATAGGTTTATTTCTGCAAGTAGCTCATCTTCATATACAGCTGCCATTGATTTAAATGGAGGCTTGTGGATTTTTGGGCAAATGGGTCCATACAATGGAGATAATGCTGTTATTCCCATCATGGAAGAAGCCAGAAAAGTTGTTGCTCTTCCAAATCATTGTATTGTTTTTGATGATCTAGGATTATGTTTTAGCTTTGGAGCTAATGGATCAGGACAACTTGGAAATGGATCAGCAATCGATTGCCTATCTCCAATGCCAATGAATCAAAGAGATTCCTCGTTTTATGCATCTGGATCATCGAAATATACTGTTTTGCTTCCATTTGGTTTCGATGATAGCATTGCGAAGTATCACGATGAAGACGTTATACCTGGATCATTGGCTAAGTCTCTTCAAGATTCTGCTAACTTCCTCATAGAATAAATATATATTTAGTAACAATTTACCTTGTGCCTCGAATTCGCTGTGCAAGCTGGAGATCTTTCTGCATCAAAGTCACTCTTTTGGCATGCAATGAACAAATTTGGCCATCCTCTATTAATCCAACAAGATAAGCCTCTGATGCTTCTTGAAGTGCTGTTATGGCGTCAACTGTCCATCTAAACTCTTCTCTCGATACACTATTTGATATTTCTTTAACAAGTCTGACAAATGGAAGCTTTCTAAGTAAAAGGTCTGTTGATCTCTGATAATGTTTGATTTCCTTTAACCATCCTTCTCTTTTTCTGTAAGATTTTTTTTTCTTTTCATCAATAGATTCTTTATTAGGATCGTTTGGCTGCCGAAGAGATAAAGCAGGTCGCTTTTTTTTGCTATGAAATAAGTGTTGATCCATTTATAGTTTGTTTTTAAACGACTTTTTCTTCTAGAGTTGCTCATATTGGTGCTTATCATGACCCAGTTCATCATTGGTAGTTCCTAAATTGTTAATAGCTCCTTCATCTTGTATTTTGCTGATAAATGAAGATGCATCTTTTTCATCATCATTGACAAGGGCTCTTTGAATCATCTCTTTCCTCTTTTGAGCTTCGATAATTCTTTGATCAATAGTATTCTCAGTAATAATATTAAAGACAGAAACCTGATTTCTTTGACCAAGCCTATGAGCACGATCCATAGCTTGAAGATCAACAGCAGGGTTCCAGCTATTCTCAACAAAGATAACCGAACTTGCAGCAGTGAGATTGATTCCATGTCCTCCAACTGATATAGTGGCGATAAACAAATCAGGCCCCTCATCTTTCTGAAATGCATTCACAACAGAGCCTCTATCTCTATCCGGAACTCGGCTATCTAGAACAACATAAGTCAGATCAGATATTTGTTTCACAACCAATTCAATAACAATATCAATTGTTTCGTTCGAGTTGCAAAAAATAATTGCTTTTGTTTTCATTGTTTCATCTCCTCCTCCAAAACCAAGCCTTAAAAGTAGTTTCTTAAGAGCTTTGAGTTTTGCACTATAAGCTATATCTCGAGGAACTGTTGATCCTGGAACTAAGCATGGATGGATGCAAAGGAGCCTTTCATTTATAGACTTGGTAAAAGAGCTTTCATTCACTTCACCATCTGTTCCATCATCCCTAATTAACCTAAGCAAATCTTTTTGTTGAGGAGTCATTTGAACAAATTCTGTGAAAAATGCCTTAGGTGGTAGAGATGTTAGAACATCACATTTCAATCTTCTTAAAATAAAAGGCAACACTTGGCCATGAAGCTTCTCAAGAGCACTTTTCCCTTGCTCGGTATCAGATTCTTTAGCATTCTCTTTAAACATTCCCTGTATTGGTTTCTCAAAGTGAGCATTAAATTCAGATTTTGACCCCAAATACCCAGGCATAAGAAAGTCAAACAAAGCCCAGAGCTCAGTAGCATTATTTTGTATAGGAGTGCCAGATAAGATCAATCTATGTTCAGCAATAATTAAGGCTGCTGCTTTGGAGGTTTTGGCGTCTTTATTCTTAATCAAATGACCTTCATCAAGTACGCAATATTCTAATTTTCTCTCTGTGATTGCAACAATATGAGTCCTCATAATTTGATATGTTGTGACAATTACACCATTGAACTCTAAATATATAGGCATAGAGAACTCATCTTTTGTACATATTTTTTGAACTTGAAGGTCAGGAAAGAACCTGTTAATCTCTTGTTGCCAATGGTGAACAACTGCTGAAGGACAAATGACCAATGACAATGCCTTATAGTCACATTTATAGTGAGCTGTAGATATAACACATAAACACTGAAATGTCTTTCCAAGGCCCATGTCATCAGCTAAGATTCCATTTAGTCCAAATGAATGCAAAAAACCGAGCCAATTGATACCATTTCTTTGGTAGTCACGCGGCTCAACAGTTGGATATGGAGTGATAACGAAATCCTTGATTTGGGACATATCAAACAAAGGCTTCAAATATTCTTGGCTATTTCGCTTAATTTCCCTCAACTCCAAAGGTAAAACACTCGTATCTCCTTGCTCGAGTGGAAGCAGCCTCACAATATGAGCAAGTGAGTGAGATGACAATCTCCTTAAGTGCTCATCTGGGCTAGCAATATGTTGAATCGACGGTAAGACAAAGAAAGACCCCCAATGTACTTGATCAAGTGGCATACGGGTCAAATAAAGATCAATAAACTCTGCATCACCGACAAAGAAGTCACGCTTCGATAACCCAATAATATATGGACTAAGAAAAGATTCGGGATGAGTAACAGCATATTTGCTGGCAATATATGCAGAAATTGAGGAAACAAGGCGGTCTTGAGTAACAATTTTGGAAATGAGTTGTTCAACCGAGCCAGGAGATAATATCTGCTTAGATTCAACATAAAACATATACAACATTAGATCAGATTTCGTGCTAATGCTTTTAGGAACCTCAAATACAGAATCTGTTAAAACAATTTCTATAGCTTGGGCTCTAGCACTCTTTTCAGATGACTTAATCATGTTTGAATACATATCACTATCATTAAAAACAACAGGAACATAATACTCGATTTCAGTTGCCATATCAGAAATTTCAAGGATCTTTTTGATGTGCTTCCCTTCTTTTAAAAACCTTCCAATAAATTTCGATATATAAAAGCGTATTGGTACATCCTGATTTATTGCTTCTTCAAATATTTCAATCACATTTTTGGTGGAAATTTCAAAAAGCTTTAAAAACAACTTATTAGGATTTGAGGATATGGTTCTTTGTGACACAAGTGGGAGCTCTGGTCTTTTTGTGTTTTTTGTGAGAGACAAAATTAGGATATATAATACCCCAAATACAGAATCAAGACCAGAATAGACAGGATGTTCTCCAGGAAGGGTTATTAATGTAGACACCCCAGATATTACAGCCAAATTTCTGGAGAATGAAGTTGAGTATACTGGATGCTTTCCTATAAAACTACAAATACTTACTGCAAAACTTTCATCAAATACAATGGACTTGGCTTGAAGCAATTTGGATAATGAATCAAATAATGGTATTGATGCTTTGAGAATAGAAGATTCATTCAAATTAAGTTTAACTATGTCAAAAGCATAATCCTTAAAATTGATACTATCCCAAATCTCCAAGGAAAAATCAGCCATGATAGTCCTTAATAGTTTATATCCACTTTCTTTTGTTTCAGTCTGGCCGATTCCAATAAGCTTCATTATATCTTTCATTGTCTTTATTGATATAAACTGGGAGTTTTTAGTTTCTCTGATGATTTTTTCAATTGATAATAATGCGATGGAGTTATAAGCAGCAAGATCATCAATGTTTGACACCAATTTCCATAGTTTTTCGAGTATTATGTCAATACTATTCATTCTATCTAAAACTGGATAAATACAATATATTGCACTAGAAATAACATCAGTAACAATTTGATCATCACTAATTGTTCTTATAAAGTGTTCGAGAAGCCAACTATGATCAAAAATATTGGGATCTCTTTCAATCATCCCTCTCATTATTAGCCATGCCATATTAGGTAATTCCCATGACTCATAATGTGATAAAAAATCATTAATGATTCTAACAGATTCTTCAATATTATTCATTAGGAATCTTGATAGTAATTTGCATGCTGGTTCACGCACAGGAAATCTAGCTGTTTCAGAGACTCCAAAATCAGAAAATTTATCAATAGATACTAGAGTGAGGAGTTGAACAGCAAGATCTTCCAAATACTCAGATGGTACAGCATTATTGATTATTTCTGCAAGTCCAATAACGGCTCCGTGCCTATAAAACCAATTGTTTGATGATAGTTGAGAAATAAGAAGTTCCGATAATTGGCAAAGCTCAGCAATTTGCGAAGTTGAGTTAATCATAAATGTCTGATCTTTATAAGTATTTGTACTCTCTGTATGAATTGTTGACTCATGTGTTAAAAATTTCTTCTGTTTTAGGAGGTTCTTCAAAGAAAAATGACTTAATTTAAGTAGAAACCTGTCAGAATTCCATTCAAAGTGGTCTGGTTTGCAATTTGGTATTAAATACCTCAAAGATAATGCAGTAGCACATCTACAATCAAAATCATGATGCATAAGAAGTGGATAAAACTTGTTTAATAAATAAGTAAAGCTATATGAAAACTCTTTTTGCAAAAAACCAATTTGATAAGCAGCAGCTTTTTTCATAGCATATGTCTTGCCTTTTTCAACCAGATCCATCAGCCTCTCAAACTTAGTTTTTTTCCCCATTTTTAAATTTCGAATCTTGAAAAGTGACTTTGCTCATTCGAGAAATTTTTTTTGTTGATTATTCTTAGGTTTTGGCTTGGGAATATATGCATGAGCCCCCAAGTCTAGAAAGTTTTTGGATTTCGGGCAAAAGTTATTTTTGAAACAAAAAATTCCACAAGTGAAAGACATTTTTTATAATGATTAATGCATTGTTATTGTTCTTTGTCAATGGTTTGATTATGGGCGATGTTATTGTTTCATTGAGAAGTAATAATATTATGAAAGATTATGGTTTTAATTTCTACAATAAAAAAATGGTGATGGTTAAAGAAGGGTGTGTTAATGAAATAATGGATAATGGAAGGTCTTATCTTAATACCAATATTAGTATTTCGGATTGTTATTTCACAAGATTTACACCTGATTGTTGGGATGGGGGGATTGTATTTATTGATGGCAACTCATTTTCAATGATCATTTCGCATACTACTTTTTTCAACTGTGCATGTTCAGAAAATGGAGGAGCAATATATTTCTCCTCAGTGAACTCAAGTTTGAAAATGGTGTGTGCCTACAAGTGTCATGCAAGTTATTATCCGTTTGCATTTCTAGCTACTACAAATTATAACTCAATTGTATATGTGTCAGTTTCTTCTTGTTCAAATGAATCAAGGGGTTGTTATTCAATGAGTTTAAATCATGGGTATCAGGTGTCAAACAATCTGAATAGTTCCCAAAACAAAGCAGGATTTGTTTCAAGCATTAGATTCTATGGATCCGTGTCATTAGGTTGCTCATATTCAACATTCTCCAATAATAGGGTTGCTACATCAATTTGTATTGAGTTTTTTGAAATTAAATGTATTGCCAAAATTTATTTCTCGAATATTGTTCATAATAACAGCCCCACAAGAGATGGAGTCATTTATTTTAGAGCTTATTGGACTTATTCTTCTTATCGGAGTCAAATGTTTTATTGTATTTTTTTAGGTAATGAGGGAAATTTGTTCTATGTAGATTATCCTTCAAAACTCGAAATTTCCCATTGTTTTATTTCTCATAATGGATCAACATCAAGTATGAATAATAACTCTCTTACAAACAGAGCAACTTATCAAATTCAATACTACAATTCTCATTATTGTTTTGCTGATAATCCAGTTCTTGATGGATCACCTAAACCTACATCAACAATATTTCCAACGAATACTGCTTTTCCTACACCATTAAATACTATTTTACAGATGCAAACACCATATCAATCACAATATCCATTGCAAAGTCCAGTTCAATCACAATATCCATTGCAAAGTCCAGTTCAATCACAATATCCATTGCAAAGTCCAGTTCAATCACAATATCCATTGCAAAGTCCAGTTCAATCAAAAGAATTGATATCAAATCAAATTATTGGAAATGAAGGCAATGAGTGTAAAAAAGATGAAGAGAAACCCAATAATGGATACTTTTATAGCACATACATATTGTCCCTTATAGTGGTGGCAATGGCTTTTTGGGAATTAGGTAGGAACTGTAGGCCAAAAATAGATTCTGTATCATCAGATTCGGAATATCTCCCTAAAACAAATGGTATTTCTCATAGGAATCCATATACATACGATTAGGACCCATATTTAGAGTTTGATTAAAAAATGAAATTACTTTTCAGAATATACAAATGAGTTACAACATCATTAGAGAAGTACAGATGTAAAACCAAATGAAATGAACCCAATACTTATTAGTATCTCCTCTTCTCGTTTTCATTCACTGATACGCATTGCGATTATAAAAATGTTCAACTAAAAAACAATTTATTATTCCTCCAGTTCATCGGATGGAGGGATCTCATTTCCAATTTCAAATCTTAGATCATCTATCCTGCTATTAATATCTGTTCCAGCACTAATTTTCTTAATTGGCCAGTACATATCTGCAAAAGAGAGCACGACAATGAATGGAGCAATGTATTGTGCCAAAAAATCTAAGGAACTGTTCCCATATCCATTTTGTATATAAAAATGTAGTTGAATTAGCATTGGTACCATTAATATAATAAGGTCTAGTGCAAAGAACAAATATATTACTCTCAATCTACTAAATCGGAACATGACTTCGGATACAATAGTTTTAAATACAAACGTAATAATTATTGCTTTGGCTGTTACAGATACAGATAAAAAAAACACCCAAACCACAGAATTGTTATCGAAATATGATCCCAACAAAGCAGTGTCACATGTAATAAAATAAAAAGCATCTGTTAATACAAACAAAATGGAAATCATTAAAACAATATATAATTTATCTGCACCCGATGTTCGATATACCAAACACATAAGTGTAACTAATATGTATGATTGAAAAGATCCACTAAGTGCTAAATCTAAAGAATATGATAGAGTGGTATTGATCTGAAATCTACTAAACAGAGCGGGATAGTTCGCAAATATTGAAATGACAAACGCAAATAAAAGAAGAATATGCTCAGACATTATTATGGCCCCACGAATATAAATCAATCCCATTATAAAAAAGATCAAAGTTAGTAATGAAATATATGCAAAGGCCCTCCTGACTTGAATAGCATGTTTGGCGTACATATTTGTGGAATAAACAGCCAAGATTGACACATCTTGGAGATTAGACAGGTTTCCACTGATGTGAATCTGGGTTAGCACTGAATCAAACGAAAACAAACCAGTTGAATAAATCCTATTCAGCCCAATATTGGCACTGGGTTGATTGTGCTTCATTACTGTTGTAGGAACATGTTCCCATTGACAAAAAACATCTGCATCAATTGTGTAGGACCCTGTCGGAGGCATATCGCCCGAGATCTCAACAAAAAATGATGAAAAATGCTTCGGTGTTTTAGGAAGCGGCATCATCGCAAGCATGTAATGCACAGATTCTGATTCTTTGCTCTGAGCCCCTTCGTAGCGTACTAAGTAATTACTCCCCCTATAAATCCGACTCGTGAAAAAACACCCGAGAAAAAATAGAAAACACAAAGAAGAAAAGGAAATAACAATCGAAACCCAAGAAGAGTGGTCGTATTTTGATAAATGCCCCCCGATTGGCGGAGTTATCGGGGCCCTCATGTTAAATCAGGTTAAAATTTTGATCGATTGATGATCGAATTTACCCGGGGTATGTTTCAGGTTTCGAAGGCTGTTGTTGGGACTCTGATGACCAATTGCTACATATTGACTGGGAAAAGCGATTGTTTGATTGTTGATCCTGGGAACAATGGAGATTATATAGTTGACTTGGTCAAAAAGCATTGTGCAGATCGATCTGTGAATGTATTGCTTACTCATGGCCATTTTGATCATATAATGGCGGTCCCAGATGTTTGCAAGGCGTTTTCTGGAGCCAAAATATATATGCACGAATCAGATAAGGATTTTTTAACGAATCCTGAGCTTAACCAATCCGTAGAATTTGGGGGCGAGTTTAAAATGCCAGAATTAACAGATAGGGTTCGATTTTTGAAAGAGAGTGATCCAATGGTGTTTGGAGATCTCTGTTTCAAGGTGCTTGAAGTTCCAGGGCACACCCCAGGATCCCTTGCATTCTATTTTCCGAAAGAAAGCCTTTTGTTCTCAGGAGATACCCTATTTAGGGAATCGATCGGTGGTGCTACTTTTCCAATGTCAAATGAGGGGAACCTGATGAATAGCATCAAAAACAAGCTCATGACATTACCGAACGATACAACTGTTCTCCCTGGTCACGACAGTCCCACCACTATTCAGCATGAGAAAGAAAACAACCCTTTTCTCGGGTAGAATGTAAAGGATCTTTCATCGTTACGATTATTTTTAATTTAATGGTCGAAATTGAAGAAAATGAGACGGGCCCCTCGAGGAGAATATTTAAAATCCTTGTAGTGGGCGAGATGGGCACTGGAAAAACGTCTTTAGTTCGCCAGTATGTTCAGGGACAGTTTTCTGAGTATTATAAGACCACAATTGGCGTTGATTTTGCGAATAAAGAGATAGAATGGGATGAGCACACAACAGCTGCGCTTCAGCTATGGGATATTGCTGGGCAGGAGCGGTTCGGAAGTATGACTCATGTTTACTATCAAGAAGCCGTTGGAGCATTTGTTGTTTTTGACGTATTAAGGCATCAGACTTTGGAATTTGCCCGTGAATGGAAAAAAGATATTGATTCAAAGGTTTTTACTTCTCAAGATAAGCCAATTCCCTGTATTCTTCTTGGAAATAAGATTGATTTAGCACCCGAGGGCAAATGGGATAAATCGGCTGATGATATGAGGCAATTTTGCGAGGAAACTGGTTTTATCGGATTTTATGAAACAAGTGCTCGCACCGGACAGAACATTGATGCAGCTGGGCGGTCTTTAGTGAAATATATTATTGATAACAAAGTTGAGCCATTCAGTGAAGGCCATGGGGTTGATTTAACTGCCCCTGATGGTAAACACGGAGAAGATGGTCCCTGCTGCTAGTAAAAGTTCACTCTCTTTGAATTCGTTTGTTTATTGCTTTGATAAGTGTTGCTGGAAGCAGAGACGCAATTCTTTCCAGCTGAATGGTTCTCCTTTGCCTTGGTAAGCAGCAAAGTCAAGTGATTCGATAGCTCTTTTGATAGGGATTGGGGTTCTTTCAAGGAATTGGTCAGCTTCAGCCAGATCTTCCTCGGAAAACAAGGGTTTGGTTGATAAAACCTTTTCGGCTACAGCAAATACATCAGATATTCGGGTGAGTGGGTTGAGATATACTTCTTCATAGAAGAATCTGGAATCTAGCCCAATCATTTGCATTGACTCGCGCTGACTTGTAACAGTGAAAATGGCTAATTTTCTTCCCTTTGGTGGTGGTGTCTTCAGCAAAACAAGCATTGCCTGAAGCATTTTGTTAGAATAACGGGGTCCAATTGGAGAAAACTCAACAATCATATCAATATCATCGATAATAATAGCAGAGAGGTCACTCTTATATGCATCTTCAAAGATCGATAATATTTCGCCGCATGAAGAATCCTCATTTCTACCAATAAACTGTTTGGCTTGAATAACACGAACGAATGAAAAGCCTCCATATTTGGCAATTGAAGATGCAAAAGCAGTAAGACCACATCCTGATGGGCCCGATATACAAAATGACATAAGTGATGTGCGGCCATCATTGCGAAGAGAATCAAGGAAAAGTTCCATGTGCTTTCTCTTTTCAACAAACATATCAGAAAAATCAACTAAACCCCGAGGACAGAGCTTTTCGAGAACATCTTCTTGGATACCAAAAGCAGGTCTGACTTCTTGAAGAGCCATCATTAGATGCTGTCTTGTAACCATCAAATTATTAACATCAATTGCTTGTTTGAGATTGTCAATCTTAATCCTCTCATTCATTGCAAAAGATGTTGCTGACTTAACAACACCAGCGATTTCTGCACCTGTATAGTTAGCTGATTCATGAGCAAGCTCATCTATGGATACTTCAGGAGCTAAGCGTTTTGATTCCATTAATTTGGTAAGATGGATCTTAAAAATTTGTTTTCTACCCTTTTCATCAGGAAGATTAACTTCAATTTGAACTTCTAAACGACCTGGTCTGAGCAAGGCTTCATCCATTAAATCTCTCCTATTTGTCATACCAATCAATAAAACATTATTCAAAGAATTAACACCATCAATTTTTGATAGGAGTTGATTGACAACGGAATCACTAACACCAGTGTTATCTCTTGTTGAACCTCTTTTCTTGCAAAGGGAATCAATTTCATCGAAAATGATCAAGTGAAGTTGAGAATCATCACCATTCTTTTCCTGGTCAGCTTCTGCTTCAGCAAAGAGATCTCTTACATTCTTTTCAGATTCACCAACAAACTTACTTAGCAATTCAGGACCATTAACAATCTTGGGATCAACAGTATTCAACATTTGACCAATTTGCCTAGCCATTAAAGTCTTACCAGTACCAGGTGGACCAAATAATAGAATACCTTTAACGTGATTAATACCCATTTGCTTAATAATTGCAGGGGGGAAGATTCTTGAAGCAAAAGCACGCCTGAAAAGGGTGACGAACTCATCATCTAAACCACCAATACCCATTTTCTCAAAGTTCCAATCTGGTTTAAAAATGCTGGAACCTCTCCCTTCTGAGTCATCCTCTATTATGATAGGCTGATCAATTCCCTTCTTAAACTTGATTATGGTGAGTGTTGGGTTAAACAAACCAGAAACAATAGGTTGTGGTTCAGAGCCATTGGAAATTTCTTTGGTGGAAGCACCAAAGAGTTCAAGAACAGTGGCATAAAATGAAGTCCCATCAATGTTGAAGAAATACTTGAGACCTGCATTGAGTGGCAAATGTTGCATTGTCTCCTTCCAAAGAGCAAAAAGCTTGGGAGCCTCAAATGTAACCTTTCCCTTTCCAGTAACTTTCATAAAGGATATTTCAACCACAGCTTTTGTGGAATAAACAGTATCTGGTGTTTGAAGGTAGGGACGAACAGACAATCCATCATTCAATGCAGCTCTGATAAGGGTACGATGCTCTCCTCCAAGGGATATCTCGTCTGTTACGACTCCATCGTTCTGATCAGCAACAAATAAGAAACCCTTTATTGAAACCACTTTTTTATCCCCAGGTATCTGTGAATACACAGAAGGGTGGACATAAACCATGTTTGTCTTGGCCAACTGAGCACTAAGCGCTTTGTTCGCTTTAAGTTGAAAATGATTCATTAAAAAAATGAGGAAAAGTGCTACCTACTTATTCAGAAGGAGAAAATTGTAACCGTCCGATCCAGGTTCATTTGACCGAGAGACTAATCAGCTAAGACTCATGAGTAGGTGTTTACTTATCACCAACCGATCCCATGGGCGTCAACTCCCCAACCTTTCCTGGTGTCATTAAGTCTGATGCACTTTTCACATTTCTTTAGGGTAGACATTTCTTCTTCAGTTAGTTCGAAGTCAAGGGATATATTTGCGGAAATTCTTTCAGGATTTGAACTTTTAGGTATAACAGAAACGTATGGGGAGAGCTGAAGGAGGAATTTGAGTGCAATCTGAGCAGGCATTTTTTGGTATTTTTGAGCAATACTGACAAGATGAGGATCCTCGAGATCAACAAAGCCCTCCATTCTCATTTTTGGATCTTTTCCAAGGGGAGCGAAGGCAGTAAGCCATATTTTGTTTTCCTCAAGATATCTCATCATTGGATATTGTTGCATATATAGGTGCATCTCAACTTGGTTTGTGAATGGCTGGATTTTGACTTCCTGAGAGTATTTCATTCTTTCAAGCATTGGTATTGGGAAATTTGAAACTCCAATATGCCGAACAAGTCCCTTTTCGACAAGCTTTTCCATTTCTTTCCATGTTTCAATAAGAGGAACATGAACCTCCGACACAGTGCCATCTTCTTTCTTGGGAACAAATTCACCCGTCTCTCTATGTTCAAGTGATATTGGCATATGAATTAAATACAAATCCAAGTAATCCAATTGAAGATCTTTAAGTGATTTCCTCAATGATGGCTCAACATGCTCAGGGCTGTGATTTGTACACCAAAGTTTGGACGTAATCCATATTTCTTCACGTTTTACAATGTTCCTCTTAAACAGATCTTGTAATGCCTCACCAATGAAAACTTCATTTTGATAAAGTGCAGCGGTATCAATATGGCGGTATCCAGCAACCTCAACAGCATATCTAATTGTTTCTTTGGCGCTGTCATAATTTCCATATGTCATGGATCCAATTCCAATTCGGGGAAAATCCATAAATAATTGTGAATTTGACAACAATTCGAAAATTGATACAAATATGACCAAACATCAAAAAACACCCTGTGAAATATGTTATTGTTTACTATGAAATGAAAATAGAGAGCATTAAGACAATTGGAATCCTAAGTATAGCAATATTTCTTGGGCTACAATAGTTGGCATTATCGAATGTTTCTAAACAATAATCCATTTGAGAAATTACTATTGTAGCAATCTCGGATTGTGTAGAAATACTAGCATAACCATAATCAGAAATACAATTTTCAAAGCTGAATGAGTTAGATGATGTTAAAGCTTTGATATTGTTAAAAAACACGCATTCTTTAAAAAGCATGCTTGGATTGGAATTACCCCATACAAAGCAATGTGAATTCCGATAGTTGTGAAGAAAATTCGTTTTGAATATGAGAACTCTAGAATACCAAGCACCAAAAGAATTATGATCAGAGCTATTATAAACAAGACTATAAGAGTGAGATGACCCTTCAATAACTGAGTAGTAATTCCCTCCAGTTGATCCCAAAACACCATTGCATTGCGTTGTATTCCAAGAGTTGATTGTGGAATGATTTTGAGAGATGTCGAATAGACTGTCACCTCCTGTGTCTTTGACTGGCGCACATAGAAAGGCATGATTATTATATATTGTTGTGTTTGAGTTAGAGCAAATAAAAACATTACCCCCGTTTTCATTAGTTTTTGTACAACTACAGATATAGAAACAGCTGCGATTAAGTGTCAGTGTGTTTCTGTTCAAGGCAAAAGCGCCACCTTGAAGATTAGATCTGCAATTCTGAAATTTGCACGATATAATGGATAAATCACAATTATTACAGCACAGGGCCCCTCCAAGGGAGCTCTGAGAAATGATATCCATAAAATTACAATTTCCAAACCTTACAACCTGGTTAGATACTATTGAATACAACCTATATTCACTTTTTCCATTGAAAATTAAAACAGGACTCAAAAACTTGGAAAAAACACCCAATCTGCAAATAGTTTGTGAATTACTCATGATAAGGTTCGAAAAAGATTTATGAAAGCCAAAATTTTTCATATTCAACAAATTATTCACGAATAATGGGGAACTTGAAAATGAGCGAAAAACAAATATACCAAACACAGAATTGTTTTTCATTTTTGGTTTTAAAAAAACGACAAAATTCTATCAATTTTTCAAGTTAAATCAAATACTTTACTAATCGTCAGGGTTTCATTATTATGGATGAAAATGTAGCTTTTGAAGCATTTCTTTATGGAAATGGGGGCGAATCTATTACAAATGATTTGGAGTTTTGGGCTGATCGGGTTATAATGTTTCCTTCTCTTCGTCCTTTTCAACTGGATAAAGCAGTTAGGGTATGTGTTGAATACTACAAATTTCAAGGATTTCTTCTCAGGCTTTTAGAGAAATCTGAAAAATGTCCCGTTTTGATTTACCGTTTGTATCAGCGAGATATTTTTGTTTTTAGTGAAATCGAGCCCATCTTATTGAGAATTAATTCCTTAGTTTTCTCATATTATTTCCGTAAAGAGATCAATGATTTTGATTCATATATTCTTTCTCAAAGAAAACAACCTGATACTGATGCCTCTTTCTTTGAGAAAGAAAATGATATAGATCAGTTGATCGAGTATGGTTTTGTACCATCAACTATTGAGTTTTGTATGAAATATGATGACTATGAGGCTTTAATGAATTACGACATTTCAATGCACAAGTATGCGAAATGGAGTCCTTTTGAGTGGAGCTGCAAGCCGAAATATCTTGATTTGTTATCATTTTCTGGTTTTTTTGGGTCAATAAAGTGCTTTAAGCATATTATGATGAATGGATTCCAGATTAATAGTGATGTCATGTCCTCAGTTGTATGTAGTGGTTCATTAGATTTAATACATTTGTGTGAAAACAATTTATTCTTAACTCCAGAATGTGCTTTCCATGCATCTGAATTTTGCCATCTTTCACTATTATGTTTCATGTTAGAAAATGGAATTGAAATCAACTCAAGAGATATTTTTATTTTAATTTGTGTATTAATTTATCTCCCCTTCATTGGTCCGCTCAGGAGGGTCATCTCAGCATTGTTGAATATCTAATTATCCATGGAGCTGAGATTGATGCAAAAACTCAAATGTTTGTGATTAAATCCATTTGTGGTCTCCAATTCATTATGCTGCCTGGAATGGTCATCTATGTGTTGTAGAACTATTGGTTAAGAATAAAGCTGACATTAATGCAAGGGAAAACTCTTTTAATTTCTGATTTGTTTATGGACACCTCTTCATTGTTCAGCTCGAAATGGCCATAAGTATGTTGTCGAATATCTTTTAAAGCAGGGAGTAGATATCAATTCCAAGACATCAAATGTTTTAACCTCTATGACTTATGGACTCCTCTTCACTGGGCAGCCAAAAATAGTCATCTTAATGTTGTTGAGTCTCTAATCAACCACGGAGCAAAAATAGATCCTATTAATGATTCTTTGAATAAATGATTCATAATGAAACACCACTTCATTGTTCGTCTATCACGGGGAATTTAGGGATTACTGATTATTTGATTAATCACGGAGCAGAGATAAATTCAAAGAGTAGATGTATGTTAATTTGAATTTTTTGTGGACTCCTCTTCATTATGCTGCCAGAGATGGGCATTTTAGTGTTGTTGAATATTTAGTTCATCATGGAGCAGATATTGAGGCAAAGACAATTGAAGACAAAACACCTTATACAATGGCATATGAAGAACAAAGATTTGATGTTTGTGAGTTTCTAAAAAACAAAGAAGAGGAAACCAAAAACAAGGGTTGCCGAATTTAATATCAACAAGGAAACTGTCAAAGAATATAGAAGCAAGAAACAACAATCAATACCTTAAAAGATACAAAACATATTAGAGAATAATGCACTTCATTGGGCAACAAAGAACTGGTTCAATTCACCAAAAAGTGATTTGATTATAGCTATCCATATAGAAGAGAAAAGATCTTTCCAGTAAATGTTAGAGTGAAAATTACTTATGATACATAAAAAAATCTTTTATCCAAAGATTTGTCCACTCACTCTAAAAACTGGTATTTTTCACTTCCAAACATTACTTAGCATGAAAATGTTGTATAAAAATGATAGAATTTCTTGTTATTTGTCTAACAATAAAGATAAACGTGGAAACATCGGAATTAATCATAGCACTCAGTTACCCATTATGGAAGCAAAGAGACATATTCAATAGAAATGTTTCCACCCTTTGAAAAAAATAACTCTTTGTGCTGAAACTATCACTCTCTTTTTTTACCAATAATTTGTGCACAATAATTGGAGAAATCGATTTAATGGTGGATTTAAGATCATTTATTAAAAATTGCCGATTATCTTAACAACACAGAATGAATACAGTGACACTTCTTTCTCAAGACAAAATAAAAAATCGAAAAATAAGTATATCAGAAGTAGCTCCAATGGGAGGGAAAATCATTTTTGTTTCCAATTGCAATATTGGATACTATATGGATTTTGAAAGCAGTTTAGCGAAATTTAATGTGATTCTTAGGGATATAATTATTCGTGAGCTCCCATCAGAGTTATTTATTGTGGGTCCTATTCTTTCTTCAACAATAAAAGAAACCAGCACCGCTATTTCAACTTTTGTCAATTCTCTTAACGATTTTCCTGTGCCAATCACATTAATATCATATCGTAGTGAGCATATAGATTTTGAGAAACATATGAGATCCAATTTTCGTATAATCAAAGACGATGCAGCATTTTTCTCTTTTTCATCTGATGATTCCAATAAACAAAGATTTGTGATCACATATGACATGGGGAACAGTTTTAATATCGAGGAGGGAGCGAGCTACAAATTTGTGAATATGCTAAAAACAGGGTTTTCGAATGATGTTTCATACAATGATTGGTTTATTTGTGGATGTGTTGATCCAAGCTTCATTGATTCCAATTTGAAAATAGCCTCAATCGGAAAATTCGGTCACGAAGTGGGTGGTCTTCAGTATTTGGCACTTGATATTGGGGATTCTGTGAGTATTTATGTGATTTCGCAGGTTGATACTGTTGAAAATAACATTAAGCCTCTTAGAAGGGCCAGTAGTAACCATACAAAGAGTGATAAGGGATGTTATGTATGATTAATGAATAAATGGCTTTTTCTTATTCATTTGTTCTCTATTTTGGTATTTGCCATTTCTTCCATAAATGAGAAAGTCAAGCCTTTTAATTTCCTCCTTGATCATACCATTATCTCTGATAAGCATTACTATTTCGCTGTTTTTTTGCTTTAGTTCTCCCTGAATATTTATAATCTCATTCTTGGCAAGACCGATTTGTTTCCTCAGGTTAATCTCAGATTCAGTTTCCTCTGGTTCAATATTCTCGATCATTGCATGGAGTTGCTCAAGATTATGCTTAGCTTCATCGAGATCGTTTGTATCTGTTCCATCAGACTCTCTTATGAGTGATTTTAACTGAGATACCCGTTCTTTTTTTAATGATATGGACTCATTAAGCTTAGATGTTGTATCCATTTTTTCTTTCATGAAATTACTTATGTTTGTATATGAAATAGTATCTTGTGCTGCCAGTATTTGTTCGGATTTTGGAAGGGAGAAACCTGTTTGGGGAGAGTTAGCGAAATCATTGTGCATTTCTGCAACTTTGGCTGCGCAATCTGATCTAATTTTTTCAATTTCATTGATATATGCATTAATGCTCTTCTTGAGTTCTATTTCTCTATTTCGAAGAGATACTGCTTTATTTTTATACTCTAAAGCTTTTTCTTCTATGTATTTTCTCCTCTTTCCTTCTTGAATCTTCATGAACTCATCATATTGACTCCTTAAAGCATCTATTTCTTCAGAAAATCTAACAAATACTGGATCATCTTGGCTATTCTGAAGGACTAATTGTGATTTTAGGGTATTTAGTCGTTTTTCGAATCCAATTCTAAGTTTTTGGATCTTAATTCCATGAGATTCAATCAACGAGTTCAGAATCTTTGTGTATTCGTTATCTAATGAATACTTTTTTTCCAAATTTCGTGGTACAACAGCACTTATTTTATTTTTTAATCCTTTGACGGTACTTTTCAGGGAATTATAAATCCTATTTGCTTCATTTGTATCCAAATTAATCTGTCCTTCAATATCAAAGTATTCCTCTTTTAGTCTCTCGATTTCTTCATCTTGCAAACGCAATGTTTCTTCTATTACAAAATTCTCCCTCTCTGTTTCTCTAGTAGAATTTATCATTTTGATCTGTACGTTAAGCCAGTTTATGCAGCAGAATGAGCTGAATGGGGTGACTGATCTTGAGAATCATCTTGATAAACTTATAGCCTTTCAAGAAGTGATTCGAAAGGAAACCAATCCATCTCGTATTGGCGAGTTTTTTTTTGGAGTGATAAAATTGATTAATGAAAGAACAAAACCAACAACGATGATGGCTATTTTTGATTTTTTTAAGAGATTTCATTATTATTTCGATTTTATTGAGTTGCCTGATTCTTTTTTACCTGTTTTAACTTCATATCTTTCTCTTAATAACAAAACTACGAAAGCAATTATTATCAAAATGATTTCATTATTTAAAAAGCAAATAAAACCCGAGTTCATGGTTTTTTCACAGTTGATTGGTTTTCTAAAGTCAAGTGATTCCGAAATTTATAATGCTGCCATATATACAGCACAAATTATGATGAAATACAGCTCTTTTTTCTCATCAAGTGTGTTAGCTAACATGAAATATCCTCAGATTATTGGTTTATTGCCCTATGCATTTAATGATTATGAGAATATCTCACTTGTATCCAAAATATTCGTTGAAAATATTAATTTCTCTGATGAACACGGAGAAAAACTCTTTTATTCATTTATGGAATGTGTGAAAAATGTTCAATATTTCCCCATTTCATGTTTCGATGTTTTGCTATCCAGTATGAATAATAATCTATCTGATGAACATATTGTTAATCTTATCACTCAAATGATATTTGAAGCTAAAAATTGGTTGATTCCTCAACAAATAAAAAGGCTTATTGACGTGTCAAGGTCTTTAATTAATACAGAACATATTAAACTTTCTTTAGTATTGGTTAAAGAGCTTAGTATTGTTGATGAGTCTTATTTGAATATTCAGACTGATTCTGCTTTTCTTGCCTTTCTAATACTCTTATTAATACCTCTAGAGTTGTTGACAAATGATATCATATTTGGTATTTTTAATGCACATTTGCATAATGTTAATACATTTGAAGAGTTCAATATGGTTTGTGAGGCCATCAATAAAATATGCACTAAAATGGATGATGATTCCCATGTATATTTTGTTGAAGAATTTCTGCTTAATTCTCTTTCGAATTCAAAACAAAATCAAGATTGTTTTTCACAATGCTTACAGTATGTTCCTGTTGAATTTTCCGATTTTTATTTACTTATAGCTTCTCGAATAGTATTACTAAGTGATTCCTTGAAAATAGAGCTTATATCAATGATGATCAGGGCTAATAAAACCATCAATTCTCAACTATTGTCAATAAATCCCGAAATAATCGGGAATATTGCTTTTCGTGAAAATAGATTTGACCTTGCATGTGATTTTTTCTCGAAGACTCCAAACAACAGCTTTGCCCAAGCATTATTTTTCTTTTCGAAGGGTGAATTAAATATGATTAACAAGAAGTATTCTGAAGCTATCGAATTCTACAAATCAGCTGAAGGATTCTTCAATACAATGGGACCAAACTTTTTTATGCATATAACTGCATGCAAACTTAGGGCATCAACATGCTCAATATATTTGCAAATGCAACTTCTTCTTTCAATGCCTCCAATAGATGCCTTCGATATATACATTGATGGATTGAGCAGTATTTTAAGTATTGCAGATTCATTTAAATACTCCACCCCGCTTTTTTCCTCATCTATGCCGCAAAACTTTTCGAAGGGAGCCGAACTTGTTGTATCTCATATTCATAACTTTGTGAATTCTATTAAGGAAAAAAGTTCTTTTATTATGGAGTATAAAGAGATCTTTTGTCCAATTCCATCAGCAATTCTAAGGGAGTTTCAAGGCTTCACTGTAAATGATTTTCAGGTATTAAGCGAACCTGTGACTCATAATGACCTTGATGATATTCGTCATAGTGTATTGATTATAGGGTGTATTCAGAACCTGATTGAGAGATGTACAAGTGTTTTAGTAGACATAAAACCCTTTCTTTCTGAATGCGGAACAATCCAGATCCAACAAATTCCAATTAGAGGAGGTTTTATGCAATCACTATCTTATAACTATAAAAAGCAACCTGAAAATCATAATAGGATACCAATCTTGATTACCTTTTATGCAATTATTGAAAGAGTTGAAAAATTTGTAGTTTCCCAATACAATATGTATTTATAGTAGAAGACTATTTAGTAGAATGGCGAGATGATAAAACAAGTTTTTCTGTGTTATATAATAAAAGATTTGTATCTAAATTTCTTGATTCGATTCTGAAAGTATCAGAGAATGAGTCTTTTTCATCTAATGGAATTTGTTGAAGCCTTTCATGTAACAAAGTCAGTGCCACGCATGACATATTTTGTCGAAATCCTCTGAAATTGTCAGAAGAAAAAGCAGACGCAAAAACAGAGGCAGCAGTTCGAATCGATCTACCCTTACAATATAACAATGATGCTTCCATAAAAACAAAATCATAATTCTTAATATTTCTCTCATCAAGCATTTCAAATGTCGAGTGAGAAAGATCTGATAAAGTTGTTTTGAACTCAACTACTTCTTTATTATGTGGCAAACTATGTGAAATAATGGTTCGATATGCTAAGAGTAAAGGCCAGAAAATATATGATTCGGCTTCATTTAAGGAAACCAATCGAGAATCCCTGAGTTTGATTGTCCCATTAACATCTTCAGATATATAAACAAAAATTAGTATTTCAATTATCATTCCTAGTAATGAATCAAACACAACTCCACTAAAATGGTATGTATACAAACACAAAGATAAATCAAAATACAGCTGTCTAATAACGGAGGATTCATTTCTGAGAAGCCCGGTTGCTTGATCTGCAAGAAAAACAAAATCTCTCAAGGCATTATTGTATTCCCATTGTTCTTTTGTGATAAGCCCCCATTGTTTCTTAATTTTTTCGTAGTTTTCAAGTTCATTAACCACTGGAGAGGTTCGAAATAGTTTATCATATACAATATACAATATGTCATTTGGGATATTGATCTGTCCAAACCTGATTTCATGTATATTCAGATTATTAAGCTCCTCCTTGGATATGATAATGTGGGAGAAATCAGGGCAAACATTGGAAACCCTGCCATATGTCAGTGCATCTACGCTCCTCTTTTTAGTTTCTTTTGGGTTTGAAGGTGTAATTCCTTTAACAACATTAGCAACAAAGCCAATAATTGAAGAGTTGCCACCATTAACTTGTTTATTAATTATGAAAACAAGTCCATTTTCATCATGTGCTGAGATACTCCAATTTTGCTGAATATACACCCAAAACTTAGACATATCTTCATTATTATGAAATTCTATTTTTCGATCTACATATATTCCATAGAAAGTAATTTTTAAATAGTTAGTAGAATCGATTATTATATATTTAATATCTATTATCTTGTCCAAAGCTATATCTTGTCCGGATTCATCTTTATAAGTAAATAAAAGATTATTTCTTTGTGGTTTAATTTCCAAAACCGCATCAATAAAGTTCTCTTCATCAAGAACAAGCTTGACTTTCAGTTCCATTTAATAAAATGGCTCTTGGGCAAAGAGACACCAAAGATGTAGTTGTTCTATTATTGTATTCCTGAAGTATTCGTACAATTTATTGGCATTATCAGTGTCTTGATGATCTTATTAAGGTTGGTGTATTTGATGTACTCATTCAGAGATTCAAGTTAATAATGAGTTTTAGCTGATGAATCGCATTGGCATTAATTTTGGATAAAGGTAAAGATACATAAATTCATTTCAAAGATTTGAATGGTTTTTGGGAGTTGGCGAAAGATCTCGCTGAGCAGAACCCCGGGAGAGAAGGGGGAGGCACTTGTTCTTTGGGTTGAGATGATTCAAACTCTTGGCTCATTATTTTTTCTTTAATGAGATTTTCTGGCAACTCAAGAAGAAATGGAGATGGTCCATATGTTAAATCATAACTAATAGAAACAGACTTTCTGGCTCGACTTATTGCTACATAAAAAAGTCTTCGTTCTTCCTCAACTGTTTCAGAATTGTTAATGGATTTGAGCGAGGGCCAACTTCCTTTGTTAGCACCAATTATATATACATCATCCCATTCTAAACCTTTCGCTTGATGTATTGTGCTAAGGAAAATCCCTTGGGATCCCTCTTGAACATGGGTTATCATTTTAATTTCATCAATAAATAATAGATGAGAATCAGGCTCGTTAAAATTGCGCGATTCTTCTATAATATAATCTATTAATGGTGAATGAAGTACTAGGGCATCGGTAATGATTTGAACCAAAACAGGAACTGTATTTTGTGCCAAACTAGTTGGATTATCAACTTTGGAATCATGTTCAGTTTTAAATCTCAATATTTTTTCTTTAATATGCTCATCTATATACTTTTCATCATACTTCAAAGAATTAACCCATAGAATTGCATTGATCAATAAATCAATTGCTTTGTCTCTCGAAAATGATCTACCAATAACATTAATGGTTGCAATATTTTTCTGTTTTAGTGTTTGAGATATTAATCTAGATTGTTTTTTCGTTCGAAAAAGAACGGCAATGGAGTTCCCCTGTTTTAATGAAAGAGAAATAAACTCTGTGACCAGAATAGCTTCTTTCGTTGAATCAAGACATCCAAATATTGAAATCTTTTCAGATATAGACTTGGTTTTAATCGATGAACATATAGTCTTCTTGACTCTTTTCTTATTATGTTGGATGACTCTTGACATAACATTAACAATATGAGGATAACACCTGAAGCACGTAGATAGATGATATTCTTGAGAGTTGCTAAAAATATCAGAAAATTTCAATAAAAGAGATGGATCAGCCCCTCTCCAGCTATAAATTGTTTGGTCATCATCACCAACAACTGTAATTCTTCCCGATACTCTATACATATGACAAATCATCATAAATTGCGAATGCGACACATCTTGCATTTCATCAACCAAGCAATATTGGAATTTTCTCTGATAGTAATCAAGTGTTGAAGGATTTGCTATAAAAATCTGATTAGGAACAAGTATCAAATCAGAAAAATCGCACAAAACATTCTCTTCCATATATTTTGCATACTTGATGAAAATTTCCTTATATTCCTCCTTAGTGCATTCATTTGTAGATTTATATTTTTGAAGTTCTAGCAAAATTCCTTTTCTATCGTATGAATTAGATTTTCCAATTAATTCTTGCAAAATTTTCCATTGATCATACTCTGATATAATTCTAAAGTTCTTTTTTCCAATCAAATGACCAAACTTTCTCAGAACAATCCTTCCAAATGAATGAAAAGTAAGAACGGTGACCTTTTTGCAACTAGGATTCACTTTCACTATCCTATCGCGGAGTTCTTGAGTTGCTTTTCTAGAAAAAGTAATAACTAGCAAATCTGAAGGTGAGAAAAAACCATTAAGCAAATGCAGAATCCGATGAACAATTGTAAAAGTTTTTCCTGATCCTGGACATGCAATGACTGCAATAGGTCGATCGATTGGTGCTTCAATAACTTCCTGTTGTTCCTTGGTGAACATTAAACATAGCTACGATTAGTAAAATTTTTATTTTATATCACCCAACCAGTTTGGGTAACATTATAACTTGGGATATCAATTGGGGAACCAAAACACGAATCAGTAACTATCCTAAAAACCTACGGGACTTGTTTTTGACATTATTGCATATTGTTTTTTCAAAGTTTAATAATAAAATTCTCAAGAAAATGTAAATATCGAGATTTCCTAATGCTTCTTCATTCGATCTCCGAAATATTCTGCTGTTGGTAGTGTGATATATATTTTAGGTGGATCTTTCTCAATGAATATTCCTTACTCGATGTTCTATAATTGCGATTGCTCAACTGAAGCTGGGGCAATATTCTTCCCTTCTTTGATTTAAATTATCATATTGATTTGTGATAATAGATGCTCTTGTTATTCTTCTTATTGGTTTCATTTTGCTTATTTTCAATCTTCACAAGAGAATCATGTGGAGTATCTATCTGTACCATATTGCTCTGATACTCATATTCATCTATCATTCATCTGACTCTTATCATGATGATGTATTGAAAAAGTGATTAAGTGCTTCTTCTAACAAAGAAAGACCAAATAAAGAAACACAATCACTCTTTCTGATTCATCATGATTGATTTGTTGGCATTATCATTTAATCCTTATCTTTATATACTATTCTCTTAAAATCTGTTTATCTATGAAATCAATAAAAAAACTTGTTCATTCTTACTCAAGAAATCAATCGAGCATTAAAAGCACTATCATTTGATATAAGCTAAAGAATGATCTTAAATGCGTTTGATCAATAGTAATAAATTGTTTTTGCCCTATTGGAGTTATATCAGTATAACAATAAAGAGAATTAAAGAATTGAATCTGATAAGTAAATGTCATTGTTAAAGAATTATCCATTACTGTTGTTACTGCAAGTCCAGAAGAGATTGATGATGATGAATGATCAATGAAAGAATGAGATACTTCAAGAGAACCCGAAAGGACACAGAATATATGGTTTTGATTATTTGAGAAGATACAATACTCCATCTTGGGCGAACCTCCAGTAGAATAAACAATTCCACGTGATGGACTGTTGTTATGAACAAGGTTAGAAAATGACATTGTTCCTGAAACAGAATAGAAGAATAAACAAATGTAGCTAGAAACCTTGTTATTTGAGAACGTACAGTGTGTGCTTGTGAATGATGATGGAGAATAGAGTCTAATACCCGAACCCTGATTAGCATTGTTCATTGAACTGTTTGTATTGTCAACTCTCTGATTGCCTGATTGTAAGTATAAAGGATATCTTCCTGATAGTATATCAGAACAATATGATACTGATAGATATTCTAAATGATTCACAAGAGTAACAACATTGTAAGCAAAATGACCACCATAATCAGCTCCACAAGAGCATTCATTAGCACAAATCATTCTTAGATATGATTCCATGGAATGAAAGTAAAGTGCACCTCCATTCTGAGAACAAACACAATTATAGAACATTGAGTAATAAATATACAAATAGTAGGATCCGCCACTCACATATATCACTCCACCACCTCCAGAGCAACCAATTGATCTTGAGAAGAAGCAGTTGGAAATATTGACATTCATATTTTGATATGACCTTCCTTGAGTCATATTTTCACTTTCGCATACCAAACCAATCAGGCAAACTTTGCCATCAATCTCCAGTTCAGTTTCAATTCGAATTGTTTGAGCTTTTGGAAATAGCCTGTAATTTTCTTTTCCGATATATGTGGGTTGTTTTTGCCCCTTTTGATAATGAATGAAAAATGCAATTAAAACAAAAAAATAATATATTTTGAAGTAAGATCTTACTTGTTTGGTTATTTTTTTGAGACATATTTTTATTTTGGGTTCTTTTCTTGAGACTATTAAGTGATAAATGAAGTAAAAAATATTTTTCTTAGGAAATGAGAAGAAAAGATAGTTTTTGATTTTCCATATATACATATGTATATCCAACATTTCAAAAATGATAAAAACCATATCATAGATAGAATGGATTATATAATAAAAGTTCATTAGAGAATCATTTATAAGGTTTTTTCTCTTCTTCATTTTCATTGTGCTAACTGTAAATGGGGTTTCAGCTATAATATTACAGGTTTCAACTTTAATCAGATTTCCTGGAAGGATATTTGTATCGAAGCGAAACATTTATTTGAATTTAAATAATACAAATAAATTGTCAAATTTGATTATTCCTGTTAATTCTCACAGTTAAATTGGGCTAGCTTAGCATCCTCTTATTGCATAGTTTTGAAAATGATAACTAGGAATAATAATTATTGAACAAGAAATATCATATTGTTATTTTGGTTTTTCTATAGTGACACCAAGTTCGTTGATATTCTAAAATTTATGGGAAAAAATCCATTTTTAACTAATATCAATTACTTGAAAAGAAAACGCTTGGTATCGATAAAAAATAATTTTGATTTGTTCACAAAATATACGTCAATTCATATTTTGAATATGAAACAATATTAATAATGTTGATTGATCAAATTATAGTGACTGATTAGATAAAAATGTAGCAAATGAAACGTAATCCAATTCTATACTAAATAAAAATCCTGTTCAATCTGGTTTTTCCCTAAAAAATGGTAAATATTTTTTGTTTTAAGAAGAATATTTTATTATTCCGCATAAACCATAAAAAACCTAAAAGAAAAAATAAAAAATGGTTCCGCAGGGACTCGAACCCTAGGCCTTAGCGTTATCAGCACTACGCTCTACCAACTGAGCTACGAAACCTTCATTTTAAAACAATTATCTGATTCCAAGATAGATTTCCAAATATCTTTGAAAACAAGTAAACTTTTTTAAATGGTTGTTATCTGGTTGCTTATTTTACTGATCTGTATTGCTCTAATTGTCATAAATTTCCGAATTATAACAACAATTATTGATTTTCAAATCGATCACGTGAATCCCATCGATGTATGCACTTCTTTAAGTAAGAATATTCAACCATTGTTCATTCTTCTTTCATCAAATATTGTTTTATCAATATTGAAACTATTCAAAGCATGGCCCCTTATTATTGTTAATGCAGGATTGCTTGTCTTCTTTTATTTGAATAAGAAAAAGCGAAACAGATACTTTGAACCAATGACCATCGTCCGAGACTCTGACCATATAAAGAATCGTCACATTGTTGTCCTTGTTCTAAATGCTTTTTCATTCATATATGCACTAGTAATGACCTTATTAGAGGCGATGAAATAAACCTGGCTTTTTAGACGATTATTTAATGATTCTACAAGTGATTTTCCAGCTTTGTCTTTATATTCCGGGAGAAAGAGCGAACTCTTTCCGAGATGGGGATCGTATTGATGTTCTCACTAATTCTCTTCGTAGTCCTAAAAGGCCAATTCCTTTAGATTTTTATATTGATGGCGTTTTCTGTTCACCAGATAATAATAGCGACTATAGGACCAATATTGGAGAATATTTAACCGGAGATATATTAAAGCAGACATCAATCAATGCGAAGATAGGGTCTGAGGCATTATGTAATCTTCAATGTACCAAAGTTTATAATGAAGATCAGAAAAGAACAATTATTCAACTAATAGATCAAAAATATCGTATATTTTATATGGTTGATAACCTTCCAGTTACCACTACATTGATCGATTCAAATACTAATCTCTCTTTAACTGTTCCTGGTTTTGAAATTGGTTTTATTGGTGATAATGGTGAGCATTACCTAAATAACTATGTGGAATTAACTATATCATTGGCTCCTTTCAAGAATAACGCCACCCAAATAGTTGGTTTTGAAGCCACATCTGTGATTTCCAAAGCCGAGAATGACTGCGATCCCAAAACAACAATTTCTGTTGAAAAGCTAACGAATGTGACATTTTCATATTCGATCAAATTTGAGACATCTAGAACTGATTGGGAAAACAGGTGGGATAAATTATTAACTATTAACTATAGTCCAAAAATACATTGGTTTTCCATTTCAAACACTCTACTATTAGTCATTTTGCAAAGTGCAATTGTTGTTATTGTTTTGTTGAGGACTGTTAAAAGTGATTTCAAGAGATATTCTCAATTTATTGATGGCGATGATGATCCTTTAGAAGAAACAGGATGGAGACTTGTTCATGGTGAAGTTTTTAGACCCCCTCCACAAGTAATGAAATTCACATCATTAATAGGATCAGGATTTCAACTTTTGATATCATCTGCAATAATTGTAGTTTTAGCAGCGCTAGGATTTTTATCACCATCATCACAGGGTGCAATGATAACAACGATGGCTGTTGTTTTTTCTATTGCAGCTCCTTTTGGAGGGTTTCTGTCCTCGAAACTATTTAGGACTATTGGAACAAAAGAATGGAGATCAAATCTAGTTAAATCAGGTTTGTATTTCATTTTCCCATCGATTTTGTTCTATGTATTGTGTCTATTAATTTTTAGAAAGAATCGTTCTACAGCTGCGATATCATTCGGAACATTTTTTGAATTTCTTGTTCTTGTTATTGTTTTAGATATGGTTCTTCATTCTATTGGATCAATTGCTGGTTTAAGGTCGAAACCTTTTGAATTACCAGTTCATGTTAGTCAGTTTTCAAGGCAGATACCACGTCAGCCAAAGTTTTTGAATTCACTAACAACCTCAATTATTGGAGGTTTATTATCCTTTGCATCAATCATTGTTCAGGTTCATTTTATATTTGAGGCTTTATGGACCAATATGTCATACTATTATCTTTTTGGACTTCTTATTGTATGCTTCTTCGCAATGGTGCTTACCTCATGTGAAGTTTCTCTTGTATTTACATATCTGAAATTATGTTATGAAGACTATAATTGGTGGTGGAGCTCGTTTAGAATACCAGCATCATGTGGTGCTGTTTTCTTTATATATTGTCTTTATTATTTGGTTTTCAAGTATCAACCAATTGGATCATCCTCTTATATTGTATATATATCAATGTCTGCTATTCTTTCCTTCGGATTAGCTTTGATAAATGGTGCTGCTGGATTCCTAAGTTCTTTCGTTTTTGTCAGAAAAATATTCAGCATTCTCAAAATGGAGTAAAAACAGCGATATTTTTATTTAATAACAAAATTCTTGATCTGGTCCGCCAATGCCCTAATTATTTCATCATCATCACTTAAAAGTTCATCCAAAATTTCTTCCAAATCATTGTATGCAATATCACAATACAATCTTATCATTTCATTAAATGATGACACTAAATAGTGTTTCCCTTCGGAGTAGTCTGATTTAAGAATAAAGAGTATCATATCAACTCCATTCTTGGCAGCATACAATTTTGCTTCTTCCTCAGCAACATAAAAAAATGAACAAATAGTTTGAGTACTATGGTACTTATTTAGGAATGACACTGTGTCAAATCTCTCAATTATTGAACCTATTAGTCCTGACTCATAAAAGACTCTCCATGAATCATACATTGAGTTTGATAAAAACTTGAAAACGGGGCTTGAGTCCTTGTTGCCACTTTGATTTAAAACATAATCGATATCAGATATTAATGATTCATTGATATAGGTTGTCAGAGACATCGAAGGTGATATTTCACTCAAACATCTAAAAAGTAGTAAATTTGATTGGGAAAATCCAAGCTTCAGAGATTTAATCATCGAATTAATAACATGGTTATGATCAATCGTTTTCAGAATTGACATCTGATACTGAAATACACAATTAAATGCAAGTTCAGATATTTTTGGAACAGAATCAGATAGTAAAGCTAATAAATATGGGAACACTTGCTCCAAAATCAAATGATTTGGCATTGATGACATCGAAATCATTAACTTCAGACTTCTGTCGCATAGATCATAAACCGAATAATTAGAGATAAAAGAAATAATACAATTTATCATTTCTTTTGTCGCTATTCTTATAGATACTTCAGGGTCATACATGCAATAATTTGCTAGGATTTGAATAGCAATAATTCGCTGACCTTTTTTTCCAGAAATCACAATCTCATAGAGTGAATCAATCATTTCTTCATCAGAAAGCAAAGGATTTTTTCTATCAGAGAAATAATACACCGAATCTAAAATGTCCAAACCAGCATCTATAAATTCATCACTATTTTTCAGAATTTCAATCATCATTGAGATAAAATTGCCATCTATTTCCCATTTATTCCCATAATTTGAGATTATCCCATTCATCCTCCGCAAATCTTCAATCACAATCTCTTCTTTTCGCATATATTTGGCTACCATGCTATATATAAACTCAATGCAGCCATCTTCCTCGGCTTCTGTCCCAAAAAAAGATCTCCCATTGACCCGGGTCCGCACCTGGTGCCTCAGGTCTTTGTAATCCATTTACAATAACCGCTTTGATCGACCTTTTATGTTCCAGGATCAAGTTTTAATTGGGGTTTTGGACGACAGAGTTGAAGTACCAGCAGAAGCCGGTGTGACTAAAGTAGGAGGTGTACCACATTGGATTTGCGCGGAACCGAGTGAATTTTCTGCTTGTAATTGCCCACATTGTGGCAGCAAACTCGGATTACTTGTTAGTGCCGATTGTCCAGTCAGCTCTGGATATGATCGTGTTATTTTCTTGTTTATATGTCCTCGCTGTGGAAAAGAAGCTAGAGCGTGGAGGCAAAAAAAGATATCTCCTCTTGAAGATGAGGATATTATTCCAATTCCTAAAGCACCCGAGCCTGTAAAGGAGAAAAATACAAATGATCTATTAGCAGCTTTGGATGCTTTTAACATGGCACCCACACCCACACAGACAACAAACAAACAGCAGAAGAAAGGCAAGAAAAAGCCAAAAGTTCAATACGAAACTGGTGCTTTTCCTGCTTACTATGTTTCTATATTTGACGAGCCAGAAGCTATGCTTGATCCTGACAGGCCTGTTATCATTTCAGGATCTGCCGACTCGACTGGTTCAGACATGGCAGAAGAGGATGGGGCTGAAGTTGATCCAATTCTTGTGGAGTTTAATGAGAGGATTTCACGAGTTCCTAACCAAGTTCTTAGGTACTCAAGAGGAAGTGAGCCTCTTCTCCAGGATCCATTGGAGATTGTTGCCCCACCTTGCCCTTGCTGTGGAGCCCCAAGAGTGTTCGAATTCGAGGTTATCCCAACAGTTATATACATGCTTGCTCCTGATAGCGAAGAGCTTGACTTTGGGCCAATTCTTGTCTACACATGTGCTAATGATTGTGGTGAGGGAACATTCACTGAGCATTGTGTTATTTGTCCACCCTAAAAACTTTTTCTTTTTGTCAGTGTTTGCTTTGAAATTTCACAGTGTTGGCCTGCCATTTTATGGAATACATTACGCCCAACAACGTCGCGACTCCAATTTCCTCGATATGCTATTTCTATGCTCAAAAGGCAGCTAAATTGAAGAATACCAAAGCTGATATTGAAGAGCCAGTTTTGATTGATGAAGGTGTAGAGATTAAAGGCCAAATCCAAATATCCCTTCATTTATGCCGTAAGTTAAACCTTCCTATATATCCTGAGGAATTAAGAGCTCAAATTGATCTTTTTGTTGGTGATTTCCCACATTACAACATTGCTGCTCTTAATAACTACTTGACATTCCGGACATTTATGCTTGGCCATGTTGTAACACTTGCTGACTATGTTGTCTGGGCTGCAATCAATGAAAACATTAATAATAAACTCTTCAGGCTTGCTAGATGGAGCGAGACCATCAAGGCCGATCCTTTTGTTAAGAGGTACATCAGCCAAAATACTCAAAAGCAAGTAAAACCAGACGAAAAGGTTGCTAAAGTATCACCAATCCAAGTTTGCACCCGTTTTGCTCCTGAACCAAGTGGTTACTTGCACGTTGGTCATGCCAAGGCTGCCCTTGCATCTGAAGGTTTTGCTAGAGCCAACAAAGGTAAGTTCATCCTTCGTTTCGATGATACAAATCCAAAGAATGAATCTGAAGAGTTCGAAAAGATCATTGCTGAGGATGTTGCTCTTCTTGATTTGCATCCAGATGCTGTTGAGCATACCTCTGATTATATTCCTAGGATTATTGATGTTCTTGTTGATTGCTTGAAGAGAGGTCTTGCCTATATTGATGATACTCCTCAAGAGCAAATGTCAAAGGAAAGACTTGAACTTATCCCATCCAAACACCGTGATGACACTGTTGAACAGAACCTCAAGGCCTGGGAAGAAATGCTTCAAAGAACCGAGTATGGTCTTAAGTGCGTTGTTCGTGCTAAGATTGATTACAAGAACGAAAATGGCTGCCTTCGTGATCCTGTTATTGCCCGTCATATTGAGAATGGTTATCATCCAAAGACTGGTACCAAATACCCAGTTTTCCCTGTTTATGATTTCGCATGTCCAATTGTTGATTCAGATGCTGGTGTCACACATGCCATGCGCTCATGGGAATACACCGACCGTGATCATCTCTATCGCTGGTTTGTTGAAAAGATTGGTCTTCGCAATGTCAAGATTGTCAGTTTCTCTCGTTTAGCATTTACTCAAACTGTTTTGGGTAAGAGGCATCTTAGAAGACTTGTTGCTTGTGGAAAGGCATGTGGCTGGGATGATCCACGTTTCCCAACAGTTCGTGGAATGAGAAGAAGAGGTCTCCTCCCACAAACCATCCGCATGTTTTGTGAAATGCAAGGTGCAAGCCGTAACCAGAACCTCCATGGATGGGATAAGATTTGGTCAATGAACCGATCTGTAATCGAGCCAATCATCCCACGTGTATTATCAGTCGGAATTGACACTCATGTTCCTATGACTGTTGCTGATGTTTCATCTGGTGTAATTACCTATGACGTTTCTCAAAAGAAGAAAGACCTCGGAGTTAAGAATGTACCAATTGGTCCAAACATTTGGATTGAACAAGAAGATTCCCAAATGCTCCAGGAGGGTGTTAAGGTTACTTTGTTCCACTGGTGCAATGTAATCGTTGATAAGATTGTCAAAGAAGATGGTGTTGTTAAATCTGTTGAGGCTCATTACATCCCAGACCAAGACTACAAGACAACCAAGAAGATCAACTGGATTGTTCCAGATGGAGCCGTCAAGATAACAATGAGAGAATGGAACTTCCTTTTGAAGAAGGATGCTCTTGAAGAGAATGAAGATATTGTTGATGCCGTCACCGAGATACCAAATGCTGACACTGTTCTTCTTTGTGAGCCATTTATGGCAACATTTGGAAAAGGCCAAATTGTTCAGCTTGAACGCCGCGCTGAAATCATCATTGATGAGGTTGAAAACAACCAGCCAAGCATTACATTCCTGATTCCAACTGGTGCTGAAAAGCCAATTGGTCTCCAGACAAAGATTCAACTCTTCAAGCACACTGAGTAAAGGCAAATTCTAAACTTTATATGCTTTTGGTCAACAAGAAACATGAGAAATACCGGGTTCAATTTCGAAGAAATATCAGCTCCCAAACCACATACAATACAGCTTGACTCTGAAGGAGACAATGTTCTTCACTTTGTTGCGATGCCTGATGGCCAGTTCTCTTTAGAACCTGTTGTTTTTCCTAGTGATCCTGTTATTCAATATGAGTTTAAATTGGATGAGTTTCAGAAAAAATCTGTCTCTTGTGTTCATAGAGGTGAGTCCGTTTTGGTTTCTGCTCACACATCTGCAGGTAAAACCGTTATTGCCAAATATGCTATTGCTTTAGCATTGAAAAATCATTCTAGAGTCGTATATACATCTCCAATTAAAGCTTTATCAAATCAGAAGTATCAAGAGTTAAGAACCGAATTTGATGCTCAATATGGAGAAGGATCTGTTGGGTTGATGACTGGCGATGTAACAATTAATCCATCAGCTTCTTGCTTAGTTATGACAACAGAAATTCTTAGAATGATGTTGTTTACAGGAGATGCTCTGATTAGGGAATTATCTTGGGTCATTTATGACGAAGTTCACTATATGAAGGATAGAGAAAGAGGTGTTGTTTGGGAAGAATCTATTATTATGCTTCCTGATGCTATAAGATTTGTATTTTTATCTGCAACAATTCCAAATGCAAAAGAATTTAGTGAATGGGTCTCGAAGACACACAATCAAGTTTGTCATGTTGTGTATACTGAACATAGGCCTGTGCCTTTACGCTACTACATATCACCTCTCGGGGATCCAAAGCCATATTTGGTTAGGAATGCTGATGGTGTTATTGTAGATCAAACATTTGCTTTGGCGTGTTCATCAGTGCAACAAAACTCAGGATCAAACCAAACTTTTAATTCTATCGAGGTTAAGAATTCATCAAAAAATGGAAAACCATCCAAAAAAGTTGTTGCTGAGCATACATGCAGAATCATCGAGAATTTGTACCAAAATGATCTTTTCCCAATGATCGTATTTGTTTTTTCTAGAAGAGACTGTGATAAATTGCATGAATCACTTGGAAGCAGGTCTTTTGTGCAGCCAGAAGAAAAAGAATTTATTAATCAAATATTTAATAATGCGATTGCTAAACTGGATCCTGAAGATCGTGAGCTACCCCAAATTGAATCAATGCGCAAACTTGTTGAAAGAGGTATAGGTGTTCACCATGGAGGATTAATGCCTATTGTTAAAGAGGTTGTAGAAGTTCTTTTCCAATATAGGCTAATTCAAATCCTGTTTGCCACAGAAACATTTTCGATGGGACTCAATATGCCTGCGAAAACTGTTGTTTTTCACTCATTATATAAATATGATGGCAATGAACAAAGATTAATATCTAGTGGAGAGTTTATTCAAATGAGTGGAAGGGCTGGAAGAAGAAACCGTGATAAATTCGGTGCAGTAATTGTCAACTATACAGGGGATCCTCAACCTTCTGATTTGCGAACTCTGATGACATCAGCTGCTCAGCCACTAAATTCTGAATTCCGAGTTACTTATAACATGCTTCTCAACCTGATGTCAACAAGCTATTTAAATCCAAAATCTTTGATGAGAAAGTCATTTCATCAGTTTCAAATGGAAAGATCTTTGCCTGAGCTAATATCTAAAAGGGATTCTCTAATTCAGAGTGCCGAGTCAATTGTTTTGGATAATATTCAACTGACGAGCAGAACTGTTGAACTTGAAACAAGACTAAGACACTGCGAAAGTGATATGAAACGAATAGCATTTTGTGAAGATAATATTAAAATGGTTTTGAAACCAGGATCAATTATTAAAATCGTTGAATGGGGTTATGGTGTAGTTGTTTCCCCTCCTACAAAGGGTGAAGTTATTGTAATTGTTGCCTCTGTTGAAACAATTGACAAAACTGTGAAACCTTATGCATTAAATCCCACACTTCGAATGCAGCCGTCTCTAATCAAAATTGGTTTGAATGATATTGAAGCTATTTCATTAGCTCATATTGATGTTTCTTTTGATTCACTAAACAATGCTCTGGTTAAAAAGATTCTAACATCTGTTCAAAAACTCGAAAAATCTGGAATTGCCCAAAGAGATCCACTCGAGTTTGTAAAGAAAGATTTGGAATTATATCATTCTCTTAAAGAGGAGTCCGTAAGAATTAAAAACATGCTTGATCAAGTTGGAAGTGTTGACAGGAGCAGTGTGGAGAAATATATTAAAAGAAAAGAATTGTTAGAAGAGGCAGAAGCCCTTGGAGCAAAAATTCGCACAATGGAAAGCCTTACAAATCAGAAAGATCTTGATTCAATGTGCAAAGTCCTTGAAACTTTGAGTTTTATCGATTCTCAAGGTATTGTTCAACTCAAAGGACGAGTAGCTGCAGCTATTAACTCCGCTGATGAAATTGTGACAACGGAGCTACTCATTGAAGGATGTTTTAACAATCTCACAGTTAATGAATGCGCTGCATTGTTATCATGTTTTGTTAGTGAATCTGATGCAAACGAGAAAACAGATATTCCTGATAGTTTATCTCCAGCATGGACTCATTTACAGCGAATAATTCAGCATGTATCAACAATTTCGCAAGAATGTGGATGTGAAATTGATGTTGAAAAATTCAAATCTGGTTTTGTATCATCTTATATGGATCTTACAATACAATGGGCAAGTGGGATTCCATTTTCTTCTGTAATGCAAAGCTACCCACATCTTTATGAAGGTTCAATAATTCGCACAATGAAAAGACTTGACGAACTAGTTCTTCAAATGGAAAGAGCAGCAACAATCATTGGTGATACCCAATTAGCTGAGAAGTTTAAACAGGCATCTTCTTCGATAAGGAGGGGAATTGTCCACACAGCTTCCTTGTATCTATAATAAATCATAGAATCTTAGTGTTTAATTAAAAAATATCGCGATTTTTGGCTAAAATATCAACTAATGAATTCCACGATTTCTTATCAGCCTCGCCTTTCATTGGGATAGTGACTTCTTCCTCAATTGTATTTGGATTTTTAACGATTCCAACTACCTCGACCCACTGATTTGGTGGGAAATCATATTCAACTGTGTTTTTCAATAAAACGTTGACTTTTTGGTCATCTGTCGTTGATATTGCCATTGGATTACTAACACTAAGAACTTGCCCAATAATAGATACTTTCTCCCCAATAAAATTGCTCATTTTCGCCCCATTAATTCTGCTGAACATTTAATGTCAAGGTGAAGTTCACCTTACGATTAAATAAAGTTAAAGGGCTGCGGCCTCAAAGTGGAATGTCTGAGAATATATTTGTTAACTCTGCTGTAACTGTCTCGTATTTTGTTAGTAGATTTGCTTTTGGGATTGGCAAAGATACTATGTTAGAGATGAATTGTGTTTCTGCCTTTTCAACCCTTTCTGTTGTGATTTCATTTTTTGCATGGTGTGTTTTGTTTTTCTTAAAGAAAACACATTCTCCTCCTGCAGTAGCACCGATTTCTTTCCGAAATCAAATAGTATTATCAGTTGTTCAGGTATTATTGTTTATTATTCAATCTTATTCTTCTTGGATTTCTCAGTCTATAGATCAATTATCAATACTATTTGCTATACCATGTGGTTTGCTGTTTTATTATGTTTATTACAAGCATTTTCCATCAGGTGCATTATTGTTCACAGTTTTGTTATTCACAGTTGGATCTGTTTTCATTAACATTGGGGTTAGAATAGACTCTTACAAGTTTTATGTGTTTTCTTCTGTCGTATCCCTCATTAAAACTGCACTGGTGTATCAAATAGAGAGTACTATTTCTCAATCAGGGTGTTCCACCATTGATTTTTTGTTCTCATTTTCCGCTATGAAACTTATTGTTTCGGTCTTTTTTAGTGGTATGATTATATCATATCATTCTCCGTCCACTTTCTTCATCAGACCGCATTTATTTAACATTATCCTTATTTCTTTAATATCAATTGCTGACCTCATTTCTAATCTTTCAATGGTATCCATCATAACCAAAATGTCTGCAATTTCTTTTTTAATTACTGAAGAGTTTTGCCATGTGCTACTTGTTCTTATTGGAAATACTTTGAACCCCACCAAATACTCAACTTTGAAGGATACTATTCTTTCTTTCTTAGGATTCATGTTTGTTATACCTGGGTATATAATGTTCTTTTCTCTTTTAGAGTGTAACTCCATAAAAAGAAGCGACACAGAACCCTTTAGGATCTCTTCTACTGAGAAAGTTAGTAGCGACGATAACGATTAAAAACGGAAATGGAGTCTTCAGAAGAAAAAGACAAGATTTTGTTTGGAATTGCTTTGGATTCTTCGCTTTTAAATTGTAATTGTATTGAAGCTACGTATTTCGATTATTATGAACGAAAACAGATTCGTAATTATCAAATTCAACAAGTGATTTCTGAAACTAAGCTAAATGATATGGAGATTAATTTTTTTCGGCTCCAAAACAATCTATTGGTGAAAAGGGATTTAGAAGTCAAAAAATATTTGTTAGAAACAAAAGATAGAATTCGAGAATTATCAGATGGTTCAAAAAAAGAAAGTGCAAAACTTCTTGCGGAAGTTAAAAAATGGAAAAACAAGATAGAGAATATGGAGAGATCAATAGAACAGTCTGAAGAAGTGATACACACTCCTTTACCTACAGTATCGGCAACCAAAATTGGAGATATTGGAGAGCTCAAACAGAATATAGATAAAATGAGAACCCAAATACAAAAAAGGAAAGAACTTGTTAACAAAATGAAGGAAGAACTTCGCCCTGGCGCTGTTTTTAAATTTGGTATTGATGATGTACAAAAATCCGAAACAAAACACCAAAAAAACTAGTTATTTATCATGATTCTGGCTCTCCCAAGATTCACAGCTATGAATGATATTTTCAAAATTTTGTTGTTGTCCAATATCAATTCGAAGTATTTGTCTGTTATAGCACCAACTTTTCCTGCAATACCTGGCATCTCATTCATCATTATCTGAATGCTCATTCCTGTTTCTATACCTGTAGGTCTTCCTTTATCTGTTTTTGTTACTTTTTCTATATCTTCTTGTATTTCTTTTTCTGTTAATAAATGTTCTTTTGACTGAATAACACTAATAAAGCCATCTGGTTTTTCTTTCTTATTTTGATTTTTAATCTCATCCCAAAAATTATATCCATGTGATTTAAAATACCCACTAATACTTTTAAACTCGCTTTCTAATGATCTGTTCTTAAAAACAATAAATTCAGTCAATTTTTTTTGTAATTCGCTTTTTCGATTATTTGTATCACAATTAGCGCTGTATATTTGCCCTTCGTAATTTTTTTCTGCAGCTTTTATCTCTTTATCCCTCAAAATATTGATCTCGTGATGCTTTTGTTTCCGAATATTCTCAATCTGCTGGAGGTATCTTTGATAAACTTCATTATTGTGATTACAAAGAGATTCATAATCAGCTTTAAGGCTAAAAAAATCAGATTTTAACTGAGCAATTCGATTCTCCTCGTTAAACATTAAAAAAAATGTAAACCTGTTTAATACCCATCTACTTTGCTGTGACTGACCCCTGTATATATTTTGAACTCTGCGGGCTCTGCCAACAGTCTCACTATCTCCTCCGCACATCTTGATGAGTAAAAATGCTGGAATGATATACCTAGCGAATGTGACATTGTTTTATCAAGAAGCTCCTGGAGAAACACATCGAAACTCACATGACTATCTGGATTTTCTTTTGAGAGATCCTTGAAAAAGAAAAGTATATCAGATGGCCCAATAATTCCATCGGAATCAACATCAAGAACACGGAAAAAGAACCTAGCTGAGTTCTCATTGGATAGTGTATTATATAGAAAATCGAACCTCACAAAAGATGTGAAATCCATACACCCATTATATAATGTAACTTCATCGAATACCCTTGAAATAAATGAAGCAGAGAAATCGACACTATTGAAGCACCTAAGGTCAGACTTAGATATGGTACCTTCAGTTCGGGCTATCTGGAAATATATTGAATAAAGTGTTGCAAAAGCTGAATATGAGTAAGGATTCGTTTTAGAAGAATCTCGATCCAAAAACAATGCGAATTCTCTGGATGAAACAAGATCATGAGCATTCAACTTATTCCTTGAAAGAGGATCCATACTTTGCATGAGCCTGACAACAATGTAAGAGCGGTAAAACTCATAATTTTGAGCTTTACTCGCTATAATATCAGATAATGCGGAATCGCTCCTTAATTTTATATCAATGTACACATCAATATCGGATTCACTTAATATTCCATCACCACGTGAGGAATCATGTAATAATTGAACAAACTCCTTTTGGATACTCAATAATCCGAGGCCAAAATTCGAGAAAGCCTCAACATTTAAAAAGTCTCGAGAAATCAGGAAATATGAAATCGTTTTCTGTGAGAAAATCTCCATATTTTGGCATCCTTTCAATTTTAGTATAACTTCGTAACTCTTTTTCTTATATTTTATGATCTTTTGGCCTTTAGGAGCAATTAGCTGAATCGTGTCCTTAAAAACATCTTCATATGGCATTTTTTGAGATATAATACGTATTAAGTGTTCTTTAGATAATGAAATCATTCCATTAATCAAATCAGATTTCATTAAATTATTATATGAAAAAATTCCCTGTTTCTGTGATGGATTTGATGGATTCATTAATAAATACTCTTGATAAACTCTCTCATCTTGGCCAAGAGCAGTTTTAAGATTTTGGTTGGAATGGAGAAAAGTCATTTTGATGATTTGACACCCGGTTAAAAACACAGTTAAACTCTAATTTTTAGATAAAGACCTTGTTTGCATGCATAGCTTTCACAAACTTAGTAAATGCTTTGAAATTCTGATTTTTCATCATACTTGAGCCGAATCTGAGGAAAGTGAATTCATTCATACCCTGAGCCCTCCAAGATACAATTCTCTTGAAATCACCAGAATCATATGTTTCTTGTGCATTTTCACCTGAAAACTCAATTCCGCAGCGTGTTGAAGCATCATAGATTTCTTTCACAAGCCTTTGCGGGTCGGAATGTGATTCTTTGCATTTAGGTTTTTCAAGGCAGGTGAAACAGCATCCCACATTCCATAATGAAAAAACTTTCAAAATCCTTTCATACCCTGTTTCTGGTTCATATGTAACAAATCCAGCAGTTGCTTCAGCACATCGGCTGGAATCACTATACCACCAATGAATCCCAGGAATTTTTCCAAATAAACGAACTTTAAACCCGAAAATCTGCCTTGCCAAACTTAGAATGATATCTGCATGATCACACAATACACCATTATACCATCTAAAGAACTCGAGAGCCTGTTCATTGCTCTCAACATTTTTCCATTCTTCAATGGTATTTGGTGATTCATTATACTTTGTAGCCCAAATGGGGGGTTTTATCATCTGATTCTTCATATTTTTCAGTGAGTATTCGTCAAAACACTGAATTGCTCCAGCATTCGGAAACCTCCATTCTCCACAATATGATGGATACCTCAATTCTCCACATGGACCAAGTCCGACTTCAATTCCAGATATAATCCCTTCTTTTATCATATCTTTAAACTCGTTCTTAAATGCTTTCATGAATTTTTCGTAATACTCAATTGGTGTGAGATTTCCAAGCTTATCATTGTCGAATGATGGCGGAATGTACTCTTTGTTGACTTTCTTATCTGCATCAACATATCCAAAGTTGTGCCTAATAATGTAATCTGGGAGATCTATGGTTAATCCATCATCATAGCAAGCATGGAAAGACAAAACTGGCATAATTTTCATTCCTCTCTCATTACACATTTCAAAAAACCTGCGATAGCCAGAAAAATTGAATTTATCTTCAAGAGGCTGTGCAATCTTCCACCAAACATCAACCATGATACCATCGACATGTATTTCCTGTAGTTTATCAAGCTGCTGAGATATCACTTCAGGTTGAGCAATTTCACAACTGAAAGACATCAAATCTAAAGGAGCCATAACATAAACATCGCACTTCTCTAGAATATAAAAATGCTGCTTAATCCAAAGGATCAGAAGAGAGAGAATTATGATACCTACAATAGGATGCATTATATACGTTTATAAAAAAATGGTTAGCACTGTTCCAATGAGCGTCCTCTATTCAACCTCTTATGATATGACCCATCCTCCTTCTAATATTTGTGATAATGATGAGGCAACGTTTTGGATGACCACTGGCCTTTATCCGCAAGAAGTAGCATTTAAATTCTCAAAACCCATCCAAATAACCAGAATTACTATTGTTTGTGGTAAAGCTAAGAATGTTGTTATGTATTCTGCGACAAATCCTGAGCTAACTGAGTGGGTTCAAGTTGATAGCTACAAATTTGAAAGCAAGCCTGTAAAACAGCAAGACACCCATAAACTGAACATGCAATCTGCTTCTTATGGTCTAAAAGTCGAAATTCTTCAGGGATGGGATGCATTTTCTGCAATATACCTTATTAGAGTTGATGGACCAACAGTGAGATTCGAGGAATAAAATCGTGTTTTTTAGCCTGTTTTTAATAGGATCATCAATTTCTTCTTCTGCTATCTTGCCACTCTCCGATCAACAAACAAGTTCATTGATGATAAGGAACCATATACCTATGAATGAAAGCGATTCGATTGAAAATACTTCAGGCTCGGAGCCTATTGAGAATGATCAAGAGTCTGATCCTATTGACAACAGTTCCGAAACCGATCCTGGTGAAGATCATTCTCAAATTGTTGAAGAAAACATTTCCGATGCTATTTCTGTAGATGAAGATTCTCAATTAGTGGATCCTATTGAGAATCACAAGTTTTTGTCTTCTGATTCTGACCAGATTGATGAATCGGGGCATGAAGAATTTTTCCGGGAGGATTTTATCATATTTCAACTTATTGGGGAAGAAACAGATGAATTGGAATTATGGGATTGCAATTTAACTCGGGTTCTTGTTTGTGAGCATTTATCTGTGGCTGATGAATCTGATAAGGACTGCTTTACCGCTCTTCACAACGGAGTCTTTCGAATTATTGTGAACTCTAAAAGTATTCCTAAAAATATACAAACCGGATCTCGGCTATTGATGAAATCTCCATTTAATGTCTTTTCTCATCAAGATAAAATCGGAATTATTGCACCGACATTAACTCATATTCCATAAAATATATATATTTACTTAAACCCACATGATTTCATTACAAATTGGAAATGATTGCGCTTCATCTGCAAAAATGCTATTGTACTGTTGTGTATTATCTACGCAAACTCTGTTTTCTGGTGGAAAAATGACTGATTGATATGAATCAACTAAGTTGTGGTTGACCAAATACTTCCATCTATTCTTTATACTTGTTGTTGATCTCCCCTTTAAGAACTTTGTAATTATGGCCCACTTGTTTCCACATATTTTTTGATAATGAATTATTATTGAATCCTCTTCTGCTGTGAATGAGTCTCTCTTATATGTAGGATCGTGTTGGGTGATCCATCTCTCTCTGCATTGTTTTCCTGTTCTACCTGGAATGAAGTTTGCAATGAATCCCCAGTTTTTTGAGCCATGTTTTGAGACAACATCTGCAAGGATTTGATCTTCTTGAGGATTCCATCGGGTTTTCTTTAAGCAACTATCTCTCGGGGCTTCATATCCTGAATTGATTGTACTCATATATCCTGATATTGTTGTGGTTGTACCTTCTTCCTTGTGTGCTTGAGCATTGCACACCTCAAATAAGCCGAAATCTTCGTATATCTTGTCACAATCGAAGAAGTCTTCTGTAAGAACCTGCATTTAAATGGCAACTGGGAAATTCCGGTGACATGTTACTCAGAATTTCTCTGTCTTTCTCAAAAATCTCATAAATTAATAGAATCATCCCGGTTATAAATTAAATTTCAATTAATTTTTTTTTACTTTTTATTGTCACTTTTAACCCGGGACCACCTGTTTTCTGGTATCTGTTAGAAAGATTGACCAGATTAAGTTTACATGAACCAAATTGATTAGTTTTTTGTAGGGGTCTTAGCTCAACGGTAGAGCAAGGGATTGCAGATCCCTGGGTAATCGGTTCAACTCCGGTAGGCCCCTAAATATTTTTTTTTCAAAATATTAATGTTATAATAACAAGATTCTTGTAATCATTCATAGATCATTTCTCATATTAATAATTCAATTTTTATTAGAAATGAAAATCATCTTCTTGAAATTTTTTATTATATTAAAGGATGAACAAAGTCAGAATAAAACTGCTAACTGAATGGTGATCAGCTAATTTATTCGTATTTATAAGAAACTTTATTTGTGCATAGCAATCTGCTGATTGATAATGAGTCAATGGTAGTGTTTGTGTAATAAATGAAGCAATATTTGAGGTATATGGAGCAGAGTTGATGTAATTATAATTATCAATAAAGCAATTGATAATTCCAAAGTATGAACAATCAGCCCTTGAATCAAATAAAACATCCATATTGTTGAGAAAAACGCAATTTGACATTCTTGTATCAGATGCACCAAAAATAAAAACACCACGGCTATCAGGGCTATTATTTCTGCAAAAATTGCAATAATCAATGTTGCCGTTGATCCCGTATACCATTAAAGCTGTCCAGCCACCTACAACATTATCTGATAATGTGATATATTTTGCTTGGTATGTATTTCCTTCTGTGAAATCTATCCCAGAATGCCTATAAACTTTGTTTTTAGAAGAATTACTGTTTAAACACATCTGTTTTCCACCATAAAACCGAAAAGCGCATGATGAATGAGCTGAGAATGGTGAACATAATGCTATTGATACCAATTGAAAAGCATTATAATTATTACTATTTACATACCCTATCCCAAACTGGCCGAATTTCTCGAGCCCATACGAGCTGTAACAGTGGTATGCACAAGTTTTGTCAAAAACAACCCCAGAATTAATAACCTGATAGTATACTGCGCCATAGCTATCAGTTGCAGAACAATTATTAAATAATGAAGTAGTAACATATAAATTTCCCGTTGTAGAGCTTAGATATATTGCACCTCCATTAAGAGACGATAACGAATAAAAGGCACAATTCTCAACAAACACATATTGTTCTGGTGTTTCTATAATTCTATTCCCGTTGTTTCGAATGTAGTAATAAGTTTGTTCTCCAAAAAAATCTTCGAATGAAAGTTGAAGTAGAAACAAAGGAAACATTTATAGTTTTTACATTTACCACAAAAAAACTCTAAGGATGTGAATTGAGATCTTGAAGACTTGTTATGCTCATTATACCCATGTACATAGAGAATGAATATTTCTCTCCTTAATTAACCTCAAATCAAGGAACTGAATCAAAAAAACAATTTTGTGAAAAATACTTTTCAATTAAAAAATACTTCTGATACCACACTAATAATATCATGTCTTTTTTAAATGAAAAACAAATATCCGAATATAAATTCAATTGCTCAAGCAAAACATTATTGGTTTTTATGTGTTTGAGTGAGCATTTTCTTATATTATTGATTTTTGCTTGCTGTATAGTAATTAACATCAGTCACAACAATGTGCTTTCATGTTTTATTAGCCTTATTGGCACCAGATTTTCATCAATAGTCAGAAATAGAGGATCCAAAAAGCAAAACATAAAAAAAACATGGGCAATATGGCTTTTAGGTTATTCTTCCATTACAATATTCTTCCATTTCTTATTTAAGTGTTACTGCTTTGAAATAGACAACAGGATAATTAATCTTGTTGAAAACTCAAATATTTATCTTGTTGGTTTTGGTTGTGAAAGAGAAAGCATTAGTAATGTTAGGTTTCATTTTGATTCTAGTGTCAACATATATGACTGCGTTTTTTCAAAATCATATCTGTTTTCAGGAGATGGGGGAGTAATATCAATACTAACCGAATCTCACACATTAAGCATAATATCTTCAATGTTTTATAATTGCACATGTTCTAATCATGGTGGGGCAATTTACTTCTCCTCATTAAACTCGTCGCTAAAATTGATATGTGCCTGTAAATGCTCTTGCGGTACTTCTTCATCAAATTATTATCATTTTGCGTTTCTTAGAGCTTCTCATTTGAATCAAGTGGAGTATCTATCATCATTATTATGCTCTCAAACTACATCTGGGTATTACTCAACATCCTTACACTTAGGTTTTCAGAAAGTTGACAACACTAACAGTTCAATGAATAATGCAATACAAGCATCTGGAATTCTTATCTTTTCTCCATCCACGTTCACAAGCTCATTCTCCACTTTCTCCAACAACAAAGCATCTGGTGGCATATGCATATATTTATATTCCACTTCAGGGACAATATCAATGTCATATGCTAACATTGTCCATAATAACAGTCCGCAATATGATGGAGTTATATATATCCGTGAGGAAGGATCAAGAAAGATGATGTTCTGCATATTCCAGAATAATCATAACTATCTGTTCTGTGTATATGGAGGTTCTCTTGAAGTGTCTCATTCTCTCATAGATCATTCAATATCATTATTCTCTAGATCAATTCCTGTGTTAATCACTAACAATAACACATTAACGAATACTTTATCATATCAAATTCAATTCTTCAAATCTCATTACTGTAAATCTGATGTACTTATTTCACAAAACACACAAATCAATAATGCAATGAGATCTTACTTCCTCTTAAATGACCTAGCAATCCTTTTAATTAACTAAGTAAAACATATGCAATTTTTCATATTTGAAAAGAATAGCATTTGGAAATGATTAAGGAGCAAAGAGAATCATATCAACTCAATTAAAAAAATCAGCATATCAGCACATATCACATAGATTTGATCTAGTAGAAGAGAAGTAAATTGCTTATCCTCTCTCGATTGTTCGGTCATAGAACATTGGGTTTGAACTCATAGAAAACAATATTCAACACACTTTTCATGAGTATGATTCATACCTTGAAGAGAAACAGAGATTAACTATGATATCTTCATCAACAGAAGACCTTCCCTGATATTTAAAAAAGAGTCATATAAATGAGATCTGATTCTGGATGATAATTGAGATTTAAATAATACTCTATGATGAGTTATTTGTTGTTGATCCAGAGAAGGATAAAAGATTTGTTTAATTATGAGAAAATTCATGAGAATCCCTTGATGCACAGATAGGAATGCTTTAAAATTTTGCTAAAGGCAATAAAACATCTATCATAGTCCTGTTCCATAAACAGATTAAACTCAATTTGTAAAAGGATTGATGTTATTAACTAGTCTATTATACATTTGTGTTCTTCCTGAAGTTGATGAGAAGTATTTGTGTTAGCCTCAAAACATCTTGTTGTATGAGAATATACAGTGAATAGTAGTGAATGAGGAAGAAATATCATTAGTTTTGTTTATTCGAATTGTTGGTGTTGAATACTCTCTAATCAGCTCTAGATTCTTGGTCAACTATCACTTCATTTATTAAACTTAATAAATGATTTGTTCTTTAAAACAATCTTAGGGTAGAATAAAGGTTGGTACTGAAACCTTGAAAACTGGTTATGTTCAACGAAATCATATCCAATCAGAATCAAAACAATAGAACGAAAATCGAATGTATGAATAAATACACATACAAAAAAACACTCAATGATTCATACAATTATCGTAAATTCAAATTTCTGATATCCGTTATCTCGTTGTGCTCAACAGTTGAACATATTTCTCTCAAATTCTTTTCAAACATGGTTATTCATGATACCACGACATTTTTCTGATTATTTGGTTAAAAGTGAATAAAAACCATTCAAAATCAAATACTACAAATTGCCCGATAGTGGTTCTTAATGAATGTTTTGATTTTATGCAAATAAGCCCAATATATTCGGTATTCAATGATGTATTTCTCATCATTCATAACAATTATATTTCTATTGGTAATTATTTGTTGAACATAATCTCCTCAAAAATTATATGTTCATTAGAGTCACTAACAAAAAGAAATGTAAATGGATACAAAAGGATAACAAAAAAACATAGGATTCTTCATTTTTCAGCTTTCATAAGAGTTAATATTTTCTTATTCTTATGTATAAATAATTCCATTGATCAAAACAAAAGGATCAAAACTATCCTCAATAACTCCTTAATTTGTGGGGTTCATGTAGGATATGAAAATGAAAGCATTAGTAATGTTAGGTTTCATTTTGATACTAGTGTCAACATAAATGGCTGCGTTTTTTTCAAAATCATATCTGTTTTCAGGAGATGGGGGAGTAATATCAATACAAACTGAATCTCACACATTAAGCATAATATCTTCAATGTTTTATAATTGCACATGTTCTAATCATGGTGGGGCAATATACTTCTATTCATCTAATTCGTCCCTTAAAATGATATGTGCCAACACATGCTCTTGTGGAACAGATCGGGTTGGTAATTTTGCTTGGATACAAGCTTCTCATTTGAATATTATGCAATATCTATCAGTCTCTTACTGCTCTTATACTAGTTTAGGATACTATAGTACTATGATATCTGCTGGTTTTCAAAATGTGGGAAATATAAATTGTTCAATGAATAAAGGAAATATTTATGGAGCAGGTATTTGTTATTCTACGTCATCAAACTCATCAAGCTCGTATTGCACATTTTCGGACAACAAAGTAAATAATGGGGTTTCAATAAACATATATCAAACTTCTGGAACAATGATATATACAAATATAGTTAACAATAACACACCATCATTAAGTTCGTCAAATTATGGAACTATATATAAAAATGGGGGAGGAGCATATATCATGAATAATTGCATATTTGACAATAATCAAAACACCCTATTCTCTGTTAGAGAAGGTTTTCTTGAAGTGTCTTATTCTTTCATATCTCATACAGGAAAACTCTCAAAATTAACTCCAGTATCAATCGCAAAAAATAACTCATTAACAAAAACTCTAACTTATCAAATCCAATTCTTCAAATCGCATTACTGTAATGCTGATATCCCAAATTCACTAAACACACAAATCAACTATGCTCTGAGATCATTCTTACCCTTTATTGACCTAGCTATCCTAATACTAACCTAAGTAAACAATCCAATTGACACTTTTCATCCCATAAAAGTGACAATCCGGTTTTGACGGTTGTGGCCTTACCTATTCATGTCTTCTCAAGCCAAAGATGCTGCTAAAACCCTTCAAGCTGGGCAAAAGAAAACTATCACAAAGACTCGCACAAACTCTAAATTCCAAAAGGTTAAAGCTGCTCGTCTTCCAAAGAAGCCATTATACGAACATAAGGCTGTTCAACCAGTATCGTTGAAGCGCAACGATTACAAAATCATTGTTGGCCCAGTCACATCTGACAAGGCTACACGCAAGCTTGAAGACGATAACACAATGACATTCTGGGTTGATATCAAAGCTACAAAACCCGAAATCGCAGCTGCTTTCAATAGACTCTACCACGCTCAGCCAGAAAAGGTTTGCACTGTTATCACATCAAAGTTCCTCAAGAAGGCCTACATCAGACTTCCAGAAAGTGTTGAGGCAATGGGAATCGCTAACACAATTGGCTTCGCTTAAACATCCAAATCCTACTGTTTTTTCCACTTTTATGCACGTTAATTACGCGACTTTTCTTAACTCATTGAAAAAAATTCTGAGCTTCTCGAGAATAACGATTCAAAAGAATTTCGAAAATTGCATAATGGGCTGTATGTTTTCTGGTCCTCTTCAAAAGGTGCACCTTGGCGACACACCTGGTGGCGGAGGGAAAGTTTTTGGCTCATTTTCTGAGGAGAATGGAGCGGGGACTTCTCGAGATGGGAACAAGGGTAAGAATAATGGGAATGGGAATAATGATACTGATGCGGCTCGTCAGTTTTATTCTTTCACTTCTTTCATTCTTCAGACCGAGATTCCTCAGATTTTCGAGTGGGTTTTCCAAAAGGAAATTGGCAAAGGCGCGATGTCAAGAGTTTTTTTGTCAAAAAATGCTGAGACTGGTATAGTATGCGCGGCAAAAGTTTATAACAAAGGTATGCTCTCGAGACAGACATTAGGGAATGAAGAACCTGCGTATTTTGCGGTTCAACGAGAAATTGAAATTATGGCAGCAATTAATCACCGATATGTGCTACCAATAATAGAGGTTATAGAAGACGATATGTCGAATTCTCTCATCATGCTTATGCCATATGCAGAGCATGGTACACTGCAATCCTATTTTGAGCACCATCCTGTCACTGAAAAGACTCTTTCGATATGCTTTTTTCAGATTGCTGAGGCTATAAGACATATCCATTCATTGAATATTGTCCATCGCGATATAAAGCCTGATAATATTCTTGCATTTTCAGATACGAAGTTTTACCTTTCTGATTTTTCTGTTTCTACTGCTTTAGACTCCCAAGATCAGAAACTTGTGGATACAAGAGGATCTCCTGCGTTTTTGTCACCCGAAGAGTGTGGTGGTGAGGCATTTGACCCAAAACCTGCGGATGTTTGGGCTTATGGAGTATCATTATATAGCTTAGCGTTTACCAAGCTCCCTTTTAATCTGGATCAGGGACAAGGGAGAACGGTTGCTAATACAATATTTGCGGTAACAGAACTCCTTAACAAAGAAACCTTGCTATTTCCCCAAAATCACTCATATTCTCCGATCTTCATTGAGTTATTAACATCAATTCTGTCTAAAGATGCTTCAAAAAGACCCACATTTGAAGAGATTGTTCAGAACCAATGGTTTGAAGAGGCTTGGGACATTGATAAAATCAACATTATTGAAGAAGAAGAGAGGGCTGCAAATCAACCAAAACCATCTACATACGATCCTGACAATTTCCAAAATGAAGAAGAAGAAAACAAAGCCCAATGATTGTAGGAATTTGTTATATTAAAACATGTGTTATTATAATTCATAACGTCATTCATGAATCCATACGAAAAGTGTTTAACCATCGCCGAAGGAATTCTTTCTGCATTAGAAGATCAGAGTATTTTTGAAAGATATAAAGGAATTAAATCACAAATAGAAAAAAGCGAGACAAACAAAAGTGTTGGGATTATCATTAAAAACACTCCCCTGGTTGACTGGATAGTTGCTCAATTAAACAAAATACAAACAGAAATACTACCTGAATCAGCATCCTTGCAATCAGACTCTCTTGAAGATGCAATAACGTCTTTGGATGCTGTTATTGAGACAAAAGTAACAAGCTATAACTATCTCAAACAAAAAATAATGGCTCAAAATGCTACAATTCGGGAGAAAATATCAAGAAACAAAGAGTTTTCCATTAATGAAATCCAAGATATTCGAAAAAAGAGAATACTGATGGAAGAAATGCTAGAACAAAAGGTAAAAAATTTGATCGAGCATGAGAAAGGGCTCCAAAAAGAAAAATCTGATACAATTTCTCTTGTACAAACAATAAGCAAAGAGAATGAATACCTTCAGAAGTCCATCGAAGAAGCGGAAATTAGGGTTAAGAATGCTAAACAGAAAAAAGCATCATTGGAAAAAACGATTGAAAGTTTGGCTGATGACATGGCATCGCTTGAAAAGAACCTGGAAAAATCACTATATGACCTCCAAATCAATAGAAGAGCATATGAAAACCTTGAATCAATAGATAAATTCAGGTCCTCTGGATTCTCATTGGCTGACGAAAAGCAAAGGATTTATGAAGAAATAACATCTCTCAAGGCAAAGAACGCAAAGCTACAAAAGACTTGTTTGGGTTTTGATAAATAACTGTTCATTTTTGTTTTGGGGTCGAATCAGTCAATAGAAACGGAAGTAACAACACCGAAACTTTTTTTCGGTGAGTTTACAGAGCATCCTTTGCTTTCAGCTATAGAGAATCCTATAAATAGGTTTTGCGATGACTTTGCATCTTCATTGGTTGAAGAGTCTCAACCAAGGAACACAAAAAACGATTCTCCATTTGGAAATTCTGAAATGGATGATATTGATGGTTTCACTTGTGTAAGAAGGCTTGGAGACGGAGCTGAAGCTGTGGTTTATGAAGCAATTGAAAACGTTTCTGGTCAACATATTGCTCTAAAGAGATATAAACATGTTAAACATATGGGAGATGGTGTTCCTCGTGAGGTTGATATTGCCCGAGCTCTTGATCATCCAAGATGCATTCAGATTCTTGATTGTTTTCAAGTTCCATCAAATGATTTTGTGGTTGTAATGCCTTACTGCAAAAATGGAGCCCTATCTTCCTCTTCAAAACCTGAAATAACGATCATTGGTTCTTTGCAACTTTTATATCAAGTTGGTTCTGCTCTTCAACATTTGCATTCAAGAAACATTGTTCACAGAGATGTTAAGCCTCAAAATATTCTTCTTTTTGAAGATGGATTTACTTTGTGTGATTTTTCTGTCTCTGTTCAATTACGCAGTGACGAAGAAATGTTATCTGGTGTTGTAGGTACATCTGTATTTATGGCGCCTGAGATTTCTAATCACCTTTATCATCCTAAACCGGTAGATATGTGGGCACTTGGAATCACTGTATATGTTTTATTATTTGGAAAATATCCATATGGTCTTGAAAAAGTCATTGAACAAACAGAAGCGACAATGAATATCAATATGGTAAGGACCGTAGCGACTATTGATTTACTATTTCCTGAAATTCCTGTTGTTCCAAATGAATTAAAGGCTATTATTGCTGGTTTGTTGAATAAAAACCCTGAAGAGAGACTCACAGCACAACAGCTCTGTGGAATTGAATGGATGATTAGCAAAGTTGATGAATGGAATAATATGATTGATTTTATTACAAATGGAGCAGTTTGATTATCAAATAGAATAAATGTGAGTGATAGTTTATTTGGAATCCATTGTTTTGTATAACTGTTCTATTACTGGCTTATATTTAATCTCAAGCTTCTTCCTCTTAAGTTTGAATGTTGGAGTGAGTAATTCATTTTCTACAGACCATGGTTCGGAATCAAGAGCTATTGCTTTGATGAACATATAACCAAAGAGTTTCTTATCCTTAGCAACATCGGAAAGCTGTTGCATTATAGCATTCTTCAATTTCTCTGATTTGCATGCTTGAGCAAATTCTGCTGTTGTTAATGATTGCTTCCCAAGGAATTTTGCTACTGCCATTTGATCAGGTACAATCACTCCAACCAAACATACTCTTGAGCTATCTCCATAAACAAATGTCTGTGCAACTAAGTCACATGAATCATAGATTTGTGTGAGGATTTCTGCAGCAACATACTCTCCTTGAGATAGTTTGAAAATTGATCTCATTCTATCAACAATAACTAAGTAACCATCATCATCCCATTTTCCGACATCTCCTGTATGGATCCATTTATGGCTGTCATCTGTGAAGAGGTTTCGAGTTGCTTCTTCATCATATAAATACCCTGATGATAAACATGGTCCACCAATTAGAATTTCTCCGCATCTTGGGTCATCATAACCATCAATTGGATCGATTTTCACTTCAGCATTTTCTAATGGACCTCCAACTGTACCACATTTTACTCTCTTAATATCATTTGGATTTGCAGTATTTCCTGATCCTGCTTCAGTTAAACCATAGGCAGTTCTTACGGGGACACCTGTAGCAACCATCATAAACTCTTGGATGTTTGGATCTAATGCTGCACCGCCAACGATAAATTGATCACATTCTCCTCCAAAAGCCTTCTTGATCTTGTTAAAAGCTAACATATCAAAAAGGAATGTTGGCAATGAATGATCAATGCAGAATTTCTTACCATACCAAGCAGCCCAGAATACTCCCTTTTTGATTGGGGATGCATTTATTTGTTGGTTGATTCCTTCATAGAATCTATTTAGTACTCTTGGAACAGCTGGTAAGTATGTTGGTTTGATGATTGCTAAATCTTCTTTCAATGAATTGATACCATTTGAGTTAAATGCAATTAAGCCACCCTGTCTCTGGACAAGCATTGTGGCGTTTCTTTCAAAGATGTGTGCGAGAGGTAAATAGCTAAGATGACGAGGATTTGGACCCATATTTATCATTTTGGTGGCAGCAAGGGTATTTGAAACAAAAGCACGATGAGAAATAACTACTCCTTTGGGATTTCCGGTTGTACCTGATGAATAGCATATGATGTGTGGAGCCTCTGGATCAATTTTTGCTAGAGGTGCTGGATTTGCTGTGCCAAGATTAAGTACTTCTTTCCAAGAATATACTTTGATTTCAGTATTGTTTTCTGGAATTGAATCACCAATCACAATGACAAATCTTACATTGAAATGATCTTGCTTCAAAACATCCATTAATTTTGGATAGTTCTTGATGGATACAATAACAGCTTCCATCTTTGAGTGTTGGAGAAGATATGTTATTGCATCAATGCCTAGTGAATCATACAACGATACAATTATGAATCCATAAAGTGAGCTTGAATCAATTGTATTAAGCCAAGCAGGATTGTTTTCAGAATACAAACCAATAACTGAACCTGAGCCAATAGAAAGTTTCTTCATCCCACTTCCAAGATTCTTTGCTGTTGCAAAACCTTGTGTGTATGTTGTTGTGATTAGTTCATCTGTGAATTTTCCATTTACTTGCTTCCTAACACCTAAATAAGGCCTGTTGGCGAACTTTTCAAAGTTTTCTATTGTGATTTCTTGCATTGTATGGTATTTTGGTGGTGTCTTCATAAGTCCTTTGGAACATAATGGATGCCTACGTGTGGCAAATGGGCTCTCTTGTTCGCCTTCAGCTATTACTGATACTTGTTGGCTCTGTCCAGATCCCATTAAAAAAAGTGATGTGAGATCAATGATTTAGACCAAATAACAAATGAATTGTGAGAAAATTTGTTTCGAATCATCCGCTCAATATTTTTTGAATATGTTATTGTATTGACACAATATCTTTTTGATCGTATTGAAAGAGGGTTTACAAAGAAATATTCTAACGAATTTATTGTGAAGAAATCTATCCGATATAAATATTTGAAAAGATTTGTGGTTTCTGGGAATATATAAGAACAAGTAGTAATCAGATGGATGAATGGTATTTCTTTAATTAAACAAGTTTTAGGATGGCTCAGAATAAATGAGGGCAGAAAAATGACTGAATTTTCTTAGAATTATATAGGAATGATGCTTTAGCTTTTTAGGGTTTATGTGGATTTCATTAGTATTCTGTTCGTTTTGGAGATGGAAATGGTGTTTTGTTGATTTTCACCTCTATTTCTACTTATTTACTGTGATTGAGACTATCAAAAACAGATAAAAAGGTGATTTGGGGCTTCTTATCACATATTTAAATTGGGCTTTTGGAAAAGGAGTTTTTTCATTTCGAAACGAGATAGAAACCTGATTCCCTTATTGTTTGGTCAGGATTCTTGTTCTACATACTCTGGTGATAATAGAACCTGAAAAGAATTCTCAGTCTCTAAAAAAATGTTGTTTTCCAAAAAGAAACACCGACAAATGGTTAACTTTAATTGTGTTTCTATTCTTTCTTTCTGATTAGCTAGGAGTTTTCACATCATTATTGTTTTTGTTAGCAAAATTATGACTATTTTGGACGATTTCACAGCATAATTTCCTTCCAGATACAGTTGCTCTTCATGAATCTGAAAGTATGATCTTTTTATCCTTAAGTTGCCATTCCAGAGGCTTGTTCATGAAATGGCCCCTGGGTTCTGTTGTGATCTAAGATTCCAATCATCTGCTATTGCTGCTCTTAAAGAATCATCTGAAGCATTCTTTGTTGGTCTTTTTGAACACTAACCTTTGTGCTATTCATGCTAACAGAGCTAGCATTATGGAGCGCGATGTCCAAGTTGCCTAAAGAGTATTTGGTGAGAGGAAACAATATCCATTTTGTCTATTCTTTTAATCAATGTGTCTTCATCTTCATGAAAATGGAAATATTGTTCTATTATAAATGCAAAGATAACAAAAGATTCAGGGTATTACCCCATAATTTCTGTTAGGTGATGTTCAGAAGAAAGTTGGGGAGAAATTCATGAGGGGTATTCGATTATATTTGGAATAAACACTGAGAGAAATTTGGGGGTGTCTTGAACATCCACAGCATGATTACTCATTTAATTAACATAAAACAGAATATTCTCTAAATCCTCATTAGGCTTGAGCTGGAAAGTTTTGTTCACTCATTCCGCATCCCCATTCACAAATATTTATAAAACAATATTATTGTTGAAAGGATTATTTGATTCCGAAATCAATAAATCAATGGGAAACTTTAGAATCAAACAAATATATAGGTATTGTTATATTTCGGATTTGGGTCAATTCTAGGTTTCTATCGGTTCATTTTGCCAATAAAAATTATGTGAAGAGGGTAAAATATTTCCCTTTATGAAAATAAATGTATATTTCAGAAACTTGTTAACCTTGTTAACCAAAGTCGGCACATCAATTCATTTGTCAATATCGGTTTTTATTAATGTTTTTATTTTGGGTATAATGGATAACAAACTATATACTATTACTAGAATTATTGAATGCGAGAACTCCATATGGTCATTTGAAGTTTTCTCAGAATTAGCCAATCAAAATGTTCTTATTGATTTTAATCGAAAAGATGCTTCAAATGGGGTTTATAAGGGTTGTATTATTGTTTTTCAGTCTCCTACCACCACCAAATGGTATAAGAAAACTTTTCACAATGCTTTTGTATCCATTACAAAAGACAATACTCATGTGTATAACAGGAAAAAACCATCAATCACAATTACTTCATTGAGAATTTTCGAACCTCTTGATTTGGAAAATTCAATTTCTAAATTGCGAACCAATTTGTTAACGAGAACAGCTCTTGTACTATATCAATAGCACCTTTTTTGACCTAAGAGAACCATTAATATATGATCTATAAGAATACTTGGGTCTAGGACATAAAAATATCTTTTTCATGAATCGGTGGGTTTTGTATCTTGATGAAAGAGCTTTATAATTTAAAAACAATTTTATCTGAGTTCAAAGCTTCAGAAGTTGCCTATGGATTAGATGAAATCTTAAATAGTGAAACCCTTTCAAACAATGAATAACTGGCAATTGTTGAAACATCAATACTTATTGAGATATTGATGCTCGAAGATATGAATGGTAATAATTTTGGATTATTTCATGAAAACAATACTCTGTCTATTCTATCAATTATTGATTTTGTTCCTCCTAAACATGGCTTTTTGCGAACAGATATGGATGAAAACAAAAAGAAAATTGATAAATTTAACGAAAAGTATTTCAAGGAAGCCCCAATGTCTAACTCAAGAATCAAAAAATGAGACAATTGTAAGTCTCTTATTCGAGAAGGATTCATTCGGCTGAAAAGTAGGATCAAAACATCCACCAAGCCTTGTGTCAGATTGTTTTCAAATCCTTCCTCTGAGGGAAAGCCTATGACATGTTCCCTATTTACTGAAGAACATTAATATTCTAGTGAAACAATTGGTTTTTCAGAATTTCTTGAAACTGAATCATGACAAAAAATTTATCTTATTTATAAGAGTGATTCAACTATTGATGGGAAAAAAGGATGAATTCAGAAATGCTTGGTTTTATTGACAGATTTTTGGATACAGAGCGCAATTTATCAAATCCGAAAAGATATACTGAATGTGCTAAAGGAATCCTAAGAAACAACATCGATATTGTTCGTTTCAGGTATGAGAAATATGAGAGAATGCTCAACAACGGTACATTATAAAAACCCAAATCAAAAATCAAAAAATGAACTATTTTTGGGAAACAGAAGATTTCTCAATGAACGTTGAATATTGATCACCATTCTAAACAATTTGTTCCAGTAATTCAAATACTTTTTTGTGAAACAGAGAAATAATTTGTTTTTAAAAACTATGCAATAATAAAAATATAAACCTTAGGGATGTGATGTAGTGCCAGTTATATGAAAATGGGGTATTAATCACTCCATTGATAGAGCATGAATTCTCATCGGTGCATTAAAGTGTTCAGTCAAATTGATTATTAATTAGACAATTTCACCTTTATTTGATCAATTAGCCAAAGTAAAGAGAGGATCTGTGTTTTCAAATTAGTTAGATCGGTTTTCGTGTTCTTTGATGGATTGTCAAAGAAACAACAATTCTAGCTTTCTCTTGAAAAAAAAACTTAATGAATACTTATTGAATCGAGAAGAAATTGGATATTACAATTCAAATTATCCGTCATGTCCCAGCAGGATCCAAATCAAAAATGTACTAAAATACTTTAATAGCATAATATAATTATAATTGAAACAACCATTAGGATTGAAAAATACCCTGAATTCAGGCACATTGGATCAAAAAATATGCAATCCAAAAAATTGTTATGGATATATCTTCTTCAATGGATATCAAAGAGCAGGAACATGATTATTCATTTTTCTCTTATGAATGCGGTTCATTGATGATTTACTTAACAGTTAATAACTGATTGATTTGCAAAATAAAAAGGAAACTTAAAATTTTATGAAACAATCAATACTTTTCAATAATGAGCCCCCCATTTTTTAGGTATCTCTTTATGACATCCCTTATGTAAGTATCTCTTCTCATAATTGATTATCGATCTGCTGAATAAACACATATTAACAGTGGCTTGTTTTATGATTTCTTCAATAACTCAGAGTTAATTCAAACAATTAACCCAAACGATTATTTTAACAAAACGCTTTAACAAATGAGTATATTTCCTGTGGAGTCTCCATTATCTTTCGATATTGAACGTTTTGCGGAACATAATCCCGGTGAATATCCACCAATTAATTATTTTGAAAATATTAATGGTGTTAAGAGTGTAATTAGATTTGTACAATTATATGGAATAAGCAAATTACCACCCGATAACAGTTATTACATTATAAACACGTTCGAAAATGAGAATAAATACAGATATAAATTGATAAAATACATATCTATCAATGCAAATAATTACGAAATTATTAATAGTGAGTTGAAAAAATTGATACGTCGCTATAACGCATCAAAAAACGGAGAAAATCCTTCATTTAATGTTCATGTATTGAAATATAAAGATATTTTGGAATTATTCGAAAAATTTGGTTATCAAATAGATGTTGATGTGTTAGTTAGAGTACTTGAACATCAAAAACAATATATTAAATTATTATCCCACATAAGTTCCGTTGTTAAACCATGTACAATCAAGAATGAAATGGCGTTTTTATGGACTTTTTTCGCAAAGATTTATAAATCGGGAGCTGGATTGAGTTTTCAAAAAAGTATAATATCAAAACTATTATATGAAATGATAAAAAGTTGCAAATTATTCACATATGATAAATTCACCGAATCTACTGGGTGTTTAAGGGATTATTTTGATATATTTTCGAATTATACCAACTTTGAATTAGTTCAAAGATTTGTTATTAATGATAACATTTATCCTAATTATCTGAAAATATACAGCGAATATCTGATTCACTATTCTATCAAGTCCGAAGATTTTGAAGTTTTGTACAAATACACTCATAATGAATCAATATTAAGTTATGTATATATGTTGTTGAATAATTACCAACCATCAGACAAATATGTCCGGGAAAATGATTATTCATTACAAGTTGTGAGAGAAATTCCGTATTCGGATGGAATCCTTGAGTATATCATCAGAAGTTTTGACTTCATAGAATTCTATGATAAACATTTTAATTGTCTATCGCCTTTTGGGTTAAATAAGAAGAATCTGTATAAACTAGGTTGGAAACAAGAACACATCGATAAAATTTTTAAAGTAATTACCGAGAAAATCCCCCCGAATGAAAAAAATATTAAACAATATATGGTTATATGTAGATTAATACCACCCAATACAAGTAAAGAATTATTACTCAAGTTTAGATTCGATGAAATCAAAACTATTTGTGAAGATCCTATGATCATTGAGAACACTAATCACGAATTGAAACAATGGTTAAGCGAAAATAAAATAATTCAGTTATTTACCAGGAATTTGCAATTATCTGAGAAGAAAAAAATAGCTGAATTGGAAGCTGCTTTAGAAGCCACTAATAATATATTGTTAGATCGGGAGAGGAGAATCAAGGAATTAGAAGAAACTTTCATGACTCCAGTGAAAAAAATGTTAAATATGATAAATTCTGAACAAAATCTTATGTGATGTCATAATAACAAAAAACAACATAAAATATTGCATGTTGTTTTAAGTTTAGAATGTTTGATCAACCTTGAAAACTATCTATCAGGGGTTTTATTAAATGTCGTTTAATAACTGATGATTCTCCATTATCGTGACCATCTCTCTGATTATGATTGCTCACTTTGAATACAATCGATTTACCAGGAATTTAAATCCGAAAGACTATAAATGTCTTTTTTTTGATGGAAGAATAGATTTCATTTAAGGGATTTCTTTTTGGAGACGGAAATGAAATATCTTTTGATGATATTGAGTTTAATGTCGAGGTTTTTTATCAAATTTCCAAAGATTAGACCTCTTAAGCATGAGAAACATGTGTTAGTATCTGTTGAATATTTCAAATTTGCTGATGAAAGGATTGGAGAGAAGAGATAATGAGCTATCAATGATTGTCTTCGGTGTTTGTTTTGATTTCTTCCATTTATGTCAAGAAAACATTTTATCACACACCTTTTTTTCAAAAAACGCTTATAATATCAAGAGAATGATGCAGAGTTTTTATTCTTAGAATATATTTTTATTTTCATTTTGCGAATGGTAATGGTCATTTTAGTGTTGTTGGATATCTAGTTAATCACAAAGCTGATACTATAGTAAAAAACGCCTTTGATGATGGCAAGCGAGAAAGGTTACTAAAATATTGACTAATCCTTGAAGAAAAATGGGGATTGTCGAAATGGTTTTTTCATTTAAACACCTCAATCATTAATTTATTGTATCATTTGGTTTGATCTCTGAACAATTGAACTGTTTTTAACTAGATGTTTATAATGCAATCATGGATAATTATCATGATTCTTTATTGGAAACATATCAGTTGGAAGAACAAAATAGCAAATACTGAATTATCCAGACCAAAAAGGACCTTGGTTTAAAAAGGGGAAAATTTGCAGAATCCCAAAAATGTTATTGGATATTGAATACTTATTTCAAAGAAACCCAAAAGTCACAGCAAGATCCAATTGAGTAATAATTTGTTTTATAATCGGAAAATATATAGGGGGAATCGAATACGAGGAGAGAAAGATTTTACCCAAATCAAATTGCTTCTAATCCAAAATTAAGTGATGGAAAGGAGAAAGTTTCTATTCATAACTAGAATTTACTCTAGTACTTATTTCAATAAATACCATGTTTGATTGAATAATGTGGGTATGTTCTCTTTTCAAAAAGTATTATCATAGATGGAATTTATACACTAATTGAATAAAAAAACATCTCTCAAATATTAAATATCTTCATCCATGTCAAAAATGATAATGTGATGAGAATATTAAAGAAAAATAAGGAACAAAGCTTAAGGATTCCAAACAAACATGAAAAACAAGAAATTATGAAAACAAAAAAATTCGATTTCATTATTAGAGAGTATATTCGATGTTTGTTGGACTCTAACAGAATAATGTTGGATAGGAAAACATGGAAATGATCAGAGTTTTGGCAATTGAATCCATAATTCATACGCCAATTCACAATTATCTTGTTTTAGAACTATGTTATCATTATTTCATCTCTTCCAATGTCTTCTCTTTCCTAACAATTACTGATGATGGAAACATATCAGAATGATCATTCAAATACAACAATGTGGCAAAAATCGAAATCGAATAAAAAATTTCATTTTTTTATTCGGATTTTTATGTGTCTTTCATTGTTATCGGTGAATTCAACTAGAGTGAAACATTCTTCCAGTTATAACTTATGTTTTATCGATAATGTTGTATTTTCTAATTGTAAAATTAGTCATAATGATAATGGAGGTGCAATTTGTTTTGATAACGTTCCTATCAACCTTGATATAAGCTACACTACATTTTTTTCATGCCAAACTACATATAGTAATAGTAATGGAGGTGCAATATACTATTATAGTTCCGAAAGAGGAATGACAATATCAAATTCTTGTTTTAGCCATTGTTTAAGCCAATATAGGGGCCCGTGTATTCATTCAAATGCTGAAGATGGTACAAGTTTCATTAATGTTGCTGTTTGTAAATGCCCAGACTCATTTCAATTGAATACTCAATATCCCATACATATTTATAGAGGATACATTGAATTTGATGGATTAAATTCTTCATATAATTACCCTAAAGTCTATTCTTCAGGTTTGCTGATTTGTCAAGCAACTGGTTACAAGGTGTGTTTTTCCACTATAGCCAATTGTAAATCAGGAGATTCATGTATTATTGATTTACAAGGATGTTCTGGGTCTCAGAATGGTTACAATATTAATGTTATTAACAACTCTATTGTTTTGCCCACATTCGGAATTCTGTATTATGCAAGTACACAACCAATATTGGCTGATTGCGTTTTTGCTCTCAATAGTAATCCTTTATTCCGAGGAGATGGTGTTCTTACAATTAATAACTGTGTATTCGATAAGTATACCTTTACTTATAAATCACCTGTTCTCATAAACTGTAGTCTATCATGTTCAAATCCCTCTACGAATCATCTAACTCATATTAACACTTTGTTTTGTAATAGGATATCTTTTATCACACATGCAAGAAGAAACAGTATAGTCTTTGTCCTTTACAGTATAAGTGTTTTGTGTTTTCAGTTTGATTGGTGGTTCTAACTGTGAGAATAGACAATTGTTAAATGGATTTTTATCACAATTTTTTGTTTCAATTTTAATGTTCATCATTGTACATCTTCAATTGATACACGGGTTTAAGTTGAATCTTGTGTCAAGTTTCTCTTCTTATATGGGGTTCGAGCCAAACAGTACAATACAAAACCAAAAGATCACCGAAGCCTTTTCTGACTCATACTATATAAATAACTGTTTATATGAAGATATAAAAAGCGGAGCCATTCGACTTACCAATCTTTTAAAATCCCTCTATTTGGTGATTGAAGAATGCAGCTTTGCATTTTGTGAAGTAGCTCGTGAAGGAGGGGCAATTTGCATGATTTCAACTGAGTGCAAATTGGTAATTAGCAAGGCATGTGGCTTTTCTTGCTTTAGCCATATTGATAATGGCCAATTTTTGTATATTTATACCACCTTTAATGAGAACACAATATCATCTGCACAACTTTCTTTAGTTAGTATCTCAGAATGTGCTCCTTGGGGTATTAACAAAGAGAGGAATGCACCTTTGTATGCTTATCAAACAAATTTTACAGCTGACCACGTGAATGCATCAAAGAATTGCGTTTCATCTAATTCTTTTTGCCATTTAGTGTATTCAAACTGTGTTAGTTTCTTTATGAATAACATTCAAGACAATAGTTGTTAAACTCAAATGTGTCTTTATATTTACAATCTGAATTCTCAAGGAACCATGTCTTATTCCAACATAGTTAAAAATAATAGCCCTAATCCATTATTGGGAGTACTGACAATACGCTCATTAAACACATTTCTCATATCTGAATGCATATTCATTGATAACACTGATTTGTTAATCAAAGGTATCGATAAAGGCTTAATAATTATCTCCAATTCATTCTTCAGGCACAATTATCAATACTCACTAATAAATCACACAAGTGTTACCACAATCAACACTGTTTCAACTTCAATATTTACCCAAACATACATCTTATCTCATTACTTCACATACTTCTGTGAATTGAATGGAGCCGCCCTCTCCTTAGATGACTCTCCTTGTCAATCTCTCCCACCCCCACCAACAATCTGCGAAATATCTAATAAATCAGAAGCAATCTTCATGAGCCTAACCTCAGTGTTCCAGGTCTCCCTCCTCCTCCTAACCTAGTAAACCACTTTTACCGTATTTTACAATGTCTAAGCAAACACCATATAGCCTCTTAATCTACAGCACACGCACAACCGAATGCATTTACCATAGGGAATGGCAGGTTCCACAGGATGGTACTGATTCTAAAGGGGACAGGGAGCACTTATTATTCGGGTTATTGTTTTCTCTTCGAAGGACTGCTTTAAAGATGTCACCAGTTGATAAACCAAGTATGCTTAGTACATTAACAACGACTGGATACAAATTGCATTTTTATCAAACCTCTTCTGGGTATATGTTTGCATTATTCACACCATCGAATGTAAAGAACATGAGAAAGAATTTAATTAACTTCTTTTCTCATGTGTTTTTGCCTCATGTTGTTATGAATCCTCTCTATGAGATCGATACAAAGATTAACCTCTCATCATTTGATATGGCTGTTGACCAGTTCGATTTCCTTGCTCAATAATATATCACTAAACTCGAAATTGGAAAAATATAACATTTTATCTCTATTTTGGTTTTTTGAGATGATTAAGAATAGGATCATCTTCATCACTTATGTCTATCGATGCTTGTGTGAATTTATACTCGATTTCATATGATTTTTGAGATGAATCTTCATTTTTCTGGCTAAATGAGCTCATTTCTTCTATAGAAATTGTCTGATTCTTCACATCTGGTATTTTTGGAATTGGGTTTTCTGCTTTTGTTCTCTGTGGAGCCATCACATTAGGATTTTCTGTTTTTTTGATTTTTACAGGAGTTACCTTCGTTTTTGCTTTTGTTTCAGTCTCTTTTGTGATAATAACTAGTTTCTGATCCCTCTTTTGATTGATTGATCTTTGATCTATTTCTTTCTGTAAAAATTCCTTTAAATTCCTTTCAGAAGGCTTCTGCGTCCCATAATGATTGATAACACTATCAGGAGTCGGGGGAAACTTTTGAGATAAGAAATTATAGCTGTCAAGAGAACTGTTGTTTGAATTATCCAGTGATTGCACATTGCTTTTTTTCTTCCTTAATCTTGATACTGGTAAGACTGGACGCTGACTTTTAGCACCTAATCCCGAATCATCTCCAAATTTATTTCTTTTCGAAGGATTTTCATCAAATATAGGAATTTGTTTGACTGTTCTACTAGATGATCTATTCTTAGTTTCTAAAATCGGATCTGTCCTTGAGCTTGTGGAATTATTTGATATTTTTTCAAGCTCACGCAGTGTTATTTGCTGATAATGAGATCTTGTGGTTTGATTATTTTTAAATCTAGTGATTTCTACTGCAGCTTCGTCTAATGATTGAGTAATGCTCCCACCCATTAGCCGAATAATCTTCCTAACATGATCAAAATCTTCAGAAGAAATGTCTCCAATATGAATTTTCTTTTTAAACCATTCCAAAGAAATGAATGCATTATTAATCAATACCAATTCTTCAATTTGAACTTTCTTGGCTACAATTTCATTGAAACAAGATGGAGATATCATTATATATCTCCTACTTATCTGATGTATTGATGATAAAACCATTGTTGATGAAGCTATCACAATATCAACATCATCATTAATGGAGAAAACTATATAATAATTTAGATTAAACATCTTAATCGTGTTTTCTATCATCTCTTTATCATCACGATTAACAGTGTCCGAAATATAGATAATTTTCCTCATCGATTAATATTTACAAAACTCGATTTCTCTTCCTCGATTTGAGCATTCAACAAGATGATCTTGTTTGCATCTTGTCTAAATAAATGATCTTTGTGTTTCGAAGCTAGTGTATTTATAAGAGCAAAAAATATCAGGGAGCTTTGATTGAGATATTTTGTTGTGTCTAGGGCTTTATTTAAGGTCTTTTCCAATGACTAATTAAGTCCTTCATTGACAAGGTAACTAGGGTGATTTGAAATTATTAAACGTACATCTTCGTGAATGGAATTCCCGCCTGAATTAAGGAGATCTGTTCATTTTGGAAGTGTTAGAGATGTTAAATATGACAAAGAAGGTCTTTTTGTTTTATCTTTAGGCGAAGATGATGGGTTGGTGGCTCGATTAAATTCTAATGATTTAGTTGAAGCATCAAATAGCGATTTGAGCAGTTTATCAGCAGAAAAAAAGATAAGATCTTTGGCTTGGTCAGCTGATTATTCTTATATTTTAGTGGGCGGTGAAGAAAAGAAATTATATAGTGTTTCATGGCCCGAAATTTCTGAGATTCAATGCGTGAAAAGTTTCGAACAAGATATATCTATAATATGTGTAAATAGCATATTAGTAGAGGCTGCAATTTTTACTCAAGTATCGATTGAGGTGCTTGATTTGGAATCATATCAAGTGAAGAAATCCATATCATTTGGAAAGAATATATCAGTTGAGTGGGCTCAATACAGTCCAAATGGTAAATACCTCGCTTTCATAGATTCGGATCACAATTTATGCGTATATGATACAAAGAATTATAAATCAGTTATCAATGAACATGCAAATACTGAAAAGTCTAGCCTATCATGGTGTTTTTCGTATTTATTATATTCAGATTCCTCCTTAAATGGAAAAATATTTGTGTATTTGTTTCCAGATGCAACCAAAAAAACTATTGAGTTTCCAACAATCACTACAAAGATTTGCGCTTTTTGTATTTCTAAAGATCTTTACTTGTCAATATTCGATGGAGAATCAAGGCTTAGTATTTTTGCATTAGATTTAAATGCAATTTCTCAAAACCAAGAAGTTGTATTTGGAAATCCATTGTATAAGTACAAATCCGAAATTAGTGGAATAACTGTTCTCACATGTGATTATTCTCTCATATGTGGAGGGACTTTAGATGGTGATGTTATTCAATGGTATTACAAAATGGAAAAGAGATCTTTACCAGGTCAAATAATTGAAGTGGATGGAAACAAACAAACAAACAAAGATGTTGTATTAAAGAACAAAACTTTGAACAGTACATTGTTTGGCAATAATCCAACACCCATCAATAGGTCCAAAATAACTAGTATTAATAAACCAAAAGAAACAGCAAAGCAACAACATCTAAACATAGCATCTCTACCAAAAGGATCATCAATTAATAAGAGAATAGAAGAAGACAAGCCAAATACATCATCATCTTCAGATGATCAAGGAGATGAAGATGAACAAAAAGAGTTATTAATCGAAGAAAGTCCTGTAATACCCGAAAACCAATATATACCTGAAAACCAATATATACATGAAAAAAACCTGAATGATGAAAATTATATTACCGAAGACACAAGTGTTATTATTGATCCACCGAATAAAATGGCATATGAACATGTTACAAATGCTAGTACCAGTATAATGATTCCTAATCACAACGAATCATTTATTGAACATAGTAGTTTACAGTTCATTCCAAATATGGGATCAGAATATATTGACTCAAAAAAGATAATGTGCTGGAATTCTTACGGATCTGTGATATCAAAAGTATCAAATTACGGAGAACAAGTTTTAGATATTAGTCCTTCAGAAACATCATCATTCTACGGATCAAAGATCAATGAGAATGAAGCTCAAGGAGTAACAATGGCTGTATTGGATGATTCAGGGATTCTTATGGCAACCAAGGATACATTTAAGTACAAAATGCACGTTCAAAGAGGACCTGATTCCGAAATGTCAAGGACACTTCCAATTGGAGAGTTTGTTGAGCTTATTGCAACAGGATCATCATGGATTGCTATCGCAACTTCATTACATAAGCTTCTCCTCTATACAAATACCGGATTTCCTTTACACGCTTTTGAGCTTGAATCCCGAGCTATAACTATGATTGGTTCTCAAAATTTACTTGCAGTTGTAACAGGCCATGATCTTAAATGCCAATTATTTGATATTGATTCCCGAAAACAGTTAGTCTCATCTGTTTTGCCAATTAAGCAGCCACTAAAATGGATAGGGATAACAGAAGAAAGTGGAGCAATTGTTGTAATGGGAGGCGATTATGTGATTCACATAATGAACATGGAATTTGGGGTTACTTGGACACCAGTTCTTGATTTGAAACAGTACTTTGATGATGAAGAAAAAACATCATTCTTTCCTGTTTCAGCATTTGATAAGACTATTTCAGGTGTGTTTTATAAGCAAGGATTATCTCCATCACCTCAGCCATTGCCAAAACTCGAATCAATTGCATTCAACCCCATGACAGTTAATCCATCACATCGAAGAATCCTTCATGCATTGATTAATTGTGCAAATAGCGAAGGCACAGAAGAAGCAGAAGCGTTACTTGATGCAGAATTGCTTAGTCAATTCACAATTGCAGTTTCTAATGATAAGTTGCTTGCAGCATTAAGCATAGCATCCCTTTTAAGAACATCAAAAGGGAAAAATATCGCTCTTCGTCAAGCAGACCGACTTGGAAATAGAATTATTGCGGAAAAGCTTATCAAAATGTGGAAAGAAGAAGAGCCAAGTTCTGATGATGCATTTGAATACACAGAACCGCCACCATTCCAAAGACTTAACCAACCACCCCCATCAGACCACCAAGAAGAAGAGGAAAAAGCAGAAGAGCTAGAAATAACGCCTCCAGTTGCTCCCGAATCCGAAACAGAAGATGATCTGGCTTTCCAGGCGCCTAAACATAAACCCGAAAAAAGTGACACTCCTAAGAAGCCTGCCACAGAAAAATCTCAGGAGAAGCAAACAAAGAAAAAGAACAAGGAAATTAGCAAAAAAGAAAAGAACATTGCGAGCCTAGGAATGTTTGGTTTTACAAATAATAAATAAATTTACATAACCGATCGGTGTTAAATGAAAAGAAGGCCCAGTAGTTTAGATCTGAAGATAGTTGTTTTAGGATCTGTAAGTGTCGGCAAGACGTCTATCATAAACAGGTATTGCAATAAAACTTTTATCGAAGATACGCTCAGTACCATTGGAGCAGGCTTTTTCAATAGAAACGAGAATTTTGATGGTATGGATGTATCAATCATGGTTTGGGACACGGCAGGAGAAGAAAGGTTCAGATCGGTTGCCCCATCTTTGCTTAGAGGAGCTAATGGGCTTGTTTTAGTTTATGATGTCACATCAACCAAATCTTTCAAGGATATTGATGCATTTATGGATTTATATTTGGATACATGCCAGGTCGATTCTTCTATGCAGTTACCGGTTTTGTTACTTGGCAATAAGGCAGATCTTCAAGTAGCAGTGTCAGAAGATACTGTTGAAGAGTGGAAACGAAAGAACAAGGTTGTATACTCATATAATGTTTCCGCAAAATCAGGACAAAACGTTGATATTGCTTTTGAGACCCTCGTCAAATCTCTTACATCTCCGAATCCTGATTCCGAGAATGCACCTATCCAAATTGTGATTAATCCCCAAACTCCAAAGCAAAATAAAAATTGCTGCTAGATAAAACCCTAAGTTAGTATGTATTTGGTCTTATTTTTCAAGCAATGATAATGTTATTTAATGTCAATAAGCACAAAAAGGGATCATTCAATGGATTATTAGGTAGTTTTAGTACACTGATAATAGGCAACAGATTTTCTTCATTGGTTAAAAACTAAATTGCTTTTTTAAACGTATAATGGAGACAGTCAATTCGAACTATAAGTACAACGTGAGTAAAAAGATTGCACAACTTACCAAAGTCGTTTTCCGATTGCATACGGAGGCACTTGATAGGAAGGATGCAATTTCTCAAGTGAGGAAAAAGTGTGATGATGAATTTACTTCAATTTCAAAGCAAGTACAAGAAATGCAAGAAAAATATCAGCAAGAAATCAAAGATGTACGAGAGAATTTTATGTCGACAGTAAAAACAGAATATGAGGAAAGGATGATTCAAATGAAGGATCAGTATAACGCTGAAAGACACAAGCTTGATACACAAGTATCATCCATTATGAGTTCTTCAGAGGGGAGGATTAATGATTTGAAGGGCCAACTAGATCAAGCAAAATTCCAACTTGAAAACAGCAGAAAGATTTTTTTGAACGCAACTAAAGAGATAATGGATAAGTGTGATGAATCAGTCGCGCTTTTGAGGAAGAAACATGCAGAGGAATGTTCATCTCTTGTGAATGAATCGAATTCTAAGTATAATCAACTATTATTGTCTTCAACAAAAAGAGAAGATGAGCTTATGAAAAAACTTGAACAACATTCAATGGAAATGAGTAAGTTGAATGCCGAGCAATATGAATCGCAAATCACACTTATTAACAACAAATGCCTCGAACTTGAGAGGCAGCTGAAAGCTGCTCAACAAGAGAAGCAGGAATCAATTCAAACTATCAGCACAATGAAAGCTACAAATGTTTCTTTGCAGAATGAAATTGCAAAACTTAAGAAAGGCCTTGAAGAAGATAGGGGAAAAGCGCTTAAATCATCAAAAGTAAGAATATCTGAATTAGAGAATGAGCTTTCGGAGCAAAAAAAGAGGTATGATACCGAAATTATAAAAATGTCTGCTGAAATCCGCGAGCTAAAGGAAAGACATTATTCAGAGTTTCAAAAACAAGCTGAAAATGCCGAGATGTCCAAGATTTCACTGATGAATGCACAAAAAGATTTGATAAACAAACATATCGAAGATAAATCAAATATGCAGCATCGATATGAAGTACTTGAAGAACAAATGAAAAGATCTTTAGAAGAATTAAGAAATAAGCATAACAAGGATTTAGAGTCGGCCAATCTCCGAGAGAATGATCTTAAGGAGCAATTAGTAGCGTTATCAATGAAAATGAAAGCACAAGAACTCCAAATAGATCAAATGATCCAAGCAGAAAAAAACCAGGCTTCTATTTCAATATGTGCTGTTGAACAACAATACCAGAAAGAGATTCAATTGATTAAGGATGGCATTGATGAGAAAACCAAATCAGCAACAAATAGTATTATTCAAGAAAAGGAAAGATTGGAGTTAATGTGCCGAGCACTTCTACAAGAAAAAAATAATCTTGAAAATAAACTACAGGAAGCAATATCTAATGCAGAAGTAACAATGCAGAAGTTACAGAATTTGAAAGAAGCAGATATTCGAACACTGAAACAGTCTCATGATTCTATGACTTCAACCCTTGTGCATAATTATGAAAAGAAGATTCAGAGGCTTGATGAACAACACCAACAAGAAGTATCTGATATAGAATCCGTTTTTCAGGCTAAGCTCAAACAGTCTGAAGAAAAAAGCGAACTCTCTGTGAGGGTGGCATGTGAAAAATTAAGAGAAGATTTGGAGAAAATTAAAACCGAAGAAATGGAAAGGCTAAAAGACCAACTTGATATGGAAATGCGCCAGTTGAAGAACAAGTTCGATAAAAAGGATACTGAGCTCAGGGAATCTGATAATCAGATTCGTAGAATGATGACAGATTATGAGAATAAGATTTATGATCTCCAAGCCATTATTAATCGGCTCCAAGAAGAGTTGTTATCCCAAAAGAAAAAGCAGCAAATGTCAACAGAGGATAATTTAAATTCTTTGAAGAACCAACTATCTGAGAGGGATATATATTATCAAAGACAAATTAACAACATAGAACAAAAATATTCGAATCAAGTTGCTGCATTAAAAGCAGAACACAAAGATACTCTAGACTTGATAAATAACGATACCGAGAAAAGAATGTTGGAACATAAAAATATCACAATTGCTTTGTCAAATTCAATAGAAGAGTTAAAAATGAATAATACACTCATGAAAGAAGAATATGAAAAGATTATTCAAGATTTAAATGAAAAGATTAAATCTCATGAGAGCTCAATTCACCAATTGGAAAAAACAGAGAATTCGTCTCATCAAGATCAAATCAAACTATTAATGAATAGGATTGAGGATCTCAAAATACAACTTGAAAAGCAAACACACGAGAAACAGAATGAAATCCAAAGATCCAATAAAGATATGAGAGATGCAATGATATTGCTTGAGGAACAGATCAAAAATGATAGTATATCATACCAACAAAGGATTAAGGATATTGAACAAATAAAAAACAAGGAAATTGAGTCACTCAAAGAAAAGATGGGATTTCAAATTGAGAAGTTACAATCTGATATGCAACAGATAATATATCGAGAAAAATCCGATGAAATAATGCACCAAAACAAAATAAAATCCCTCGAAGTGACACATCAAACCACGTTGGAACAAGAAATACAAAAAAACCATAGAGTTATTACTGATTTGATTGCATCTCATTCTGAGCAAATAAAGCAAAAAGAATCAGAAATCAACAGTCTCAAAGCTCAAATTGTGGATCTCAATGATAAATATATGAATCAAGGAGCCAGACCCCAAGATATTGAAAAGATTCAGCTTTTAGAAGAACAACTTAATGAAAGAACAGACATGCTTACCAAGCTTTTCAATGAATTAAAGCATTATCAGCACGAGTTAGTCAATAGAGAAGCTACATATAATAAGGTATTTACCAGCAAACCAAATATAGCAGTCCTTAATGTTCTTGAAAAGAGGATGAAAAGCGAAAACTCTCTTGAAAAAACCGGCAAGACACTGCCACCATTAGGCGAAGTTATTGAAAAGGTTGAAAGGCGCTCGAAGTCATCAATCGTATCTGCAAGGCGGAAAAACAATGAATCAAAATAATAAATGTTTTTAAATTTATATTATTATTTAGTTGTACCAGGAAGATTGAGTTTGATTCCTGTTGTTGAGCTAGATGACCCCGATGTGGATGTCCCTGTTGTTGGTTTGCTTCCAAGAGATCCAAAAGACTTACCAAGGCCAGAACCAAAACCAGTTTTCTGGGCTCGAGCACATTTAGTCGTAAAATCTGTTGTTTTGTCACGCTTTTCCATATTTCTCTTTCTCTCCTCTTTAAACTGTTCATATTCCCTTAATACATTAGCAACAGAGGAGGCTCGTTCTTCTATCTCATCAGCATTTTTCATCATATCTGCTTGAACACCCCTTATACCATGTTGCTCACATAGTTTAGTTCTAATATCTGATGTTCTATTTCTTACCTCTGAGAGTCTTGCTCCACACCTAACTAAAGCTTTATACTGCTCTTCTAATACCTGAATTAATAAAGAAGGATTGCCGGATGAAGATGAAAGTTGAAGCCGGTTCTCAAACGACGATATTGCCTCAGCTAGATTCTTGGACCTCTTTCCAATAGAATCAACATATTTAACGAAAAATGGAGATGGGAACGAATTAATATGTGAAGAATATGTTAAATCCCCATGGAGACTTTCTAGAGATGCACGCGAATCGGAAATTAATGAATTGCCGTGGTCAACTTCGTTAGAAAACCCAACTAATGTTTGAATTATAGACTTGTTGCAATCATTATACAAATCTAATAGCTTTCTATCAAAAGATTCTATCCCTTCAAGTGGTTTCGAATTCGAATATTTTTGTGCGACCTGGAATAGAGTTACGAAAATATTAGTGACTTCTGCTTCAGTATCCGCTAATTTTGTAGTTTCTTCAACATTTATATCCTGTTTTGCTCCTGATAGAGACGAAATACCCCTTGATAACATGAACAATGGTTATACAAATAGTTTATTTAATCGTACATTTTCCTCTTCTTTTTCTTCAAGTACTTGTGATAGAGGAACAGCAGAGAGAGAGAAGATGCCGAAGTTATTATAATTGTTTTCATTACTACTGTCACTAGTAGTTTTATTTCATTGATTAGGAAAGTGTAATCTGTTGGACGAGGAGGGTTTGGGGCATTGGGCGTTGGTAATGTTTGGCTGAATGAGTTTGATTTTTCGTGTGTTATGAATGAAAGTTCAGTTCCAGGGGCATTTGAGAATATATTCTTGGCTAGTATTATCGAATTTGATGTTATTAGGGAAATGCTGAAGTGTTTGGTACTTGAACAGTAAGAGAAAGAGCAGTGATCAATTATGATGAGAGAATATCTATCAGATGAATATATTGAGGAAGCGAAAGATGGTTCACACATCATCGAAATGAATGCGCTGTCCTTAATTTGACAGAGATTGACAGATGCCAAACACACACCTCCATTACTTATTGATGATTTGCATCTTATGAAGATGCAGTTTTGAATGAATCCGGTGTATTTTTGTATATGATAAGCGCTTCCATCAGAATAAGAAGCACAACTTGACGCATTTGTGCATAAGATCGAAGAATTTATTCCATTTTTGCAAAATAATGCAGCTCCACGGGAAAGTGACGCTGATTTTCGAAACGAAGTCATCTCAATGCTACCGAAATCAAACGTGTGGAATATTGACCCACCATCAACTGCTCTATTATGGAAAAATTCACAACTTGTGATAGAAAGGTTAGAAAAGCAACATATGCACCCACCTATTCGTGATATACAGTATTTAAACACCGATTTATATATCCAAACAGGAGATACACTCATTAAACACCCTCCTTCTGCTTCTCTTTCACAACATTTCAAAAAAACGCAATCTTCAACAATAACTTCCGAAATGGCATATGATTCATGCTTCTTATACCATCTCTCATTCCGGATAATGATTTCTCGGCCTGAAACAACAAGAACAAAAAGAATCCAAATTTTATGAACGTTTAAAATTATCATCCGTTAAGAGAAAAGAATCTAGACCCAACAAGATGAATTCTGATTTAAAGTTACTTTCTCTCGACGAAGATGCTCAATTATTCGACAAAGCGAAGATATTTTTGGATGAATTAAAACAAGGGTCAGTTTCTTCAATTAATAGCGATTACTTTCAGAATTTCTCTTCAGATCTTGAGAAATTTGGGGAGATATATCAATACAATACTAAACTAATTGCAAAATGCCAAGAAATGAATGATAGTGTTGTTGGATATGCAAATCATGTGAGGGTTGTCCTTGATGAAGTCTCAAAAGACGAAATCGAGATAATGAATTTACGACAAAATTTTGAAAGTGCATTAAAACAGGAAGAGCTTTCGAAGTATAATGAGTCTTTACTCAAGGAGAGGATTATTGAATTAAAAGCGGAACTGAACAATCTCAAAAAAGGGGTAAATACATCAGAAGATGATCAAATTATTATAGAAATAAAAGAATCTATTTCGAAACTCAAGGACGAGACAGAATTAAATTCCAGCATTATTGAGCAACTTACTGAAAACATATCAGAATACAAACAACAGATTCTAATCATCAATGAGGACCAACAGAGAATAGAAAAAGATATGATTACCGACAATGACATAGTTAAAGCAGTCACAGATCAACATTTAGAATTATCCAATAACAACAAAGATACAAAAAAGGCAATTCAGATTATTAACGAAGAACTGAAAGGACTAATATCAGAAGAAGAGCGTGTAAAAGGGGAAAAGGAACAGTTTGTGCCAGATCCAAATTTGAAAAAGGAGCTTGATCTATTAACAATTGAAATAGATCAACTTAATGATCAGAAGAACATACATTCGCAGGCAATACAATTCAAAAAGAAATCTATCAGACTTATTTCCTCAATGGCAAATGATATTTATGAATCTATTAAGGCAACTTCAGAAAAACTAAACAAAAAAGATATTCATGTACAAAATTATGCACAAACATTAACAAATGTTACACAAGTGAATAAGAATCTTAAAACAGAATTTGAAGAAATGTCTCAGACAAAAGACAATGTATATCATGAGAAACAACAGCATCGAGATAAATCCAAACAAATGATTAGATCAATTATGAGTCTTTCCTCAAAACTATCTCATCTGAATATCGAGTCGATTATGATGAAACAGCACACATTATCCTATGAAATCAGTCTTAAAACACTTAACCAAGAAAATCAGAAGGAAATACAAGACGTAGATGAGATTAATCGACAAAGAGAATTAGTAACTTCCGAAGCATATATGATGAAAGAAGGGATAGCATTATTGCATGACAAAGCTATGAGATTAGTTGGAGAAATAGAAAAATTCACCAAGGATTTTGCATTAATCAAACCCAAAACCCACATTAAGATTGAAAAAGCTTCAATATTGAACTATGAAAATAATAGGATGATAGCCAGGCTAATAAAGATTCAAGATAAAGCATCAAAACAAAATACACTCACTGAAAGGCTAAGGACAGAAAAAGAGACATTTAAGAAACAAAGTCTTGCAGCCGAAACACAATATTTCGTTCTTCAAAAACAATACGAGGATCAAATGTCTTTAAATCATCAAATGAGTGATCGCATCAAGCGCCTTGGACGGGACATCGAGAATTATGCAAAACAAAGAGATCATGTCTATAGAGCTATTTCTTGGATGGGAGATATTGTTAAAAGATGCGAAAAGGGGTGCCATGTATCTGAAAATGTTTGTCAAAAGCTTGCCCATGAGATATATATGATGGATAGCCTCTATAAAAGGGCAGAATCGGAAAAAAGAAAACAAAACACAGAGTATCTTATGGTTAATAGTATGTATCATTTGGTTGTCCAACGTCTATTGACCAAATCAAACAAAGCGGAGTCATTAGTATCCAGGGTGAAAATACAAACTTCTGTATTAGAGAAATCAAAGCAATGCTATCTTGACAAATTACGAGAAATCAAAATCCTCAAAGGAGAACTACAGTACTATTATCAAAGATACAACCTAATCAACGATAGGGCTCAATACACTCGAGAATTAATTAAAGAAGATAGACGTCTCTCAATATTGGCTCATAATGAGCAACTCAAGAAGATGAGCTATATGAATGAATTAACTCTACCAAGGAATATTCATAGATGGAGATTTTTACAAGTATCTCAACCCGAATATTTGAAAATGTTGTTTTTAAGGAACAGACTATACATCAAACTTGATATAGCATATAATGAAATCCAGAAGCTTCTATTTGAAAAAGAAGAATTCAAAAAAGAACTTGAAAAAATGATACAATATAGCGAGTCTTGCCCAAGTCACGAACATGTTAAAAGGAGCATTATTCAATATGAAAATGATATATTAGGAAAGCAGAAAGAAATGAGCAATATCGAGTCAACCATAGAAGAACTTAAGAATTGTTCAGCCAAAGCAATTCAGAAGTCCAATAGGATGAGGAATAAAAACAATAAAGAGAGAGAGTCATTACAACAAATAAGATCAAAAAATGCTGATGCCTTACATTTGATTCGTGATATTGTCGAAGAGGCATATTTTATCACAGAACCTAGACCTCAAACGGCTCGCGGAGGGGGCTTTAGACCTATGCCACCTGAGAACGAAAGAAACACTGCAAGATTTAAGCATGCTTCAGATGATAATGAGATTGAAAAGTATAGAAAGTCAAAGAACTCAGTTAGAGCTACTTTGTTTTTACCTGAATTGGATGCTCTTAAAGATAAAAAATCCAAGAATATCAAATCCAAGAGGAACCATGTAGTATTTCAATAAAACAATATGTATGTAATATCTTTATCTCTATTGGAAGTGCAATCCTCCTTCGTTGAGCCGAAGAAGCAAATTCATAAAGTCCTCTATATCAAGTTGCATTGGTCTGGATTCTGCAAGAACTGTTTGTTCAAGGACACCCATTATAAATACATCAATGGGTGTATCTACGGTCAATCCCTGAGCTGCCAAAAACCTCTCTCTGTTTTCATTCAACAAATGCAAAGTCTTCTTCTTCTTGAAGGTTGCGGAGAGAGTCCTGTTGGGTCTGTTAAAGCACAGTTTGATCAAACCATCCCATTCAGCAAAATCAACATTAGGAATGTTTTCTCTCGGTTGAATTGATATAACACAGCTGTCTACCTTTGGTGGTGGAATAAAATTCTTCTTGCTGACGTTCATAACCATTTTCACGGTAGCATAAAGCTGTGTATTTATGGCCAATCTTCCCCACCCATCGCTTCCTGGTCTAGAAACAATTCTATCACCAAATTCTTTCTGAACCATCAATACCGCTCTCCTGAATGTCGGTCTTTCCAATAGTTTAAAAACAATACCTGATGATATATTATAAGGAATATTAGAAATACATAAATCAAATTCGGGAAGTTCAACTTGCAATACATCTGCTTGAATTATTCTCAAATTTGCATTCCTTGGAAACCGTTTCTTTAATTCAACACACATACGAGGATCTTTTTCAACAGCAATCACTTTAGCGCCTCTTTTCAGCATCTCCTCTGTCATATTACCGTTACCAGGCCCAATCTCCAATATTGTATCTCCCTCTTTAACTTCTCCATTTTCAACGATTTGGTTAACAACTACCTTACTTTTTAATATATTTTGACCAAGAGAATGGTCCATTTGGAAAAGACTTCCCTTTTTTACAGATGTTTTTGGCGCCGTCATTACAGATTTAAACAGGTTTGTTTGGTCTACAAAGTAAAAATTAATTTGGACTTAAATGATGATGAATATGAATAAGAATATCTCATGGTATTATTCACACATTAAGTAATTAAACATTGCTTTTAACAAAGGTGGTTCCATTTTTGAAAACCGGAGAAATTCCTGACAATGTCAGAAATTAAATGGAACAAAAGATCGAGTTCGAGAAGTCTCTTTATGGGGATGAAGTTGGAACCAACTATGAAGTGTTTGATGCTGAGTTTTTTGTTGATCGGATAATTGCGTTTCCAGCTTTTCGTCCACTTCAACTTGATAGAGTGGTTTCATTATGTGTTGAGTATTGTAAGAATGCGGATTTCCGAAGAAAACTATTAGATTGCTCGTTAAAATGCCCTATTTTGATATATAAATTGTATAAAGAAGGTGTATTTGTGTTTGATGAAATTGAAGCTCACATGGAGAGTAGTGAATCTTTCTTGTTTTGTTATTATTATCGCAAAGAGATCAAAGATTTTGAGTCTTTTATACTTGATAAATCAAAACCAAAAGATTTTGATGAATCATTCATTAATGATGAAAATGTTGATCAATATCTGGATTATGGATTTGTCCCTTCCACTATTGAATACTGTTTAAAGTACGATGATATTGAAGTTTTTCGAAATTTAAACAGTTTAAATCAGGAAGCTAAATGGAGTCCATTTGAGTGGAGTCGGAAACCTGATTATTTTGATTTGCTCTCTTTCTCAGGTTTTTTTGGATCGCTAAAATGTTTTAGGCATTTATTATTGAATGAACACGTGATTAATGCTAAAGTCATATCATCAGTTGTTTGTAGTGGTTCTATTGATCTATTTAATTTATTTACAGAAAAGAACATGTTTACTTCAGAGAACATATGTAAATCATCCGAGTTTTTTCAACTATCAATATTAGCATTTTTCCATGAAAATCCAGTGAATATTGAATTGAAAGGCGACAATAATGAAACTCCTCTTCATTATTCAGCTCGAGAAGGCCATCTTAGTGTGGTTGAATATCTGGTTAATCATAGAGCTGATATAAATGCTGAGAATAATACTAATACGTCTCCTCTTCACCATTCAGCTGGAAATGGCCATCTTAGTGTGGTTGAATATCTGATTAATCATGGGGCTAATATTAACGCAAAGGATAATGAAATTCTTTTTAAATGTTTTTATTATCACCACTTCATTTTTCAGCAATTAATGGCTATCTTAGTGTTGTTGAATGCTTGATTAATCACGGAGCTGAAATAGAAGCAAGAAACATTAATAATGAAACTCCATTGCATCATTCAGTATTGTGTGGAAAAATTGATGTTGTTGAATATTTAATTAATAATGGTGCAGATATTAAAGCAAAAGATACAGATAGTTCAACTCCTCTTCATTGGTCAGCTCAGAGTGGCCATCATGATGTTGTTGAGTTTCTGGTTAAAAATGGAGCAGATATGAATGCAAAAGACAATAAAGCCAGGATTTAATTATTAAAAAGACTTCCCTTGATTATGCAGCAGATTTTGGTTATTTAAGTGTTGTCGAGTGTTTAATTAACCATGGAGCTGATATCAATTCTAAAAAGTATCGATTGGTAATTTGTTTTTTAAAAAGACCCCTCTTCATTATGCAGCTAGAAACGGCCATCTTAGTGTTGTTGAGTATCTTGTTAATCATGGTGCTGACATAAATGCTAAAACATCAGAGATTAATGATAATTTAATAAAAGGACACCTCTTGATTTTGCAGCAGATAATGAACATCTTGGGGTTGTTGAGTATTTAATTAATAATGGAGCCAATTTTCTTGATGGAATCAAGTATGAGAGTTATCTTCATTGGGCAGCCCTATATAATTATCTTAATGTTGTTGAGTCTCTTATTAATCAGCGGGCTGATGTAAATGCAAAGAATGATAACATAATATTTTGACATTTGAAAAAACTCCTCTTCATTATGCCTCCTCCAACGGACATCTCGATGTTGTTGAATCTCTTGTTAGTCATGGAGCTGACGTTAATGCAAAGAATGAAAATAAGATTTATTAATATAGGGGAAAACTCCTCTTCATTATGCCGCCTCAAATGGTCATCTTGCTGTTGTTGAATCTCTTGTTAGCCATGGAGCTGACGTTAATGCTAAGAATGTTAGTAAATAATGTTGTAATTTAAAAAAACTCCCCTTCAATATTCTGCTTCCAAGGGCCATCTTAATATTATTGAGTATCTGATTTATCATGGAGCTAGTTTTCAAGATGGAATTGATGGTGTGGGCTTTCTTCATTGGTCAACAGAAAGAGGGCAACTTGGGATTGTCGAGTCTCTATTATTTAATGGGGCCGATGTAAATGCAAAAGATAACAACAATGAATCCCCTCTTCATAAATCAGCTGAAAAAGGTCATCTTAGTGTTGTTGAATATCTGATTAATCATGGAGCTGATATAAATTCAAAGGATAATAGGAACGAATCTCCTCTTCATAAATCATCCCAAAAAGGTCATCTTAGTGTTGTTGAATATCTGATTAATCATGGAGCTGATGTTAATGTAAAGAATAATAATAATGAATATCCTCTTCATAAATCGGCGAGAAATTATCAATATAGTACTGTTGAGTATCTTATTAAAAATAGAGCTAATTTTTCAGATGGAATAGATAGTGTGGGTTTTCTTCATTGGTCAGCGGAAAGTGGCCATCTTGGTGTTGTCGAATCTCTAATAAACAATGGAGCAGATGTTAATGCAAAGGATAATAAGAACGAATCTCCTCTTCATAAATCATCCCAAAAAGGTCATCTTAGTGTTGTTGAGTATCTGATTAATCATGGAGCAGATGTAAATGCAAAGAATAATAATAATGAATCTCCTCTTCTCAAATCATCCGCAAATGGCCATCTTAGTGTTGTTGAATATCTGATTAATCATGGAGCAGATGTAAATGCAAAGAATAATAATAATGAATCTCCTCTTCTCAAATCATCCGCAAATGGCCATCTTAGTGTTGTTGAATATCTGATTAATCATGGAGCTGATGTTAATGCAAAGAGTAGTTTTTTTAGTGCTCCTCTTCATATGTCAGCCAAAAAAGGCGATCTTGGGGCTGTCGAATCTCTAATAAACAATGGAGCAGATGTAAATGTAAAGGATAGGATGAATGAATCTCCTCTTCATAAATCATCCGCAAATGGCCACCTTAGTGTTGTTGAATATCTGATTAATCATGGAGCTGATATAAACTCAAGGGATAATACTAATTACACTCCTTTCCATCATTCCGCACGAAATTGTAATTCAAGTATATACCAGTATTTATTCGATCTTGGTGCTTGTAATAATACAAAGGATGACAATGAAAGACTTCTTCTTTGTTCAGCCGAAGGAGGCCATCTTAGTGTTGTTGAATCTCTAATAAACAATGGAGCTGATGTAAATGTAAAGGATAATATTAATGATTCTCCTCTTCACAAATCATCCAGAAAAGGACATCTTAGTGTTGTTGAGTATCTGATTAATCATGGAGCTGATGTAAATGCAAAGAATAATAGTAATGAATCTCCACTTCTCAAATCATCCGCAAATGGCCATCTTAGTGTTGTTGAGTATCTGATTAATCATGGAGCAGATGTAAATGCAAAGAATAATAATAATGAATCTCCTCTTCTCAAATCATCCGCAAATGGCCATCTTAGTGTTGTTGAATATCTGATTAATCATGGAGCAGATGTAAATGCAAAGAATAATCGTAATGAATCTCCTCTTCACCATTCAGCTGGAGAAGGCCATCTTAGTGTTGTTGAATATCTGATTAATCATGGAGCTGATGTAAATGCAAAGGATAATTGGAATAAATCTCCTCTCGATTTTTCCACCATATTTGATAACCTTAGTATTTTTGAATATCTGCTGAAATCAGGAGCGGTTATTGATGCCTTTGATATTAAGGGAATGACTCCAAATGATATTATGAAAAAACTAAAGGAATACCATTAAAATTGCAAAAAAACCAAATTAGCGAATTAGATAGTAAATCAAACCACGAAATCTCATTTTATTGTAGTATTTTTTTTCAAAGAACAATAGACATTCATTAATAAAATCATTATTTTTATAACATATACTCTAAAATGGAACCGGTTTCTGCATTTGATGCCTAATATACGGCCTTGGTGTATTTCCAGGTGGCAATTTTTTCACAAAATCAACAAAAGAGTCGTCTAGCTTAATACTCTCGCTGCTGGCCTCCTTGCCCCCTTCTGACAGCGCTTCCATCAGCGATCCAATCGATCCCCAACTAAGAACTTCGCTCTCCTCAAAACCAGCATCAGCAAGGTATTTGTAAATAGATGTCGAGTCGCTCTTAGATTTGTCCGGCTGGGCAAAGCGCAAAAACGCGGGCGAACGATTATTCATTGTATAAACTGCCACTTTTATGTAAATGTTTACTCTTCGTCTTCTTCTTCATCATACCCAAATACACCCTCAGGGGCGAAGGCTCCGTTGACACGAACCTTGCCTGGACCCTCGACGATAAATGTTGGCTTCATTTCGCCATTGAAAAGTTGTTCGAGCTCAATTTCATCCTTGACCTTCTTGAACTCGCCAAGAAGAACTTTCTCAGTTTTGCCGGCCTTTTTATCATTGGCCTCCTTGGGGATTTGGAAGCTGACGAAAAGCTTAACAACGCCTTTGCCTGTCATGCTTTCAAGTGTGGCTTGTGTAACCATCAACTCATCAGTGGGGTCCTTGAACTTGACTGGGAATGATTTATCAACAAGTTGGTTAAACTCTTCAAGAGCACCTTCTTCTTCATATTCTACTTCTACATCTTGGGGTTGGTTGGGCTTGCTCATTTTACTTGAGTATAGTGTCAACTTAGTCTACCCTATCAAATCTTGGTTTTTTGTGAATTATTCAATTAATAAATATTGAAATAATTTGTTTTTTGTTAAGCCATAATGTTATGAAAAGAGGACCACCGTGGCTCAATTTAGAATGAAGATAAGGGTTTTCTATAATTTATAAATCGGCAAAGACACAATAAATCAATCAAAAAATAATCGTAGAAGACGTTTATTTCTCATTGAATTGATAATCGAATTTATGACATGTCAGACGATTAGTATATCTCTCAAACAAGCAAATAATCAAATTCTGAATGAAGCTGTATTACGCCGCAATATTTCGCGACACTACTCCACTTGTTGTTTATTCACCCGAGCCCGGTAATTACGAAAAGATATTTATTGAGAAAATGGCCGATACATTGAAAGTTGTCGGGAAGAACTTTTTGAAAGTTGATAATTGTCTCTGGGTGATTTCGCACGATGATCATGGGCTGAATATTCTTATGGTTGTTCAAAACACCAGTGAAAGGGAGATTGTTGAACAGTTTTGCGATGAGATTAAGAGCAGGTTTTTGAGAGCCCATGGTGCGGAATGGAGGAGTGCTCAAGCGCACGAGCTTTATACCAGATTCGAACCGACGTTTAGGCTTGTTAAGCAGATGATTGAAGCTTCTTCATCAGAAAAATCCAGAGAGGTGTTTCCTCCCACTCTTGTTGAAACGGGACTGACCGACTTTCCGACAGCATTTGGTAATGAGGTGTATCGGGCGAGACAGGGCACAAAATGCCACAAGTCTTGCAAAGCAGTGCTTTTTATTCTGCTTATTTTGACTTGTGTGTATGTTGCTTTGGTATTGTTCTGCGGTGGATATGATTTAAAGCCAGAATGTATTAGCGAGTAAAAATTAGTATTGTTATGAATGCATCTTATGTATCTCTGACTTTGATCAAGGTTTTTTCCAATTCTGCTTTTATTTCGAGCTCGCAATCATCAAAATTTTCGAATATAGGAATATTTAATTGCAAATTTTCGAGATTTGTCTCAACTTTTTCTCAATCGAGGTCGGATTTTTTTGCATCCAGAGTTTTCAACTCAAAGTTCCAGGATTTTTTAAACAATGTGTTTTTTATTGAGGGTTCCTCAGCAACAGTGTACCAAAATTCAATTTTTCAATCAGGTGTAAATTCTGCAATCAGCATCAATAACGCTGCTGCAATTGTAAACATAATTAAATGCACTTTCATTGGATATTCTGGGCATTCCATTGCGTTTTTTGATGGTAACACCATATTTATGAACCAAACAACTTTCTCAAACTGCGAAATGGGATACTATGTCTACTCTGATGGTAAAAACATACAGTACACTCACATTAATGATACGCAAGAAGCTTTCAATGGGAGAAAAACAGCCTGGCTTTGTTCTTATTGCGGTGGAAGAGTTGATTTCCAATTCCACAGGAATAACAACTCGTATAATCATGTTTCTACTTATTCATCATCATTTTTCTTTGTTTTCACTCCTCAAGGCACCACCGTTGCATCATATTGTTATGGTTTTCACAACAAAGGCGACTCTTTGATGGGTTTTGACTGTGGGGGAGCTAATCCACAATCACACCATTTTTGTTTCCATAATAATACAATGAATCAGGCATATTTCCTTCTATGGGATACCCAATCATACCCAAAGCTGAATAACTTTATATTTTCCCAATGTTCAGAGGTTAGAATGGATTCATATAGAGGTGGATCAGGGTCTATCACTCTATCAGAATGCATTTTCCAAATACCCAAATTGTCATCATCTTTAGGCAATGTAGTACCACTTTCAAACTGCGAGTTCAACGCCTCTGAGAGGCCTAAATGTTTTGAACCTAACAAGCCTACAGTATACTTGAAAGAAAGGCTGGCAATGAAGAAATTTGCTCTCTTCATTCTGGTGCTCTAAACAATTGGTTTTACTTTTATTTTTGCGCAACAAAATATGGAAAAGGATTTATTGTTGAAAAGGGGGCTTAGTATAAAAAGAACATCTAGACTCCAGCCTGCTAAAGATCTACATATCGCCTTGGGTGAGTTTTTGTCGAATAATGATCCAAGTACTTTCGAATCTAAGAAAGCGAATCTTTTAATTGCGATAGATTCATCAGAAGCAGAGTATAATATTCAACTCGAGGAAATTACTGTGTTGCAGAATATGTCCGTGGAATGGGACCAACAAAAGCATGAAATGTGGCGCCATCAAGAGGCACTTAAAGAAGAATTTTCGGAATTAGATAGAGAAAAGAGCGTTTTTGATGAAAAGAAGGCAGAAATCGAAGATCTTATGGCTAAATATAGACTTGTTGTTAATGATAACACCAAACGAAAGGAAGATGAAAATAAAGAAACTCAAATCCGCAACACATCAATAGAGGCAGAGATAGAAGAGTATGAGGAGGGAAACAAGCGGAGAGAAAAAGGTTTGGAAATGATTGATCAAGGATTGAAACTTTTCTTCAACAAAAAAGCGTCAACAGAATAAAAATACATATTTTAGTTAACAAGGCTTGAGCTTAAAGATTTTTCAGCTTCACGAGCCCGAATTTTGTATCTAATAACATAGAATGTGAAAGAACTAAGCAAAATAACACCAATGGCACCAAATATCATCATCAAAATATCACATTTCGGAGATGAACACTCTCCAGGGTTTCCAAGAGCAAAAATGATTAATAAAGACAACATCAGTGGGATCGTCACTATATAATAAATGATTCTAGCGAAATCGCGATTGACTTTGCAATGATTGTCGAATTCTCCTCATTCAAGGTCCTCTTTTTTGGTGCTTCTTTGAATAGCACAGAGAGAGAAGTCCAGTGGGTTTCACACATTAGTCTCATCTTGAGGATTTCGGTAAGTCTGGTTTTGGTTTGTATATGTTTTAAGGCAATTTCAGTGAGCTGGAAATCACCAATTCTTAGTCCAACAATAGCAGATTTTGTCGCTTCGACTTCATTAAGGAATTGCGGATTTCGTTTCAGGGTTTCGCTCTGAGATATGCTCCTCAGTACATATTCGGCAGCATCAAGGAGTTTTTGTGAAGTCGGAAGCTTTTCAATAACTTTTGGCGGAACAGGTTTTTGTTCAATTCCTTGATCAAATAGGTATGCTGCTCCAAATGTCGATATGGAACCCCGTGCAGTATTTATTGTTTGTGGATATACTTCAAGTTTGGGTAATTTCGGTGCGATGCTTTTTGCTGTAAGCTTTTTATGCCTAAGCAGAGTAGATAATTTGATGGCTCCAATATCTTTGGCTATTTCAGATAATGCCCTTATCAAATGAAAAGACGGCCCAGAAAGAGAAGACAAAAACAAAAACTGCTCAATAGGATTCAGAATCATCTTTGGGGAACCTTTTGGTCGAATAACAGGAACATTAGGTAAGGTTACTATTGCGCTTTCCCATGAGGGCTCTCTACACAAACATGAAGCATTTAAGAAGTACAATGAGTTTTCTGGATTTCCTTCAACAAGAGAGAGCCTCGAAAGAGCAATACCAGCCAAAGGATGACACCACAGAGAGTTAATTAAAAGAGGTACTAAAAACCCACACTTACTTTGCATTCCATTACTAATAAATGCACTGATAAGTGAGCTTGCGACAATGATATCATCTGAAGCGTATTTATATGCGCTTTTGAGCGATGTTAGAATTTCAGGAAAAATTGGAGATTTTTGAGGTATGTACTTGAGAATCTGAACTAACACACGAGGCGCATATGGAATTAGTTCAGTAATTAAATCCATTATGATTTTCCGATCACATAATGCTAAAATAGAGTGCGCGATTGCAGAATCAAGTTCTCTGCACGGGGGATGAGCTGCAACAGCAAATCTGATTTCATCAGGAGTTAAAGGAGGAGACTCTAAAATCCTAACGTTTGAAGCAGCAATTGTAGGCAAATCAAAAAGAGAAGAATAAATAGGATCACTTGCTCTCCAATACCTAAGAGTGGTGCATATTGCTAATTCTCTCCATGTAAGTTCACTAATCTTGTATTTTCCACCATTGGGAGATTTAAAATAATAATTACAAGACCCTGGGTTAGAAACCGTTATAACTATATCAACATTAGCAAAAGAATTCCACACAGAACATAGTCCTTCAGTGATATGATATTTAGGCGACCCAATTATGGAAGTGGGCACTTTTTGTATTATAGAAGAAAAATATGCAGGAAAAGAAGAGGGAGAATTAATTTGGAATCCAGAAACATGATGATATGTCGTGATAAATAAATCATCTACGTTCTTTTTTAAAGTTACCAAGTCTGGAGGGCCCAATCCTGATATTCCTTGTTTCAGCATTTGTTCACGTATTGAAATCATGTCTATATTTATGATTTCAATAATGCCTGAAGGCGGAAACATCTTCAGGTTTGAAAAAATGTGAGAAAGAAAGAAGGAAAAACCATTTTAATACGGGTAATCAGGGGCTAATGGCTTATTTCCATTATTGTTATTCAATTCTGATTGAGTCTTTCCAAAACTTGAATCATGTCGTCGAATCCTTTTGATCTGGCAATTTCCAGTGGGGTACTATTATTTGAATCTCAGATAAAAACTTGTTTTTTTCATTAGTGATAACATTATTGTTAATGAAAAACTTCACAACATTGATATTATTTGAATCTACAGCTAAATGAAAAGGTGTATTTCCAAAACATACTAATGAAAGTAAGTATCTTTTATATTGATTCTTCTTTCCATTTTCTCAAAAAGATATGAAACAATATCAATGAATCCATTTTCTGATGCCAAATGGATTGGAGTCAAACCACATGCAATTATAAAACATCTATATTCTGATCATTCAAGCCCAAACCATTTTCACATAGAAGCTTAACAATATCTATATAACCACCAAGTGCTGCAAAATGAAGGGGAGAGTTATTCTATAATGAAGAAGAACTTTTTTATAATTTGTAGGTAAATTTTTTAAGAGGATTCTGACAACGGAATAATGTCCATTGAGTGCTGCATAATGAAGGGGCGACCTGCCATAAATAAATATGAAACAATTTTATCGATTGGATGTATATCCACTTTTTGATCAATAAAATATGAAACAACTTTTTCCATCCCTTTTGAAGCAGCAAAATGAAGAGGGGTACAATTGGCAATTGTGGTATAAATTGATTAGTTGTTTCTTTAAGATTGCATCCTTTGGAGTGTAGCATCTGTACAGCTGTTATATTCCCAACTAGAGAAGCAAAATGTAAAGGAGTTGCACCTTCCATATCAAACCCCAAAAACCTCATCTTTTGGTGTTTTTGATTGACATCAGCACCATTTTCCAGGAGTTCTTCAAGCTTTTTAATATCATTTGTGTAAGCATATAAATGAACCGGACAAATATATTGGCGAGTATTCCTTTCTAAGGGCGGCCAAAAAGGTTCCCTAAATATATTATCATAGCTTGACTCTCGAATATTATCATCATCAGATGGAATCTTTCCAATTTCAGGTTTTTGACATTGTTCATTATTTTGCAAAGAAATATTGGTTGGTTTTCCATCTTCATTAACCACATTATTAATTGATGGGGCGGTAATGATACTGGTTTCAGGACTACTTACTATAATATTGTTTTCTTTTATCTCAGGGAATTTGGGCTGACCCTCGAATTGATTTGATGTAACATTTGCGGAAGCTTTGTAATTAATTGGTCTAGAGTTTTGAAAATCCTTGTTTGCTTTCACATTATCTTTCGGATCATCAACTATATTCTTTGAATTAGTTGCGTTTCTACCAAATAAACTGTTTTCATTGACTGTTGATTGAGAATTTCCATACTGGTCATAAGAACTATTAAAACCCGAATTATGTATATTTTGATTAACAGTCGAATTTGGAGTGCTATTCTTGACATCAACCATTTGATTAGGCATCATATTTTGGTGATTTGTTTTGGTACTTTGACCCCAATTGTTTGTTGATGGGGAATTCCCATACGTATCCAAAGAATAAGGAGGTATATTTTGATTAACAGTCGAATTTGGAATGCTATTCTTGACATCAACCATTTGATTAGGCATCATATTTTGGTGATTTGTTTTGGTACTTTGACCCCAATTGTTTGTTGATGGGGAATTCCCATACGTATCCAAAGAATAAGGAGGTATATTTTGATTAACAGTCGAATTTGGAATGCTATTCTTGACATCAACCATTTGATTAGGCATCATATTTTGGTGATTTGTCGTGGTAACTTGATCCCTATTGTTTGTTGATGGGGAATTCCCAAACGGATCCCAATAATTATTAAAACCCGAATTATGTATATTTTGATCAACAGTCGAATTTGGAAAGCTGTTCTTCACATCGACCATTTGTTCAGGCATCATATTTTGGTGATTTGTCGTGGTAACTTGATCCCTATTGTTTGATGGTGGAGAATTTATATATTGGTTCGTATAATTGTTTGGATTTGGATTCCCCCTTTTTTGATCAACAATTGTACCTGATACGAAATTTTTCACATCATTAATTGGAGGATTGTTTCCCTTGGCCATATTTGACACAATATCACCATATTGATTCAATAGATTCTCTTTATTCGGTTCTTTATTACCATTATTCGAATTTGTAGGATAACGATTTGGTGAAAAAGTATTTTCAGGTTGATTCTTCGATGGCTGAGCAGCTTTAGGATCAATTTGTGGAGTTGGATCCGGTTTTTTTTCCTTTGATTCTTCACCACCCATACCAAAAAGATTGAAAAATGACCTAAACATATTTGAGAAAAATGTCTTTAGCAGTCTTGACGATTAATCTTAAAAGGTGATGTTACCAGCTCGGCGAATTTTCTGGCTTGATCAACAACAGAAGCATGGAAATTGAATTGATTGAGGTCATTCTTTGGTATTTTAGAATGTTCGGTTCGTTCAAGTTCAAGAGCACGATAACAAATGGAGTCAAGCTTATAAAGAGATACTTGATCACAAAGAGAAATTATGGCATGAGCACATACAGGAAGACCATCACCAAAGGCCTCAAGTGGTTGAACAGTGTTACCACTTTCACCAAGTTTAATTGGCCTTGGAGAGCATATCAGGAATTCCAATACAGACCATAAAGATGCAAAAGAGCGGTGGCTTTGGATTGATTCCAAATTTAGCGGGCCTTCTCCGAAGAATAGACCCTTTTGTTCTAGGAGTGTTTGCTTGATTGATGTCATTAGTGGAGCCATAATTGTTTGGAATTGTCTGCTCGGTGGGAGTTCATTGTCAAGGAACCACATGAATGAAATTATATTACCGAAGGCTCTCATTAAATCGAAGAGCTTACCAAGTTGGGGATGCGATAATGAACTATAAGCATCACTATTAAAGTTATAAAAACCTACTGTATCATCTTTTGACATTGGAGGTAGTAGACGAATATTTGGTGCTATTTGTGTATAAACTTCAATAATTTTGACAAGGTTTGACTCAAGTCTGCTTGCACACACTTGAATAATATGAGAAAGTTCTCCAGGTGAGAGTAGCTCACAAATAGCTCTGATATGTTCAACTCCAATATAGTTCATTTCATGTTTATGGAGAAGAATATACTCTTTCCACCATGGATCGTTAGATTTAGCCTCGAGAGAAATTGGTTTACCATGAAGGAACCTCCTTGAAACAGAGTTCAACTTAATATGTGGGAAGTCAAGAATACTTGTGATTCTTGTGGAAATCTTGGATTCAATTGATAATGGCTTATCAGATCCACAAGCTTTCTGCCATAATATATCAAAATCATCCATTAACAAATGATTCTCAACAAGAAGAGAATGAGTAGTTCTAACAACTCTTATTAAATGTGCGACTATTGGTGCCATTCTAATGTCATTTAACATTTCGAGGTATGTCTCAAGTTCTTTTTGCATTTTGAGGTTAAGTTTGTTTGTAGTAATATTATTGAAATCAACAGCGGATCCTAGAAGTTCCATTTTATTCTGTTGAACCATGACTGAGTATCTCATTGGCATTACATTTAACCTACCCACACATTCAGGAGGTAGTTCCATAGCAGCAGCCGTTTCTCGACAGAACCTATAAAAAATTTCACTAAATGAAAACGCAATCATATTGACGCAAAGGTCGGCTTCAGCTTCGATTTCTCTATACAAATATTGCGAATCATAAACTTTGATAGCTTGCGCTGCGGCATCGTTATAAAGTTCAAATGGGAAAAACACAGAGTCATGAAGAGCCGGCTTACTAGAAACTTGGAGAAGGTGTTCAGCAAGAATGAATGGTAGTGAAGAACGCACAGGGAATTGCAAAACTTTATCCATATCTAGAGAAGTTTCTCTGAACCACAAGAAACCAAGGTTTGTTGCATCACGAAGAACAGCTGCATAATCAAGAAGATGGTACCAATCTTTGCTTTCTTCAAGGAATTGTTTTGAAAGTTTCACATGCTTTGGACGGAAGTGAGACCATCTGAAAATTCCACTATTCCTGAACGGGCTGTTATCAGTAATCAGAGAAGATATAATTACTCTTAAATTATCAAGTTGATTATGAGTAGGAACAGCAAGCTTTTCTTCAATTATGTGAGGAGTGATCAGTTTGGTCTTCTTTGGTAAGTTTGCATTTGGATCACTTGCATTCCATTCTCCAAATACATTCCTAATTACCTCTAATAAGCGAACTGCTTGTTCATCTTCAGCGCTATTAGCTCGGACGAGAGGTCTTTCAAGTGCATTTTTAACAAACTGTTGAACTTTTGAATTAACATGATTCAAAACAAACTTTTGAATAACAGGCTCGGCAATTAGGGTTGTTGAGGAGAGTGATTTCACATATCCAATAAGTTCAGCTAATGAATTCAAATCTTCATGAGTGTAGTTTAACTTGATGGCAAGATCATATTTATATGGCTCAACAAATGGCTGGCCATCAGCGGGGCTTGGCACAGGTTCCCTCGGTTTGGGTTCATCATTCGTATTTTCATTGGGTTTTGGATCAGCTGGTTTTACGGCTTGGGGTTTAGCAGCTTGTGGCTTTGGAGCAGTAATAATAAACTTTAAGGAACTTTGCTTCTGAATAGCAAGAGTCATTTCAGATAAGCAAGAGAGTAAACTAACTAATCCTTCAAGAGTAACCGATCCATTTCTAGCCATTTTTGAAGCATGATTCAGGTTATCACGATATAAAGTGCGAAATCTATCCATATGAGTTTTAAGTAAATATTGATCTTCCTTCTTCTTAATATCATCTGGAGAAAGAGCAATCGGAAAAGACTTATCGTATATTAGACCTTCAGATTTTTGTAGAACAAATCCGGGTACAAAGCTATTTTCACCATAAAGTGGCACAACAGGATTCTCATGAAGGATTTCAAAGACTTGATGAATTGATGGCGAAGCAAATATATTCAAAATAGGATTATTGCTAGAATGAATATATAAAACACAGACAATGGTAACAATTATTGCAGTTTTCTCTTTTGGAACTAAAAACTCGTGTTTGTATTGTTTGATACAATACTCAAGAAGCTGAGATAAAAATGCGTAAGATCGTGGAGCCATTTGATTTTCAACAACTTTAGGAAGAATTTCATTTCTTAATTGAAACAGAGTATAGTTTTGCATAGCTAAAAACTGTTGAAGTTTCTGAGAGTCAGCAATTCCTGGATCTTGAGGATTCAAAGTTTGCCTCCTTTTCTCTCTGTTGTAGAAAGAAAAATCGTTACTGATACCGGTTTTGAGGAGCTTAAGTTGCTCAATATTGAACACTAGGTCGAAAAGTTCTACCAGCTTTTCGAAAATCACATCGGAGGGTTCATACTTATCAGTTTTAATAATTTCGGCAACGCTTTTAACAATTGAATCGCAAACACTACGAAGTTCATCAAAACGAGTAAACTTCGGCTCAAAAAATTCCTTAAAAAGCCTTGTTAAAGCCTTCAAATCAACACCCTTTCCGTCTGGATTCTCTCTACTCCCTGCCATTGCTGTACGAATTGATTCTTCACGAGTTAAGGCACCAATTACTGATCGATAAGAGTACAAAAATGGAATAAATCCATGAGTATCTTCAATATACTTAGTGAGAATTCGAATGTGATTAAATTGATCGTTCAAATGAAGACCAGTATCAAACGAGCATATAACACCATCAGGAAAATCTAAACGGCGAAAATCAGGAGCAGATGGATAAGATATCTGAGATGGAGTCGCAACAACATCTGGGGTCTCAGATAAGAAGTTCGATTCTATCTCAAAGGCTATATTGGTATCATCCATTGAAAAAGTAATATGTAAACCGATAAAACCGATTTAATTCAAAAAGAACTTTATACCTAGTCAAAAAGTTGCTATCGTTTCAGGTTAATTGCCCTTTCTTTGAGACCTCCAATCACACCCTTCACGAACTCTATTTGCTTTCTTATTGATTTTACCCTTGGGTTCTTAATGAGTGACTTTTTAGATATTAAACTTAATATTTCTGATGTTTCGGTTTCCAAGATAATTATCTCTTGAATTATCATGTCTAAATTGTTTGGAGTGTCGTCAATTTGTTCGTAAAGCTCTTCTTCTTCCTGTTCTTCTTCAACGTGTGAGATACTGAGACTATTTACCGATTCTAAAGCGGTTCTGAATTCGCGGTATAGATTTCGGAGTTCCTTTTGTCTGTTCATAAAACTTATATCGCTCTTAATGTCTGTTGAAAGGGAGTTCTCTTCTGGGTGATCCATTAGATTTGCTAAACGTACAAAAAAGTGAGTATGGATATCATTTTTACTTGTTGCGATATACACCTGTGAGGAGGCCCTTCTCGGTAGCGATTCTATTAAGAGCATAATCGGCTTCGCCCTGGGCACGGAGTGGACCAGAGAAAACAATAGTCTCGAATTCACCAGTTGGAACTCCTTCATCATTAACCTTTGCAATTTGGAATTGAGTTGAAGCGTGATCGTGTGGTTTGATAAGTTGATGAGTAGCCATACATTTGCGTGGGACCAAAATGTCTACAATCTCTCCAGCGTCGTTCTGCATTAGAAAAGGCCGACCATAACCGCTTCAGCCGCTTTTAGGACTCATTTTACAATATAATCGTCGATGGTTTACGATGTAAAATATGTTGGAGTATTTTGTCGCTTTTGCCTCCTGCGGGCTGTATTTTTCATCAGCTGGACACTACCCGTTGACTCTCAAGGATCACGAAACAGTTACCTTTAATCTCCAAAACGGATCTCTAACTGCGATTGCGTACTGGACTAGAGAAAAAGGTGCGAATCCAGTTATTAGCGTTGTCAATCTTACAGGGACTATGTTTACACATAATTTAACTAATGAGAAATCAGTCAGGGTTATTGGTCAGAGTATGGAATTATCTTTGGGAACAAAGTCTTTTGTTCAAGTATGGGTTATTCCGACTGAAATATGTACCGGAAATGCTCTTCTTTATTCTACATCGAATTTTTTGGCCGAGGATTTCACTCCACTCAAAAAGCAAGATAACATTTGCGTTTTCTTTTCCAACCTTGGGACTCTTCATTTATATGTTAACTTAGTATCCAAAAACGAGAAATTGCCAACAATCCAAGGATATACCAATGATGGGGATACCATCAGAAAGGCATCTATTTGCAAAGAAAGCAGTTGTCATACAGATATTTCTCAACCATTTTTCCTCATGGTAAAGGATTTGGACTCATTATCTTCATATAGAATGGATTACAATCTTGAGCAAACAAATGAAGACGAACCTTGCAGCCGTATTAATATCCCTGGTATTATTGGGGGCCAACTTAATATGAATGGCATAACATTTAAGCAAAACACACTTACATGCGATTCATCATCTTTTGAGGATGATAATTACCTTCATTTCATTGTGCTAATGGGTATTGTAATTGTATCACTTGCAGGGATGGCTGTAATGTATGTAACAGGATGCTGTGCATCACTAAGTGGTTGGTGTAGCAAATCTATAGGAAATGAAGGTCCAGCACCAATAAAAACAGAGCCAAATGAGTTACTAAGAGATCAACTCAACCTTATTGACGAGGAGGAAGATACTAACTAAATTTTCATTTTTTTATGTTCCTTTTAGAAGCCATAAAATATCTATCTTGCAATGAAGATAGTAAAAGGGATGAATATATGAATTTCTTTAATGACTTATTACAAAGGAATCTGATTGAAGTTGTTGAAGAAATATATAATTGTATTGCTTTCAACAATTATGAAGAGAATACTATAATATCATTGATACTACTTTTTATTAGAGTATTAGAATATAGGTTCACCAGATATTTCATTACGGACAATGTTTGGAATAAATCAGAGATCAGGATTCCTTTCCGGGAAATTCTATTGCATTATCTAGGCCATCCTAATATTGTTTTAAGAAATTCTGTTTCATATTCTATTGCAAAAATTGTTGCAAAAGAAATTCCTGCACACTTATGGGAATCATTCTATTCGGAAATCATTGACACCATCATCAGTAGTGAGTCATCTATATATATTATCGATGGAGCTATGTCTGTTCTCATTGAACTCACCAACGTAGTTATCAATAATTCTCAATTTATAAGGGTACCTTTCATATCAAGTCAAAACCCTGATTATGAAAAGCTTTCATTAGTTGTATTTCAGATTTGTAATGATATGATGTTCAAAGATTTTCCCGATTCAATACTTCATGAAAGAGCTGTTTTTTTGTTTTCTTCTTATATATCTCATTTCTCATTTGTTAAAAATGATTATGAACAACGATATACAGCAATACATACAATACTCCAAGCTATAAAACTTTTTCATACGAGCAAGTTGTTATCAAAAGTATTTGACATATTAACTAGATTTGTACTTTTGTATTATGAATGTATAGAGGATATTTTTGAGGATCTTTTTAATGAATTATGGGAAAATTTAATATGTGAAAATATTGAAATTGTTATAGAAACAATAGATTTTTGGGCTCGTGTTTCATGTAATGAATTACAATTACTGACAACTTCAACTATTAAAAACAGTCTTATTGTTCCACATGCAGAAGATTTTTCAAAAGTTCTGCTACAGTATCTTGACTATGCTCCACCTGAAATCCCAGAACCCGAAGAAGGAGAAAAGAGTTCTGTTTACAGAAGTTCTCATAACTGTATCTCTTTCTTGATCCAATTATCAATTGAAAGTGTGTTCCCTTTAGTCCAAGAACATTATAATTCCAGAATTAATTCGGGAAACCAGTACTTAATCCAATCTGCCCTATTATCAGTATATAGTTTAATACCAGTGAAATGTGATGAATTAGTTTCCTCCTTTATTCAGGAAAATTTCTCTGTTTTTTATAGTGCTACAATGGTTGAATTTGATTGGCTTAGAGAAATATCACTTTTTTTGATATCTGTTATTATCAAAGATGCAGCATTCTTTATTCCTACTCAAGAAGACCTAATAAAGCTTTTAGAGACAATGGAAAACAATATAGACAGGCACCCTGCATTAACAGTAAGGGCTTTTGAGCTATTAAGCAATCTGGCTGATTTAGTATCTCCTGAGTGTGAGAATTCTGTTTTGAGCGAGAATGAACCCAAAATTTTTGGTTTGATTGTTCAATCCATGAATTCTCCTAATTTTAATCATGAATTGGTTATTATTGCTGTATTTGAATCATTCAATGCAATTATTCAAGCACTTCCTATTGCTTTAGACTTATCACCCAAAGTAGACTTTGTTCATCAGTGCATTGTTTCAAAATTAGGAGGAGTTATTTCTCAAAAAGATGCTTTGTGTATTTCCCTTCTCTTTTCAGTCTATTCTTCGATCATTGAAAAAGTTGGATATCAAGTTTCTGAATATTCAAGTATTATCCAAAAGGATCTAATAGTTACATTTCAATCTACAACTGATCCGTGCATATTATCCGAGGCTTTTATTACAGCCGACTTTCTTTTATTAACTCTTTCTCCAGATGAGTCTTCACTATTTGCTCTTTCAATTATTGACCATGTTCAACATTCTTTGTATAGTTATAATATCAATGTAATATGCAAAGCGTTACTTGTTCTGAATAGTATTGCCAGAAAAACCCCATATATTATTATTGGATGTGAAAGGGATATTTTTGAAAAACTTGATGAGATTATCAAATCTGATTATTTCCAAATCCACCATTCTGTATATTTTTTGATGTGTATACAGGCTCTTATTGTGGCTTTCCCAGATTCATTCATCAATGAAATATCCAGAGTATTAGTTTTGAATCTTGGATTCTCAAGATTTGAATTTGACACATATGATGAAGAGCAAAAAGGCTTTGCTTGTGAGTTATACTGTGCTATTATCGATTGCTATACAGCAATAATTGAAACGTATTATGATGAAAGGGATTTATTATTACTTAATATGAAACAATTTGTAGGAATTGTTAATCCTTTGTTCTCTCTATGGCCAGTTAATTCCAGATTTGCTTTGATCACAATGAACTACATAAAAAAATTGGGGGAATTCTTTGGTAATGATATAGGAACACTAATGATGAGATCAAAAGCATTTGATTTCCTTGTTAAGTGCCATCAAATTGAAGACAATAGGAATATATCTGAACAAGCCAAAAAAATAATGTCTTTGATAACTCATATATAATGTAAATATGTTTAATGATTAAAAGTCGAAATCATTATCAAAGCCAGTATCACCTTTATCTTCTCCTTTTTCGTCATTTTCTTCGGTTTTTTCAATATCTTCATCATTATCATCTGCTTTTTCATCATCAAACTCATCCTCAAAACCATCATCAACAGAGTTTTCACTGAGTGGTTCCTCTTTTGGACTAGGAATCTCCGGTTTTGATTCAATCTCTGCCTTCTTTGGTGTATTTTCAACTGGTTTTGGTTTTACTGGGGTAACATTATTCTCTTGTGGCTGTTTGATTTCATTTTCTTGAGGAAGAGGCTTTTTCTCAATAATTGGTTGTTGTTGTTTTAATTCTTGGGATGGTTTATTTTCTATCTTCTCTTCTTTATGCTTAATTTCTATCGGTTCATCTACTTGTGGCTTTTGTACTTCTGCTTCAAATAATGATTTGGTTTCATTTGATACATCTTGCTCAGTATAGTCAGTCGGAACTTTGGATCTAACTCTTTCAGCATCATCCAAAAGTTCAAGATCAACATACATATTATATGCTTCGCTATAATAGTTTCCAACTAAAGAAGAAATATCTGTTGATAGAATCATCTTATTAAGGAGGCCATTTTTATCATTCTTTGCATTCTCAGCATTTTGAGCCATCTCTTCATATAATTGCGCAATTTTGATATGAGGAGCATTTTGATAAGCATCAGCTGTAATATCTAAGGCACTCTTATATAAATCAATTGCTTCAGCATTCTTTTTTCCAATACTTTTCGCCCTAGCTTTTATCAGTGCTATTCGACTTTTCATTATTAGATCATCAACTTGGTCAAAATTAATACGAATTACACATTGTTCCGCACTATCTAGATTCTGTCTCGTATTTGATGTTTTAGCAAGATTAAGATAAGCTTCGGCCAACTCAACTGTCACTTCAATGAGAAGAACAGGCATTTGAGAATCATTTTTAACAACTTCTAATGATTCCATTTGATATGCCTTTTGCAAATGACGAACAGCCGAGCTATATCTCTCGTTTTTGTTATAAAGTATTCCAATTTCGGCATGACTTTGAAGAGACTGCACTGAATTCTCTCCATAAATAATATATCTCAAAGCTTTCTGTTGTAAAAGTAAGGAAAGCCTCTCTTGGTATTCCTGCCCATTTTCCGCAATTTTTGACGAAATTTCTTCAAGTTTTTCTATTGGTGGACGCTTATCAACTTTTTGGTCGGGATTAGATTTGAAAAATGACTCGGCCCATGATTCAGATTTATTCGCTTGCCGCAATTTCGCAACATCAAATTTTTGTGGAACCCGAGAAAGCCGATAAGCGGATGAATGAACTTCCTTTGATTGTAATTTGGCAAATTGCTTAGTTTCAGTTCCAGAAATTGTATTAGGACGTTCTACGGAAAGATTTGGACCTTTTGAAGAGCTCATTATTAACGTATTCTGTCACTTTTACTTTACACATGTAAAGTAATATTTACAAAAAAAAACGAAAAAACTAAAAAATTTATTCATTCTTCTCTTTTGCCTCTTCCATTTGCATTGTTCTGTATCTCTTAACCTTAATTGACTTATCTTCCAACATGTACCACAATAATAATACAATGATGACCCACAGAGGGAATGTGTATGATATATTTTTCTCGAGTTGATTATCACCATAAACAGGAAGCCAGCCCCTTACAAGCATAAGCCAGGTGATAAGAGTGGCCGATATAATGATTAATATGGCTGAAGAGTGAGATTTTGCCCAGTTTAACATTTGATTTTCCCCTATATTACCCTTGAAAAAGATGAGCACTGAGTACGAGATTGTTGAAGAGATCATTGATGTTACTGGGATTATTCCTGCACATCTGAAGGACTTTGAGAACATAATTGTTGAATCAGCCACTAAACAAGAGATAAAAATACTTATTGACGGAGAAAGGCTGAAAGGTACTTTTTCTGATGGCATTGGATCGTCGATGTATTTTTCTGTAGACGAAAATTCCCAGAGTGTTGATTTACTCGGAGTGACTGAAAAGGTTGTGAATTTTGAACATTATTATAGTGTTCCGAAAGATGAGTTTACCAAACCCTTTATACCTTCGGTTTCATTATCAAAAAAGTAATAAGATAGATTATATTTTATAACATCGGTGGTGGCGGTGGTGGAGGTAATGGTGCTCCCTTATCCATTATGGGCTCTGGTTCGCTCATGTAGCTATAGAGGCTCCTCCTTATTATATGGTTTCCTGTGAATAGAGTAAAATCGAGAGCACATCTATGTGTGTTATCTTTTTCGCGTATATCTACATTGGGTTTTTCTAGAAGAATATCTACTATCCTTTCATGATCATGTTTAACAGCGAGAAGTAATGGTGATGAGTTTTTTGGTCCTGTTTTATTATATTCAACTGTATCATTATCCAACAAAATAAGAGACGATTCGTAGCTTCCAATTGACGCTGCATAGTGAAGGGGAGATGTTCCAAAATTATTGGCAAGGTTTATGTTAATATTTGGGTTCTCCACTAATGCTTTCAAGCACTCAGTTCTTTCATAGAGTGTTGCATAATGAAGAGGAGATTTTCCCCACACATTTTGAATATTTACATTAGTTTTTGGGTGGTTTAACAACGCCCTCACTATCTCTGTACTCCCTTTTATTGATGCATTATGTAAAGCAGTTTTCCCATATTCTGCTTTTGCGTTTGGATCGATATCAGGGAGACTCAACAAGAAACGAACGACGTCCAGCTGATTATTGTCAGATGCAATATGAAGTGCAGTTTGTTTTTTAAAGTTAGTATCATTAATATCAATCTTAAAACTTTGAGTAATGGTTATTAATGCATCAAGATTACCAATCCATGATGCAATGTGGAATGCGCTATTCCCATCATTGTCCTTAATGCTTATGTCAACTTTAGGATGAGATAAAAAGCTTTTTGATACAGATGACATGATAGAATGGAAAAGTGGTGGTCTTCCGGATTCATCAACATGATTAACATTGAGTGAATCGTTGGATAAAAGATACTGAACCAATTCTTCATTTCCACTTTCAGCTGAACAATGTAACACATTTCTCCCATCATTGGTTAAAACTAAAATATTACAGATTCCTTTTTCTACAATTTCTAATACAGTTCTGTATTCACCTTTCAAAGAAGCAATATGAATTGGAGATAATCCATCCTTGTTTCTTCCACATATTGGATTATTGAACCCAAGAAGTACCTTTGTACAATGAAAATGTGAATTCAGGATTGCCAAAGAAAGGGGTGTATTATCATAAACAAAATGTAAATATCTTCATCAGTAGCATTAATATCAATACCATCAGTATTACATAAATACTGAACAATTTCTGGATAACCACACTTTGATGCAATCAATAATGGTGTCATTCTTTCAGCATTCCTTAATGATAAATCAGCTCCAATTATTTCTAAGAATTTGATAAGATCATAATCTCCATTAAGAGAGGCATAATGAATTGCAGCCATTCCATTTGAATCCATTTCATTGATATCCAAATCCTTATCCAATAGCTGGCATAAAAACCTAAATACAATCCCATTGCCATTTTGGGCTGCAAATGGCAAACACTTATCAAATTCCAGTCCAAAACCGAAAAGAAGATCAATGATATCACAATCTCCACCCAAAATTGAAAAGTGAGCCAAAGACATCCCACGCTTATCTCTAACAAAAAATTGCGGAAATTTTCCTGCAATAATTCGAAAACATTTCCTGGCTCCGTAAAATGCAGCTACAGAAAGAAGTGGAGGCTCAAATTGCAAAAAAGGATGAAGAGAATTATGTGGATCATGAATTTTCATATCAAGCTGTAATCCGGTGTTTATAAGATGCTCAAGTATCTTTTCGTTATCAGACTGCAAAGCTAAAACTAGTTCTTTAAGCTCAAAATCCATTTTTGTAATTCTAACAAAACATCATGAACGATAAAATCTTTTTTATTTGTAGCCTTCTAAAGTATCAAAACCTAATGAGTCATGAAATCAGAATATGTATAATTTGGTAGAAGGAATACATTGATCTCAAATTATTTTGTCCAAATGTTTTTGTTGATCTTGGTGTTAATATAGGAAAATCTGCATTACAATGGAGAGAATTGAAGAAATGGATTTGATAAATAGTAGTTTCTGTTAATGAATTATTGCATGAAGTGGAAACTGCAATATTAGCTGATAAGGATGATGAATGTTCAATGAAAGAATGAGATACTTCAAGTGAACCTGAATAAATATAGAATAGATTATTTTGATTATTTTGGAATATGCAATAGTTCATCTTTGGTCTTCCATTAAACACATATGCAATCCCATAAACTGGACTGTCATTATAAAGGATGTTGGATGATGAAATTGTCCCAGAGCATGAAGAGAAGTATATACATATGCTGTTAGACACTTGATTGTTGGACAATGTGCAATGAGTGCTATTTAATGATGAAGGAGTCCAGAAACAAATTCCAGAACATTGAAATGCATGGTTCATCGAACTGTTAGTGTTTTCAACTCTCTGATTACCTGAGTTTAAGTATAATGAATATCTTCCATCTGATGTATGAGAGCAATATGATACAGATAAAAAATCGCAACGATTCACTTGGGTAGCTCGAATTGATGCAAAATGACCGTCATATGAAGTTCCGCATGAGCATCTATTCGCGCATATCATTCTGAGACATGAATTATACGAATAAAAATACAAAGCACCACCTCCAAGAGAACAAAAACAGTGGTAGAACATTGAGAAAGATATATTCATAGATTTTGATACATCTGAAATATAAATAACTCCACCAAATCCAATATACTGTGCAGTTCTAGAAAAGAAACAATCTGAAATATCGATTCCCTTGTCATAATATGACCTTCCTCTATCTATATTCTCTTTTTCACATTGCAACTCAACTATCCAAATTGTATCACAACAATACAAAATTCTCCCAATCCAATAATCATGCTTTTTTAATCCCACTTTTCTTATGACCATTGGTTGCTTTGGCTCATTTGATTCGATCGATATCCAAAGAAATAATAAATAGAACAAAGTGAAAATCTTCAAGATTGCTTGAAGATTGAAGATTATTCTCACTGGTTTAGAATTATGTGATAGAATTCGGCTTGTTCTACTTTGTTTTTTTAAGAAAGCACAAATGTTCCTTCCATTCAAGTATTCTTTGAGGTTTATACTTGATGGTGGAAATTTAAAAATATTCTTCATGGACTGGAATACAATATAAAAACTTGAGATGTTCCAATAAAAAAAACATGAATCAGGATTTGTTGAGAAAAACATTGACCTTGAAATGACCACTTGAACATTGAAAAAAATCACAGCCAGTTCTCGTAACAAAATGGAATCTGTTGATATTGAACAGCATTCCGATTCCTCACATTGTCTCAGTTCAGATGATGTTGAGTTGCAGAAACACATTTGATTATATTTGATAAAAATGTATTTGGAATGAGTACATCATTTTGTCAATATAATTGAAATATTTCATATTGTTACAGGTTATTGTCCTATTGGCAAAATAGAAATTTATTGATTTTGAATTCAGCATATCACATAAAAATCATAAGCACTTGAATTCTGCAATGTAAATGCACAGAATATATATATTTAGATAAACTTTCTAATGATTTCAATAGAATTCTTTTTCCTGGAAATATATTCAAAGCGACAAGTGGGAATCAATATTGCAAAAATGAGTATTTGAGTCAACATATCATAGTTCTTGATTTACGAATACCCACATAATTCATATCTATGATTTGTTTATTCAATATAAATTTAATGGTTATTGCATATTCTTTTTATTCTTATTAATATAATATAGAGCTGATGTAGCTCCAACAGCCACCAATCCGAAACCTAAAATAGCTGGAATATAGTTGTTTGTTTCTTTTTCAATAATATCGAATGCTTCATAAAGTCTCTTTTTGGGAAAACCTAAGGCAAGAAGTTGGCGAGCAACTTCACATGGAAATAGTTGACTCCATTCAGACCAAATATTAATCCAGTTCTCTTCGTTCATTTGCCTGACAATAGAAAATCTATCTGGAATTTCGCCAGAAAAACAAAATTCTTCATTAATATTATCAAGTGTTAGATACTCGTTTCCAAAACTTTCAAATATGCATCTTAAAAACCTAATTCCAATATCTGTTAGTTTTTGAGGCACATTATCATCAAAAAGAAGCCTTTGGTTGGCAGTTGTTGGAGAAAAATAGCAATGAAAATGTGATGATTTGATGATTCGGAAAACAACATGGCCATATCCTTTGTCAACATAAAACTGCATTATTTGAATAAATGATTCAAAAGAAAGCTCTGAGCACTCAAAATTCTCGACTCTTAAAGGTTCCGCGCCATTGTGAAGTATTTGAAAAATGCATGACAAATCATACCTCGACAATGAAACGCCAAAAACTTTAGAATGAAAATCAGATAATGCTTTCATTGATATCATATTTCTAAAATCATAATCAAGTGATCTATATACTCTTTTTAATAACCTTGTTACTTGAGGGGAAATGCTTGACCTTAAATGAAGACTCATAGAGTAGTTTTCACAAAACATTATTCCATACAATACACTAGATATGACTGAGTCTTTATCAATACTACAAAAATCGAGCATATGCACATTTCCGTTGCCATTTCCAACAGTTAAAGTGGATCCAAAATTTAGAACTAAGTGAGGCGAATTCTTATCATATAAATGATAAATTCCATCATTAGTTATTACAATCACCAACGATTGTCTATATATAATATCTCCCCAGTTATTGCCAATCGTAAAACATATCTCATTTTTAGAAAAATGGTATAATCTGTTTTGATTTTTATCGGGTTTTCCATTAAATTCAGAACAACATAACTCTATGAATCTCTTATTAAGCTCAGAATCAGTTCCTGTTATAAAAAAATGCGGGATTTGCAAGAATTCCATCGTTGGATAATGTAAACAGAGAATCAAGAAAAAGTGCCAACATGGATATTCAGTCCGATAAATAAACAAATCAAAAATTTAAACTATCACCAAAAAGAATTTTTAAGCAGGGTGTGATACTTTGTTTTTTGATGAAAAAGAGTGTGTGCTTGTGAATGAAATTTGATTCCAATGCATGAACCCTGAATTGTATTGTTCATTGAGACCATTGTGGGGATTGTTATGTTTGAATGAAAAGAAATGAATCCTGATGTAATATGAGAGTAGTTTTATAATGATAGATTCTCCACCTGATTCATGTGAGAAATTATATGATAAACACATGATAATAGAAAGAAACAGAATAACTATTAAAAAATTACATTCTGAGGAAGAAAATTATTCCTCATCTTTCAGCATAATAATGTGTAAATCAGATTCATAATGTCAAAACTCCTACATACATTAGTTATTCATGTGACAATCTGGAGAAAAAATGGATGAGAATAGGGGATTTTCTTGTCAGTAAAGAACTACCTTAAACACTACTCTCATATTCATACACAACATTTTCCTCTAATAGTATCATTATCATTCGACCGCAATATTATCACATACTTCAAATGAATTTTTACTATATACTCTAAAAATCAAATGAATTATCAATAGGTGTACAAAATACATAAGAATGAGAAAATCACACTGATTTCTTTTGATGTAGCCCTTTGATTAGTACAGATTAATTCATCATATGTTCTTGGTATAGTATATTTGGGTGTTGTTTTGATTGTTTGATCGATTGTTCTTTCATATGTCATTCTTAATGTTTCTTCGTTTGATCTTCTGATTGTTTTTTCTAATGATCTATGTGGAAGAGTCATATCAACATTGCAATGATGAGAATTGAAGTATTGAATTTGAAAAGTCATTCTAATAGTAAATGAATTATTATTTGATGTTGATACTGCTGTTGATCTTGAGAATGATCCAGAGTGATCAATGAACGAACGAGACACTTCAAGAGAACCTTCATCCACACAGAATAGACAGTTTTGGTTATTTTGGAATATGCAATACATCATCTTTCTTGATCCAACACCAAATACAGATACAATTCCATACCAAGAAGGACTGTTGCAATGAACAATGTTAGCAAATGACATTGATATTGTTCCTGAGCTAGAATAGAACCATATGCATCTGTAATCAGATACCTTGTTGTTTGAGAAAGTGCAGTGTAAGCTTGATAATGAGGATGGAGAAGAGATAAAAATTCCAGAAACCTCCCTCGCATTGTTCATTGAACTGTTTGATTTGTCAACTATCTGATTTCCATTTACAAAGCGAAAAGAATAATATCCAGATGTAGTATGAGAGCAATTTGATATTGATAGATATTCCACTTGATTCACCTGAGATGCAATAAGACAAGCAAAATGAGCTTCGCTAGAAGCGGAGCATCTGCTAACACATATCATTATGAGATATGAATTCAATGAACTAAAGAATATTGCTCCTCCATTCTCTGAACAAGAACAACTATAGAACATAGAGAGGTTGATATTCATTGAGAAAGAACTTACTGTAACAGATATCACTCCACCTCTACCAGAGAATTCCAAATATCTTGAGAAGAAACATTGAGAAATATTGATATTTTTATCTAAATAAGACCTTCCCTGATCAATGCTTTCATTTTCACACCCCAAATCAATACCCCAAATAATACCATAATTCTTCATCCACAATGGCAACAGATGAACAGTTGAGAGATTCTTTGATATTATTAAAAAATTTGATATTGTGCTAATTACTTCTATATTTTGCTTTGGCTCATCTAGCTTTCCAAAAAAACAAAGAATAAGTATTATTAATAACGAAATCATAGTATTTGGAATTGTTGCAATAAAGAAGACAGAACTGACATGTTTGGTAATTTTGTTCTGTTTTCTATTAGTTTTATGTTCTTTTTCATAGAAAATAAGGGGGAAACTGCATAAAAATAAGAATTGCTTTGGTTTTATAGAAAATAGACTGATGTGGATTTCATTTGATACCAAACCCATTAATCTAACGAAATATCTAAGAATTTCAGAATGATTCAAATAAACGATCTGCAAAATGATTAATGTCAAAAAATGATACTTGTATGAAGAATATTGGAATATTTCATGAATTCTAATAATTAATTGTGGCAAAACATTAATAATAACATATTCGAATAGAAAAACTGTTATTGATTTTTGGAAAAAATATTGGTTAAGCATCATGGTGAGATTGTTTCTTTCAAGAATAAGATTGATGTAGTTTGTGAACTACATTGTCACAAAATTTGAAAAAGATGCCGCTATTATTTGTGAAACTATTGATATATGTCTCGTTTCTCGATAACAATTTGATAAGAAAATTAAGTCATTTGAACGCAAACGTAATGTCATGTTTCTAATAATTCACTGTTAATATTCCCTTTGTGTAAAGAGAATTATTCTTTGAATTATGATTTCCCTATAAACAATTGAATACGTTTAATAGATAGAGATGAATGAATAAATAGGTTCTCCTGTTCAAAAAATATGATATATCAATGACAAAAAGTTCAAGTATTGAGATTCTAATAATGGATTTACATAATCAATATGAAAGAAACTGACTTTCAAAATATTCTACACGTATCATTATTGTTAATTGCCGAGTCGAATAGCTACTAAAACACATGTCTGCTCTTGCCGTGCCCCATTCTTTGATCCTGCAAAATTGTTTACCTGAAAAGTACTGGGAGATATTTTGGAGGCTCCTTGTGTTTTGTTGCGATTTTGAGCATTTTCTTTATGTTGAAAAGATGAAGCTCGATTTCATTGAAAAGCGGAAATCCTGGGAAATGCTTTTTCGCAATTCTTTCATCAGTTAGAACCATTTGGATCTCTGTTTCAAACTCTGTTTTCAATAGCCTTTCAGCCTTTTTGGAAAGCTTACACATGGTTTCAATAAACCAAAGATGATCCAGAAACGAAAAGGCAAAAACAGGTGGCAAATCGTTGCTCCCATCAATTAAATAACCCATTTGAACGGTTGTGAATGCAACAGAATTCAGGGATCCAGAGACAATTTTATCTTCGAACTCCAAAACAAGTTTTGTGAATATATCAGTAGAATCTGGATCTTTGGCGTTCCTTTTAACCATATTGCTCAAACAAAACAATTGATAGCAAATAGATGGAACTAGAGATTCAATAACTTGTAATTCATCAAGATAAGCTTGCCTATTTGATACTTTTTTTAAATAAAACACTTCTCTTGACTTCTCAGACAATATGAAGTACTCAACGGTAAATAGGGATTTAAAAAGAGAACGGAAATGTTCTCCTTGATTAAAAGAGACCAATCTTATGGCATCTCTTACACTGGCAGAGCCTCTGAGATAGTATTGAAACAGTTCAAATATCTTTTTAACCAATGTGATTTGTTGGACTCTATTAATTGTAACATTTGGAGGAACAGTCAGTGAATCAGAAAAAATTAGAAGTGTATCCATTAAATACTGAAGTAAATATGAAGATTGGAAAAATAATATTCTTACAGGAAAATATGAGAGAGATATCTCTTGAAGTTCTTCCAGAGCTTTGATTCTTTCATCAAATGAATTCTCATGCATAACATGAGATGCAATTTTGTTAAATTTTTGGGTATAGAAAGTTAAAAGGGGAGTAGTTTGATTATTATGAGTAACTGTCCTCAAAAGGCTAGGATCAATCGATATATCATCAGAGTTTGGAAACAAAATATGTCGTTTAGCACTATCTACCCCATTTTGGAGTTTCCAAAATAAATCATTTCCTGTTTCAAATGTGTACAATGCATAAAATTGCCCGTTAAACGAAAAAAGTATTCGATGCGGTTCATATTCTTTATGTTCTCGAAATGTATCAGGAAACTCATGATCAGAATCAAGATCACTTATCTCCTCAAGGTTGCAAAATGGTATTGGTCTTTCTTTTGAGCCGCAAGGATACAAATATAGCGAAGTATCGGTTATTACCACAGTCTGTAGAACAGATGAAAATGAGCAACCTACAGTATCGAAATAAATAACATGGTTATAAAACTCTGAGCCGAATAGTCGTTGGATTTCAGATCCCCATCGAGTTCTTCTCCCGCTTTCTTCCATTCGTTTAAAATTTTTCCCAAAATGTTTAAAAACTCTTATTTTGGTTCTAATTAACACATTGGTGAAAACATAAATTTATTATGAGAGAATTGCCAGGTTCCGATCAGTCATTGAAACAAAAAGCAATTAAAGTGAATCAAAATAATCTAGTTTCTGGCACTAATACCCCAAGGAGCATTGTATCTGAAGAGCTGTTGGCTATTCATAAGGAAAAAAGGCTTTCAAAACGGTATTTTTCTTGTGCGATCTGGTTGATTGATAACATTTTGCTGCCATGGGGCAAAGATAATGGTTTAAATTTAAATCATTATTGTTTAGATATTTTGAATGAGTTTTCTATTCAGTATCTAGAAAAGAAATTCGATAATGAGACCAGTCTCATGTTCCTTAATGGAGAATATTCCAAATTTCATGATATTTTGACCAAAATATACAGTGAATATGATATTAGTAACGTTAAAATGAATTATCGTATTGAGGGGAGAGTTTTGGATTCAATTCTGGTAATAATTAATAATTTACTGAATAGTTACATTTTTTTCTCAGTGTCTACCCCATTCCAGCTTGTTAGAGATAGGACATTGTCATTCTTAGAGTATATTAACAAAGCCAAACAATGTTTGCCAGGAATTAACTTAGATCTTCCTCTTGATAGTATACTTGAAGAACTTTTTGATCGATTTTCGTTTTCTTTAACTGTTCTTCTTATCTCATATATTGAAAAATTTATTAATAATGATTGGAAACTTACTCAAAATCTTAGGGAAAACAACATTGTTGAATTTATTAATGGTGAAAGAGGTAGAACAGTTCAAATTTTCCCTAAAAATAATGGTGTGAGTTTTGGATGTATAATTCATGATTGGGAGTATGATAAAAATAATAGGAACTCATTAGAAACAAAGAAAACGTACTATATAAAAAGCCATAGGTTCTATCGATATGGAAAACCTATTAGAATTGCTGAATTAAATAACAATTCTCCCTCGTCATATAAATATGGTAAACACTCCATGTGCTATTTAAAAAACCAAAAAAGAAAAATAATTGAACATATCAATATCATTGAACTATTGGTTTATGAATTATTGAATAGAGTTGGAATTGCTCCCAAAGTGCATTTCATGACTATTAAGAGTCTTCCTAATGGAATATTCATTGTTACTGAAAAGGTTGATCCTCTTCCTTATTATTCTGATATGAGAATATTGGAGGCAAATACCGATACTTTGAATAAGATGATCATCAATGATGAGTTTTTTGTTCAAATGAATATTATTAACATTGTATCAAAGATATTCTTCCTTTCTGATATGAACTCTGGTAACTATGGGGTTATTTATGACCTAATTGATGATCATTATGATATTAAAGGGATGAAAATCTTTGATTTTTGGATAGATAGTATAATTGAAAACCATTTTGAAGAGCAATTACATAATCCAAACATAGGGGATATTGATTATGTGAATCTATTATTTGATAATCAAAATACGACTCTTCAATCACAATTAAAACCCACTTTAAATTCTAACCAAAGATATCAGATAAGATCAGATCTTTTTGAGGAAGATTATTTAATCAAAGCATCTAAACAAGCTTTTATGATCCTTATTGACAATATAATCAGTCGATCTGAATATGATAATCATTTGAATTTAAAGAGCGCTCCAAACTTCGAATGTATACATTTCTCTCTTGTTGGAGAAGCTAATATGATTCGTGCTTTTGATTGCTTTTCTAAAATAATTTCTCAATCAAAAGAGCTTGTAATCAATCTGATTAAAGACTATTCATTTGTCCATTCAACGCAAATACACTATCATGCTACGGTTCATGATGTAGACTATGGGCCAAAAATCATGGATTTCTATTGCGAATCTGTAATGAAAGTATTTGCATTGTTATATAATTATTTTTTCCCAAATAAATAGAACTCAGAAAAACTACATTTTATTCGCTTTCTTGCTCAAATTGAGTTAGCGATGCTTCTAGATAAGCGATTGATGCCATTACTCTCGCTGAAAAACCAGGCAATCTTGAATAATCGTTAACAAAACTCATTAGTTGTTTGGGATCACTTAGCTGTGCAGAGCTCAGAAAAGCTAACCAAACCTCAAAGATGTCATCAAACCCGGGCATTTTTTCAGCAAATTCATTAGGATCAATCGAAGGCTTTCCAGACATCTCCCTAAGGACTGCCATTATACTTAAGGACTCATGAGCTTTGACAATACAATATGCCGCATCGATTGGAGTGAGGTACAGCTCTGATTGTCTCAACCAATCAAGCGGAGCCTTCCCTACCGAATCGATCTCGAACATCTGATAAACAGGCTTATCAATACATTCTTTTGGTATATATTTTTTCAAAATTCCAATCTCGTTTGGGCTCCTGTTGCGGAATTTTTCCATTCTTCTATTCATCGCAGCAGCATCAGGGTTGGTTTTTGGATATAGTAAAGGATATGTATGTGTGAACAAAAACCTTGTCATAAGTATAGCAATTGTCGCTGCTCGATCTTCATCTTCTGTTTGGTCATATTCTGCCATAATGACTGTAGCATTATCAATCCACTCTTTTACCGAATCAGGATCTGTTCCCATTGTGTATGGAATAACATTCTCTTTGACAAGTGGAGACTGAGGAAGTCTAAGGAATATCATCAGCTCTTGTTCACCTGGTAATTCTGGAAAATATGTGGTCTCAGGTTTCCTAACAGCAGCATTGATTAAATTATGGAAAAACTCCTTGTTTAACACTGATGATCTAAATGGAGGCGGAACTAATTGAACATATAGATAGTATCTGTTTGCAATTCGACGAAGTGTTGAAAGCCGAAGAGAGGAAAACTGGTTGATAGAATAAATGGTTCGATCTTTGGGAGAAATGATCCTCTGGATACGAATAGATATCGGAAGAGGATTCTGTACTAAATAGCTAGTGAGTTCGATCATTCCTTCAACAATAGTTTTTTGATTCTCGAGTGCCTCAACTCTTTCTTTGGCGTTTTTTTTGCTATATTCGGTTATGTGAGTAATAATATACCTTAATATCATTAGATTGTATTTGTTTGCTTCATTCTTCGCTGGCAATATAAAATCTTCTTCACAATCATGTTCCAAAAATGGCTTTATCTGATTAATAGATTCAACAATATTGGGTAATTCTTTCTTCAAAACAGTATTCGCTTTCTGTAAATGATGCAAAATCTGAGTAGGAATACTAGGGTCTTGTGTCAACACGTCATCTGGTATCGTCATCAAGTATTTTCTAAGAGTTTTGAAATCATAGCTCGAAACAAACCCATCCCCTGTCTCAATAAAGTGCTGTGCCCCGCCTTTGTGCATTCGCCTGGCACTCATGTTAATGTTTTACCCCATATGGGTAATCATTATTATGGAGCAAAAAAGAGCTACATTGCTGGAGGATACTGAGTCGATAATCAGCAACTATTTTGAGCCCATGAGAGAGGAGGAAGATTTTTTTGAGGTTAAGGAGATTAGTGAAGCATTAGACCAAATGGCCAGCAAACAGCAATTTGTAATTTCTCACAAAGATGTTGATGATTTAATAGCGATGTGTTTATACTATGAGGATCTTTACCATAATAGGGATAACGTGGTTACAAAATCATTGATCAAATCGGCGTATTATGATATCGTGCATAAGGTGACAATGTTTGAGAAATACTGCGATAAACTCAAAATTCTTTCTGAGAATATTACTTCTGATGATCAATTCATGTATTATGTTGAACAGTTACATAGAGAATTATCTAATATAGAAAAGACTATAAACAGTAAATAGTGTGATTTGTTTTATAGATTTGCGCTCACATTGGCTGGCAATTTGTTGTTCCACTTGATCTCTCATGTTCATCTGATCCATAAGCTTCTCTTCTTTCGTCATCGGCGTTTCGCTTGGCACTTTCGAAGGTCTTAAGATCACTGTCGACCATAGTTGCTTGGAAAACGTTTTCGTCTTCAAGATTAATTCCTGCAGCTTCATTTGGAGGCGGAAGAACTTGTGTTAATACAGTTCTGAGCTCAGGTGTGATCTTATTGGAGGCTGGGAATTCAATTTCGAATTGAATAAAGAGACGACCTCTTTCAAATGGATTGGAGCGGTTGGGCATACCTTCTCTTTCTATAACTTTAACAGATCCTGGGGTGATCACAGTGCCCGGCTTGTGCTCAACAATGAGGACACGATCATCTAGATGTTTAATTGGGAACTTGGTACCCAATAGAGCTTCTGTAAGAGATATCTTCTTCTTGATCATTAAATCATCATGCCTGCGGATAAAGTGGCTATGTGGTTTTTGTTTCATAATGACGACAACATCACCTGGATCTGCTTCTGGGTGCTCATCTGCTGATCCTTTGAAGATAACAGCTTCACCATCTTCCATACCCCTTTCAACATGAACGACTATAAGCTTTTTCTCTTCAATAACCTTTTCTCCGTTACATTTCTTGCATTTATCTTCTCTTGATACTTCTTCTCCAGTTCCCCTGCATGTTGGGCATGTAGTAACTTGTTGAGAAATCATTGGGCCCATTCTAACTACTTGAACCTTTTGACCCCTACCTTGGCAATCAGAGCACTTCTTTGGCTTCTTTCCCTTGTTGCATCCAGTTCCGCTACAATCAGGGCATATAACCTGGCGGTTAATCTTAAGCTTAATTTCAGCACCATTATATAGGTCTTCCAAACTAACCTTTTGGTCATACCTAACATCTTGTGTCCTTTGCCTTCTGGGTTTTCCACGACTGAATCCATCAAAACCAAAACCTCCACCAAAGAATTGGGAAAAGATGTCAGCACCACCTGGACCCATTCCCTCTTTCAATGCATCAAGACCGAACCTGTCGTACTGTTCGCGTTTTTGAGGATCTTTAAGCACTTCATAAGCTTCGTTCATAGCCTGAAACTTTGCAGTGGCCTCAGGATCATCCCTATTTTTATCAGGATGAAGTTCTCTAGCCTTTGTCATATAGGCCTTTTTTAGATCTCTCTCACTTACATCGGGTTTAACACCGAGAAGCTCATACAGTTTGGTATCTACGACCATGAAAGAAAGAAAAGTGCCAGAGGCATTTTCTGGAAAATTCTTTATTATTGTAGTCTTTCTCCTTCTTTGGTACCTGATAAACGCCAGGTTGCAGGGTTCAAGTCCATATGATTATTCAATTTTTCTGTTAGGCACTTCATTTTGTTCCTCCATTCTTCATCGTATGATGCTGCCTTTGTTTTCACTTGTTCTTCAAGCCATTTAATTATGTCACTAGCTATATAGGTTATCATTGAATTATCACCATTGAATTCTTGAGCGTTTCTATGTATTAATCTAACATCATCTATAAACTGTTCAGATGTTATGTATTTATTGTCATTTAGCTTCTTTTTTATCGCTGAAAGATCAATAGGATTCTTAATTTTCTCATAGTATCCTTCAGCTCCATCTCTAACAGGATCTACAGGTACTCTAAATGGTGCTGTAAGATGCCATTTAAACATATCATTGAGAATTCTTGTACACCACCCTTTTTCATATTCGCTTATACTCATTTTGGGTTGGACCTTGTCACTTTTTTGCTACGATAGATCGAACATATGAATGAACCAGAAAATCAGAAATTAGCCTCTCTCTCGCGCCTTTTCATGGTGAAAATAGCTGAATGTGTTTATCAAAACCGTGATCCATCTTCTTTACCAGATTTATGCAAAGATGACGCTTGGTTTTCAATTCAAACTCTTACATCAAAGCAGTTGCGCCAAGCATTAACATCTAAATCTGTATATGGATGGTTTAGCGTTGATGTGAGTATTACGAATCCGGCAACTGTAATTGAAAGATGGTATATCATCCACTTGCCAATAACAAAACAAGAGCAAATTTCCAACATTTCGGGATCATCAACTGAAATTAAGAACTCAGTGTATCGTGAAATGTCTCAGGTCCTAAGATCAATATTTTCTATCATGAATTGTCTTCCAGCAAAGTTTATTGAAAATGCACTTAAGAACATTCCAATGTGCAATCGGAAAGTTTCTGCTCTGTATAAACCATTCAACCCACTTCCAGCCGTGAATAATGCCTTTACTGAGCTTGAAACAGCTCAACTCAGGTTCGGACCAATAATTACCCCAGTTGGAAGAACTGTTGTATTTTGTCATTATCGGATCAGTCTTGAGAGTGAAATCCCTAGGCCAGTTCGCACTGCAGAGCACTATTCTTTGACAGTGATTAATGATGAATCGCCGTCTCAGCCCATCTTCGGAAAAAGCTACGAGTACTCACAGAGACAAAGCCAGTATTTCACAAACACTCCCACATTTTCAGATTTGTCATGCTCACACGCATCTTATGATGTCTCATCTCTCGAGGAGTTTATCCTACAACTTAAGTCGTCAAAGAATGTGAAATATGATCCCCCTAAATCACACCTGACCCTGAAAGAGAGATTCCAAAAAATCTCGAACTTTCTTATGTAAATAATAGAATTATTAAATGGGCTTTACCTTAGACGAAAAATCGACAAAATTATTTATGTATTTGCTTAAATCTATGTCTCTAGAACCTGAATCGAAGGAAACAATATTCTCTGTGACTATTTCGGGAGAAGTAATTTTGTACGCAATTAATAACATTATTAATACTTCAACCACCGTGAATAATCCAGATAAATTAGATATTGAGCGTCATAATATGATTACAGGGTTTCAATCACATAATGTAGATGATATTGTTGTGACTAATTGTAATACTCAAGTGGTTTGCATTGGTTGTTTTACACCAATTAAGGATTCAAGAAAAATTAAATTCCAAATAAATGAAAAAGATCGAATATTCATAGTATCTGGTTTGATTTATAAAAATTTACCATCCATTGGTGTGTATAAGTTCTCTCAGGCTTCATTTGACATGATTTACTGCGAGAGCTATATTGGATCAACAAGTATTGCATATAATGGCTTATTTGGTTCATTACAAATTCTTCCTAGGAGTCTAAATGGTACAATGGTTCAACTTCCATTGTTTTCATCCTATGATAGTACACATAAGCATGATCCTAACTATATTCACAGGGCATCTCTTTATGGATATGGACTGAAAAGGACTACCGAAATGTCTTGTTCCTCCAAGGGTCCTTTTCATACTGTTTCCTGGTCCAACACAGAATGCCCATATATTGTTTTATGGTCCAGTCAACTGAGTTCATATTCAACCCTTTCTATTGAATTTCAAGAACCATTAATGATATATAGTGTTGATTTTAATGAAAATGGTGATCATATTGGTTTTTGCATGTGTGATCATCAAAAAGTTTATATATGTGTGTGGCATATTGACAAAGGAGAGATTAGTAGACAATATAACTATTCCATTGATAATTTTTTTAAGGTTCACAGAACAGGTTGGATAAAGAATTTTACATATAATAAGTATGTGTATTGTGTTTGGACCTCAAGGGGGCTTATTGAATATCCTTTTTTTATCGAAAACTCAAAACCAATACTGAATGAAACTTCTTATAGATCTAGATTATTTGTTGAAAATGGCCAAAAAAGTTTTTTCTTTGATTCTAATGGTATTCTAAGAATTGCTGGTCCAAATAGTTTGAAAATTGTTCAAGAGTCTATAGGTGAGCCCAAACAGTCATTTTCATTTCTAAAAATTGTTACTGATGGAAAACCTTATGAAATTTGTGGATATCATATGCCAAGATGTTCAAATTGTAGGCTCCCGTTGTCATTTCCGCTTGTTTCCAAAAATGAAATTCATCAAACATACTATTGTAGCCCAGAATGCCAAAAAGATCATTGGCCAGTATATGTTACCTGTCGACAACCTTTGTTTTTCGAGAAACAATAACAATAAAATTTGGTGTTTTATTCCAGAAAATAGTTTATTCTTCGTCTCCGGGTAACTTGGCGCTTTGATATGTTGGAATCATGTATTGAATATTGATAAATGCTTCTGGGCCACCATTAAGCTCAAGAACTTCGAGGGTTTCTTGAATCAAATCACCAATGTTCTGCTTCTTTCGTTGTCCGTATTCAATCATATCTCCAAGATTCCTATTTGATAAAAAGAATTCGTTGAGGACAGGAAGAAGCTGACGATAGAAGGGAATTAATGCTTCACCAGCCAAATCGCTAGATTTAACTAATTTTTGCATTGTTCTCAGTGCCACTGGAAGGATCTCGAGGTCTCTTGTATCAAGAGCCTTCTTTAATGGAATAACAATTTGTGGAATAACTTGAAGAACTCTAGTACCACCTTGTTTCAGCAACTCCCATGTACCCTTTCGTGCAAAAAAGCGATATGGCTCTTCCTTCTCACGAAGACCATCGAAGAAAAGCGGTAAATAATGTTGATAGTCCAAAACTGTTGGATCTACTGACCAAGCTATGGCATTCTTAAAAGTTGTGTGAACCAAACGGAGTGGTATATCTCCTCTATCGTAAAAGCGCCTGAAATCAGTATGTTGGTTCTTTTCAACTACTTTGGCAATCTTCTTCTTTGGAGCTTTCTTCACTGGCTGGCTTCGAGCTACAACATTTTCCTCCGGATGCAAAATGGCCCGAGGTGGTTTAGTAATAGGAAAACGCGGAAGTTTTGCTTTCATTAACTTTATAATTAACGGATTTTGTAAAGTTTATTAATAAAGTTCCTTAAAACTCAGGTTCAGTTTGATCTGGGTATTTGCTAATGGATTCACTTTAGGGTTGATGGACACGGCTTCGTATCGTTTCCCGCGTAATAAAATGATAAGTGTTTTTTCAAATCTTAAAAGTGTCCGGGCGATGGAAACCTTCCCAAAATTGTATTTGATACTTCTAAATATCGCATTTTGGTCAATACTAGTGTTTAAGAAAACTGATTCGCAAAACTTAAAATCTTCATTATTATTATAATCATATGTTGAATCGTTATCTAATTTGTTTTTGATATGTATCCAAAGCTCATGGACATAAAACCAGATGATACCTTGATGAGATGAAAGTCCTTTTTCTTTTGGAAAATCAAAAAAACCTTTAACCATATATAAAAAGAGACTGAAGAAATCCTTCTTAAAATCTAGTTTTATAGACCTAAAAAATAGAGTTGTGAAAAGATGAATCGATGCAATGCAATTAGAATACTGAATTTGGTGGCTATCATGATATTTAGGATTAGTTTCTTGGTATATAGACTGAATATAATATCTATTAATGGGATTCTCATCATGATGCGTAATGAAATAAGTATTAAAACTAGATAATGAATCAATATATGACTGAATTTGTGTATGAATAATCGGAATTTTCCCAAATATCATTGCAACCGTCATGTTTTCATTATACAAATATGACTTTCTACTAAAATAATCCATTGACTTGGATATCGTTTTTTTCATAAAACGTGATTCAATTCTTGATAATGTATTTTTGCGAGAATAACCGAAGCAAACAACAGGCCAATCAATGTTATCTTTCAATATGCTACCATTCATCAGCGTTATAAACTCTTGGCCGTTTATTAGGGTTAAAGCATACCGACAATTCTTACATCTCAATACCCATCTCAGCACATAAAAACCATTTGGAATTCCTTCTTCAGTTATTTCAGTGTCTCCAAATTGATGTTGAACTTGAGGAATTAAAAGTGGTAATTTGTCAACAAAAATGGGAGCCTCGCAAAGAAGAAACACTTGGTAAGATTGACTGCAATCTGGATTTGGTGAATTTTTCTGAGGTTTTGGTGTTTGAAAACAAAAAGGAATCTCATATATATTCTTAATGTAACGAAATGAAAACTTAGAACCCTTTTCTTTACCATTTTTCCCAATATTTAATAACACCTTTGCATAATATTCAGATTCGAGTAAATTATACAAACAATTTGGGTTAAAATCGCAAAAATCATAGAGCAACTTACCTTTGAACCATAATAACTGTGACTCAAGAATATCCTCATTTTTCTCTAGTTTCCCTTTCTTAAAAAGAATATCAATATGATCATTTTCCTTGAAAGGAGTGATTAAAATGCTTTCATCGAAAATGTTCGTAAACTTAATGGGAAGTTCAATATATCTCATCAAAGTCATTAATGAAGCCATTTCTAGGCCCATCCCGAAAGAAACACCTTCGGTAAATGGAAAATAGGGAATTGTATTATTCGCAACTTGCGGATCTTTGTCGTATTTGTCTAATAAATCTTCATAATACTTAACGAATTTGCTCATTAAAATTTGTCATTTACTTGGGGCAATAGAGCAAAATGTATTCTTTAGCTTTGCTCTCGAAAGCTGTATTGTTTTTGATCATCTGATCAGCAGCCTCTTTGTTCAGAGGATCGTGTGGATTTGGGCTAGACATGAGAAACTCTAAACCAGCTATTAAATGAGATATTGAGAGAGCAGGGGTGTAGCTTTCGCGCAACAAATTAAGGCAAACTGCCCCAGTCTCTTCAACGTTTGGGTGCCACATCCTGGTAGCGGCAGTAACAACAGGCCTTGTGAATGGGAAATCATCTGGTATCTTAAAATCAAAATTAAACTTCGCGTTCTTGTATAATCCGTTCTGGGGGATGATCTGAACAACAAAATGCAAAATGCAGTCTTTATCGGGGAAAAATGTTTTACAACTACTAATAGCTCTAACTTCTTCTAAATCCTTCATTATCCTAACCTCGGCCATATTCATTTTCTTCTTCATCCTAAATAAAACGGTTATTTTTAGCAAACACCTGCCTTCTTACACACATCGATCTTCGCCTGTCCAACCTTCCAAAACTCCTGCACTACCTCGTGGCAATTTGTGGTATAGAATGGGGTCATTACTTCGGTTTCTTTACAAAAACTCTGTGTTAAGTTGAGAGCCCCTTCTTGGCCCCTTTGCCTCACTGCGTTATCAAATACCTGTATTGATGACATGCACCAGTTACACTTAGGAGTTCGTGTTTTGAGTATTGAACCTTCACCTTTCTCCATTATCTCTTCGCAGAATTCTCTGGCTCCTTTTGACATTAAAATATCTAACGGATATGAGAAAAACCTCTGTTCCATCTTTTCTTTGCACTGGGGATCGGTATTGTTAATACAAACAAAAATCGATGTTTTGTTCACAGCGTAGTATAACCCCTTACTGTGCAGCAAAGAGTTCATTGGCTTAGCCCATTTTGTGCATTTTTTATTTGCTTTTTTCGATGCTACTAGTGCAAAAAGTATCAAAAACATTAAAAACTGATTGACCAAAAACCTTTACTTGGTAGATATTGGAACTAGCCCCAAAACATCATTAAGTATCAAAAAACACAATAAGGAAAACAGAACCATAATTGGAATATCATAAAATGGATAAAAACGCTTCCTTTTCTTGTTTTGGATACCTTTAAGAGTCTCAAAATTGTAGACACCCTCTTTCTTCACTTCTACGGGCTCAGGGATGGGTTCGGGTATTTCTGGGATGATATTTTCATTAATCTCTTCTTCAACGTATTCATTGTTAGCTTCAAGATCAATTTCTTCCTCAACTGGCTCAGTTTCATCAACAATTGGTTCTGGAACCTCTTCAATTGGGTTTTCAATAGCAGGATTCTCTTCTTTCTGTTTATCCTCTGGAAGTGGATCTGGTTCTAAGCATAAATCGCACTCCTTGCATTTCCACTGTCTGCTTTCTCTGGCTAAAATCTTTCTTTCCGAATCAGGGGAGTCAAGGGCTCCAACAGCACCTTCTGCTTTGGTAGGCAAGAAAGCAATAAGTGATGTGAGTATTGTTCGAACATCATAACCAGGATTCCATGTTTCAGGATGAAAAGATGTGGCGCTCAAACATAATTTCTTATTAATCTCAAATCTCCCACTGGGAGTCAGAAAATATACATCTGGTGGCTTATATGGATATTGTTGAGGGAAAATGAATTTACCATGGTATATTCCCCCTTCAAATGATGAATCTGGTGTACCTTTAATTGTAAAGTGCCAAACAAACAAATCAGAATCATCAACTGGTCCTGCAACAAAACTACGGTCAGGATTGTTCTCAAGGCCACGGATTTCGCTCATCAGCCTTTTAATAGCAGGATTATTAGTGTTATAAGACATGGAGAGTTTTTGATTTGAATTAGAGTTTGTTCGAACAAAAACCCTTTGTCACTTTTAAACTCTGTAGACTTTGATTTTTAGGAAAAGTGACATTTTTTGTAAGGTTCATTCATTTATTGCATCACAAATGAAATGAAAACAGGCAAAAAATTTGTATTCATCTTATTCTTTCTTTGATCATGTGAGAAAATTTTCATATCACATTTTGAATCATAAGTTCTTAGGATGGATTCTTTTATAGTTTTCATTTTTGTTTGGTCAATCGTTCTTTCTTCAGTTATTCTCTTAGTCTCTTCATTTGTTAGCCTGATTGTTTCTTCTATCGATTGCTTTATCGTATTGTCTATTGTCATGATTGGAGTTTGCATTAACAAAGGAAAATTTGCATAACAATGGTAAGATTTGAAAAACTGAATTTGATATGTTTGTTTTTCAAAATAAGAATTATTCACCCCATAATATGAAGATCCGATTTGAGATAAGAAAGAATGAGATATCTCTAGTGATCCTGAATGTACATAGAATATAACATTATGATTCATATGGAAAATGCAATAAAGCATTTTATAATTATCATAAACATAAACAACACCATTTCCTGAAGGACTGTTATTATGTACAATATTTGTATATGACATAATTCCATTGTTGTTGTTGAACCATATGCAAATACTGAGAGATACAATGTTATTTGAAAAGGAATTGTATATGCTTGTGAAAGAGTATGGTGAACATATCCAAACACCCGAACCTTCTTTACCTTTATTCATTGAACTGTTCAAATTGTTGATTTCTTGGTAACCATAGTGCAAACAAAAAGGATGATTCCCAGAAATTATATGAGAACAATATGATAATGATAAATATTCGACATGAATATTATGGAAAGCAGATAGATAAGAAAATTGAAAATATGATGATATTCCACATGAACATCTATGAGCACATATCATTCTGAAATAAGAATTTGAAGATATAATATATATAGCTCCTCCTTCATTAGAACAAACACAGTTGTAGAACATTGAATGATTAACACTAACTGAATAAGATTCACTTTGAACAAATATCACACCACCATATCCGGAAAAAATGGAGGATCTTGAGAAGAAACATTGAGAAATATTAATACTGCTTTGAACAAAAGACCTTCCTTGGTTAATACTTTCATTTTCACACCCAATGCTAACACTCCAAACAATATCATTAATGAACAATAGGGGCCCAAAAGGAGACTTTTTGGTAATAGGGCATTTAATTGATAAATATTGTTTTGGTTCTATGGGCTTTTCACTGTAATTAACACTTTTTAATAAAAATACTACCATAATTAAGGATAAAATCGTTGAGAGTTGGTCGGTAAGACAATTCTTTTTACTATATTTATTATATATTATGAAGTTTTGTTGTCTTTTTTCGAGAATATTGGTGAAGATTCTCAAAAAGAATAATATTTTGTTTGATTTCGCAAAAAATCGATAGCTTTGGGTTCTGATTAATACAAAATTTATTAATAATCCCAAAAATAGACGAAGAAATTGGATTGTATTCAAAATGAAGAATATGCAAGTCTTATTTATACAAAATGAACATTGTCTGTTTTCCAGAATAGTTGAAATTAACAATACTAATGTAACTAACATATTTTTAAAATTTTATCCATGAATCCTAAGGAACAGAAAGAAACACCTTGATTTGATTTGCATTATAGTTTGAATCGTTAAGAATAGAAAACAGGTAATTATATGAGAATATTCAACAAATTGTTTCTGAGATGAATAGTCGGATTGAAAATCTAGAATTACTATATATACAAGAATTGATCATAGGTGTGTTTTTTGGGGAAAGATTTTTCCTATTTGGGGAATTCTTTTTCATAAATTGGGGAATCAATGTTTTTGGAAACCTTGTTTTTTTGACACTTGAAATTAATAAATTTGATTTCAAACAAATATATTTTCTGGGATTATACTTTTCACATTATTATATAAAAAAAGAGCTGAAAATTTATTACTCGATTGAGACGTGGTACATTCTGGCTTCTTCAAGTTTTTTGCTTGTTTTATACCTATGAAATTTAATGGCATTTCTTTGGTGAGAGAAGAATCTTTCAACAGAAGCTTCAGAACTTGGAACT
>Ga0074193_1000062_pt1:192500-199443 | contig 199443 bp, 179 predicted proteins | sample EPASupsiteHSE605_FD_64523 | JGI IMG/M metagenome (GOLD analysis project Ga0074193, IMG submission 64523) | Bioremediated contaminated groundwater from EPA Superfund site, New Mexico - Sample HSE6-05 | ecosystem: Environmental > Aquatic > Deep subsurface > Groundwater >... | reverse complement strand
CTGCCCTTCGGCTGGCCATTAAAAAATAAGTAGCGGGGCCTAGATTTGAACTAGGGCTCTCGGGGTTATGAGCCCCGCGGGATCACCAGACTACCCCACCCCGCTGTATACCAGTGTTGGGTCTCCGGAGTATATAAAGGTTTCCCTCAACTATGAAAATATTATTTATTCTCATCCCCTAATCTCATTTAATTGAATTTTATTATGATATTTGAATGAAAAGTTCATAAAAATGTTTAAATCCTTATTTAAAACTGGATAGTTCTTTTAATTCAGTGTTTAAAGAATAACCTACCACTGTTCTTATGGCAACAATCACCGCCAGAACAATAACATCGTTGAGGGTTGGTTGAAGTATGCTTTTGATTAGGTCTGCAGCTATGAAAAATTCCAAAGCTAACACTATTTTAGTAGTGAAATCAAGGCGAATGTCGTTATATTCATAGGATCTTCCCAGGACTTCTCTGGCAATAACCATGATTGCTGCCCGTATTCCCCCATAAAAAACTAAAAAAGCCCCAAAAAGGGCTAAAGAATAAGAAATATAATAAATAATCTCTGAATACATTGAAAATCCTTATTTTTTATCCTTATTTTATGATTTTTCCTCAGGATTCTCTAATTTATCCAGACGTTCCTCGATATTGTCCAGTTTCTTGTTGGTTGATCCACTGTACTCGTTGAAACGTTTTTCTAAGGTTTCAATATCCTGGGAAACCACGTTGAAACGTTTTTCAAGTTCTGAGAGATCCTTTTTGGTGGCCAGATCCCAGTCTTCTATCAACTGGTCGCTCTGTTCATTCAAGAACAGATCAATACGGTGGGATAAATTATCAGTGCTAATGGGAACGCTCACTTTCCCTTTGATTTTTTCACCCATTCCTGAAACCTTTTCACCTACTCCAGAAACCTTCTCACTCACCCCAGAAACATTCAACTTTTCACCCATTCCTGACATGGACCCCTCTCCTGATACTTTATCACCCAGATTATTGGCCCCTCCCTGAACCTTTTCACCTAAATTACTGGCTTCACCATAGACCCTTTCTCCTAAGTTAGTGGCATCTCCTCTAACCCTGCTAAGATTGATCTTACGGTTATCCTGTAGATAGTAATATAATAAAACAACTACTGCTCCTGCTAAAACCAGGATAGCAAATATTTCCAGAGGAGTCATGATTATTTACCCCCTTTTTTTCCCTTTTTGTTTAGTTCTTGTTCTTTTTTCGCAATATCATCCAGGAGTTTCTGGAGTTTTTCATATTCTGCACGAGTTTCCAGCCGGGTGACTCTTTCATTAATTTCACTATGGAGGAAACCTACTTTTTGCATCATTTTTGATGTTTCTCCCCTAATTTCTGAAAGTCTTTCTTGCTGGTCTTTGGGGAGTGGTATCACATTTTCCATTAGTCTTTTGGATTCCAAATCACGCTCAACCAGTTCGATTTTCTTTATTTCTGCCTGTTTTTCAAGGAATATTACATTACTCTGGGCTTCTCTAACCCTTCTCCATTGCAATGCAATAACTATTACTGCGATAAGTGCTATCACCGCAATAATAAGCAAAAAAATATTTTGTGGAATGCTTATAGTGTCTGCCATATGGTATTCCCCCTTATCTATTAATTATTACAGCAAATATATAAATTTAATCTATAAAAGGCCTTTTCCGAGCTAAATTCAGGTATTAAATACTGACACTCTTAAAAACATTTAAATCAACAAGATTTAACCCCTGTCAAACCCATACGTTTAATTTTAGCCCTTAAATACCTAAAACCTTTTATTGACTTCTCATATGAAAAGTACATATAATATATGGGTTTTATATAATTAATGCTTTGTTATTTTAAGTTCCATCTGGAAGTAATGGAACAATACTTGACCCCTAATCAGTGAGGAGTCTGAGAAGAATTATAGGTATTGAATTACAATAAAATAATTAAGACGCGTTAATTATTGGAATTTTAAAATATAAGATTGTTAAATTAATAATACAGTTCTATGTGTGATACCCATGATCGACATGTACCAAAAAGCGGGTAAAATTGTAAAAGATGTTAGAGAACTGGCAGTTGATGAAGTTCATGAAGGAATGGAAGTTTTAAGTCTGATAAACCTCATTGAATCGGAAATTATAAAAAGGGGAGGTTTTCCAGCTTTTCCATGCAACATATCCATAAATGAGGTCACTGCCCATTACACCTCCCCTCCCGGGGATGACACCACCCTTAAAGAAGGAGACTTGGTGAAAATTGACTTAGGAGCCCATGTTGATGGTTTTATTGCTGATTCAGCCATCACCGTAATGATCGGCTCAGGGGAAGGTCCTTACAAATCTGGAGATAAACTTTACACCGCCGAAAAACAAGTAGAAATGATAGAAACAGCCAATCATGCCCTTGAAGTTGCCATAAGTAACATAAGAGCCGGTGCTGAGCTTGGTAAAATTGGTGAAGCTGTAGAGGATTACGTGAAATCCCAGGGTTATTTAACAGTAGCCAATCTAACTGGCCATAGTATGGATCAATGGATTCTGCATTCAGGATTATCCATTCCTAACATTAAGGAAAAAAACCATCATCGAATAGAAGAAGGGGATGTTCTAGCCATAGAACCTTTTATAACAGATGGTATTGGTTTGGTTGGAGACATGAAAGATACTTTTATCTTCAGATTCCTCCGCGACCGACCTCTACGCCTGGCTCCCGCCAGGAAGTTACTTGATATAATAAAAATGAAGTATGCCAGTCTTCCTTTCGCTCAAAGATGGTTGAAAGAAGAACCAGGCATACGTCAACTTAATCCCGCAATGAGGCAACTTATTTCCTCGAGGGCAATCTACCCCTACCATGTTCTTCGTGAGAAAAGTGGTTGCAGAGTAGCTCAAGCCGAGCATACTGTTATTGTAGAAGGAGATGGATGTACGATTATAACCGAATAGGAGAAGTAAGGATAAATAAATAAGGATAAATTTGAGATTATGGTGGATTTTAGAATTCACCAATCAAATCCATCATTATCCCCGCCTTCGAAAGAATCGCAAACATCATCAAATGAATCAATTATAAAATCATTTGTCCATCTGAAACATCCATGTCGAATATATCAATGAAATCATCAAAATCGGACAAATCCTCTTTCTTTCCAAGCACTTCTTCCTCGAAACTAACCATTTAAGGATTATTCTAATAATTTAAAGATTCCAAATAACTTAGGGATTCTTGGGTTTTATAGACTCCCTCTTCTTCTTCATTTTCGTGGAATATCTTAAAGGATTCTTCAAAAAAATAATGAGCATTTTCAACATCATTCTGTTCCTGGTACACTAATCCAATGTGATAAAGTGCTTCAGCCATGTTATGATAATCATCTATCTTTTCGGAGTATTCATAAGCAATTTTGAAATAGGCGAAAGCTTTCTCATAAACTCCCCGTCTGAGACTCATTACACCTTTAGAAATTAATTTAGATGGCTTATTCTTCCTTTCTTTTGAATGAACGTTGTAATATAACATCAACATTCCTGCATATGCTAAAAACATTGCCCCGACAATTAAATAAATCATTTCCATTCAACTCCCCCATTACTTATAACTTAATTCTGTCATTACCCCTCCTAAATTTTTCCCCCTACCCCTAGTATATGTTGCAGCTATGCACTCTAACATCCGAACATTTCTATGTGGGTAAATTATTTAGATCGTTAATATTCTTAGAAAAGATGGAAAATAGTGTAGTTATAACTAAAGTCGACCCCATCTTGTCAGGTCAAGGAAAAATATGATAAAAACTAATGAATATTTTCTTAATGATTTATTACTTTCTTACGATTTAATACAAAAAAATAGTAAAAATAGGGATATTATCCCTATACATTAGCTAATGGGTCTTCTTTTTCACCGCTGCCTTTGAAAGGTACAGGTAGGCCCATGGCCTTCCGTTCATCAATGACTTTCATGGCTTTGGTTTTCTTGTCAGTTGCCAGTTTTTCAAGTAAACCTAAACCTGGTTTCACATCATCCATTGGTTTGGTTTCAATGACTCCAGCTTCAACAGCCTGTTTGAATATGGTATCTCCAGCATCAGTTCTGACGAAGACAGTGGACCAGCCATCTGGTGTTCCCACTGAACCCGTTGATACATCAGCTAGTTCTGCAACGTAGTCAAGGCAGACTTTGCATCCGCTCTGTTCGTATCCGTGGGTTTCTTTGAGTGGTATGCTGAGTAATTCGTCAGCAGTTTGGATCCAGAATTTTCCTTTACCAATATCCATTTTTTCCACTAGGTCGAAGTCAACACCTGCTTTTTCTGAGATGAAAGTTCTCAGAGACTCGTATGGGAAGTTTTCCATACAGAAAATACCCAACATCAGGGCGATTTTGTCTGCTAAGAATCTTACACCGAATGGGTAGGATTGCATTTTCCTTATTCCCATGCTCTGGCAGGGGATGGCTACGGTTCCAACTTTTTCTAGACCGTACTGTCGGACTGCTTTTTTAAGCATCCAAACGTTTGGGGAGAAGGTGTATTTGGTTCCAGCGGCGGCCAGTATCTCATCCGAGGACATGGCTACCATTGGTTCTGGTTTCCACATGACATCGGTTGGTCCGGCTACCACTGCACCGTCGATGAGTTTTTCATCCAGTGCGTAGCAGAATAGACCAGATACTATTCCTCCGTCTTGGGCTATCTTTTGGATCTGTTTGTCAGTTGATCTTGCTGCAACAACTTCTTTGTAGGTTCCTAATACCATTTTTTCACCTCCTATAACCCTAAGTCCTGGTTGATCCTGTCAGCAGGCCACCAGCTTCGTGGGCACTGCACGTAGCAGACACCACATTTAATACAGCGGTCACTGTTTATTTCAGGTCTTCCGTTGGTCATACTCACAGCTCGGGTTTGACAGGCCATTGCACAGGTTCCACATCCAATACATAATGCTTGGTTCACCACTTTCAGCTGCAGGTCGCAACCACATGCTTCAGTGTAACCAGCCATATCCATCATTGGCTGTAAATAATCCATATCATCGTTTAAGACAGCTACTACTGTCTTGGCGATTATTTCTGGTGATGGTGGGCAGCCAGGTATGGCCAGGTCCACTTTTACCAGATCAGCGATGGGTACGAATGATTCGTGGTTTGGCTGTGCTTGTTGTCCTCCTCGGGAGTATCTGGTGAAACAACCAGTTGCTGCGCAGGACCCAAAGGCCACTACTAAGCCTGCTTTTTCACGTACTTCCTTGAGTTCATGTAAACTGTGTTCATCTTGCAGACACACAGATCCTTCAACCAGGGCTATGTCCATTTCAGGCATTTCCCACAGGTCTACCAGGGTTTGTCCGTAAACTATATCCACCATTTCAGTTAGTAAAGGTGCTAGGATGTCGTAGTTCTCGGTTAACGACATTCCATCTCCGGTACATCCACTCAGGTGAATGTATCCTATTCTTGGTTTAGCTTTTTCTTCAGCCACTTTTTCAACCTCCTCTTGTGAAGCGTTCTTGTCAGGTTTTGCCTCCATTCCAAAAAACGATTTGATTCGGGCTAATATTGACATCAACTAACCCCTATTTCTTTTAATATCATTTCAATGGCCTTGGGAATGGCATCTTCCACACTTTTGCTTAACCCCATTTCAACATCGGGGGCAGAGATATGTTCTGGCTTACATCCAATTACCATAACTTCACAGATATCTGCTAAATCATGTAATGGTTCATTAACCGGCCAGGAATGCACGTTTTCGTAGGAACCTTTGGGTATTTCGTCAATACTGAATTTACGGACTGTACCTGGATCTGCATCAAACTGTACTACATCCACCACTATCATCTTCTTCCATTCTTCATGAGGCAGGCTGAAGACAAAATGAGGACCGCCAGTACCAGCATCCAGTATCATCACGTTCTCTGGTAGAGGTTTTTCCTTAGAGTATTCTCCAAGTGCTTTTATTACTTCTGGTCCGAATCCGTCATCCGCAAAAAGGATGTTTCCGCATCCGACCACTATTATCTCTGCACTGTATGGCATGCTTCTCCCTAAATCCTGACCATCTCGTTTTTGAGAATGCTCCTGTCTTCGTCGTCAATTACGATCATGTGAGTCGCACAGGACAGACATGGGTCGTATGCTCGGATAACATGAGGTCCGAATTCATGGTGGAATCCTTCGGTTGCTGGTCCCATAGTGGGTATGTTCCAGGTGGTTGGTACCAGACAGCTGTAGAACTGAGTTTTACCATCGGCAACTTGGGCCATGTGAACGTCCATTCCACGTGGTCCTTCAATAGCACCGACTCCCAGTTTGTTGGTTCCAGTTGCATCAAAATCAGCCATTACAGGTGCTGATGTGTCCAATTCACCTAAAATATCTATGGCTTTGGATAGAGCTGTTTTCATTTCTAATGCTCTGGCTACGTGCTGAGCCACTACACCTTTTTCTTTGAATCCGCCATAAACAGAAGCCCTTGCTCTTGGACCAACTTCCACATTTCTTCCATCATACAGAGGGATGGTTGAGCAAGCCCTCTTGGCTACTTCAGGGTCATCATACCAGCTTTCTGGCATTATTTCTGTGAATCTGTCTAGATCAAAGTTATCCCTGTCACCGTATAATACGTCAGTGGCGAGTGTTGGTGCGTTAGTTACACCTAAACCTTCTGGGAATCCTTTGTCTGCGACTAAACCAATAATTAATTCGACGTGTGCGTCTAATTTTGGTTTGAGTTGTTTTAATCTTGCGTAAAGTCTTTTTCTTGCAACTTCACTTATGTTACTGGCCATTCCACCGATCCTAACATCAGATGGGTGTATACCTTCTCCGGCAACCATGTCCACCACGTACTGGGCAGTTTTTCGAATCTCGGAAACTGATTCAACTGCAGTAGTAAACAGGTTTTCCGGTACAACATCCGGAGCTATCAGGAAATGGTGTATAGC
>Ga0074193_1000062_pt1:0-190000 | contig 199443 bp, 179 predicted proteins | sample EPASupsiteHSE605_FD_64523 | JGI IMG/M metagenome (GOLD analysis project Ga0074193, IMG submission 64523) | Bioremediated contaminated groundwater from EPA Superfund site, New Mexico - Sample HSE6-05 | ecosystem: Environmental > Aquatic > Deep subsurface > Groundwater > Contaminated ... | reverse complement strand
ATATTATTAATTTAACAAAATGTAATCCAGATTAAACTCGAACTACCTTTAGGTTATGGATAATCACTCGGATTATAAAAACTTTTTCAATTCACTAAGGGGATTAATCACGGGGATCAATTCTAGAAAAATGCGTTTTAATGGTTATAAGAAAGCATCCAAGGTGGAATTTTCATTGAAAACTAATTCCCCATATTTTCCCCCACCACCTACCTTTATTTGGAGGGTTTTATCCCTGAATGCACCTATTCTACGGGCGAGTTCCGGATCCATCTCCACCACTTTATCCATAGGTGCATCGATTAGTACTGAAATTTCATCACCGAAATTTAGAATGAGTTCCTGCCATTTCCTCTGGACAAATTTGGTGGTTACTCCTTTGCTGTAAGTTAAGCTGATGATTTCAGCCAGGGGCATAATATGGATGTACGGGGGCCGGTGTGGAGGATGGTGTGGTTCTTCCCAGGTGGCCAATTCCTCCACCCGGTAGTCAACACCTTTTTTAATGGTACCCCCACAGGGACATTTCATGTTCACCTTCATGGCTTCTTCAGGATGGTACTGCTTGTAGCATTTGGTACAGGCAGTGTGATGATACTTGCCCAGCCTAGGGTCGAAGCCATAGTTTGCAGTGATCTTCTTGTCATCAATTGCCCGGGCCAGGGCAGGGAAGCTTAAATTTTTTACGTCAATTTCATTAAACTCACGCCCCAATCGGTGGGGCCATGGGGAGTGGGCATCGGAGTTGGTGAGGAAGGGTATCTCCTGCAATTCCTCAATGCGATCCGCCATACTGGTATCTGCCGAGAGCCCCAGCTCCACAAAGTGAGGTGTTTCACTGTAACAATCATGTATACTATCATATTCCTTGTAGATGCTGGTCCAGGGTGTGAATGCATGGGAGGGTCCCATTATACAACCGTTTTCAAGGGCCAATTCCTGTATTTCAGCACCGTTCATGCGCACCCTTGGCCTTCCATCGGAATCAAGATTTCCCTTAAGTTTTTTCCGCATTTGGTAGGCTGCATCCAGAGAGGGGAGAACAATAAGGTGGTGAACTCTTTTAGAATCTTCCACTTCCGCCGTTAGAATGAGTTGGGTATCCGGATTTTTGGAAAGTTCCCCTGGAATTTCCTCCTGAAGAAATTCATTGTGCATGTTTTTGGATTCCTTAACCCCATAAACACCTTCAGCAACTTCCTCAGTGGCCCCCTCTATCATGTTAAGCCATCCCTGGTGGAAAGCATCACCCGTGGCAACTAGATGTAATCCTTTAAGACTTCCCTGAGAAGATAATAGTTCGGGAGTCATGTTTTTAGAAGTAGCCATGGAATAACGGCCATGAATATGCAGATCAGCCCTTATGATCATGTTTTGCACCTTTTTTTAAATAAAATATGCTCTTTAAATATAATTTTTTTTAGGAAATATTAAAATAAGGATTTAAAAATAAAAAAAAATAACGATATTCTAGGATTAACCTATATATCGCAGGTCTTCTTCTCCAGGAACGATGTTCATCCTTTCTGCCATTTCTCTTTCCATCTGTTGGGCTTTACTGATCATTTTTCGGGTTTCTTCAGCCCGTTCTTCCAGTTTTGCCACATCTAGATCTATTTTCAATAGTTTCAAGAGTACAGTAAGCACAGCCTTGGATGCATCAGCATCAATAAAGTATCCCGGTGTTTCACCCATTAAGCAAACACCATTCATACCCCTGGAAATTCCCAGACCCAAAATAAGGCCTGATGCACCTATTATTCCACCATCTGCAGATCTTAAGGTTACTTCATGTTCTTTGAGCATTTCAGCCAGTTCATTGTTTGTGGCTGCTCCGAAGACCTTTGGGTTTTCCACAGGTTGACCTGTTCCCAGCCCACCAAGGGTATATATTTCTTTAACACCGTATTTGTCAACGAAATCCAGTATAGATCCACATACATCATATTGACCTTCCGGACTGAGTCCCTGAGTGTTCCCTCCCAGGAAAATGAAGTCTCTTTCATCTTCACCCTGACTTTTGAGGTAGTAAAACTCGTTTTTCATTGGTTCTATCAGCCCATCTTCATCCACGAAAACCTGTGGGGGGAATGATGGGGAGTAAAGTTCTGCGAATTTTTCTGCCCCTAGTTCGTGTATGATGTGTTCTGCAACCAGTTTGCCCACATGACCTATACCAGGTAGGGCTTCAATAAATATGGGATCATTTAGATCCACTTCTTTAATCAGTTCTATGAAGGTTTCCTTCATCTAAAACACTCCTACATAACTAATAAAGGATTCTTATGAATAAGGATTAGGATCATGATATTAATGAGGCTCATCCTGAGTGTAATCATGCCTAAGATTGGCTGATCTGTTTTTTAAGTATTCTTCGGTATTTACCGTATTTGTCCACAGGAGAATAGCGTGGAGGGTATATTACTTCCAAGTCTCCCCCACAGTGCGGGCAGTGATCTTTAAGGGTGTATTCCTTACAGGAACTGCACCGCCTCATTTTCATCTTCATTCTAATTCCCGGTGGAACTCGCCCTCGCCACCAGCCTCTAGAACCGTTGCTATGGCTTCATCTGCAGCTTCTTTAAGAATAGTTTCTGCGGTGATGTAATCCGATGATTTGACCAGTAGTCGGTAACGAGGTGCACCGACACATTGTACGGTTATATTATCCTTATCAATTGCTTTAAGGGCCGTACGTATGATTTCAACCCCATCTGGAGCGTAAGAAGTTAGATCAACGTATCCGGTGATCTGTACTTCTGGAGGAGAGATGTTCTTCTGGGCCACTTTGGTTATGGCGTTTGCCCATAATTCATCCATTCCCCTTTCTATGAGAGAATCTGCTCCTTCTTCAGCGGATATTTCAAATGCACCGTATAGGTCTCCGAATTCATCCATCATAGCATAGCCTACTTCATCATAGGCTGCATCTAGATCCTTGTCTATACTTTTTGCTGCAAATTCCAGGAGTTTTTCTGCTTTTTGTTCAATTTTCCATTGCTGGATCTTACGAGTTCTTTGATCTTCCCTGATCCTTTTCATGGAAACGTCAACATGGCCTTTTTTGGGGTTAACACGGAGCACCCGGGCAACAATCTTCTGATTTTCCCGTACGTAGTCCCGAATGTTTTTCACCCATCCAGCAGATACCTCGGAGATGTGTATAAAAGCTTCTTCTCCAGGGTATTCCTCCAGTTTGGCGAATGCGCCATAATTAAGGACCTTATGCACGGTGGCCACTATTAAGTCACCTTCTTGTGGCCACTTATGCTTCATTCTTACCATTAAAACACCTTAGTCCAGGACTTCGATTATTTGGGCTACAACTTCAGATCTTCCGCCCTTAGATTTTACCAGAGATTTACCGCAGATTATGCACTCCACTTTGGAGGCAGCATGATCGAAAACAACTTGCTGGTTGCCACAGTCTCCACATTTGACTCTTAAAAAGTTACTTTTACTTTTTGACATTTTTTTTCACCTACTGCTGGATGAACTCTACTTTTCCAGAGCGGAATGTTGAGCGTTTTATGTGGGATTTGCTGCACTCTTTGCACTTGTATCTCAAGTCCAGTTTTTTGGTTGGCTTGTTACCTGAAGGTAATGGTCGAGGGTATCCACGGTAACCGCTGGTTACACGTCTGAATTGCCTTTGACCCCATTTTAGTTCGCTGGCTTTTCTTCTTTTTGATTCTAATACTGTGTGAACTGTGTGTTTCTTGCAATTTGGACAGTAAGTTTTCCTTTCTTTAGGAATCTTCATATAATCACCTCTTTGGCTGTAAAAATAAGTCATGTGACCTGTAAAATTGATTAATGGTCCTCGGACTATTATAAAAAGCCTGACTCTATATCTCGCTATTTATATTTCACTGTTTATTTATACCTTTGGATGGACTTACCCTTTTGGTTCTTGATGAGTATTCGGGCATTTGGTTCAGGCATGGTAATGATGTCACCCGGATAAAATGGACCATAAACCTTGCTATCCACCCCCATGATGGAAGGTAATTCATCCAAAATCATTAAAATTTCTGTAGACATTTTATGAAGGCCAGAATTATCTTTCAATAATTCTGGTACATCATTATCCTCAGAATGAACCTGATTTTCTTCAAATTCATTTTTAATATTATCTGGAACATTGGAATTATTCTTTGAATCCACAGATATTTTCTTTCCTGAAGAAACCCCATCTGATTTTTGTGAACCTTCCTTGGCCGGTTCTCTACCGAACTGGCGGTATATTTCATCCTGAATCTCAGGAGGGATTTCATCCACGGCAGGGCTTGTTTCAGCAGATTTCCTAGGTTTTTCAGGAATTAAATGGTCTTTATTGGATTCATCATGATTTAGGGTTTTTTTACTTGCTTTACTCTGTTCATCAATCCCAAGATCAGCCTTGGGTACTTTAATATCATTTTCATGAGTTTTAGTCGCCTTAAGCGAATAAAATGAATCCTTTTTAATATCTTTGGAATAAGATATTAGTGGAGACCTCATTTCTTCCCTGTAAATAGTTAAGGACTGATAAATCTCCCTATAAAGATTTTCTTCCTCAGGAGTAGAGTTTAATGGAATTTTAGGCCTTGTATCTCCTTTAGAGTCTTTAAACAAGTGGTATGAACGCTGCGCATTCATTACTGCACTGTTAGTTATTTTATACTCTCGTCTCTCACAGATTTCAACCACTATTCTCTGGGCATCACGGAGAAGGTATGATTCAAATGAAAATGGATTACTATCTATCCTTTTCATGAGCCTGTTGAAGTAGTTGGAGATTTGCTGGTAGAAATCATCTCCAACCTGAGATAAACTACTTAAACTCCGTTCCTTTTTTTGGATCTCCCTCAAATTCTGGAAAAATTCATCCAACCCTATTCCTCACTTATTCCTCACTCTCTATCCTTGGTGCTAGAAGGAAACTTAGTTCACCCTCATCAGAAGCCATTTTCAGGGCAAGATTAAGAGGCATGTCATTTCCCAGTCGCAGGACAGCAGATTCTGAGAATTTATCGGCTTTTAACATTTCTTTAACTTTTTCCAGGGAAAATATGGATCTTGCAGATTCTTGGATCTTTTCTCCGTGCAAGTACTCAATTTGAGCATCCCCGAACTCTCCCTCTGCTGAAGCTTCAAATTTTTCTTCATTAACATGGAGTGCTATCTTATCAGAAACTATGCCTATGTCTTGAATGGAGTCTTTAAGAAGAGCAAAAGGCACCTCAAATTCTGTGGGGTATTCAAGTTGTGGGGGGCTAGGTGCTTCGTATTCTATGTCAATAAGGCGAATTTTGAATTTCCTGCGGGCTTCACCTTCAAATGATATGATAAGGTTACCTTCATCCACAGTAAGCTCAACCATGTCCTCTGACTTGGCCCTTTTTAAAACTTTCATCAGTTCCTCAGTGTCCACATTGATCTTCATGGGCTCAGCGCACTGGTATTCATCGAATACTCCCTTTTTGAGCTCCAAATGGACAAAAGTAATATGACTACGGTCAAGAGCATCCAGACTTAAGCCCTCTTCATCGGCCTGCATCTGCACTTCATCTACAATAGATGATATGGCATCAAAACTGGTCTTCAAAATATTGGAATCACTTAAAACTGCCTTGAACATGTACATCCTCCTTAATTACTTTTTATCCTTCTCCTCTATATTATCCTTTTGTTTGTCTTTCTTATCTTTTGAGTTATCCTTGGAATGGTGATCTTCAGCCACTTCCAGTTCACTGTGTATGTTTTTTAGGAAACTTCCTTCCAACAGTCGGCTGGCAAAGATACCCGCGATAATCAGAACCCCCACCAATATTAAAAATGCGGAGATAACTGCTCTTTCACCAAATATCACATTATCCGCCACCCTTATTGTAGAGCCTAGTAGGTATATAATTCCAGCTATTATGAAAATCGCACCTATAATCCCTCCACCGATTTGGATGACCTGTTCTTTATTGGATCGGAGCTTTCTGTAAAAATTAAATTTCATGAGTTCCTGACTGAAGTGGAATTCATGGGCCTCAGAATCTTTATTTTTTTCTTTATCCTCCCCTCTATGGGGCTCTTCTTTACGTGGAGACGAAACATTGGCAGAAGATTGGGAAGATTTCGGAGTAATGTCACCACCAGCCAAAAAGTCCCTAAACCGTCGTTTTGGACCTTTATCATCAGATATATCATTTGAACTAGATTTAGTCCCTTTAAACTTCTTAACTTCATCAGATCCAACAGAAGCATCAGATTTATCAGATGATGAGGTTTTTTGAGATACCTGAGATGATTGGTCAATTTCAGAGATTTGCTGGTTTTGACTTCCCTTTTTGGGTTCTCCTTCCAATTTAAACATCTCCAATTCAATGAGATTTAATCGTATTCTCTCCAAGTCTGTCCGCATTTAGTGCATCTCAAAAACCTGGTTTCAGATTCATCGGCCCGCCTGGTTTGTTGTAACCACCAAAATGCCTCCCGATTGCCACATTTAGGACATAATGCCTTGGTGGTGGGCAGGGTTTTAACATCATCCCCAGTTACAATAACATTCTCCTTGGGGGCTACTTTCTCGGAAACCTCATACTCACTTAGAGATTCTTTGGTTATCTTTTTTTGGTAACCGCATGAACATTCAAAACAGTCACCTTTAGGGAACAACACGGTTCCACATTTAGGGCAAAACTCCATTTAAATCCTCCTAATAAGATTTAGCATGTTTGAATTGATTTAATTGATTTAATATTGTCATTTGACATCTTTAATTATGATTAGGTAATTTTATGTTTAGTGATTATCCCTGTATTATAGTGGGAAGTGATTATTATAATTTTAATATCCTAATTTATTTTCCCAATTATTAAATTCTTTTTAAAGCATCTTTTAATATTTTATTATGATCGAAGGCTAAATTCATCCCCATCGCCTCATCCGCAGTGAAACATGCGACTTCTAAAGCATCGGTGTCTGCTTTAAGTTCACCTGCAATTTTACTGGCCAAGAAACATATCGTGATCATGTGCCCCCTTGGATCTCTTGCCGGGTCTGAATAAACTCCCAATAAATCAGTGACCTCTATTATTATCCCAGTTTCTTCCTTAACTTCCCTAATAACTGCTTCCTCAACGGTTTCACCATATTCTACAAACCCACCAGGTAAAGCCCATGAACCTTTATACGGTGGGTTTTTACGCTTAATAAACACTATTTTCCCATCAATGGTATTTATTACCGCATCAACCGTTAGTAAAGGATTTTTAAATCTTTTAATTTATAAGCACTCCCATTTAATTTGTTGAGAACCTATCATACCTGAGAAATAGCATACTAATAAAACCTGCTCCCCTAAATCATGTTTATTATGCATTTCCTTTGGATTCCCCCATGGTTACACCGGCTGCGATAATATGTGCTGCCCGGATGGGCTCTGGTATTGCACTTCGGGTTGCAGAAAGTTTCACGATCCTTCGAGCATCCTCCGGATTGATGCCACACAACTGCATGTAGATGGGCTCCTGACTACCGATACCATCCACTTTATAAATCTCCCCGGCTACAAGAATCTGATTCCAACGTTCTTCCCAATCAGGGAAATTTTTCAAAGCTCTTTTTATACGTGGCAAGTCAGGATATTTACGCATTATAACTATAACCGGTACTCCTGTTTCGTGGAATATCTTCCGGATGTTAACCACGTTAAAACCACCTAAGGTGATGCCATCCAACATCATTACCCCCAGCTGTTCCAAGTGTCTGGAGCCATTAACCATGGAAATTAAAGAGGTAGTGGCATCAGTGCCATCAACCGTTATATATGTGCGGAGAACACCATCCAGCCAGTTTCCTGCCCTGAAAAGAGTTCCGATAACCATGACTTGTTCCCGGCTGTGGGGGACAAATGGGGCATCATCCACTCCCAGAATTCTTATCTCTGGTTTGATGTTTCTGAATTTCTTGATGTTATTCCAGATTTCCAGTTCACTTCTTCTTTTTGGTGGTTTTCTTGGTGGTTTTTTTAGCAGTTTTTTTGGTCTGCTTTTTGGCTTTCTTTCCTTTAGTTTTTCCATCACCATCAGATTCTATAAGCTCTTTAAATTCGTCACATCGTGATTTAAGAGTTTCAGCTGCATTTTTTAGGGATTTTTTAGGATTTTTAGCCTTTATGTAGAGCTTTGGCTCCCCAATAATAGGGTGTTCTATTACGTATGCTGCTGATTCCACATCCTTATCTTCCATAAGGGTTTTTCGCAGTGCATTGCAAAGCGTGTGGGTTTCTCCTGTGATTTCTATCTCTAATTCATTCCGTTTATCAGTTATAATCTTCATTTTATCCCTCGTAATTTGAAGAGATATTTCTGGTCTCTTTTCTACCGCAGTTAGGGCATTTAACTTCTTTTTTACCAATCTTTTTCATGAAGTGCCGGCAGTTGGTACACATGGCCTTTAAAACACCCAGTTCATTTTCAGCAGTGGTGAGATCAGCGTTGTCCACTCCCATCACCTTGGTGACCTGGGCTTGTATAAGATCTCCAATATGGAAATCATCAGTTAGTTTGTCCACGTATCCCTTTCTTGCCTGGGAAATGTGTATTGCTCCCAGGAAAGTGATGGGTAGACTTCTCTTACTGTCTTTAATTCCATCCACATCTACTAGTGCTCTTTGTCCTCGAACTTCTCTTATCTGTCCTAAAACTACATCCCCTTTTTTTAATATTACCGGGGCTTTGGTTTTGGGAATTATGGAAATTTTTTTGTTTTTCTGGTCTATGGTTACTGTTCCCGCCACCAGGGACCTGATTTCACCATGGTCATCATAGGTCCATTCAGACGGGAGAAACTCCTCAGTGACTCCTAAAGCGTCACCAGGAAGAACGAAATCTCCGTTTTTTGCTTTCATCTAATTCACCTCATTTTAAAAACAAGCGTACTTATATCACATGCTTTGCTTTTGATGCTATATTCTATGATTATGATTAAATTAGTAATTTACCTTAATTTATTATATAAAACACTGAAAATATCTTAATGGTGCCAAAACATTAATTAATAAATTTTTAAACGCAAAGACGAATTTATAAACTTGACTGGACTATTAAGTTTGATTGTAGTATGATGATCCTGGTGTTATCATGATCTTATGTTCTAAATTAATGATATCTGAAACAAATCAACACCAGATTTTTGTGATTATTCCAATGAAGCGTGACCTTGAATTATGTGTGAAATTGAATAATTCTGATATGAATAATTATGATAGGAAATTATGGGATTCCTTGATTATGATGCGTATTTAATTATTCTAAAGGTTAATTTATCCCAATATTGGATTTACACTAATCGAAGACTGTGTGAATATAATATATTGATTTTATTGCCGTGGTGAATTGCATTATCTGCACTGGTGGAATTAGTTTATGAAGGTTATGAATTAATAATTATACAATCTTAGTATTTAATCTCATCCATCTGGTAATCTTCCCATTCTCTCATCCCCAGAACAATCTCCAGTTCCTGAGGAGTTAAAAGAGGTTTTTTGTACATTTTAGAATCATCAATTGCTATTCGGGGGCACGCAGTTACTACAAATGCATCTAAGTCCATATATGGCAGTAGACTGGGAGGGTTTATTTCATTCAGAAATATTAGGTAAGCTTCCTTGCCTTCATTATATATCATCTTCTTTAAATCTTTTGCCAGCTCCCATCGGCACTGCCCCTCCTTGGATGATATGAGTATTCCAAATTTTTTAGCCTCTTTAGCCCGGGTTATGCGAGCAAATCTTATTCTTAGAATTCTATCAGTGAATTCATCAATGTCTCTTACCTGGTTAAGGTAGGGATCTGCTATTACCACTGGTTTTTGGGTGGAGAGTTTTATTCCCAAGGGGTGGAAGTTACCACTGCCCAGATAGAGATATGCATCCACTGGTAGATCCTGGACTGATGAAAAATTACAGCCCAATACCTGGCCTTTCAGTGTACCGGCACCATCCTTCATGAGAACTTCCTTTCCATTTTCTTCCAGGAAATGGGCTGCGTCTTCTAAAAGATGCAGATGCTGGGTGGTGGTCACCAGACCAATTTTCTCCTTTCCCTCCAAAAACTCTAGAGCATCTTCCAAAATCCCCATGGACTCCAACTGGTAATGGGCTTCCACAAAAAGAGTGGGTACTTTATAATCAATAGGAAGTGGTGTGTGTCCAAAATGGACCAGTAAGTCCACCATGCCCCCCATCACATTGTCCGATAGATCACATGCCCCATAACAGGGATCACCAGATATTAAAACCATGGCCCCTGTTTCATCTTCTATCTCGCTGGCTAATTCTGTTGCATGAACTTTAAGACCTTCGGGAAATTGTAAACCAACAATTTTAGCATCTTTTTCCCTGATTTTATCCAGTATCTGGTGAATGTTGAATTGATAATTAGTCATGTTACCCTCAAATTAGCCTGGTTCCATCTTATTTTTCATTAAATAATAGATTAAATTTAATTAGGTTCTTTTCTTTTTAGAATATTTCCTATAAATTAGTTTATTTTTAGATTAACCCTTAAATTAACACTTTCTTAACTAAATCCTTTTCAAACTAAATGGTATTACATTGAATCTTGCTGACCTGCAGTGATCTTTTCCACTACAACATTACCCTGAATAACATTGGCCCTCACCAAGGTGTTCACCTTAATTCCAGTTTCGTTCTCCACGAATTCACGGCCATCCCCCTTTTCTATAATAGCCATTACATCCACAATCTCTGTTTCTATACGTTTCAAGGCTTTGATCACTGCAGTCATGGTTCCTCCAGTGCTTACTACGTCATCCACCAGGAAAACACGATCCCCCTTCCTCAGACCGTTGACGTATAATTCACCCTCACTGTATCCAGTTGTCTGGTGAACAGCCATTTCTCCTTCCAATCCATAAGAACGTTTTCTTACCACCACAAATGGGATGTTGGTGAGCAGGGAGATTGCAGTTGCCAGGTGGATGCCCATGGCCTCCACACAGACAATTTTATCCACATCCATGTTTCCAAAGTGAGAAACCGCTTCTGCTACTTCCTGCAGCAGATCAGCTTCAACCAGAGGAACACCATCGGTTATAGGATGTACAAAATAATCATATTCACCTTTTTTCACGACCGGCGCTTCAACAAGACTTTTAACTAGCTTTTCCAGCATTTGATCACCATCAATTAGAAATTCATTAATTTTTAACAGTTATCTTGAAGTTAATAAGACGATAGGATAGATTTTTTAAGAGAATAGGTATTTTAATAATTCTTCTATTCATTTGTTAGGATTTATATTGATTTAATTGTTTAAGGAATTAATAGTTGGGATTAACCCATTAATTAAGGAAAATTGGGGATAATTTATGAGTAGAAAATATTTTGTTTTAGTACATTATAATTAGTACATTATAATATATCATGGCATCATTATTAGTATATACACTTCTATGAAGAATCACGAGGATAAGTACAAGATGTACAGAATCCAAAAATTATTTTATATAACATATATTAAAATTTAGATGAGTAAACAAGTGAATTTAATTATGAAGTTTTAAGAAGTTAAGGAGTAGTCTTACTTAATTTAGGTGTATGAAAAGCAAGCCTACTCCTGAATCAGATAATTATAACCTGCAAATTATTAACCTGAATATTGTAACTGTAACCCTGTAATTTATTTAAATTAAGTATTATAACCTGGTGATGAGATCATGTTAGGTAACTTGGGCAAGAATCTGACCAAAACCATGAAAAAATTGGCCGGAATGACCATTATCGATGAGGAAGTGGTTAAAGAGGTCATTAAAGATATTCAAAGGGCTTTAATCCAGTCTGATGTTAACATTAAATTGGTTCTGAACCTATCCAAAACCATTGAAGATAGGGCCTTGAACGAAGAACCCCCTAAAGGAGTTACCGCCAAGGAACACGTTATTAAAATCGTTTACGATGAACTGGTCCATCTCCTAGGAGATAAAGCAGCTGAAGTTGAAATTGATAAGAAACCATATAAAATACTCTTCGTAGGGCTGCAGGGAAGTGGTAAAACCACCACCATTGGAAAGATGGCCCGATATTTACAGAAGAAAGGTTTCAACCCGGCCATAATCTGTACTGATACCTGGAGACCTGCAGCCTATGAACAGCTACGCCAGCTTACCGAAAGCCTGAACTTATCCATCTATGGAGACCCTGAGAACAAGGATGCCCTTGATCTGGCCAGGAAAGGTTTGAAGGAGTTCAAGAAGCAGGACCTGATAATTGTGGACACTGCCGGGCGCCATAAGGAGGAAAAAGATCTTCTGGATGAGATGGAGCAGATATCTGCAGTGGTAGAACCTGATGAAGTTATGCTGGTCATTGACGGTACTATTGGACAGCAAGCCAGAGAACAGGCCCTTGCTTTTAGCAAAACAACCAAAATTGGATCCATTGTAATCACTAAACTGGATGGGTCCGCAAAGGGAGGAGGTGCCCTGTCAGCAGTGTCAGAGATTGGAGCACCTATCAAGTTCATTGGAACTGGTGAAAGGATAGAGGACTTGGAAGCCTTCGACCCTGAACGTTTCATATCCAGATTACTGGGAATGGGGGACATTAAAAGTCTTATTGAACGTGCTGAGGAAATTGCCGAGGAAGACGTGGACGCTGAAGCCATGGATGCCATGCTCAGCGGTAAATTCACCCTGAAGGATATGTACAGTCAATTTGAGATGATGAATAAGATGGGGCCCATGCAGCAGGTTATGAACCTGTTACCTGGTATGGGGAATAAACTACCCAAAAACGCTTCCCAGGTAACTGAGGAGAAACTGGGCAAGTACAAGATCCTGATGGACTCCATGACTGAAGAGGAACTCACCCATCCAGAAATCATTAAACAGTCCAGGGTTAAAAGAATATCCCGAGGGGCTGGAATGCGTAACGAAGATGTTAAAGAACTTCTGAAATATTATCAAGTTACCAAAAAAGCCATTAAAGGTTTCGGAAAACGTAAGATGAATGGGCCACTGGGTCAGATGATGCGTCAGATGATGCGATGACCTAAACTGTGGACTTACTTTAAGTGGTGTACTGTTTTTAAAGGTATATTAAGTACCATATTTTATGAAATTTCAATGACTAAATGCACATAATTTTAATGCAAATCCACTAAAATCAGATTTATATCAGGACAGATACCATGAATAATGTTAATAAACAGGCCCAGAAAATAATGGAAATCACCAAAGGGAATATTTGCAATCGTTGTTTGGGTAGGAATTTCTATCCCCAACTTCCAGGTAATGATAACCAGGAACGGGGACTCCATGTTAAGAATATTCTGGAAATTGCCACTGCAGTTCCAGATAAGAGTGAAACTTGTTATGTGTGTGGAGATATTTTTCTGAACATTGAAGATATACTGGAAAAAATAATAAACACCATTAACGATTCTAAAGTCGAATTTGAAACATTCTTGGTGGGCTGTCGTCTTCCAAGTGAAATTATGGGAAAAGAGAAAGAAATCCAGGAAGAAATTGGAAATACCAGTGACAGTATCAAGAAAGAGATTAACCGGGAGTTGGGTAAAGAATTAGAACATCGCCTGGATCGGGAAGTGGATTTTGACAACCCCAATCTGGTGATCATGATGGACTTTGCCCGTGACCAGGTGGAGCTTCAGATAAATCCCTTATTCATAGAAGGCCGATACCGTAAACTTTTAAGGGGTATCCCCCAGACACGATGGCCCTGTCGAAAATGCAGGGGTAAAGGATGCGAACGCTGCAATTTTACTGGTAAAATGTACCCTGAATCTGTTGAAGAACTGATGGCCGAAAAAGTTTTAAAGATGACCAAAGGTCAGGAATCTAGATTTCACGGTGCAGGCAGGGAAGACGTGGATGTTAGGATGTTAGGCAGAGGAAGGCCATTTGTACTGGAGATAAAGGAGCCTAAAGTACGTGAATTGAATCTGGAGGAATTAACATCCCAAATAAATCAGCACTGTCATGGTAAAGTGGAAGTTCTTGATTTAAAAAAGGCAAATAAAGATCGTAGAAGTGGTATTAAATCATCCTCAACCGAAACCTACAAAACCTACCGTGCACTGGTAGAACTGGAAGAAGAGGTTGATGAAGGTAAATTGAATGATTTAAATTCACTTTGCATAATCAAACAACGCACTCCTATTCGAGTTTCCCACCGGAGAGCAGATAAGATCCGTACCAGAGAAGTGAAGGAAATTCAAGTTAAACTATTGGATTCAACCCACTTTGAATTGATTGTGAATTGTGAGGGAGGATTGTACATTAAAGAACTTATATCCAGTGATGAAAATAGAACAAAACCCAGTGTGACCTCAATCCTGGGAATATCTGCCAAGTGTGTAGAGTTGGATGTGTTAGAGGTTAACATTTAAATGGATGGAAGGATAGTTTTATAAACTCAGTTACATCATAAATAATTTTAATCGATTTCACGGAGCCAATAACCATTGGAGGATTCATACGAATTTTATCTTAAATTGCAGGTTAAGCTCTATGAAAGATAGTATCATAAAATTAACGATCCATATTAGCGTTGAAGTTCATAAAATATCCAAATATGGCCAATAACCCCATTGGAGTAGAATAAACTTCAAAATGAGGTAATGAAAGTAAATTTAATAACTAAATTTAATAACCCATTTCTGATGTGAAGTGGAGGTTTTGAAAATGACACAGAGATCAAGAGGTTTTAGAAGTAAAACAAGGTACAAGCTTAAAAAGACTTTAAGAACAGGGAGAAGCAATCCCATAACCAAAAAAATACAGACCTTCCAGGAAGACGATCTGGTTCACATAATAATCGACCCCAGCGTTCACAAAGGCCAACCTCACCCACGTTTCCATGGTAAAACTGGTAAAGTGGCTGAAAAAAGAGGCAGAGCTTACATAGTAGCAATTAATGATGGGAATAAAGCTAAAAAACTGATTATTCGACCTGAACACCTGAAAATGCAGGAGTGATGGGAATGATTGGTAAAAGAGTCCTTGAGACCGATCCCATACCTCTGGTGAAAGTCAAACCAATGCTTGAAGAGCGAGAAAAAGTTCACGAACTCAGTTATGAACAGAATCTGGCCCTGGATCATGTCACTAAATTCTCTAAAATATCAGTGGAAAATGCAGAGAAGCTGGTTGGTGAACTGGAAGAGATTATCAAGAAAACCCAGGCTATTAAGATAGCAGATGTCATGCCAGAAGATATGGATGACATGAGACTGATTTTTGCCAAGGAAAGGGGATCTCATAAAAAGGAAGAAATGGAAAATATACTGAAAATTGTGGATAAATACCGGGAAGAAGAGGAATAAACTCTTAAAATCTTTTTCCCCCAATGACAATTTTCATTAAATATTTTTATGGGAGCCTTTGAGCATCGGCTTGAACTTTACATTTTGTTAGTGAACAAATTAATAATAATTATTATCAGGGTGGTTAAATGGAGGATTATGCTATTATTTTGGACTATCTGCCTCTTGGTTATGTTAAAGCAGGATCAACTTCCTTTAAACGTAAACCTGTGGCTCAGGCAATTGGTACAGAAGAATTCACCCTGCTGGAGCTAACACCCAAGGAAAGTGTAAACCTGGATATCCATGAAAAGGTCTACATTGGAGCAGGGAAAAGAGACAAAATTGCCAGGGTCAACCGCAGACTACCCTTCAATAAAATGACGTCAACAGCTAAAATAGAGCTTAACTACGTTATTGAAGAAATTATAAAGACCAAAGAAGATAAATTTATTCAGTTCTTCAATGAAGCAGGCCCCATTTCAACCAGACTGCACCAGATTGAACTTTTACCTGGTGTTGGTAAAAAACACATGTGGGATATCATTGAGGCCCGGAAAGAAGCACCTTTTCAGGACTTTGCCGATGTTAAAAAACGAGTCCCCATGTTATCAGACCCTGTGAAACTCATAGCCAAACGAATTCACCTGGAACTGGAAGCAGCCGAAGATAGGAAGGGTAAAAAGAAATACATCCTCTTTACTAGACCCCCTAAACGAAAGTTCTAAACGAAATATAATATTTTCCTTTTTTAAAGGAAAGAATAAAGGAATAAAGATCAAGGAAATGTTGGCCCAAGAAACCTCCCAACTGTTAAAAAAGCATCAGATAAGGTTAGATAGGAGGAAAGGCCAAAATTACCTTATCAACAACCATATTCTAGGGAAGATCATTGAAAGCGCCAATCTCAATGATTCAGATGTGGTGCTGGAGATCGGAGCTGGTATCGGCACCTTAACCATCCCCCTCGCCAGGAAAGCTGCAAAAGTGGTTGCCTTTGAGCAGGATAAACGGATTGTTCGCCTTCTCCAAGAAAGACTTCAGGAACTGGAAATATCCAATGTGGAACTCCTGGAGGGTGATGCCACCAAAATGGAGTTTCCTGATTTTAACAAAGTGGTTTCCAACCTGCCTTACCAGATATCCTCACCCATAACCTTCAAACTCCTTAAATATGACTTTGATTACGCTATATTAATGTATCAACTGGAATTTGCCCAGAGAATGGTAGCTCAACCGGACACATCCAATTATTCCCGGCTGTCGGTGATGATGAACCTGTGCACCCATACCCAACTTCTTTTCAAGGTTCCTCAAAATGCTTTCCTACCTCCACCTCGAATTTCATCAGCGGTGATCAAGTTAACACCCCAAAAGAATCCCCAGGTTGATGAGTTCTTCATTAAAACTTGCCGTGCATTATTCCAGCATAAAAAAAAGAAATCCGGTAAGGCACTACTGCAATCTTTCCATGAAATATCCAATTTAAACTTGGAAAAGGCAACAATTCGAAATATTATCTCGAAACTGGATAAGCGCCGAACTGATGAAAGGGTTTTTAAGTTGGAAGGGGAAGAGATTTTAATGATGTCCAGGGAACTTAAAGATTTAATTAATAATTTAAGTTTTGGAGATGAACAATGAAAAAAACTGGTGAAGTGGATAATGATGGGAAAAATCCCTTTCAAATATTTCAGGATGAATTTCCGGAATTAGCAGGACGTTTCAATGATTTAGTGGATGCCCAACGTTCCCTTAAAGGAATGGATCCCAAAACCAAGCAGTTAGTTAATATTGCCATCCAAACTGCTAATCGCAACCCCCTGGGAGTGAAAATGCACTCACACATGGCCAAAAAGCAGGGCGCATCTCGAGATGAAATTTTAGGAGCAGTGGTGCTTAATTTGCACCATTCAGGCCTGGCAAATGTGCTTGATTGCCTTCCTTCCGCACTGGAAGGTTTGGAATCTGTGGAAGATTGATAATCTTACCAATATCATTAAGTCTATTCAAACAAATTCAGGAATGAACTATACAATGAATATGCACACATATTAATCCATCCAGGATCTGCCTGACACAAATTTGTATAAAACTGAAATTAAGGGACTTACCATGTTAGATTACAATGGAATTCACTACGAAACCCATCCTGAAGTTTACGAACCTGCAGAAGATACTTTTTTATTTGCAGAAAATCTTCAAGTGGAACGACGAGACCGTGTTCTGGAGATCGGGACTGGGACCGGGATCATTGCCATTATCGTTTCCAGAAAGTGCAGTACAGTGACCGCCACTGATATTAACCCCCAGGCACTGGATTGTGCTGCTAAAAATATCATCACCAATAAGGCTTACAATGTGGAATTAAGAAAGGGTGATCTGTTTGAACCATTGCCCGGTGAGAAATACGATCTGATCCTGTTTAATACACCATATCTCCCCACCTCAGAGGAGGAAAGGGTTGACGATGAACTTGATGCAGCCTGGGATGGTGGTGAAGATGGTCGAAAAGTTATAAACCGATTTTTAGATGATTTGAAGGATCATCTTAAACCTGGGGGGAAGGTTCAACTAGTACAGTCCTCCTTAGCTGATATTGACCAGACCCTTAAAAAATTAAAGGATATGGGCATCAATGCATCAGTCACTGCCCGGGAAAAATGCTTCTTTGAAGAAGTGGTGGTTATAAGCGGCAAATTAACCCCATAACTCCCTATTAAAGTCTTTTTTTGGATTTATCTTTAACTAATCTTTTTTAAATTTAATATCAATTTTAATGCCCATTATTCTCATTTTTAAATGTAATCTGCAAGTGTAAATTTTGGATTTCTGCTTTAAACCCCCAGTTACGCTATGAAAAAAATATTCCCATATTAAAGGAAAAATGATTTAATAGGTTAAAAATGATTTAATAGGATTTCATGTAGAGCGGTCACATAATCAAACCCATACTTTGAAAACAAAATAACAGGGCTGAGGAGTTAAGTACTGGACTTTAACATCTTCAAAAGGAGTTCCCTTTGGAAATGCTGCTAAATGAGTATTGAAGGCATTATCAGGATTTCCTGAGGAATATACATGCATCCAGAGCACTGCAGTACTGTTGGTACCCATGATCCCTTCTACCATGCCATTAATGAGTATTGGGTTTTTTTGGAAAAATTTAGTATTATCTGTTCTATTTTCCGGCCTATCGATCATCCACATTGCTACCGGGTCTTCTATGCTGGTAGGGTCCGTCATTATATAGAAATCTGTGGAATTTAACATATCTTCTGTCACCCCGAAAGGATAACATACCCACCCCGCTTCTCTTTTTTTATAATCCGCCTTTTTATGAGCTTGATTTCCATTCAACAGAGAATGTGGGCATTCATCTCCTAACTGTTTCTGTGGTGACAGCCAGGCTTGATCTCGAGCATTGATAAAAACCATTTCAGTGGTGTTAAGGTAATTGCAAAGAACAGTACGATTTTCCACAAATACTTCGGTGGATGAATCATTGCCACCAATATTTTTTACGTTAATGGGTTTCAGAGACTGATCTACAGGATATATCACCAGAGTGGATTTACAATGGGAAGGAATTACCTTACCCCCCATTAACGTGTCGTAATTCGCTGCAAGACGTTTTACTTTCACCATACTAATTACGTTGGAGTGAATTTTTTTATTTAAGTCCATATCCGATAAGCCCGGTGTAACACCATTTATATCTGGAAATTTCTCCCAATTTTCGGGATTTCCTGGAGTTTTTACGAGCATATCAGCACCAGCCTGTGCAATCCTTTCCAATGAATTTCCATAGGAATAATCTTCTATTTTGGAACTAGCAATGTCCATGGCATCTGCAGAAACCCCTAATATAACCGTTATAATAATCAGAGCCAGCATTAAATCTATAGAAAACACCATCCCATATGTACTTCCTGTGAATTTATCGAAGGACATCTTATCACCGAATATTTCCTAGAAAATGGGCATCCCATACTTCTGCCGGTGGGAATCATCCAAATACAAGTTGAAATACTGATTTCCATCAGTGAAATATAGAATAGGATGGCCCGAATAGGTTCCGTTACCCGTATCATTGAAAATTACGTGATCCACCGAACTGGGAGCAGTGGAGGAGTTATTCAAACATGAAGAAACAGTTGCTGCCGGTATGATGAAGATTTCCATACCGTAATGGGAACAAATACCCTTTCCTTCCAGTCTGCAGAGGAAACACGCCCCATCATTACTTTCATGATAAAAACCATTGTCAATACAGTTTTTCAAATTTATAAGTTCATTGGTGTTCCCATGCATGATGTAAGGATCATATGGACATTTTTTTATAGATAATGGGGAAGTGGCATTTTCATAAGCCCCATAGTTTTTAATCCCCCTGGATTGGAGGTAATTTGCCAGACTAGAACCATAAAATATACGTTCTCCTTTTATAGTGGCACCTCCATGACCCCTGCACTTGACAAAGGGTAAGGGATCATAGATGGGGAATGATCCATTGGTAAGAGAGATATTCTGGGTTAAGTTTACATTATGTTTCAGGGTGCCTTTCTCCACATTGATTATTGATTTGACCTCCACACAAAATGGATCGTAACTGTTATCCACATCCAATATTATACACTCCACCAACATACCCTTATCAGCGTACTTGGAACAGTAATTATTCATACGATTCTGAAATTCTTCTTTAACATCTTTTCTACTGTTTGAAAGGGGAATTCCACTACATACAACTTCTAAAGACTTATTTCTTAGTACTTCCCTCCCTATAAGTGGTAAATTTGTTTCCAGATCGGTGGCAACCCCTACAACATCATGAGAATTTAGGGTAGTTTCCTGAAGGTGCGCTTCATTTGCACTTACATCCACCAAAAACATTACCAGCAAAAATGCCGGTAAAATAAGGAAAAATGAAGACAAACTCATTATATAGCCCTTATTATCCATCATTTTATCCCTTTTTATTTTTTAAGTGCCATTTCTGGCTTTTTTAGTAGAATTTTAATTCGAAATATAACTGTAAATTAATATTTATTATTTAAAAAGTAATACAATATAAAGTTATTCCTAAACAAAAAAATATATGAAACCCCAGCAATAGGATAAATACTAAAAAAGATCATAAAAAAGATGTGGTCTGAATCCGTTATCTCCCGGAATCATAAAACATATAAAAACATCAGTGATTATATAAGGATTTATAGGAATTAGATCAAATTATAAAATCTAAAATAGAATTAACTGAATTTTCAGCTAAACCATAACCAACTTAATCAAAAGCTTAGCGAGGTATTTAAATGAAAGATATTGTAAGAGGCTGGCGTCACATCTCCCAAAGATATAATCTCATCGGATCAAAGTGTTTACAATGTGGTGAAGTATTTTTCCCCATGAGGGTTATCTGCCCTAAATGCAGACGAAAAGGCCAATTAGAACCCATAAAATTCAGTGGAAATGGAAAAATTATGAGTTACTCCGTTATACACACACCCACAGACGAATTTAAAAATATATCTCCCTATGCTGTGGCAATTATTGAACTGGAAGAAGGAGCCAAAATCACCAGTCAAATCGTAGATTGTAACCCCGATGAAATAGAAATAGGGCAAGAAGTAGAGCTAGTATTCCGTAAAATCAGAGAAGAAGGCGATGAAGGAGTGATATCCTATGGTTACAAATTCAAACTCAAACAGTAAGGTAGGGATCGTGTTAGTGGGCCACGGCAGCCGACTACCCTATGGGAAAGATGTTCTTAGCCAATTAGCAGAGATTTACAGGCAAGAAAGTGATCATCCGGTGGAAATTGGATTTATGAACATGAACAAACCATCCATCCCTGCATCCATCAATAAACTGTCCCAAATGGGTGTTAAAAAAATCGTGGTCACCCCAGTGTTCCTGGCACCAGGAGTACACACCACCGAAGACATCCCCCGTATTCTAGGACTGAATAATGGAGATGAAACCCATGATCATGGCCACGAGCATGGACATGGACACAGCCACGACCACGGGGAAACTGAGGAGATCCACTTCCACGGGGAGATAATCTACACCGACCCTCTAGGTCCAGATCCAAAAATCGTATCCATAATAAAAGACCGGGTAAACAATGCCCTCTAAGGATAATGCCCTCTCAAAATTTAAAACAACCCAAATATCTTAAAATTTCAGATATTGGTGAGAAAAAGCTTATTAAACGACTCCTCTCACGGAGTCGTGCTTTCCAACCTAATTCTCCTTTTTTTGATGAATTTTATTTTAAAAGTCTCAGTGACGATGCTGCACTCATTGATTTGGATGATAAATACTTAGTGGTTACTGCTGATCTTCTACTGGAATCCACCCACCTACCGCAGGATATGAGTCCTAAAGAAAAGGGTATGAAGATAGTTACCGTGAATGTCAGTGACCTGGCAGCCATGGGCGCCAAACCCATTGGTTTTATACTGTCTCTGGGATTACCTGGAGACCTTCCCCTGGACGAATTCGACGAAATAATGGATGGCGTGCTCTACTCCTGCCAAAAATACGATATGGGACTTACCGGAGGAGACACCAACCAAGCGGATGAACTAATCCTCAGTGGAACCGGTTTAGGAGTGGTGGATAAAAACAAAGTTTTGATGAAAGACGGTGCCCGCCCAGGGGATGTGGTAGCAGTCACCGGCCCCCTTGGTGTAGCTGCTGCTGGATTTGAATTCCTATTATCACCACCACCTATAAAAGAAGCTATTAAAAAAAATCTCAACCCATCAACTCTAAAATTAATCCAGAAACAAGCCCTTGAACCCCAAGCTCGGCTAAATAAGGGGATAATGCTAGCAGATACTGGTGCAGTGACTTCTACCACAGACATAACCGATGGTCTGGCCAGTGAAGTGGGCGAACTGGTTTCTGCCTCCGAAAATGGAGTGGGAATAACACTTTATGAAACAATGATCCCCATAATCCCAGAGGTGGAAGAAGTGGCACATGCCTTAGACCGGCAACCCATGGACTTTGCCCTTTATTATGGTGAGGACTTTGAACTTCTTTTAACTGTAAAAAAAGATGATTTTAGCCATTTAAAGGACCAGTTTGGACTTCATGAGGTGGGGGTGGTGACCAGTTCCGGGAAGATGGAAATAATAAATAAAGATGGAAAAACAAATTTATTAGAGGCCAAAGGTTACCAGCACTTTAAACCGTGAAGATCTTCAATAATGATAAGATTCTTAAATAAGTGCATACCTTGAATCCAATTATTTTCTAAAAATCATTGCATAATATGGGGGTCTATTCAATGAAGAAAGAAGCCATGCTTTATGAGAAGCTGGATGGAATGTTGAACTGCCAAGTATGTAACCGGAGATGTGTTATCTCTCCAGGAAAGACTGGTTTTTGCGGGATGAGAGAGAATGACCAGGGGATAATGTACAGTCTCAACTATGCCTCTGCATCCTCAGTAGCGGTTGACCCCATTGAAAAAAAACCACTTTTCCATTTTTATCCCGGCAGCCTATCATTCAGTCTGGGAAGTGTTGGCTGCAATTTCCGCTGCCCCTACTGCCAGAACTGGTCCATATCACAGGCCGATCTCCATGAAATCGGGACCCGGAATATTCTACCTGATGAAGCCATCAAGCTGGCCTTGGAAAATAACTGTAAGTCCATTTCCTGGACCTACAACGAACCCACCATGTGGTTTGAATACACCTATGACTCGGCTAAACTGGCCCATGAACATGATTTAAAGACAGTTTACGTTACTAATGGTTACATGAGCCAGGAATCTCTGGATCTCATCTCACCTTACCTTGATGCTGCCAATGTTGATTTGAAGGGGATGTCTGAAAAGTTCTACCAGGAACTGTGCCAGGCCCGTCTGGAACCAGTCCTGGAAAACATCCAAACCATGCATGATCAGGACATTCACATCGAACTAACCAATCTGGTGATACCGGGCTACAATGATTCCGAGGAAGACCTCCGGTCACTGGTGGAATTTGTGGCCGATGTAGATGTACGCATCCCCCTCCATTTCACCCGCTTCTACCCCCATTACCAAATGAATCAAGTGCCCCCTACTCCTGTGAAAACCCTGGAAAAAGCCCATAAAATGGCTTTAGATGCCGGTGTGAAGTACGTTTATGTGGGAAATGTCCCAGGGAGTGATGGTGAGAACACAAGGTGCCCTGAATGCAGTGAACTTCTCATAAGGAGAGATGGTTTTAGTATCGGGGAGAATAATCTGAAAAAGGATAGGAAATGTCCAGAATGTGGGGCAGAAATTGATATTGTATTTTAGTATTTTTTTTCAGGCAATAACTTCTATTTTTAATTTATAAAAAATCTTACCTAATAATTAAGAAAAATGAATTTTAAAACAGGGAATGGACTTAAAAAAATAATTAACTGGAGAAACTGACTCTTTCAAATTTTTCCAGTTTGTCCAGTGGTTTAGTAGCATCCACTCCCACCTTGGTGGTGGTTCCATCTGGTTTGGCACAGGGGTCCAGGGATGATCCACGGGCTCCTGGTACAATCAAAATGTCGTCATCACCCTTAACCCTGGTGGCGATAGCGTATTCCACATCCCCGGCATCAAATATGTCAATGTCCTCATCCACCACTACACAGTGTTTTAGTGAAGGGTGAGCGGCTAGTGCAGCCATTATAACATTTTTACCATCACCCTGAGTCTGTTTCTGGATGGAAACAGCAGCATGTAACCAACAACATCCCCCTTCAGTTAAAGCCACATTTTTAACGGTGGGCAAGGTGTTTTGAACAGCATTGAATATTCTGGGTTCCTGTGGGAGGCCCTGTAGAAGTTTATGCTCGAAACCCGCTGGCATTATGGCGTGATACATTGAATCATGACGGTAATGCATACGTTCCAGTTCAATGACTGGTTCCATTCGCACCACATCATAGGTGTCAGTTAAATCCACGAATGGTCCTTCTTCAGCCCTTTCGTGAGGGAGCATTCGTCCTTCCAGTAGTATCTCGCATTCTGGAACCTTCAGATCCACGGTTTCACATTTGATGAGATTCATTTTTCCATGGTGGAAGTGGTTGGCCACTTCCAGTTCATCAATATTAATGGGCACCGAGGTGGTGGTGGCCAGTAAAGTTGCGGGGTGCATTCCAATGGCAATGGCCAGTTCCAAGGGTTCATCCAGTTTTTCAGCGCGCTGATGATAGGTGTAAAGGTGACGGGGAACTATACGGGCAGTTAATTTATCCTTTTCCAGGAGAAGCATACGGTGGATGGAAGCATTCTGGACACCGGTCTCAGGATCCTTGGCAATGATCACCCCCGATGTGATGTAGGGTCCTCCGTCACGCTGGTAGTAAGTCAATATGGGTATTTCAGTGAGGTCTGCAGGTTTGGAAACATCAAAACAAGCCCCCACACTTTTATAATCATTGACAGGGATGGGATTGTTGATGGCATCCATTATCTTCCGGGTAATTCCTGCCACATCTGTATTTATAGCCCTGGCAATCTTTTCACGGGTGTTGCATATCCCAGATATAACTTTCATATCTGATTCACGAATGTTTTCCAATATGATGGTATCTTTGGGATTTTTTTTCAGAAATTCAGCGGCTTCAAGATTAACTGAAACTTCTTCATCAATTTTAATAATGTTAAAATCATTTTCAAGAGTTTTTAAGAATCCTTTCATAAGTTCACCAACCATTTATTTATATAAAGAAATAATAAATGCCAATAGGAATATTAGGACTACCAAACCCCAGACATAATTCGCTGGGCATGAAAATTTGTTTGTTGAACATTTTACTCCTCTTTCTTCCCGTTTTTTTCCTTTTTTCATAATTCGCACAATATAATTTTTGGCTTATTTAATGAATATATTTATTGATAACATTTAATACTAAATTATAATATCATAAGATAAAAAGGATTAATATTTCCATGTCTAGTCATTTTATAAAAAAAAGGTAAAAATAAAAATTATTATTCAATAAATAGCATAAATCATCTCTTACAATTAATATTACCCTTAAAACGTAATAAATCTTCACGGATATCTCCATCACCTATGCCCAGCATTTCCGCTGCAAGTATAGCTGCATTTCCACCAGAGTCTATGCCCACGGTGGCCACCGGAACACCAGGGGGCATGTTCACCATGGATAACAGGGCATCCATACCCTCCATTTTAATAGCACAAGGCACCCCAATGACTGGTTTTTCAGTATAGGCAACAACTGCACCAGTTACGTGGGCTGAAAGTCCGGATATGGCAATGAATATCTTAGCATCTTTATTTCTTTTCAGGAAATTCTCAAATTTATCCGGGGAACGGACTGGGGACACTACGGAAGAATCATAAGTAATATTGAGTTTATCCAGGAACATGGTGGTCTTCTTGGCCACTTTGATGTCACTGTAACTTCCTGAAATCACCGCTACCTGGGGCGGGCGAATTTCATCCCTCATTTTACCTGGATGGGTGGTAATTTTCTGGATTTTCTCCTCGGGGTCCTTAACGGTTTCTACTTGCTCCAAATCAGGGTTTATCCTGGAATAGTACTGGCCATTCATTTGAAGGAAAAGATTTTCCTCGTCTTTAGCGATCTTTGAATAGAATTCTTTGCGGAAAGAGGATAATCTTTCCCGGATATCAGCATCATCAATGCCTATTATCTGAGCAGCAAGTATGGCTGCGTTTTCACCACGATCGATTCCTACAGTTGCCACTGGCGCGCCTAATGGCATCTGAACTGAGGCAAAAAGTGCATCCAACCCTGCCACCTTAACATCCACTGGCACCCCAATAACCGGTTTATGAGTGATCCCGGCTATTATGCCTGGAAGATGGGCTGATAATCCTGCTATTCCTATAAAAACTTCCACACCATTTTTTGCTGCGGTTAAAACTATGTTTTTCACTTTCTCATGGGTACGATGTGCTGAAGCCACCCGGAGATCGTAATATATTCCCAGTTTTTCCAGAATTGCAGTGGCTTTTTCGGCAATTTTAAAATCAGAAGCACTACCCAGTATGATCATTACCTTTGGTTCCATTATAATCCTCACTTTTTAATATCGGGTACAATTAGAAATCAATACTACCCACTTACACATAATAATATGCCTAAACTGATAATAAAAGTTTTAGTTAAATAGACCAAAATAAAAGGAAAAGTCTTATATAAGCTTATAAGTTAGTTTGGGTAATTAGTTGTATAGAATTTGATGTTCGTTGTATAGAATTAGAGGTGTAATATAAGTGTCTTGGATTATTCTGTTATTTGTCCTGATCATCGCTTCGGTGAAAACCAGGAGTTCAAAAAAACCAATGACCGTTTCGGTCATATTACCAGCTTATAATGAGGAAAAAACTGTTGCCAGTGTTATAAAAACAGTGCAAGCCCTGAATTATGTTGATGAAATAATCGTGGTCAATGATGGTTCCCTAGATGCTACCGAACAGGTGGCAAAAGAGGCAGGGGCCACAGTTATAAGCCACACCAAAAACCGTGGAAAAGGTGCGGCTATAAAAACTGGGTTTAAGAATTCTAAAGGAGATGTGGTAGTGTTTATGGATGCTGATCTCCAGAAACTGGTCCCTAAACAGGTGGATAAAATGATCCAACCCATCCTTAATGGTGAAGCAGATGTTACCAAGACCAAATTCAAAAGAGAAGCCGGTCGAGTGACTGAACTAACTGCTAAACCTCTCTTAAGCTTTTTCTTCCCAGAAATCAGGTTTGAACAACCTCTAAGTGGCCAGTTCGCCGCTAAAAGATCCTTTTTAAATAACATTCAACTGGAGGATGATTACGGTGTGGATGTGGGAATTGTACTGGACGCCGATGTGATGGGAGCGAGGGTTAAAGAAGTGGACATAGGCAATATCAGCCACTCCATGTCCTCCCTCTACGAATTGAACATCGTGGCCACTGAAGTAGTGCGGACCATAGTGGATCGGGCTAACAGCTACGGTAGAATAACCATGATCGACACCCTAGGAAAATCCATCAGGATGGGTGTTCTCGGTCTTTCTTTAACCACCCTTGGATTCTTCTTCGTCTTCTTCATAAGAATCCGTCCTTCATACCTCGCCCTATACATAGGGTTAGCCATAATCATAATCGGGATAATCATAGCCGCATATTACATCATCAAGATCATCAGGGCATCTATTAAAACCATTTTAAGGCCGGATGATAAGTCCCGGAACCTGAAATCATTCTTCTACATGCACTCCCCCCTCGTGGTTTCAGCACTGATCATGTTTGCCGTGCTCTTTACCATGCTGGGCTCGGTGCACGTGGATGAAGGGAAAATATCCATTGAACCCGCTGCTAGAAACGTTATATTCTGGAAGCAACCACTGGAAAACCAAACCATCGATATTCGGGGACCCTACACCGTGGACAGTGCCCTAGAAAATGAGTTTTCCATTATTCGAATACCGCAGGATGCTCTGAATACATTGGAATTGGGCTATGGAGATACGATTATTATTGGGGGACAGAGTTATACCCTGAATCAGACCATTCCTGGTGAGGATAGCATAATGAGGATACCCTACAATGCCCGGACCACCCTGGGAATTAATGTGCGAGATGTTATACGGGATACGGATCTGCGTAATTACTTCAAGGACCTTTATGCCACCAAAAACATCCCCCTAAATACATCCAATATGACTATGGCCGAAGGCCTTATAATTAAAAACACAGCCAGTGATGCTAAAACTCTCAACATCTACCTCAACAATGAGAAAATAGCCACAACTACCGGGATACTTAAGGATGGATCTTATAAAATCTATGTGAATGGTTATCTGTATAAAAGCATCCAGGTGGACAATTATAACTCCCAGAACACGTTCACAGTGACGAAAGGAAATAACGTGGTGAAGATTGAAGTTGCTGGAGATGCCAAGTCCAGTACAGAGTTCCCCACATCCGACAAGGGAATTTTATTCTACTTTAACTTCCCTAGCTGAATACCGGAATGAATTAGCAAATATTTAATACATTCCTTCCTTAATTTATTTTTAGGATCAATATTTCGCCTTTTTTAGATATTTGTAAAATTCCACCAGTATTACAAAATCATAACATTTATATTATAGTTGTGGCATTTATTATTATATTAATATAATATTATATTAAATGAATTAAATAATATATTGGTGGTGGGTTTTTGAACGGGAAGTTTTTACCCCTGATACTAGGATTAACATTCATTATCATCCTTAGCATATCTTCAGCTTCGCTTCCAGCTATCACCAACTCCATGAAAACCATAGGGAACATAGCGAGATATTTTGGATTGGGAAAACAAGTAAGACAAATTTCAGAGATCGCACAAAGATCTAATAAAGTCGTGACCAATGAGGGGGGGTAAAAAATATTTTAACCAAATGGAGTGCAGTAATGGATGGTTTAAGCCCAAATGTGGGTATGAAAATTTTAGAGAATTTTTTGGTTAAACTATTCCCCAGTGCCAAAAATTCAATAAATATTATTTTGAATATCATTTCAGGTGCCCCAATTCATATTTGATCCTTTCGGAACTCTAGATGCAATAATAAACGCGGCTACAGATTTAATAAAGTTGTGTTTACCCACCTTAGAAGATTTGGCTAAAATTTTAATAGCAATTTAATGTGAAATTAATAGAATAGGGGGGGAATCGAATGGGCTTCTCTGATATAGTTGAACAAATGGCCATCAAAAAAGAACAAAGAAGAAATCTTGAAGATCTAAAAAGACTTGTCAACCAACTTGAAGGATATGATCTGGAAGGAATTGATGAATTTCTCAATGAAATAAGAAATTTAAAAGAATTGGATACGTATAAATTGTTAATTGAGGCAGTTATCACTTCAAAACTCAATGGAACGAAACCTCTCACCATTAAGGAAATATCTCACGTTAAGATTTTAAATTTGGCAAAAAGTAATCTTAGAAGTGGAAATTTATTTAAAACGATATTCACTGGATCATTAATCACCCTCAATGATATAGTGTCAATTTATAGCTTTATTGAGTCCGTTTATTATATTAATATCTGCAGGAAACTAAACCAGAATGATTTATTCAATATTCACTTTATTCGATTAGATGAAAGGATTATTTTTGCACTAGATGATTTCGATGAAATTGATTTAAAAAATCTGCCTGAACCATCCCCGGAATATTTTCAAGAACTAAAAAAGGTTAAATGGAACAATAAAAAATCAAAAAACTTTTATAAAAAATTAATGGAATTAATGAGTGAATTAACAAATTTTGCCTTGGATTACCCTGATTTGAATAAGTGGATCAAAGATGTATCTAAATACAGATCAACAGAGGATTTTTTATCCTTACATTAGCAGGTTGCAGTGCTGTTAATAATAATCGTTTAACGATTAAGGAAGAAGACGTGATTATAGCTTACAAAACCTTTTTTAAACTAATCAAGACCGATGTAACGAAATACAAAGCTGATCCCCTAATTTTGCAGGATATGCATGAAGAAAACCCTGATTACACCGATATATTGGTCTGTAAAAACTGTGGAAATTACTATAAACTAGAACCCGGAGAATCACCAGCTAACTTTGAACACTGCCATTGCGGTGGTGAACTTAAACATGTCCAGAATAAAAGAAATTAAAATAATGGATTTGGGAAGATTCAGGGAAATAATTCCAATTAAATCAGTAATAAACCTTCACTGCCTCTTCAATATCATTGTACATTCCCAGTGCAGCTAAAGCACCTATTTTTCCCTGGGAACCGGTAACTTCCACCAGTTCTACACCTACTTCTTCAGCCACTTTTTCTGCTTCTTCCACTGTTAACATGGATTTTTTAGCAGCTTCCCCATAAGACCTGAGCTTTTCCGGGACATTGATACCTTCAAGAACAGCAATTGCGGTTTTATCGGATAATGTTCCTTTTTTAAGGAGTTCAACTACTTTCCGAATTAGTTCATCTTTTTTTCCGGGTTTCACTGCGAATACCAGGGCAATGCCCACGCAGTTCTGGGTTTTGTTGGGATTGTGAGGATATAACTGGACAGTGATATGATCCAAATATTCATATCCCTGTCGGGCCAGTTCTGCACCTACATTATGGGCCAGTGTCCAGGTTGCTCCTTCGTCTTTGGTGTCAGTGTCATCAATACCTATAACCACTTTTTCCATTCTTGGAGTGACCACCGTGGCTCTTCCCACCTTGGATCCTCCCCCTACGTCCTGGAGTTCTACTCTTTTGACTCCGTGAGCCATTCCTCTGCACATGGCTGCGCCCACACCTGCCCCGGCCAATCCCGCATGGATTACTTTAACTTCATCATCATCGACAGAGACTTCTTCTATTCCTGCGGCGTGCAGGCTGGGTTTGAGGGTTAAATTGGATTTTCCAGTCTTAACTAGGAAGGTGTGTCGGTTGCCGTCTCTTTTAGCCTCCAGTACTATGTCACTGCTGTGCTGGTACTGGTAGATCATCCACTGGGATCCACTGATGCAGGGGTGGTATTCCACGATCTCCACCAGGTCGTTATCCACCATGGTGAGGACTTTCTGGTATGGTGCAACCCATGGGTCCTGGAATTTATCCTTTAAGTCACGAGGGGTGAGTATTTCCATGAAGTTTCTCCAAAAAAATATTTGATCCTTTATTGTTGCTTTTAATTAGTTTACATGAAAAATAATAGAAATAATTGGATATAAATTTAATCCAACTATTTGAGCCTTTCGGTCATTTTAACTACGGCTTCAACGGCGCGTTTAGCATATTCAACCCTCTGGTGGGCTTCCAGGCGGGTCATACCAGGGCCAGTGATTCCCAGTCCCACTGGTTTATCGTATTCCAGTGCCAGATCTGCAATTTTACGGGAGGCGTGTTGGACCACAATTTCATCATGGGAGGTGGCTCCTTCAATTACCGCTCCCAGGGTGACCACTGCATCAATGTCATCCTGTTCTAAGAGTTTTTTGATGGCCAATGGCATATCAAAAACTCCGGGGACAGTTATTACCTCTGTTATTTCTGATTCTAAAAATTTAGCGTGTTCTTTAGCTAATTCTAACATCATGTGAGTGATGTCATAATTAAATTCTGCGACTACAGCTCCAATTCGAACTTTTACCATGTCATAACCTCCCTAAAACTTAGCTTAATCCTATATTCAATTTTAAACTTCCCTGGGATTCAATCTTGGTCAATAACCCAGATACCATATTTATATGTTTTATATGTAAGCTATGATAGCAGCGACTGAACTGGTAATCATGATTATTATTATAAAAATGGCTATCCATTGAGGTCTGTTCATTTTATTTCGTCTCCATTAAATAATTTATCCCAGGAAGTTGGAAACTTTTTTAAGAGTTTCACTTAGTATTTCAATTTCTTCTTGAGTATTGTAGTAATGTATTGATGCTCTAACGGTTCCACCTATGTCGTAAGCCCCAATGTGCTTCATTGATAGTATTGCACAGTGGAAACCGCTCCTGACACAGATGGATTTAGTTTCATCCAGTATCTTGGCCAGGTCATGGGGGTTTATATTATCTATATTGAAGGAAACAATACCATAAATATTTTCTGGACTGCCGTAGACTGTGACTTTTTCCAAGTCCTGGATCTCCTGGTACATGATCTGGGTAAGTTTATTGCTGTGTTTTTCTATACTGGGCATGCCAATTCTTTCCAGGTAATCTATGGCTGCTCCCAGGCCTATGAATCCGGCGATATTTTGAGTTCCTCCTTCAAAGCAGGCTGGTGCTTCAGTGAGGTTGAAATCATGATCGGTGACATCGTCCACGGTGCCACCACCAAGGTTGAGGGGTTTCAGTTCTTTTTGTGCATTTTCAGCACAATAGAGGAAACCGGTTCCCACTGGGCCCAGTAATCCTTTGTGCCCAGGGAATGCTACGAAGTCTGCTTTCAACTGCTTCACATCAACTTCCATATGTCCCGCAGATTGAGCAGCATCAACTAGGCACATTACCCCCTTATTCTCTGCGATTTCTGCGATTTCCTCCACTGGTTGTACTGTTCCCAGGGAATTGGAGATATGGGTGATGCTCACCAGCCGGGTTTTACCATCAATCATTTCATTAAATGATTCAGGGTCAATAACTCCCTCTTCATCAGCTTTAACCATCCTTAGTTCCACTCCTTTCCCCTTTAGATTGAGCCAGGGCACCAGGTTGGAGTGGTGTTCAATGTTGGGGACCACAATGTTATCTCCCCTCTCAAATTCCAGGCTACTTGCCACCATATTTATGGCTTCGGTGGTGTTTTTGGTGAAGATAATCTCATTTGGATCTGCTTTTACGAATCTGGCAATTTTATTTCTTGCTTCATCCAGTCTCTGGGTGGCCTTTACTGCCATACGGTAAGCACCTCGACCCGTGTTGGCATTGTAATTGTAGAAATAGTCACTTATGGCTTCCACTACTGGTCGGGGTGTGGGAGTGGTACTGGCCGCATCCAGATAAATAACATCATCCAACAGAGGAATATCCCTTCTAACATCGGCTGTTTTCATAATTTAACCTGATATTTCCTTTAAATTTAGTTATAATTATGATTGGAATAGTATATAAAAATTTAAAAAAGAATCTGTGAAGAAAATTATTTTCCGGTAGGTTGAAACTGGATTGGACAGGAACAGGAAAATTGTAAAAAAGGATAGAATAAGTGTGAACACTTAGAAATAGGTTTTTCACACTTTAGGGTTATCTTATTCTTCCAGTTTCCTTCTGACTTCTGCAGCCATTTCCATGGTGGATGCCTTACCACCCAGATCTCCGGTAACCACTTTGCATTCTGCCAGGACTTCCACCAGTGCATTTTCCAGTTTACGGGCTGCATCGTTTTCATCCAGATAATCCAGCATCATAACTGCCGATAAGATCATGGCGGATGGATTGGCAATTCCTTTACCAGCTAATCTTGGCGCGGACCCATGAACTGGCTCGAATAGTCCCTGATTTTCACCAATATTGGCTGAAGGAATTAAGCCTAATCCCCCCACTAATCCTGCACCTTCATCAGATAGGATGTCTCCGAAGAGGTTGGTGGTTACAATAACGTCGAACATTTCTGGTTTGGTGATGAAGAACATTGCAGTGGCGTCCACGTAACGGTCATCTAGTTCCATGTCCGGATAATCTTCCGCCACTTTGTAAAAGGTTTCCTTGAAAAGTCCATCGGTTTTTTTAAGGACATTAGCCTTGTGAACTGCGGTAACTTTTTCCCTACCTGTTTTCTGGGCGTATTCAAAGGCGAATTTGCATATTCTTTGGGAAGCTTTTCTGGTGATGACCCTGGTGGCGGTGGCTCCCTCTTCAGTTTCCTCTTCCAGGCCGATGTATAGTCCTTCTGTGTTTTCACGGACTATGACAAAGTCCAGGTTATCAAAGAGGCATTTGGTTCCGGGATATGATTTCACTGGCCTTAGGTTCACGTAAAGGTCCAGTTCTTGCCTCATTTTAACGATTACGTCTGCTGCAGATTCTCCAGCTGCCCCGAATAAACAGGCTTGAGATGCTTTAACTATGTCCACTGTTTCCGGGGGTAGAGCTACCCCTGTTTTTTCCATGTACTCGTCTCCAGCATCAGCGAAGGTGTAATCGAAATCAACATCTATTACTTCTAAAACGTGGAGGGTTGCTTCCATTACTTCTTTTCCAATCCCGTCTCCGGGTATAACTGCTATTTTATACATACATACACCTATAAATCTTTTTAGTTCATTTAATCCTTAATTGAAAACCTATAAATCTTTTATTTGATTTTAATCCTTTATCTCAGCCAGATGGTTTTTCAGGTAGCTGATTAGTCCTCCTTCGTTCATGATTCCCATCATGAATTCAGGGAGTGGTTTTATTTCAAATTCTTTAGACCGTTTAACATCCTTTATAACACCTTGGTCAATATCTATCTCGATTTCATCCCCTTCTTCTATGTGTTTAGAGATTCCTTTGGCTTCTATGAGGAGTAAACCGATGTTTATTGAGTTCCTGTAGAATATTCTGGCAAATGATTCTGCTACCACTGCTGATATTCCTGCTCCTTTTATGGCTATTGGTGCGTGTTCACGGGATGATCCGCAGCCAAAGTTTTTTCCGGCCACGATAATGTCACCTTTTCCTACTTTTTTAGCAAAATCAGGATCATGCCCTTCCATAACACAAGCTGCAAGTTCTTCTTCTCCAGTTAAAACCAAGTACCGGCCGGGGACGATTATATCAGTGTCCACGTCATCAGGGAACTTCCAAACCTTTCCTTTGAGTATTTTGTCCATTATTACCACCTTTAGTGTATAGTGATCAATTTTATTGTTCAATTTAAAAACCATTCGAGGTTATGGCCCATTTACTTTCTTGGATCTGTAATTTCACCCTTGATTGCTGATGCTGCGGCTACTGCAGCTGAGCTGAGGTAGACTTCTGCTTCGGGGCTTCCTTGCCTACCCTTGAAGTTTCGGTTGGAGGTGGAGAGACTCGTCTCTCCAGGTCCCAGGAGCCCTACATGGCCGCCCAGGCAGGGTCCACAGCAGGGATTGCATACCAGTGCCCCAGCATCTACAAATATGTTCATGAGCCCTTCATCCAGTGCCTGGCGGTAGATTTCCCGGGAGGCCGGGATTACCAGCATCCTTACATCATGGGATACTTGTTTTCCCTTCAGGATTTCTGCGGCAACTTGCAAGTCATCCAGGCGTCCGTTGGTGCATGATCCCAGGAATACTTGGTCTATTGGTGTTCCATCCACCTCAGTGACTGGTTTTACATTGTCCACATTGTGGGGGCAGGCGATCTGTGGTTCCAAATCATCAACATCGACGTACATTGTGGTGAGTGATTCTGCATCTTCATCTGTCTTGAAAACATCATAAGTTTTGGTGGTGCGCCCTTTGAGGTAGTTTTTGGTTTTTTCATCCACTTCCACCATCCCAGTTTTACCACCCATTTCTATGGCCATGTTACACAGGGCCATACGCTGGGATATTGACATGTTCCTGGTAGTTTCACCTCCGAATTCACAGGCTTGGTAGGTTGCACCGTCTGCTCCTATCTGTCCGATGATATTGAGGACCACGTCCTTGGAGTATACATGTTGTCCTAATTTGCCTTCTATTTCGAATTTTATGGTTTCAGGCACTTTGAACCATAGTTTTCCAGTGGCGAATACCATTGCCATGTCGGTTGATCCGATTCCCGTTGCAAATGCACCTAATGCACCGTGGGTGCAGGTGTGGGAGTCTGTTCCCACGATTACTTCACCAGGAATTACATGTCCTTTTTCGGGGAGCACTTGGTGGCATACTCCTTCTCTAACATCGTAGAAATTGTTTATTCTCTGTTTTTCCACGAATTCCCTCATGAATATGTGGTTCTGTGCTGCTTCCAGGGAGTCTGCTGGTACCTGGTGGTCAAATAGAACCACAATTTTCTCGGGATCCCATACCTTTTCCACTCCAATTTTCTGGAACGATTTTACAGATAAGGGCCCGGTTAGATCATGGGTCATGGCCACGTCTATATTGGCCATAACTATTTCTCCCGCACTTGCTTCGTTTAATCCTGCTGCTTTTGCCAGTATTTTTTCTGCCATGGTCATTGACATGTGCTTTTCCTCCATTTAATATGGTGAACATCCATTGAAGTTGTTTATCAAGGAAATTTTTCCATTCAATGGTTTTAACGATAATTATTATCTATTTCGGGTGATAATCGATTGAAGGGTGATAAATCATGTTAGGACTATAATTTGGAAACTGTGATTTTATTAACAATTTTCACGAAATTTTCAACTTCTTCAGAGTTTAATATCTTTAGAATCTTTTTTATCGTATTTTTATGGACTTGTTTGTGCATTTCCATTATCTGGTTACCTTTTAGAGTTAATTTCAGGAAATAGAATCGTTTATCTTGGTTGGATTGGATTTTGTTTACTATTCCTAGATCAATTAACTGGTTGATGGCTATGGATACCGTTGATTTTTTTACGTCCAGTTTCTTTGCTAGTTCAGAAACGCTTATTCCCTGGTTTTTATCGATTAATTCTATGTAGTAAAGTTGTCTGAGAGTGTATTCTTTTAAATCTCCACTTCGAAGTTGTGTTTGGAATTTTCTCATTAGATCGCTTAGTTTATCCATTGATTCTACCAGTTCAAGCTCCTTATTCATGGGTTATCACCTGTATAGTAAATAGTTTTATCTAACTAACTATTATTTATAGTATTCCCCCAAATTTTCAAAACCAAGGAATACCAACACCTCCTAACCAGCTATTTATTACTTCTCAAAAGCTCGGACTAATCACATTATATATATTAACATAGATCAACTGACAGAAGCCATCTAAGTAATAAGATATATATATAATGTAATACTAACTTGTATATTGAATATGATAGATGATTTAATAATATGACCTGAGAGAGATATTGGTGAGGGAAATAAAATGAGGGAAATGAGCCAAGAGATAAAGGACGAGTACGAGAAAATTAAGGACAAAATCTCATACGAAGAATTCCTACAAAAGATGGAAGAATATAAGAAAGAAAACGCGGATGTAAGCTTTATTGACGATATTAGCATAGCCCATATGGTGGTGGGGGACTATATTACTGAAAAAAATGAGCCCACAGAAGAAGTGAAAGATTTCTGGAAAGTAAATGAATTGGAAAGCGGGACCCAACACATAAACCTTGTGGGGAGGGTAATGAGCATTTCCAATGTTAAGAAATTCACCAGCAAAAAAGGTAGAGAAGGAAAACTGGCAAATCTGATCCTCGCAGACGAAACTGGTAGGATAAGGGTTGTTTTCTGGACTGAAAACATCAAACTAATGGATAAATTCAAGGAAGGCGATGTGGTCCGAATAAATGATGTGGAAGTAAAGCAGGGATTCCGAGAGGACGAAACTCACTTAAACATACAATCATCCCTGGAAAAATTAGATTCAAAAGATTATCCTGATTTACCCCCGTATAATGATAAAATAACTCCTTTAGGTGAAGTTAAAGGAGATATGGAGGTAAATGTTATTGCCCGTATCATCCGGATCCCCCGAATAAGGTCATTTGACAAGAATGGTAGAGATGGTAAAGTAGCCTCTCTGGAACTACAGGACAAGAGTGGCAGCATGCAGTTCACCCTCTGGAATAAAGACACCAACCTCATTGATGACCTGGATCTGAATGAAGGTGATGCCATCCAGATAATGGGAGCCCAAAGTAGAGTACGTAATGGAGAAGTATCTCTAAGCCACTCCTGGATTGGGAGGATAATAAAAGGGGATTTCGACGTTCCAGAATACCATGAGGATATTCTCAAAATTGGGGATGCCCATGAAATGCGAAATGTTACCCTCATCGGCCTGGTTAGCAAAGTTTACGATACCATAACCTTCGAACGAGATGATGGAAGCACAGGCAAAGTGAAATCAATGGAATTGGAGGATGATACCGGAGCTATCAGGGTTACCATGTGGAACGAGGATACTGAACTCGATGTTAAAAAGGGGGATATCCTGAAAATTATTGGCGGCAACATTGAATTTGATGATTATTCCGGAACCAACTATAGGGTAAACACCAACTGGAACACGAAATTCATCATCAACCCTCCAATAGACCAGGAAATGAAAGATGCACTGAATGAAGTTGGTAAATACCTTAAACCAATGAAAATCAGTGATCTTAATAAGATTGAGGATGATGGTGAAGAAGTGGATATCATTGGACGTGTAGTTAATCTCTACGAACCTAACGAGTTTCAACGGGATGATGGCACCACTGGCCAAGTTAGAACTGCAGAAATTGCCGATGACTCGGGAATGGTGCGGGTTTCCCTATGGGATACTAAAGCCGAACATCCACTTAAAGAGGGGGATCCCCTTAAAATTGAGAATGCACGCACCCGCTTAGGAGACTACCAAGTGGATCTCAGTGTTGGTAGAACTTCCCGACTAATTGAACCCACGGAAGAGGAGATAAAAGACTTACCATCTCTAAAAGAAGTGGAATCAATGATCTATCAGAGTAAGAAGATCACTGAGTTGGCAGAAGGAGACCGGGATGTTAGCATATTCGGCCGAATTCTAAGTATGGGAGAACCAACCCAATTCACCAAAAGTGACGGCAGCTCTGGCGTGGTTCGTTCCATGGAAATTGCCGACGACACTGGAGTGGTAAGAGCTTCCCTCTGGGATGATCAGGCCAGTACAGCCTTCAAAGAAGGTGAAGCTGTTAAAATCGAAAATCCCAGAGTTAGTTTGAGGAATGACCGTATAGAACTCAGTGTAGGTAGAACCACCCTCATCAGTAAAACCGGTGAAGAAGAAGCATCGGTGCCCAGTTTGGATGAGATAGAGGGAAAACTGTATCCTCCTAAAAATATTGGAGATATCGAGGAAGGAGATCAGAGCATTAAAGTGACTGGAGAAGTTGTGGATATCAGAGGTAATAAAATACTCTTTGAAATGTGCCCTAACTGTAACAAAAGAGTTAACTGGGTTGACGATGCTTACATCTGCGATATTTGCGGTGAAGAAATCAAAAAACCAAACATGCTGATGATTATCAGCCTCATGTTAGAGGATGATACTGGCACCATAAGCATCACTTTCTTCCGTAAGGCAGCCGAGGAAGTTTTGGGTATGACCACTCCCGAAGCCGAGGAGATCATAGCTACTACAGGAGATGAGGGATCCCTGGAAGAAAAAGTGGGTGACCTGGTGGGTAGACAGATCACGGTGATCGCCGATGCCAGCTTTGACGAATACAACGAGGAAGTACGTTTAAACGCCAAAAAAATGGTGGATGTTAAACTTTAATTACTGGTAATGGCAAAATAAATGTATTGAGGCCCGGATTCAAGAGCATTCATTATGAGGATTTAATCAAATAATAGATAAACAAGTTCAAAAAGGAGATTAAGATGGTGGAACTGGAAGATTTACCTAATGTAGGAGAAAAAACAGCTCAAAAATTAAGAGATGCTGGTTTTGCAGATATGATGCGACTGGCCACAGCCACCGCCAAGGAACTCAGTGTTAAAGCTGAAATTGGTGAAGGAGTTGCGGAAAAGGTCATCGAAGCTGCTCGTAAGGCAGAACAGATTGATTTTGAAACAGCCCTGGATGTGATGGAACGCAGGAAAGATGTGGGCCACATCATCACTGGGAGTACTGGTTTGGATGAGTTGATTGGAGGGGGAATAGAAACTCAGGCCATAACCGAGGTTTTCGGAGAATTTGGATCTGGTAAAAGTCAGATATCACATGAAATCGCTGTTACCGTACAATTACCCCCTGAAAAGGGAGGTTTGTGTGGAGAATGCGTTTTCATTGACACTGAAAACACTTTCCGGCCAGAAAGGATAAAGCAGATAGCTGAAGGATTTAATTTAGATGTAGAGGAAGTTCTAGGTAAGATACATATTGCAAGGGCATTCAACTCCAGCCACCAGATACTCATGGCTGATAAGGTCAACGAACTGATACAAAAAGGTGTGAATATTCGTCTGGTGATTGTTGATTCTCTTACTTCTCATTTCCGTGCAGAATACGTGGGAAGGGAGTCACTGGCTACCCGACAACAAAAGCTGAACCAACACTTACACACGCTGCAGAATATAGCCAACACCTACAATGTGGCAGTTTTTGTAACCAATCAAGTTCAAGCTCGTCCGGATGCCTTTTTCGGAAGTCCCACCAAGGCTATTGGAGGGCACGTACTGGGGCACGCCTCAACCTACCGAATATGGCTTAAGAAGGGATTGGCAGGCAAACGTATCGCCCGTTTAGTGGACAGCCCTCACTTACCAGAGGGTGAATCAGTGTTTAAAGTGGTTACTGAAGGGATTGTTGATTAATTTTCATTAATTCCTTCTTTTCTTTTTTTATTTGAATATAATCCTACTTCATTTGAGTAATACTCAGCCTCAAATGAAAAATTGTTCTACTATATAAACCTTGTTTAAAAATTTTAATAGAAAACTTTATATTTAGATCTGATTACACCCTACATCATAAGATTAGTTAACTATCACAATGTGGAAAAATAGGTGATCTAATTGGCAGATGAAAATAAGCAAGAAGCAACTGAAGAACTAAAAATCGGAGTCTACACATGTCACTGTGGTATCAACATCGGTGGTGTCGTTGATATTGATGCAGTAAAAGAATATGCAGCAACCCTGCCCAACGTAGTAGTATCCGAAGAATACAAATACTTCTGTTCCGACCCTGGACAGGACATGATCCAGAAGGATATTAAAGAAAAAGGCATTAACCGAGTAGTGGTGGCCGCATGTTCACCTCGACTTCACGAACCAACCTTCCGAAGATGTGTTCAGGAAGCAGGACTAAACCAGTTCCTGTTTGAATTTGCAAACCTCCGGGAACACGATTCATGGGTTCACATGGGAGAACCAGAAGAAGCAACTGAAAAAGCCAAAGACTTAGTAAGAATGGCAGTTGCTAAAGCTAGGCTCTTAGAACCACTGGAAGCATCCGTAGTTTCCGTGGACAAACGTTCCCTGGTTATAGGTGGAGGGGTAGCTGGTATCCAATCCGCACTCGACCTGGCTGACATGGGATTCAAAACCTACCTGGTGGAAAAGCAACCTACTATTGGTGGACGAATGGCACAACTGGACAAAACATTCCCTACCCTGGACTGTTCCATGTGTATCCTAGCCCCTAAGACTGTGGACGCTGCAAAACACGAAAACATCGAACTCATCTCCTTTGCTGAAGTGAAAGAAGTTCACGGTTACATTGGTAACTTCCAAGTAGTAATTGAGAAAAAACCACGATATGTTAAAGAAGATGAATGTACTGGTTGCGGAAGCTGTTCCGAAGTATGCCCAATTGAAATGCCCAACTACTTCGACGAAGGAATGGGTATGGTAAAATCAGTATACATACCATTCCCACAGGCAGTACCACTATGTGCTACCATTGACAAGGATTACTGTATTGAATGTAAACTCTGTGACCAGATCTGTGAACGTGGAGCAATTGACCACGACCAGAAACCAGAAAGAATCGAAATTGATGTGGGTACCATCATCGTAGCCACCGGTTACGACCCATACGACCCAACCGAGAAGAAAGAATGGAGCTATGCTGACGCTGAAAACGTGATCACCGGTCTGGAACTGGAAAGACTGATCAACGCATCAGGTCCTACCATGGGTAAAGTTTTAAAACCATCTGACGGTGAAAAACCTAAGAGTGTGGCTTTCATCCAGTGTGTGGGTAGTAGGGATGCTCAGATTGACAAACCATACTGTTCCCGTGTGTGCTGTATGTACGCCATGAAAAACGCACAGCTCATCAAGGACAAAATGCCTGACACCGATGTGGCAATCTACTACATGGATATCCGAGCATTCGGTAAAGGATTCGAAGAGTTCTACCAGAGATCTCAGGAAAAATACGGAATCAAATTCATCCGCGGACGACCAGCCAATGTCCTGGTTAACCCAGACGACACCCTGTCCATCCGTGCAGAAGACAGCCTGCTGGGTAAAGTCACTGAATACGATTACGACATGGTAGTTCTCTCTGTTGGTCTACAGCCTCCGGAAGGAGCTGAAGAACTAAGGCAAACCATCGGTCTATCCAAATCTGCTGACGGATTCCTCATGGAAGCCCACCCCAAACTCCGACCTGTGGACACCCTTACTGACGGTGTTTACCTGGCTGGTGTATCCCAAGGTCCTAAAGATATTCCTGACGCTGTGGCCCAGGCTTCTGGTGCAGCTGCACGAGCAGCAATCCCAATGGTCAAAGGTGAAGTGGAAATCGAACCAATCGTTGCAGTAGTCAACTCCGATGTTTGTGGTGGATGTGAAGTCTGCTTAGAACTATGTCCATTCGGAGCCATTGAAAGGAAAGACGAAAAAGCAACCATCAACGTTGCCCTGTGTAAAGGATGCGGAACCTGTGTAGGTGCCTGCCCATCCGGTGCAATGGACCAGCAGCACTTCCGAACTGGCCAAATCTTCGCCCAGATCGAAGCTGCCTTAGATTCAGGTAAATAAGGGTAAACCCCTTCTTTAACCTTTTTTTATATTTTTATAATACTTTTTTTGAATTATAGTTCATATTCTTGATTCTATCTCATTTACATACTGATTTACACTTGCCAATATCCCTGTCTGTTTTAATGAAACTGATAACCATCCTATCCATAATTTATTATGCAAACCCCACTCATACCTTAAAATGAAGTTAGAGATTTTTTATTATTCTAAAGAGGGTGGTTAATTATGGAATACCAGGAACTGGGTAAAAAATTGAAAAACATTCTTAAACTGGAACGGGAACCTGTGGCTATGAAATGGGTTTCCAGAGAACCGCGAAATATCCCCAAAGAAGAAGAAAAATCTAGATTCTGCACCAAGCTGGACAAAGCCATGAAGGGGGAGATTTTCTATTCAACTGCAGAAGAAGAAGAGTGTATGGGTGGTCTTAAATACACTGGAATGAAAGATCCAGAAGAATTTCCTAAAAACATGCGTAGTGGTTCATTTTTAGTCCCAGCAGGAGTTTATAAGAGCATACCCGCAGTGCAGCGATCCTGGAAGGATAACCTGGCTATTGAACCCAACATATTCAGTGCCATACTATTCGCACCACTTATAGAGGCCGATTTTGAACCCAATGTGATATTCATAGTGGCCAATGCCAGGCAGGGGATGGAAATCCTCCACGCCAATGCCTACGACTCTGGATCACATGGATTAGGGGCTGATTCTGGACCGATCTGCAGTTCAATGGCTTCTATACCATACCTTACCGGTAAAGTCACCTATGGTTTTGGTGATATTGGCTCCAGAAACCATATGGATCTCCAGGATGAAGAGATTATGGTTAGCATTCCGGCCTCGGATCTAGAAAGGATCATCCTAAACCTGGAAGAAATGAAAACAAAAACTTTCTTCCAGAGAGAGTGAATCAAAACAACTGGAAACTAGAAATTTTTTAAAAAATACGCTTTCAACCAGTTGAACTGAGAAGTTGGAAATTTAACTGAGAAGTTGGAAAGTATTTATATTCCCTTAATTTTATAGTTCCCTATACCAAACCCGCTAATACAATGATATCATGATTTGGCTGGGAGGAAAATAATGTCAGATAATGAAAAATACGCTCAGGAAATAAAGGATATTACCAAAAAGCATCATGAATGGATGAAAAACAGTGTGAATCTCATTGCCAGTGAGAACATCACCAGTATTAGTGTCAGAGAGGCCCTGGCCACAGATCTGTCCCACCGGTATGCAGAAGGACTACCCTGTCACCGATTATACGAAGGATGCCAGTACATCGATGAGATTGAGAACATCACCATTGACCTATCCAAAAAACTCTATAATGCTGAACACGCTAATGTACAACCCATATCCGGAGTAGTTGCCAATATGGGATCCTTCTTTGCTTTAGCCAATCATGGGGATGGAATGATGGCCCTTGAAGTTCCAGTAGGCGGCCATATTAGCCATGCCAACGTGAGTGCTGCTGGTATCAGGGGCCTTAAGGTATCACCCCACCCCTTCGATGAAGAAAAGATGAACATCGACGCTGACGCCATGAAAAAGGAAATACTCGCCCTTAAACCGAAAATAGTCCTTTTAGGGGGTAGTTTATTCCTCTTCCCCCACCCTGTGGAGGAAGCCCGGGAAGCAGCCGATGAAGTGGGTGCCAAGGTAATGTACGACGGTGCACACGTACTGGGACTCATTGCCGGAGGACGGTTCCAGGACCCATTAAGGGAAGGAGCCGATTTACTGGTGGGCAGTACCCACAAAACATTCCCCGGCCCACAGGGAGGTATTATCCTCTGTAAGGAAGAATTGAAACAAAAAATAGATGATGCTGTTTTCCCAGGTGTGGTTAGTAACCATCACCTCCACCATCTGGCAGCTCTGGGCATAGCCACTGCAGAAATGGCCGAATTCGGAGAATCCTACGCCAAACAGATCATTGCCAATGCCCAGGCACTGGCACAGAACTTCCATGAACTGGGTTTCAAAGTACTGTGTGAAGACCTGGGCTTCACTGAATCCCATCAGGTGGCCATGGACATGTCCAACATCGGAAAAGCATCCAAGATGGCTAAAGACCTGGAAGCCAATAACATAATCCTAAACAAGAACCTCCTCCCCTGGGATGATGTTAACCGCTCTGATGACCCATCAGGCATACGAGTGGGAACACAGGAGCTAACTCGCCGCGGATTAAAGGAATCACACATGGCAGAAGTGGCCGAACTCATAAAAAAAGTAGTTGTTGACGGTAAAACAGTTAAAGATGAAGCATCTGAATTCATATCATCCTTTGACACTGTACACTACGCTTTCCGTGAGGATCGGGCCTACGATTACATAGAATTTTAAATAAGTGTGGTTGGATTTATCAGGGCAGTGGAATTATCAAATTTTACTGCCCCCAATAAATTCCATTTAGACAGGGATTCCTATTAAGTAATAGATGGTTAAAAAAAGAGGACGGTTTATGAAAATTGCCTGGGCCTTCACCGGAGCAGGGCATCTGCTCAGCGAAAGCGTAGAAACGCTGGAAAAACTTGCAACTGAACACAAGGTAACTGTACTACTTTCTGGTGCTGGTGAAGAAGTTTTAAAAATGTACGGACTCTTCGACCGTGTTAAATCAGTTACCGGAGGATATTACCAGGAACTGATTTTGGAAAAGGATCAGATGTGGAGTTATCCCATATCTGGCCGTTTTTCCCTGGGAAGATACGATTTATTAATTGTATCCCCCACCACATCCAACACCATTGCCAAGCTGGTCCATGGAATCGCTGACAGCCTGGTGACCAATGCCGTTGCCCAATCAGGTAAAGGAAATGTAAAAACCCTGTTGGTCCCAGTTGACCTTGAATCTGGAGATTTGGATACAGTTCTCCCCTCTAAACTGGAACTGGACCTATGTCAGAACTGTAATACCTGTGAGGCTGCAGCAGTATGCCCTCCCGACGCCATCATTCCCGGGGTGGAGATCAACCTCCTTAAATGTCAGGGTTGTGCTGCCTGTCAAACCGCATGCCCCTACACGGCAGTGAGCGGAGGTAGCATTATCACCATCCATATGAGGGAAATTGACATCGAAAACAGCAGAAAACTTCACCGGCTAGAGGGGGTGGAAGTTCTCAAAGACCCATTAGAGATATTAAGCCACCGATAAATCTAATTATTATTTTTTTATTAAGTAATAACCGGTTCTAACCGTTATGCCCCTTATTGACTATTTATTCTACCTTCCAGTCTTAATTCTGAGTATTTTAAAAATAAGCCAAGATACTGTATATTGAAAAATTAATTTTAGGAAATTTCTTATTTTTCCCGGTCTATTTTTTCCAATAATTTGAATAAAATCATTTGAAAATAATAATTAATTAAGGATTACCAACATATCATATCAATGAATCCATTGGTATGGAAGTACAGATTAAGGTTACAACCAGGTGAGGGGGTATGAATTTGGCTGAAGAACATAAAAGAATTGATTTTCTTCTGGAAGAACTTGAAAGCGATGATTGGAAGGTTCGTGAAGATGCTGCCGAACTTTTAGGGGAAGTTGGGGAGCCAAATGCTATTGAACCGTTAATTAAAGCTCTTGAAGATGATGATTGGCATGTAAGGGAAGCTGCAGCTCTTTCCCTGGCAATATTTGAAGATGAAAGATCTGTTGAACCTCTTATTAAACTTATGGATGATAAAAAAGCCAATGTAAGATACGGAGCCGCCATAAGTTTATCCATGGTAGGAGACCAACGTGCAGTGGATGTACTGGAGAAAGCCACTGCCGATGAAAATTCTGTGGTTCGTAAAGTGGCCACTGTAGCCCTAAAAGAGGTTAAAACCCGTTTATAATCGTTGTTGTGCTAATATTTAATCAGGGATGTAGGAAAATGGTAGATGACAAAATACAAAAAGCAGTATGCAACCTTTTAGAAAAATATTCCCAAGCATACCAGGACAAAGACATTGAAGGGATATTGGAACTATTCGTAGACAGTGACGACCTGGTAGTGATTGGAACTGGAGATGATGAGTGGGTTAATGGCATGAACGAGCTTAAATCTGGATTTGAAAGGGATATGGAACAGGCTGATGATATACATGTGAAGTTCAGAGATATTTCGATCTCCTATTCCGGTAATGTGGCCTGGTTATCCGGCCATATGAACATGGAAGCCACAGTAGAGGGTCAGGACATATACCTCCCCGGTCGTTTAACCGCAGTTGTTCTGGAAAAAAATGGAAAATGGCTTTTTGTCAACCTTCACTATTCATTACCCTCTGATCTTCAGGAAGAAGGTAAAGCCTGGCCAGATATTTAAAATAAAAACAGATATGGGAAAAAAGAAAAAATCGAATTATTCTAAAAAATAGGGGAAACCTTAACTGGTGAAGATTACTGGCCTTCTAAAAGATCAAGTATATATGCGGTCATTTCTATTTCTTCCCTGGCCAGATAGTCTTCCATCCTTTTTTGGGAATCTTCAGTACCAAATGGATAGTAACCCTCCTCAAAGTAGACATTCATCAATAATTCATTTTCCTTCACAGTAAGTGGATCCTTCAGTAGTTCCACTAACCGGTTTAAATCATCCCCAGTTAGTCCGGATACCTTGTAAGTTACGTAATACCTTTTTTGACCCTCTGAAAATCCATAATCAATAATTTTCACTTTTAACTGCAAAATACCATCCCCCCATAAATTACATTAATTATTCTATAAATCCCCTCTTCATTTTTTACCATCTATCATGCACTTTCACAGGTGAAATCCAGTTCATCACCGATTTCTGTGTTCGATTCAGCGAGTTTACCCTTTTCAAGTTCAATAACATATCGGGCCGGTGTCACTGGTGTGTAGGTGGTCCAGGGATCAAGGGTGACTGTGTCCACCACTTTTTTATCAGAATCTGCAAATACCACATCTAATGGTATGCGCATGAAGAACATGTGAATTCCAGAAGCTCTTCGGCTCCTATCTGAAGGTAATTTTAAGATAAGTCCCCTTTCTAAATCTTTTACCATCATTAACCCCTTGAAACGGGAGAAAAAACTGTCGGCAACATTGGCATTTCCCAACTTGGTGCCCTTAGTTTTATTTACTATAAACACATAACTCATAAAGATAGATTTAACCTAATCATTATAATAGGTTTTTATAAGGTTTGAGGGATCTTGTATGAGAAATATTATTGTTGAAGAGCTTATTCAAAAACCCATTGAGGAACAAGAGATAGAAATCGTTGAAAGGAAGGGTATCGGCCACCCGGACAGTATAAGTGACGGAATAGCTGAATCAGTTAGCCGTGGTCTATGCAATGCTTACCTTGATCATTTTGGTGGTGTATTGCACCATAACACTGATGAGGTACAGATAACTGCCGGGGAATCCTACCCTGAATTCGGTGGCGGAGATATAATAAAACCCATGGACATTCTCCTCACTGGAAGGGGAGTTCCAGAATATGAAGGCAGGAAAATTGGTATCGACCGGATAGCAATCAAGGCGGCCAAAGATTACCTTAAAGAGACCCTGATCAACCTGGATGTGGAAACCTGTACCGTGGTGGAGTGTAAAATCGGCCATGGTTCCGGAGACCTGGTGGATGTTTTCGGAAGGGAAGGAACCCCTAAATCCAACGATACATCATTCGGAGTTGGTTTTGCACCATTTTCAGAAACAGAAAGGATGGTTATGGCCATTGAAGAACTTTTGAATTCTAAAGAGTTCAAAAAGAAATATCCACAAGTCGGAGAGGATATTAAGGTAATGGGACTCCGTGATCACGATCAGATCACCCTTACCGTGGCTGTGGCCATGATCTCCAAGTACGTGGATGGTGTGGAAACTTACCTGGACACCAAAGAGGCGCTTAACGAGATCATCACTAACCTGGCCAAGGAATACACCTCCCGAGACGTGACCACCTTCATAAACACTGCCGACAATCCTAGTTGCGAATCTGAGGAGGGTTATTATCTTACTGTAACCGGTACCTCCGCAGAGATGGGAGATGATGGTTCTGTAGGCCGGGGAAACCGAGCTAACGGACTTATAACCCCTAACCGGCCAATGTCCATGGAAGCCACTTCAGGTAAAAACCCCATAAACCACGTGGGTAAAATATATAACCTTCTATCGAACCAGATGGCCAATGACATTGTGAAAGAAGTGGAAGGTGTTAACCAAGCCCATATGATGATATTAAGCCAGATTGGATCCCATATCGACCAGCCTAAAGCTGCCAGTGCCCAGCTCATCCTGGAGAAAGGTTACCAGATGAGTGAAGTCAAAAGCGAAGTTCAGGGAGTTATGGACACCTGGCTGGCAGATATCAACAAGATAACTGAGATGTTAATAAAGGGAAAACTCCGAACCTTCTAAAAACCTTTCATTCCCTTTATTTTTCCCCAAATTTTTCCCAATTATTCTTTTATTTTGTATCCCCTTTTTTACCGGCTATTATAATACTGATTTCAATGATCAACGCCGATGTTACAATTATATAAAAGGATATAAAAGGCCGTTAACAAAGTTTGTTATGAGTAGATGATCATGTTTCTGATGATCACTATGTTAAAACTAAGGAATTTGAGTAGATTTACCCAGTTACGAGTGGATTTATCAGTATAATAAACAATTTCAAGGAGAATATTCAGATGGCAATCAAGGAAGCCCCACGATCATACCAGTCCAGTACCATAGAGGAGAAGGTGCAGAAATTCTGGGATGATAAACAAATATATCAGCACACTAAAGATTTAAGGAATGATCAGCCTAATTTTTCATTTTTAGACGGACCACCATATTGTAGTGGTCGAATACACTTGGGAACCGCCTGGAATAAAACAATAAAGGATAGTTTCCTCCGTTTCAAATCAATGTCCGGTTTTAATGTACGCCGGCAGGCAGGATGGGACACCCATGGACTGCCCATTGAACATAAGGTGGAAGGACTCCTGGGACTTAAGAGTAAGAAGGAAATTGAAAACAGGATTGGGATTGAAAACTTTGTGAATAAGTGTAAAGAGTTCGCAGTTGAGAACCAGTCCCTGATGACCAAACAGTTCGAAAAAATGGGTGTCTGGATGGATTGGGATAACCCCTACGTGACATACGATACCCAGTACATGGAAAGTGCATGGTGGACCCTTAAAAAAGCCCATGAAAAGGAACTCCTGGTTAACGATCTGCGGGTTATCACCTGGTGCCCACGCTGCGAAACTGCACTGGCCCTGGCTGAGATAGACTATGAAAACAAGGAAGACCCCTCCATCTACGTAAAATTCCCCCTAAAAGAACAGGAAAACACCTACGTTCTGGTGTGGACTACCACGCCATGGACCTTACCCGCTAACCTGGCAGTCTGTGTGCATCCAGATTATGATTATACCTACGTGAAGGTTGAAAATGATGGCAGAGACGAAGTTTACCTCATGGCCGAAGCCCTGGTGGAAACCACCTTCCCAGAACAGGATTATGAAATAATTAAAGTGGTTAAAGGAAGCGATCTGGAAGGAACTGAATATTTACATCCTCTCCCGGGAGAGATACCATTCCATAAGGATTTCCAGCACCGAATACTCCCCGGAGACCATGTTACCCTCACTGAGGGCACTGGCTGCGTGCACACCGCACCAGGACACGGTCCGGACGACTTTGAGATTGGAAAACGACACGGATTACCCATATTCTGTCCAGTGGACGAGGCAGGGTTATTCACCCCAGATGCAGGCAAATACGAGGGCCAGTTCGTGAAGGATGCCGATCCTTTCATAATCGCCGATCTGGATGCCCATAACCTTTTATTCAAAGAAGGTATCATCGACCACCGTTACGGGTTCTGCTGGAGGTGTAAAACTCCCATCATCTACCTGGCTACCAAACAGTGGTTTTTGAAGATCACCGCAGTTAAGGATCAGATGCTCAGTGAACTGGACAAGGTGGAGTGGGTGCCGTCATGGGCTGGTGAAAGCCGGTTCCGAAACTGGATAGAAAATGCCAGGGACTGGACCATTTCCCGACAGCGTTACTGGGGCATACCCATACCTATCTGGCTCTGTGAGGACTGTGGGAAGATGGAAGTGGTAGGATCCATCAGCGAGCTTCGGGAAAAAATTGTGGAAGGTGAATTAGAGGGGGATTTCATCCACCGACCACACGTGGATGAGATCAAACTGGGCTGTTCCTGTGGTGGGAAAATGCAGCGCACCCCGGATGTTCTGGATGTTTGGATCGATTCGGGAGTTGCAGGATGGGCTGCTCTCCACTACCCTCAGGAGAAGGAGATGTTTGAGGAATGGTATCCTTACCAGTTCATCACTGAAGGCCATGACCAAACCAGAGGATGGTTTTACTCCCAGATGGGCTGTGGAGTAATCGCCCTAGACAGCGTACCCTACCAGAAGGTATTAATGCATGGTTTCACCCTGGACGAAGAGGGTAAAAAGATGAGCAAGTCCCTGGGAAACGTGGTGGAACCGGATGAAGTAATTGAAAAGTACGGGGCTGATGTTCTCCGTTTCTACCTATTGTGGGGGAACAAACCATGGGATGATCTGAAGTTCAACTGGGATGAACTGGGAACTGTGAACAAGATGTTCAACATCCTCTGGAATGTTTACGTCTTCAGCACCACCTACATGGCCCTGGACGAATTCAACCCCACTCTCCATAACAGGGATGATCTGATATTCCGTGATGAGGACCGCTGGATCACCTCCCGGGTGCACTCTGTGGCCCGTGAGGTTACCGAAGCCATGGATAGCCTTCACCTGCACAAGGCCACCCGTAGCCTCAACCACTTCATACTGGAAGATCTGAGCCGCTGGTACGTTCGACTCATCCGGGGACGAACATGGGTAGAAAAAGACGATCCAGATAAACTAGGAGCCTATTACACCCTCTACCATGTGCTTAAAAATATGATAACCATCCTGGCACCCATAGCGCCACACATCACCGAAGAGATTTACCAGAACCTGGTGCGCGGCGTGGAAGAGGATGCACCAGAAAGTGTGCATATGCTGGACTGGTGTCTTGATGAAAAACTTATTGACCAAAAACTGGAAACCAACATGGATATATTGCGGGAGATCATTGAGGCCTGTGCCCGTGCCCGTGATGTGGCCCGTTACAAATTAAGATGGCCAGTCAGGGAAATCATGATCGTCACTGAAGATGGGAAGGTTATCCAGGCTGTTGAGGCACTCTCTGATGTGCTCACCGAACAGGCCAACACCAAGACCGTTAAGACTTCAGAGGAGTTTGAAGGCCTTAAAGTTCTGGCCAGCCCCAACATGAAGACTCTGGGACCTAAACTTCGTGGAGATGTTCCAAAGGTAGCTGCCAAACTGGCCTCAGCTGATGGTGCGGAGATTGTCACTGCCCTGGAGTCTGGTGGGGAGTACCTGGTGGAACTGGATGATAAAACCATCACCCTGGAAGATGGAGATGTGGTGTTTGAAACCGAACTCCCGGATAACGTGGTTAGTGCAGAATTTACAGGTGGAAGTGTCTTTGTGGACACCGAACTCACCCCAGAGATATTATCCGAGGCCATGTCCCGAGAACTCATCAGGAGAGTTCAGGACATGCGTAAGGATCTTGATCTGGACGTGGAAGCCAATATTAATGTAAGTGTGAACTGCAGTCTAACGTTCCAGGAACTGGTGGAACCACACCTTGACTTCATCTCCCACGAAGTAAGAGCACAAAGTCTTGAATTCAAAGAAAAAACTGCAGATTACACTAAAAAATGGAATATTGAAGAGTATGAATTAGTTATAAGTATTATGAAATCCTGATACAATGATTTAATTAAATTTAAATCGTAATGAATGTTTTAAATTAGAATAAAGTCCTTAGGCAAAAAAGAGGGAGAAATATGACTTTAACCAATGATGAGATGGAATACATCAAAGAAGAACTGGGAAGGGAACCCAACCCCCTGGAATATGGTATGCTGGACATAATGTTCTCGGAACATTGCTCCTACAAAAGCAGCCGTCCTATACTGAAATTGTTCCCCACCGAAGGGGAAAAGGTCATAATGGGACCTGGAGACGATGCCGGAATTGTGGAATTAACCGATGAACTAGCCCTGGTTATGGGTATGGAAAGCCACAACCACCCCTCGGCAGTGGAACCCTACGGAGGGGCAGGAACCGGTATCGGAGGCATAATCAGGGACATCATATCCATGGGAGCCATGCCAGTAGCCCTACTGGATTCTCTGCGCTTCGGACCAATGGAAGACCAGCGCTCCCGTTACATCTTCGAATACGTGGTTAAAGGAATCTCAGATTATGGTAACCGGGTGGGAATACCCACCGTTGGTGGAGAAGTGGAATTTGAGGATAACTTCAAATTCAACCCCCTGGTGAACGTGGTCTGCGCAGGAATTGTGCGTAAAGATGAAATTGTAAAAGGAATTGCCCCTAATGTAGGGGATGTTTTTGTACTGATGGGTGGTCGCACTGGAAGGGATGGTATACACGGTGTTACCTTTGCCTCTGAAGAACTCACCTCCTCATCGGAACTGGAAAGTAGACCGGCAGTGCAGGTGGGTGATCCCTTCACTAAGAAACAGGTTATGGAAGCCACCTTTGAGGCTCTGGAGAAAGTTAATGTTCAGGGATTGAAGGATCTGGGTGGAGGCGGACTCACCTGTTGTATTTCTGAAATGGCTGATAAAAGTGGTAACGGTGCTCTGATGGAGTTGACCAAAGTACCACTAAGGGAGGAAGGAATGACTCCCTATGAAATTATGCTCTCAGAGTCACAGGAAAGAATGGTCTTTGTAGTACACCGTCAGGATGTGGATGGCTTACTGCAAATATTCAACAAGCATGAACTGCCCTACGCAGTGATTGGTCAGGTAACTGCCACTGGACGTATGGTGGTCACCCAGGAAGGGGAAGTAGTGGCCGATTTACCAACTGAATTACTGGCTGACCCACCCCTAGTGGAACGTGAAGCCATAAAACCCGAGAAAGACGAGAAATATGTGGAAGTGGAAGATGGGCCCATAGATGAGGCTCTTTTGAATCTGCTTTCCAGTCCCAACTTAGCCAGTAAAAAGTGGGTGTACCGACAGTACGATCATGAGGTGCAGATCCGTACCGTGGTTAAACCCGGGGATGATGCTGCCGTTTTAAGGGTGGATGATGAGAAGGCCTTCACCCTCACCAGTGACTGCAACAGTATCCATTGCTACCTGAACCCTTACCATGGGGGAGCTGGTGCTGTGGCTGAGGCCATACGTAACGTGGTGGCCATGGGATCAGAACCACTGTGCATGGTGGACTGTCTTAACTTCGGGAACCCCGAAAAGCCAGAGGTGTTCTGGCAGTTTAAAGAGTGTGTTCAGGGAATGTCTGACCTGGCCAACCGGTTCCAGTTACCAGTTACCAGTGGAAACGTGAGTTTCTACAATGAAACCGAAGGAGTTACCGTTAACCCCTCACCAGTGGTGAGTGTAGCTGGAGTTATGAACCTTAAGGACATTCGAACCATGGCCTTCAAGAATGAAGGGGATAAAATCCTGATTATCGGAGCCACCAGGGCAGAGATGGATGGATCTGAATATCATAAGACCATTCATGGATTGGTGCAGGGCGAAGCTCCACAGGTTAATATTGAAGAAGAATACGCATCCGCACAGGCCATTCTGGAATTAATCCAAAATGATGAAAATGGACAGGTCACTGCTGTTCACGACTTATCTGCAGGAGGATTAGGTGTTACCCTGGCAGAAATGATAATCAAGGGAGATATGGGTGGCAGTGTAGACTTATCCCGTGTTCCAGGAACTGAAGGACTATCAGTACCTGAAATATTGTTTTCAGAATCCCATGCCCGTTACCTGGTCACTGCAACTGAGGAAACAATAGAAAGAGTTACCAGTACCCTCAATGAAATGAGTGTCCCATTTGCAATTATCGGTACTGTAGGGGGAGATTTGCTCCAAATAGCTAATACCAAGATCGGAGTATCTGAGCTTAAAAATGCTTACCATGGAGTTATAGAAAATTTCATGGCCTGATAAATAAGTATAGAAAGGAAAACAGTAATAAGACACATTAGATACCACAATAGAATATAGAAATGAGGTAATCCCAGAAAGGTTACCAAATAAATTAAAGGTCTGATCCTATGAAGAAAGAACTCTGGAGGCAACTGATACATGCTTCCGGAGTTTTCATCGTTGTCTTGAGCTATTTCATACCCCCACAATTCCTGATTTTCCTCTGTGTGGCCATCCTAATCTTTGTGGTTATGGTGTTCCGATTGGACCATAACCATAACATACCATTTTTTTCTACAATTTTAAGGGTTGCCAAGCGGGACCATGATGAAAGGGGATTTGTTTACTTTTTTATAGGAATTATCATCACCCTCTACTTCTTCCAGTTTAATATGGGCATTGCCAATGCTGCTATTCTAATCCTGCTTTTCGGAGACTCAGCATCCACCCTTATTGGTAAAAGGTTCGGGAAAATAAAATTACCATTCCAATCTCATAAAACCCTGGAAGGGAGTTTAGCCTTTTTAGTAGTGGGTTTCCTGGTTTCCTTAACCCAAGTATCTATTTTACCTGCATTTATCGGGACACTTGTCGGGACACTTACTGAGGCCTACAGCCCCATTGATGATAATGTGCCCATACCCCTGGTCTCGGCACTGGTTATGAGTTTAGTGACCTATTCACTTGGCTAAAAAAAATAATAATTCTTAATCTAAGAATATAGAATTGCGCTTACTGATTAAATTAAATCATCCCCTGAGATTATAATTTCATTTTTATTCCAAACATCTCATTTAATTATTTCATAACCGGATAGCCCTTTCATGGCGGAAGGATCTTACAGTGCCCACGAATATCAGGAAGGACAGGATCAAGGTGGGCAGTAAGTATAGCATGATCTCTGGCTGAACTCTGGGAGACACTGCCAGTTTCACCATTAACACCGTGGGTATGAAGTTGAAAACTCCCTGGAAGATGTCCGATTTCACAAAGAGGGGTATGAATAGTATGAAAGTGGCAAATACCAGTACCAATGTTATAGCCGAGTTAGCCTCCTTGGTACTGTCCACCAGCATTGATATGAGTATTCCCACCCCAATAAAAGCCAATCCCATGAAAAATAATACCACAATTAAAAGAATAGGATTGTATATGGGCACCCTTAATAGATCCAGCACTATTATCCAGGCCACGCTCTGGATGAGTGAAAATAGTAGGATGGGGATTATTTTACCAATTATCACCATGTAACTGGAAAGGGGAGTCATGAGCAGTACTTCAAAGGTTTTCCTCTCCTTTTCCCCTACCACACTATCGGTTACTATATTACTGGCCAGGAAGAAGGGTAAAAGTAGGATAAATGGAACTATGAAACCATATATCACTTCCACAAAATAGGGGCTGTCTAGGGCTAAAGGCACTTGGTTATCCTGATTTACCTTGACTATCTGGAAGTTCACCGGGTTTAGGATGGTGTTTACCTGAGTTTCATTTAGTTCGGCGTCTTTAAGAGATTTATTATTGTTGTATTTATCCGCTGCCTCACCTATCTTGGTGGAAACCACTGAATAGAAAACATTGGATGTATCCACTTGTGCTACCACTTCCCCGGTGGGGGAAAGATCAACTACCGCCACTAATTTCTTCCCGAGCTCCGTTTTAGCCTGATCCGTGCTGCTATAATAGTTTAAAGTTAGTTTCTCCTGTTCCAGATATTGGGAAAGACTGGATCCATTCAAACTCTGCGGTAAACCTATATTGATAGCCGAGGTCACCCCAATCTCATCCAGGAGAGCGGGGTCACTGGCCACAGAAGCTACCGCTACCAGACCTACCGCCCCCATTATTATGAAGACCTGAACCAGCACCACCAGTATGTAGATCTTGTTCTGGAGGATGTCCCTTGATTCTTTCCTGGCCAGGGCCAGTATTTTCCGGATGGTATTGGGAATTTTCATATTTCCTGTTTTTATTTTTAGATTAAGGATTATCTAAATCAATATCACCCATAATTTTTCCATCTCTCATTTCAACAGTTTTATGAGCGTATTCTGCTGCCATTGGGTCGTGGGTGACTATGATAATGCTCATCCCCTCCTGGTTGAGATTGGTTAATAGATCCATGATCATTCTACTGTTGGCAGTATCCAGTTCCCCGGTGGGCTCGTCTGCCAGTATTAACAGTGGATCGTTGGCCAGGGCGCGTGCAATAGCCACTCTTTGCTCTTCACCACCAGATAACTGGGTTGGTAGGCGGTCGTATTTACCTTCCAATCCAACACGGTCCAGAATCTTTCTTGCCTTCTCTTTATCTGGTTTAATCATGGGTAACATTACGTTTTCTTCGGCAGTTAGCTGGGAGAGTAGGTTGAAACGCTGGAAAACGAATCCGATCTTGGTGCGTCTAAGTTTGGCCTGTTTTTTACTGGAAAGTTCTTTGACATTTTTTCCCTGGAGAATAACTTCTCCCCGGGAGGGAAGATCCAGTATGCCTGCCAGGTGGAGTAAGGTTGATTTTCCTGAGCCAGAGGGTCCCATAACTGCCAGAAAGGAACCTTCTTCCAGTTTGAAGTTGACTCCCTGGAGGGCGTTTATTTCCTCGGCACCCATTTTATATGTTTTCCATACTTCTTTAATTTCAAGTATATCAGTCATAACGCAACGCCTCCACTACATTGAGCCTTGAAGCCCTCCAGGCGGGGTAAAAACCTGCTAAAATACTTAGTAGTGTGGCACCACCAACTACTGCTAAAACCAAAGTGGGAGGAAGCATGTATGCAAGAGTAACGTCTTCCATCCCCAGTTGTGGGCCAAAGAAGATTATGGCAAGTTGTAAGAGAATTGCTGCCAGTATAAGGCCGATTAATGCACCGATGAATCCCAGTAGCCCGGCTTCCATTAGTATGCTGCCCAGAACTTCCTGGTTTGTGAATCCTATTGCCTTTAAAACCCCTATTTCACGGGTTCTTTCGGTGACATTCACCAGCATGATGTTCACAATACTTATAACCCCCACTATAAGGCCTATACTGGCTATAGCCCCAATGAAGAGCATTATTCCATTCATCATTTCGTCAATCTGCTTGGTGAAATCGGACTGAGTCATAGCCATGGTTCCCGGTACTTCACTTTCCACATCCTTTTTAGCAGATTCCGGGTCCCCCCGGGCACTGGCAGTTAAACTGGAAACTTTATTCTCGTTTAATGGTAGGGCTTTGTCCACATCTAAAAACACGATGCCCATTCCCATTCCTGTGCTTTGCTGAGTTATCCCAGTTACAGTGAAGTCCTGGTCCTTGATGGTTATTTTACTACCTATTTTATAACCAAACTTATCAACCAGAGACTGGTCAATGACCACACCAGGAGTACCGTTTAGTTTAACCTGATCCCAGTTGGATATTCCCAGCACATACAGTGGAGTTCTGTTCATGTCCGTGGTGAACTGGGTTTCCTCTTTCACATCGTAGATTTGGGACATGTTTTTGATTCTAGACACAGTTTCCGGGTTTAGATAGGAATCTCCACTGGATCCCATGAAGGCTCCTCCCGAACTGTTGTAGATGGACAGGTCCCCCATCATGGTCTCAGTCTGCTCTTTCATGTAAGATGTCATCCCAGTACCAGCACCCATTAGAAGCACCAGGGTGGCCACACCTATTATTATACCCAGCATGGTCAGGGCGCTCCTGAGCTTTCTTCTTTTAAGGTTTTTAAAGGAAAGTTTGTAAATGCTCATTTAATGATCTCCCAATTTATTTTTGTAAAGATAAAACCATCAAATCATATAAACCTATCTTTTTTTAATACGCAGTAATTGTAGTGTGAGTTTAAATGGTCCGGGCCTTGGTCCGAATATTACATCATCCCTACCAAATAACCAGGCCGCAACTGTGAAAAATATTATGCTCAAAATAATCACCGCACTTATGGATATGAAAATTTCAGGTATGGTAATGGTTTCACCGGCAAATAACCTCATAGCAGTGGTCATAGGGGATATATTTGCTGAAAAGCTTTTCCTGGAGATATAGGCCAGGGCAGGGACAATTAAAAATCCTACCACCAGAATATATGCAAAGGTGATTCCGATTCCTGCTTCCTTGTAGTTCTTGGCGTAGGCTGCAATGATAGAGGTCAGGCCCACTATGGGCACAGCAGTGAGCACCACCAGCAGGTAAACCAGTATCACATTGTTTATAGTGAATCCGGCAGCTATGAGCACCACCATCCACATTACCACTTGTAATGCCGATATAACCACCACAGCTAATCCTTTACCCAGGAGTATCTCCCAGGGGCGGATGGGCATGGCCACCAGTATTTCCGCGGTTTTGCGTTCTTTTTCACCCACTACACTGTCAATGATTATGTTTCCAAACAGGAACAGGGGAAGGAACAGGAGTACCACCAGCATTACCTTCCTGATGATCTGCATAGGGAGTGATTCCCCTGTTTTTTCCTCTGTTAATCCAGTTTGTGTTGTGTTTTGAGGATTAGCAGACTTTAAGTAGGATTGGGTTAAAGCGGTGGCAACTGATTTGGTGGTGGTGTTGATCTCATCCTTGATCACACTCCTACGGGGATCAGCATAATCCAAGTAGAGAGTGGTGTCCACAATCTCCCCCTTCTGTATCCGTTCAATGGAGTTGGGCGAAACTGTGTAAAATCCGCTGGTTTCACCTGTTTCAAGGCGAACTAGGGAACTGTTACCATTGGTGGTGTAGATTTTTATTATTTCCGGATTTATGCCCTTTTTGAACAATCCCCCCGGGTCATCCACGTCCAATGTGGCGAAGTCAACCAAAGAAGGGGTTATGGAGAGCCCCTGTTCTGATTCAATGTTGGCGGCAAAGGAGTTGAACATGAAGATCAACATGGCTAGGACTGATAACTGCATGAAGAAGATTAAAATGAATTTCTTACTCTTGAGAGTGTTTTTAAGCTCCCAGCGAGTGATTGTTCCGAAATTCATGTTGATTTTCATATTATTCACCGTTATCTTGTGGAAATATCCCTATTTCGGAATATTCCCGTAATGAGTAATCATTAAATTCTGGATTATTTTGGCATCTGTATAATTTCACTGGGTGGTCTGGATGAATACATCGTCCAGGGTGGGTTCCTTGGTGTTTACGGAAATGGCCTCTGCACCGAAAAGATCGATTATCTGGGATATATCCTCCCGGGAACGCAGGGAAATCAGAAACAGGTTACCTTCCAGGTTCACACTTTCCACTGAGTTAACAGCCAGTAACTGGGCATTATCAATCTTTTGAGGATTATGAACACGGACTTGGAGGATTGTGTCCCCGTGGATCTTTTCCTTCAGATATCCGGGGGTGCCCAGGTCATGGATTTTACCCTGATTCAGGATAGCCACCCGGTCACATAACAGATCAGCCTCATCCATGTAATGAGTGCAGAGGATTACAGTCTTATCTCCTTTAAGTTCCTTGATGAAGTTGCGTATGGCCCTGGAAGTTGCAGGGTCCAGACCCATAGTTGGTTCGTCAAATATAATAACCTCCGGATCATGGATCAATGCCCTGGCAATTCCAATTCTCTGACGCAGCCCCTTGGAGAAGGTGTTGATCCGGTCATCTGCACGGTGGCTCATACCCACCAACTCCAGGAGGTCATCTATCCTCCCATTAATTTCATTTTTAGGGACCCCGTAGAGTTCTCCGAAGTACTTTAGAAGATCTCGTGCCTTGAACCGCTCATAAAGGTTAGGTTCCTCTGGTAAGTAGCCAATCATTGACTTGATTTTGATCTGATCGTGGTGGATGCTGTAACCCCCCACAGTGACCTCACCAGAGCTAGGTTGTAGTATACAGCAGATGATCCTGATAGCAGTGGTTTTACCTGCACCGTTGGGACCAATTAGCCCCAGTAGTTCTCCTTTTTCTATCTCCAGATTGAGATCTTCCAGTGCCCTGATGCGCCCAAAAGACTTGTTTAAAGAGTCTATTTTAATCATTACCTGGTCTGAGTTCAAGTCCACATCTCCCTCACCGGATTTTAAAAAAATAATGTATTATTATAACTTGATTCCAACTTCTTTATTTATTTAACCAAAAAGACCACACCTTTTTCACCAGGGCAATTTTAAACCCATCCTTTTAAAATAATCACCAGACCAATGATTATCATTACAAAGGGAAGAATATGATCACCATAATCTTTAATTTTAGTCCCTAAAACCCTGTTGTTTACCAGTTTAAAACCGAATAAACACCATAGCCCCACCATGATCAAAAAGATGATGGCAGTTAAAAAGACACTCATTAAATTCATACTGGCAAAAAGGGGCATGTAAACTCCTAAATTGTCCCCACCATTGGCAATGGTAACCAGAGCCACCACCATTATCCTTTGACCACCCACATATTTACTTAGGTCTCTCCTTTCCTCAACATCCGTTCCTGATTTTTTAAGGTGGAATAAGCCCCTGATACCAATTATTATGGGAATTATACCCAGTAAGCTAATCCAGTGGGATGGAATGAGAAATTGTGCAAAATAAGCCATTGAACTGGCGGTTAAAAGGAATAAAAATCCTAAATACTGCCCTAATAATATTTCTCTGGTCCTGAACTCTGGATTTGCAAAGAAAGCTGCGAGAATAAACAGATCATCCAGGTTGGTGAATATAAACGCAGATAGTGCAGTTAAAATTATTACAGTTTCCATTTAAATCCTTAAATAAATCATGGTGCCTTAAATATGTCCGGAATGTATTTTAATACATCCCAGATAGTTTTCACTCAAATCCAATATATTCAATGAATATATCCATTCTAATATTCGGTATATATATGGAAGATATGCCAATCTTTAAATACATTTTTATATGTTTCTTTAATTAATTAGTGCCAATCCCAGTATGAAAGGGATTTATAAAAAGAGGATTCTAAAGAATTTCTAAAAAATTTTACATAAAATTATCCAACCTCCCAACTAGTGGATGATGAAAATGTTTTTATCCCAATTTACACCCACCGATGATGCAAAGAAAATCATCACTGATTTCCTGAAAACCAGTGACTTGGAAGTAATTCCATTAGAAAATGCTTACCAAAGAGTTATAGCTCAAGAAATAGTTAGTACTTTAAATTCACCCCCTTTCGACCGTTCGGCCATGGATGGCTATGCAATACGAGCTGAAGATAGTTTCGGTCACTCTGAAACCAATCCATTCCATTTAAATGTGGTAGATCGTATTGGGGCTGGGCAAAAATCAAATTTAAAACTCAGGCCTGGTGAAGCAATTAAAATAGCCACTGGAGCCCCCATTCCTGCAGGTGCCAATGCAGTGGTAATGGAAGAATACACCAACGAAGAAGGGGACAACCTAGAGTTGTTAACATCAGTGACACCCGGTGAAAATGTTTCACCAGCAGGAGAAGACTTTAATAAGGGAGAACTTGTCTTAAAGATGGGGAAACTTCTTGGGCCAGCAGAACTGGCCATCATTGCCTCAGCAGGCTTTGAGCAGGTCAAAGTATTTAAAAAACCTAGAATAGCCGTTCTTATCACCGGTAGTGAATTGGTAATGCCTAAAAATAATCTTGAAGGGGCAGAAGTAATTAATTCTAATCATTTCACCATTAAATCCATGGTAGAAAGCTGTATGGCCATTCCTGAAATGTTCCACTCCATTGACGACGCAGATCTGGTGGAAGAACTCTTTGAAAAACTTTTAGACGAATATGATGCATTGATAACCACCGGCGGTACTGCCATCAGCAAAGGAGATGTGGTGGTGGATGTGGCTGAAAAACTGGGTGATGTCCCCATCCATGGAGTTTCTTTAAGACCGGGAAAACCATTTGGTTATGCACAAATCCAAGGTAAGCCTGTGTTTATGTTGTCTGGTTTCCCAGTGGCAGCCATGGTCCAGTTCGATGTTTTCGTAAGGGAAGCTCTACATAAAATGCAGGGTCTTACTCTGAAACCACTTTTAGTCCACAAAAAGGCAACCAGAAAGATACCCTCTACTCTGGGTAGAACTGATTATATACGGGCCAAGATTGAAGGTCATATGGTCCGTCCTCTGAAGATCAAAGGTTCGGGGATAATAAGATCAATGGTGGAATCTGATTCTTACATTATAATCCCGGAAAACCTGGAAGGAATTGGAGAGGGGGCTGAATGTGAAGTTCTTCCCTATCATTCTCTAAAAGCTTAAAGCATGGAAGTAACTAATCTATTATGAAGGTGATCTGGTTTGGACGTTTTATTATACTACGCTATTTTCTTTGTTTCTATCTATATACTAGCAATCTTGTTTAGAGATAAGTTGAAAGTAGATGTTTATGGGCCCATTCTCATGAGAAGGACTAAAAAAATGAGGGGATGGATAGATTACATTGCCAATTTAAGTCCCAAATTCTGGCGATGGAGTATGAATATTGGTATTCCCATCGCGGTCTTCGGTATGGCTTTCATGGTTTATACCATAATAATATCTCTGGAAGTCATGTTTCAGAAGCCAACTACTGCTCTGCTTTTACCTGGAGTGGATATACCGGGATCTCCCATATTTATCCCCATTTTCGCGGGAATCATAGCATTGATCCTGTTGATGGTGGTTCATGAATTCGGGCACGGTATTCTAGCCAGGGCACAGGGAGTGAGGATAAAATCAATTGGTGTGATTTTACTGGCCATACTACCAGGAGCATTTGTGGAACTAGAGGAAGAAGATGTTGAAAAAGCCAAGAGAGCAGTTAAACTCCGAATATATGCTGCAGGTTCAATGTTCAACCTTGGATTGGCTGCAATTGCATGGGTGGTAGTAATTGTCCTTACATCCTCATTTATACCCTATGCATTCCAGTCCGACGGGCTAAAAATCATAAGTGTCACCCCTAACGGCCCTTCTGAAGGAATACTCCAGGAAGGCATGGTTGTATCTAGTATTAACGGATATTCAGTCAATAATCGAACTTCTTACACTGAATTAATCCTGAATAAAACAAAACCAGGGGATCAAATGACTTATGTCACTGATAAGGGCACATATACAATCACGGCAACTGGTCAGCCTTCAAATCAATCAATAGCTTATCCCGGGACACGTAGTGAAACACATCTTGTGGTTAAACCAGATGTGGCCCAAACTTATGGTGACATAATTCCTTGGTTCCTGTATAACCTCTCTGATGTGTGTTACTGGGTTTACGCCCTGAATTTGATGGTTGGACTGTTTAACCTTCTACCCATGAAGCCCCTTGATGGAGGGCATATTTTTGAGGAACTGCTCCGATACAAAGTACCGGAAAATATTACTGGAAAAATAGTTTCCAGTGTTTCTTGGGCCATGATCGCGATCGTTGCACTCCTAATTATCTATGGAACAATTCCAGGCATAATGCAGATGTTTTAATCCAATTAAACACCTTTATTTTGAAAAATATCAAATTTTTTTAATGGCTAAAATAAGCTCTAATTAAATGTCATTTAATTAAAATTAGCCTGAGAATTAATGCAAAAATTGACTAATTAAAAACTTCATCGCCGACTTCGACATTTTAAGCAGATATCAGAATCCTCGCCTTCATCATCACGATTAGTGGTGAAAAACATTCCACATTTTTTACACTGTACCCTACGGAGACGTGATGGTGGGCGAGCCACTGCAGGATCCTGGCACTGACATTTCACCCCTACTTTTATCTTGCTCTTCCTTTTTTTAGACATTATTACTCCAGTTTAGCCTAAATTCTCTATATTCAGAGTAACGTAAAAACATAATCCCCTTTTAACTTGGAATTTCTGCCATGACCTAAACAAACATTATTCATGAATAAATTATAAATTTATTAATGTAAATTTTTTGGTAAGTTTAGTTAAAAAAGGTGAACAAGTTAATGAAAATCGTCATCATTGGAGGGGGAGCCGGTGGACTGTCCACTGCCTCCAACATAAGAAAACTCGATAAAAAAGCTAAAATAACCGTTATTACCCGGGACGAAAACATTGCCTACTCTCCCTGTGCCATTCCCTACGTTCTCTCTGGCCAGGTGGACCAGTTCCAGGATATCATCATGCACCAGCCTGAAGATTACCTGGAAAGGGATATCAAGGTAATAACCCTTGCAGAGGTATTTGAAGTTTCCACTGCCAAAAACACCATAAAATATAGATTATTAAAGGATGATCTCCACTCTTCCCAGGAGCTAGAATATGATTATCTGGTGATAGCAACTGGTGGAGCACCCTTCACCCCACCCATCGAAGGAACTGGTTTGAAAGGAGTCTTCAAGATCAGAACCATTGATGACGGGGAAACCATTAAAAAATGGGCTGAGAAAAGTCAGAAAGTGGTAGTGGTTGGAGCCGGGCTCATTGGATTGGAAATGGCCTATGGTCTTAAGAAGATGGGTTTGGATGTGACTGTTAATGAGATGTTACCCCAGATCGTTCCCCGATCTCTAGACCCCAGTATGGCCAGTATTGTTCAGAAATATCTGGAATCCAGGGGTATAAAAGTGATCCTGGGAAGGGCTATGGAAAAGATCACCGGCCAAAACCAGGTGGAAGGTGTTGCCTATGAAGATGAAGTTCTCCCTGCAGATATGATCATCATGGCCACCGGTGTTAGGCCTGAAACCAAACTGGCTAAAATGGCCGGATGTGAGCTTGGAAGATGGGCAGTTAAGGTCAATGAACAAATGCAAACCTCAATCCCCAACATATATGCTGTGGGGGATTGTGTGGAAGTTACCGATGCCATCACTGGCCATCCCACCCAGTCACCTTTGGGTTCTACGGCAGTGCGACAGGCTAAGATCGCTGCCCGAAATATTGTGGGCAAGTCTTCTAAATTCAAACCAGTTTTAAATGCCATGGTATCCAAGATTGGGGAGCTTGAATTCGGTTCAGTGGGATTAACCGAATCAACCGCAGTGCACAATGGATTGGAAGTTATATGTGGTAAAAGCAGAGCTTTAACCAAGGCACGTTACTATCCGGGGGCTAAACGGATAGATGTTCTGATGGTATGTGATCTCAATGGCCGAATTGTTGGTTGTCAGATAATTGCCAAAGAAAGGGTAGCCGAACGTGTTGATACCATGGCACTGGCCATTGCCAAAAATGTTACCTGTCAAGAGCTGGCCAGCACTGAATTTTCCTATGCACCACCAGTTTCCATGGTAATTGACCCCATAATCCTGGCTGCAGAAAATGCTTGTGAAAAATTGAAAAATTCCCGGCACTAAAAACATTTCCATCGACCCTGATTTTTTTGTAAATGAATAACTTGTAAAACAGGATATGACTTGTAAAAGAGGGAAAAAATAGCTAAAAGAGCACAGCTAAAAAGTGAAAAATAGTTTGAAGGGTAAGGGGAATGGGCTGCTCCATCCCCATTGAGGCGGTAAAAGTAAATTAAAAAAAGAGGTTGGAGAGGTTTAGAAGTACCTCTCCAGTAGTCCTTTTAACATCCGGGCATGGCGGGCCTCATCCCTGGAACTTTCATCAAAAAAATCATGGGCAGGGTCGATGTCACATTCTTTAGCCTTTTTCGCTGCTGCTTTTTTCTCCTTGTTGGCCATGGTTTCTCCCTCTAGCATCATTTCCAGGTTTTCTTTGAGGGTGGGTTTGATCACTGCATTCATTTCTGCAAAATGGGATGCGTGTTCTGCTTCTTCCCAGGCAATTGTTTTCAGAACTTCCCCCACTTCCGGTAATCCTTCTCTTTGGGCCAGTCGTGCCATGGCCAGGTACATTCCCACTTCCTGAGTTTCCCCACTGAAATTAGCGGCCACCAGTTTCTCCATATCAGTTCCTTTACAGACTCCTATTTCATGTTCGTTTATCAAATCCATACTTTATTCCTCCTTTTTTTAGTTTAAAATTATCTATATCACGATTTAATGCTTGTTTTAACTATTTTAACGTTGCATCCCGTTATGCAGTTTTTATTTCCTGGGCCAGTTTTTTACCGGCTTCGAAACATTTTTCCAGTTCATCAGCATCCGGGACATAGTAAACCTCGTATTCATTGAGTACTTTGAATCCGCATTCAGTTAGATCCCGGGCGAGGGTTTCTGGAGCTCCACCACGACCTCCCATGGATCCAAAGGTTAGGGCTAGTCTTTCCCTTCCGGTTCGGTTGAATCTTAATCCGCGGAGATAGTATATCAGGTCCCCCACACTGGGGTATGGTTCATCATAAATTGTGGGGGCTCCCAGGGCTATGGCTTTACTGTCCAGAATGTCCTTTACTATTTCACTCCTCTCGTCTTCATGGAGGAAGTACATTTTAACATCCACTCCTTCGCTCATAACACCCTCGGCAACTGCATGGGCCATTTTCTGGGTGGACTGGTGCATGGTGTCGTAGATTATGGTGATCTTATCTGGACATTCACCAGTGGCCCAGGCACTGTAGGCTCCGATAACCTTCATGGGATCGGCCCATATCTGACCATGGGATGGGGCGATCATCTTGATCTGCTCCAACAGGCCTAAATCTGTGACTTCCTGGAATTTCTTTAACACCAGTTTGGATAAGGGGGTTATGAGGTTGGCGTAGAATTTCTGTGTTGCGTCCATGAGGATGTTTTCGGGTATTTCGTGATCGTATCTCTGGGAATAGCACAGGTGCTGTCCAAAGGCATCATTGGGGAATAAGATTCCTTCTTCTACCAACAGGGTGAACATACTATCTGGCCAGTGCAGGAGGAATGCATCTAAAAAGGCTAGGGTTTTCCCTCCCAGTTCCAGTGTGTCCCCAGTTCCGACTTCAACGAATTCCGCACCTCCCAGTGAAGGGAAATGTTTTAATAATCCTTTTACTGCTATTTCCGTACAGTAAATTGGTGTTTCAGGGAATTTTCGGTTTAATTCGGGTAAGATTCCACTGTGGTCTTTTTCCACATGGTTCTGGACTATCACGTCAATATGGAGATCTTTACCTTCTTTTTCGAATGCATCTTTCACCCGGGCCATGAGCTCCTGGAAATTTCCCGGATATGCATTGTCAATTAATGCAACCTTTTCATCACCGAATACCAGGTACGCGTTGTAGGTGGTTCCATTTAGAGTGTATCCATGGTATTTTCTTATGTCCCAATCCAGTACTCCTACCCAGTACACGCCTTCACCAATTTTCTCTGACTCTGCCTTCATGATTTCACTTCCAAATTAAATGAAAAAATTTCACTTCACACTACATGTTTTATGTATTAATTTATTCTTACAAACTATGCTAGTTTGGTTCGTGTGTCCCCGAACGTACTGTAGTATACGAACCAACAATATATAAATTTTACTGTTCGGACCAAAACGAACGTGCTTATATACCCGAACTATTTATATAGTAAGTGAGTAGATCACAATAAAGAGATGAATATTCTTTACTTATTCAGGGACCTAAAAAATACTGATTTATTAATAGGAATTAACGGTTAAAAGATAGGATTAACGGTTAAAATAGAGATAAAACAGTCAAAAATCTTGTTTAAAGAACCAGAAGTTATAGAGGTACCATATAATGGTTAATGCCAACACCCCCAGCCGGATCAAAATATTTTCCACTAAAACCGGAGTGAATATTGTTCAAAGCCCCATAAAGGCCCATATTCTCTCTATCCTCAAAGAAGGGGGCCTGAGTGGATCCCAAATCGTTTCTGCCACCAAAAGATCCAAATCCACCATTTCCGCCCACCTGCAGGACCTGGAGGATGCCGGGATAATTGACTGGGTAATAGATCCTGAAGACCGTCGCCGGAAGATTTACTTCATTAACTCCAGATTCCTGGGAGACCTATCATCACCACAGGAACTTGAAGATGATGTGAATGAATTCCTGGAGGAATGCGTTACCAAATCAGATGACCCATTTAAATTCTTCCGTTACATGTTCAGAACTATCAGAGTAGCACTCCTTGATGAAGGGATAAATATAGACCCCATACTTCGCAATGCAGGCTTCAAAGTTGGCAAGACATTCTACAAGAAATTGAAAGGCCAGGACATTAAGGAACTCACAGAGAATCTCATATCATTCTGGGAAACCAATAACTTGGGAAATATTGAAATCCAAAGCATCAAACCACTAATCATACAATCTTACGACTGCTTTGAATGTGAAGATCTCCCCCAGCTTGGGAAACCTGCCTGTGCCTTTGATTCCGGGTTACTGGAAGGTATTTTCTCCAATTATTATGGTCAGGAAGTGGAAGCTGAAGAGACCAAATGCTATGCCCAGGGAGATAACTTTTGCCAGTTCGTGATCAAACCGGTTCCAACCGATGCTCATTAGATCACCTTCGCTTTTCGCATTGGTCCAACTCCGTGAAAAACCATTAACCCGATATTGATTTTACCGGCTAACTAATTTTAAAAAAATAGAAATTTACAAAAAATGATGAAAATGGATTTGAAAAAAAGAATTGAAAATTTAATAAATTTAAAAAAAATGAAAATTTCTTAAAAACAAATTTTAAAACTACTTTTTCAATTGAAACCAGACTCCAGTTAAATCAATTGAATGAACTTTTTAATTGCATCCTCTGATTTTTGAATGTCTCTAACACAACCATAATGTCCCCAGATGGAATCATATCTGAAAAGTTGTGAATCTGGTAGTGCTTCATACATAGGCAACACACAGAAATTGAAATCAACGATCTGATCCTGATTTATGGCAAGCACCAGGGAAGGAACACGAACTTTAGAAATCTTATCCCCTAAATCATGCTCTAAAAGAGCTTTATTTCTCCATACCAGGTCGTTAGCATCCCAATCATGAGCATCCTTCTTCCTCTCCCCAACCCCATCGGAAAATTCACTCCGGGACTGGAAACACACCTCATAATTTCCAGGGGATAGTGACCAGAGAAAACTGAGGTTAGCTGTTTTTTCCATGACTTTAACTGGATTTTCAGAGTAATTTCCATTATCATATCCAGAGTCATCCTGAATTATCTGATTCATAAGATCATAAACTCCGTACATCCGGTTGGAGATTCTGTGACTGGTTCCATTAAGTATCAGGAAATCCATAACATCAGGGTACTCAATCGCCCAGTTAAGGGCCTGGAAACCACCCATGGATGTGCCCATAATACCTTTAAGATGTTTAATTCCCAACCCAATGGTTATGAGCTGATAATGGGCTTTTACCATGTCTTTGATGTTGTAGTGGGGAAAGTCTGTTCCCTGGCCTGATGTGGATGGACTGGATGAACCTGGTGCCCCCAGGGCCGTTGGGCTAATAACATAATAATGATTGGTGTCTATGGCTTTACCCGGACCTATTACACTGGAAAGGTTTTCCACTGAAGTGTAATCCCCACTCCAGCCATGGAGGTAGATAAAGGCATTGGTAATGTTCCCTTCATTGTCCAGTTTTTTAATCCCCTGTGTAGCATATTCCAGTTTCAATTCCGGGACTAGTTCCCCAGATTCAAATTTAAAATCCTTTATTGTGAAATATTCTGGTTTTAACATGAAATCATCCTAATTCATTATCCGGCCATTTGTACGGCTTTATTTGTTATTATTATCCCAATATTATGGTGAAGATTCAAAAAAGGTATTCCTTAATCGTATTTGTGAAAAATTACTTGGTTTCTAACTTTTTGAATTTGATGATGGTGGTGGAAAGGTACTTCCCATTTCGGGCAAAGCCATCGAATATCTCTTCATCTGCCATACCACAGTTTTGAACTGATATAATTTCTTTATCCCGTGGGTCCTGATTTACTATTTCCTCCAGCATAAGGGAGTGGCGGGATGTTTTCATGACCACTGCAGTGTCCGCGTGTTCCAGGATCTCTCCCAGTCTCTGGTCCACCTTGGGCACCACCAGGATTATTTCATCCTTCTCACCCAGAGTGATACCGGCACTGGCTGCACAACCGGTGAAGGAATTAATCCCCGGTATCATCTCCACCGGGTAGCCACGGTCTCCAATTATCCGGGCCACATAAGAAAATGTACTGTAAATTGCGGGATCCCCCAGGGTTATAAATGAAACATCCCGGCCTTCATCTAATTCACTGATAATTAACTCAGCAGCTCCAGCCCAGTAGATTTCAAGAGCTTTTTTATCCTCTATCATGGGAAACAGTGGTTCTATGATACCATATTCGTCACTGCGCCCATCCAGTATTCCTTGAACTATGGATAGTGCCACGCTAGGTTTTTTCGGGGATGATTTAGGTGAACAAATCACCGGGACACTTTCCAGTGTTTTCACTGCCTTAACTGTGAGTAATTCAGGGTCGCCAGGACCCACACCGATACCAATGAGTTTTCCTTTATTCATATTCATGATAACACCGTATTAGAGTAACTTTAGAATAACTAGTTTTCTATTTTATAATCATAATTAATGGTATTAGTCTAGATTATCTCCCAATAGATATAGATATTTTTAATTAACACCGATCTAACTTAGAATAACAATATTAATAAAAGATTTTAAAAAGTTAATATAAAATTATGGTTAATAACCACCCTCAAAAAAAGGTATTATCACCATCACATTTAGATCAAAGCCTTTTAAAGGTATTATCCAGATTAAATTTAAATAAACCCTTAAAAAGTTTATATGAGAAACTATTTTTAATAGAATACTACTCACACGCTGGGAAACTTTATGTATTTATACCATTACCCAAAATATAATTGGTTATGGATATCGGCTTTTTCTGTGACAAGTGCGGAATGATAAAAGACCGCTGCATATGTTCATCTGGAGACATTAGAGATAATATTCGAGTTAAAACACCTAAAATCTCCACATCAAGACTTAACGCTATCAAAAAAGAGTACCCCCATATAGATGATGATATTATTGAAAAATTCCCATTCGCTTCACCCCGTGAAGGTCAGCTGGAAATAATATCCGAAATACGGGACGCCGTAGACGAGGGTTACTCTAACATAATCCTGGAAGCAGGTACCGGAACGGGTAAGTCAGTGGTGGCCACCACCCTGGCCAGATTATACCACCCGGCCTACATACTCACCATGACCAAACAACTCCAGTCCCAGTACGCCGCAGAATTCGATTACCCCATGGTAAAGGGCCGTGGAAACTTCCTGTGTCAGAATGAGAATCTAGAATTCAGCTGTGACCAGGGAACCTGCCAGACCATTCCCAGCACCCAAAAATTCGCCTGTGACTATGGTATCAGTAAATCACCCTTTGATGGGGAGATGCACGCCTTCCAGGATGCCTTTGGATCACCACTTTATTTCCGTTCCAACCAGAGATGCCGTTACTGGGACCAAAAAGCCCAGGCCGCGGAAAGCTCCATAACCTTGATGAACTATGATTACGCCCTCCTGGAACTCAACTACGTGAAACACTTCGGTAAACGGGATCTGATGGTCCTGGATGAAGCCCATAACCTTGAAAACAAACTCATGCAGCGCCTGGAGGTTAACCTTTACAACCGTAGGCTGGAGAGGGAGATTAAAAAGACCATACCCCCCACTATGATGCAACACAGCGAGCCAGGGGAATGGATACTCTTCGTGGAATCACTCTACGAGGACTACCAGGACATTAACCTGAAACAGATTCCCAAAAACCAGGCTGACCGGGTTAACCGGATGAAAATGAACCTGAGTGAACTTACCCGGAACCTGGAGAACAATCCAGATAACTGGGTGGTGGACACCAGTCCCGGGGGAGTTTCCTTCAAACCATTAAGGGTGGACACCTACGCCAATGACCGACTTCTTAACCACGCCGATATAAGGCTGTTCATGAGTGCCACCATCCTGGACCAGGACCTGTTCTGCCAGTGGCTGGGTATTGACCCCGAGGAAACCTATCACCTGGAAATCAAGAGTATCTTCCCCCCATCCTCCCGTCCAGTGCACCTGAAACTGGTGGGTAACATGTCCCATCGTCTCATTAAACGCACCGCCCCCAAGACCATTCCAGTACTGGAGAAGATCATTGAACACCATAAATATGAAAGGGGCCTGATTCACACCCATAACTATAAGTGTCAGCAGTACATCATCAAACACCTCCAAAATCCCCGTTTAATGGGCCATAACTCAAAAAACAGGGAGCATGTTCTGAATCGGTTTGAACACAGTGCTGATCCCCGGGTACTGGTCAGCCCATCCATGAGTGAAGGAGTGGATCTACCCTACGAGAAGTGCCAGTTCCAAGTTATCTATAAAATACCCTTCCCTTACCTTGGGGATCCCCAGATTAACCAGCGGAAGCAACAGGACCCATCATGGTATGCCTATAAAACAATTATGACCCTCCTCCAAGCCTATGGCCGTGGGATGCGTGCTGAGGATGATTACTGTGAAACTTACATTTTAGATGGTAACTTCCGTATGTTACTCCGGAACAAGCTCTACCGGGAACTGGTGCCCAGCTTCTTCAAGGATGCCATACAGAGAGAATAACCCTTATGTTCATAGAATGAGGGGATAGTTTTAATATAAACTTTAAATAAACCATTACCTAGTATATTAATAATTATTGTTAGCTCCCGGGCCAATCCAAGTAATGAGAGGTATAATGAAAATGTCCGAACTTTCCAAGGTGGACATATACAGACAGATCGATGTTCTAAGGCAGAGCTTGCTGGACCTTACCCTGCGTAACCAGCTTTTAAACTTCCGACCCCGTAGCATGACTGTGGAGGTTAAAGAAGGAGAACTAGCCGAGATATACCACCGATTAGTTCTGAAAAAAAGTAAAAGGAAACTTTTACAGTTCATTCCCCGGGAAGAATTGGAAGGAACTTACCAGTCGACTGATTCTACGCACAAAACTGCTTCTTTTAACAAAGATGGGGAAGAAGAATCTCAAACAATTGTAATGGACCAGACCACGAGCAAATCAGCTAGTGAGATTGATAATGAGAATAAAATAGTGGATGGGGTAAATTTAACATCGCCAGCTGTTTCTGATGAACTAATTGAAAAATCTCCAGAGGATGTTCATGACGATTTATCATCAGAGATGGATGCTGAACTTACAATCTCAGATTTCCCGGACACCAATGAAATTAATGAGAGTCTGGCAACTGAAGAATCATCATTACTTTGGGAATCACCATCCTTAGATCAGGAAACCCTGGAAAAGAATAAAGAAATCTTCCTACCCACTGATTTAACTCCATCTGAGCTTCAACGCCGTTTATTTTATATTAACCAGCGTGCCAGGTCAATGATGGAAGAACAGGGATATAACATTCTATATTTGGCCATGGGATTCCTTAAATGGCAGGAAACCAACGGAACACCCGGAGATCGTGACGCACCATTGATACTCATACCTGTGGAACTGGAACGCAGGCGGGTAAAGGGTTCATTTAAACTCCGCTGGACTGGTGAGGATATAATCTCCAACATTTCCCTCCAGGCCAAGTTACTGGATTATGGGGTTGAATTGCCTGATTTCGAAATGGCCCGCACTCCGGAAGGTGTTGATGAATATCTGGACCAGGTAACCGAAGCCATTTCCCACAAAAAAAATTGGGAAGTTCGCCATAAGATATACCTCGGATTTTTCAGTTTCACCAAATTCGTGATGTACAAGGACCTTGACCCTGAAAGCTGGCCTGAGGACATGCCCCTTGAAGAAAATCCCCTGATAAAGGCCATATTCGACCCAACAGAGGAAGAAATTGGCCCAGGATTCCGAGAAGACCAGGTGGATATGAAACTATCTTCAGAGGATGTTTACCATGTGATGGATGCCGATTCATCACAGATCGCAGTTATCGAGGATGTGAAAAATGGTCGTGACCTGGTGGTGGAAGGACCCCCAGGTACTGGTAAATCCCAGACCATAGTGAACCTCATAGCCGAACTCCTGGCACGAGGTAGCACTGTACTCTTCGTAAGTGAGAAAATGGCAGCACTGGAAGTGGTAAAAGGCCGCCTGGACAGTGTGGGCCTGGGAGAATTCTGTCTGGAGTTGCACAGTAAAAAATCCCAGAAAAAAGATGTTCTGGAGAAGCTGGAAAGTGTGCTCCGCAATCCCAAACCTGTTGACCTGCCAATGGATGATGATCTAAACACCATTGAAGAGTTAAAGTCAGATCTTAACGAATATGTTACCCTACTTCATTCCCCCTATGCTAAAATTAAATGGACACCCTACCAGCTTTTCGGGTTTAAAGAGAAAGCACTGCATCACTTTGAGAAAAAAAATGCCAAAATGCCCCGTTTCACTATGGATAACAGTGAAAGTTGTACTTTACGGGAGTGGCAACGGACCATCAACAAGTTCAAGGAACTGGGAGAATTATATAAGCTGGTGAAACCAGTATCCTACAATCCATGGAAATTCACACGACCAGACCCCATACTGCCAGCAGAAGAAGAAGAAATCGAAAACATCCTCGAAGAAACGGTTGAAAAACTTAATGAACTCAATTTAAAGGCCGAAACACTTTCGACCATATCTGGAGTTAATATCCCAGCAACACTGGAGGAAATGGAACACCTCATTGCCGCGGTGGAGATAATCTCCTCCTTCCCCTCACTGGAAAGAGAACTCATCCTTAACACCAAATGGGATTATGACAAACTTCAAGTCTACAATCTTATTAAAAGCCTGGAAGAGTTTAAATCCAAGGCTAAAGGTCTGAGAAGATTTAAAAAAGAAGTGCTAGATGAGGACATACCTTCGCTACTAGTGGCTTTCCAGGAACAGAAACCTAAATTGCTGAAGTTCCTCAGTGGAGATTTTAAAAAGGCTAAAAAACGAATTGGTAAATTATACCAGGGAAAACCACCGGAAAATGATGAGATAATACTTCAGGATCTGGAGGAACTCATAAGCTGCCAGGAACTACGGTTGAAAATAAGGAATCAGGATGAACTGGCCAGATCCCTCTTTGGATCCCACTGGAAAGCCGAGGAAAGTGAAGCAGAAAATCTTCAGGACATATCCGAATGGATACTCAAATTCAGGAAAGCCCTTGAAGAGGGACGTATAACTGAAAAAATTCTTATTATCCTTGATTCGGTAGAACAGTATGAGATTAAACAGATTACCGAGGAAATGCACCAGGACTATGACCAGATCCTCCAGTACATAAATCAACTGGACAGCTTCCTCCACTTTGACCAGGATTCAGCATTAGGGGCTTCTTTAACCAAGAGCCCCCTTGATTATTTACTCTCACAGATTTCTCTCTTGAAAGTGGGACTTTCCGCCCTGCAGAACTGGTCTCGTTTCAGTTCATCCCGGATGGAGTGTCTTCAGACCGTGGGGAAAAATCTGGTGGAACTGATAGATAGGGATGAAATAGAAGCAACTGATATAATACCCTGTTTGGAGGGGAATTTCTCTGATTCACTCCTGCGCAATCTTTTTTTAGAACAGCCTTCCCTTTCCCGTTTTGTGGGTGATGTTCATGAGAAGAAGATCTCGGAATTTAGGGAACTGGACCGTAAAATCATCACCCTAAACCGTTTCCGCATAGCCCAGGAATTACACCAAAACCGTCCCTCCCTCTCCAGCACCGCATCACCACGTTCAGAGTTGGGAGTGCTTAAAAGCGAATTTTCACGAAAACGGGGACACATGCCCATTAGAAAACTATTGTCCGTTTGTGGGGGAATAATACAGACAATTAAACCATGTTTCATGATGAGCCCCCTTTCCATTGCCCAGTACCTGGACCCCTACAGTGTGAAAAATCTGCGCTTTGATTACGTTATCTTCGATGAAGCCAGCCAGGTGAAACCAGAAGATGCCCTTGGTGCGCTTTTAAGGGCTCGATGTGCAGTTATCATGGGTGACACCAGACAATTACCCCCTACCAGCTTTTTCGATATCCTGATTGATGTGGAAAGTGATGATTACGACCTGGCAGTCTTAGCAGACATGGAAAGCATCCTTCACCTCTGCAAACGCAGCTTCCCCTCCAAAATGCTACGCTGGCACTACCGCAGCCGACATGAATCCCTCATTGCAGTCAGTAACCAGGAATTTTATGACAACCACCTCCTGATTTATCCTTCACCCAGCCAGGATTCTGATAAGCTGGGATTGAAACTAGTACATCTTCCTGAAACTGTTTACGATAGGGGAAAAACAGCAACCAATAGAGAAGAGGCCAAAGCAGTTATAAAATCTGTGTTCAACCATTATAAGCAGTATGGAGACACCAAGAGTCTGGGTGTGGGTACCTTCAATGTACGTCAACAACAAGCCATTCTTGAGGAACTGGAGCTGCAACTCAAACTCAATCCTAGTATGGAAAAATACTTTAAAACAAACCAGGAGGAACATTTCTTCGTGAAAAACCTGGAAACAATCCAGGGAGATGAGCGAGATGTTATAATGGTTAGTGTGGGTTATGGATTTGACTCCGAAGGTCTTTTAAGCCATAATTTTGGACCAGTAAACCAGGATGGGGGAGAAAGACGTTTGAACGTTCTCCTGACACGTGCCCGTGAAAAGTGTTTAATATTTTCCAACTTCCGAGGTCGTGACCTGCAATTAAATTCAACTGCACCTTTTGGTCTTCGTGCCCTTAAGGAATTCCTGGAGTATGCTGAGAAGAAAACACTGCGTCAGCATGATATGGTTCAAACCACAGCTGATGATGCCTTTGAAGAAGCTATATTTGAATTCTTATCAGAGCGGGGATATGAAATTCACCGCAGGGTGGGCTGTGCTGGTTTCAGAGTTGATCTGGCTGTAGTGGATCCTGAATATCCTGGACGTTACCTTCTGGGTATTGCCTGTGACGGGCCAATGTATCAGACCAGCAGGGTGGCCCGGGACCGGGACAGACTCCGCCAACAAATTCTAAAAGGATTAGGGTGGCGTTTCTATCGCTTATGGTCTACAGACTGGTACCGAAACCGTGCTGAAGTACAGAAACGGCTCCTGGCGATAATAGAAGAACTTATGGGCGAAGAACGCCCACAAGAAGTTATTCCCCCCGTGGAAGAGTTGGAGATTGTTTCTCCTGTAGAAGGTGAAGAAGGCGGCAGAGTTAGCTCTACCGTGGAAGAAATCAACAATGATAGGGCCAGTGATCTTCCCCTTGTAGAAGACACTATTCATGTTGAAGAAAATGAAACCAGCCCCCCGTTAAGAGAAACTGATGATACTGCTCAAATAGTGGAAGAAACTGGTGAACTCTCTAAATCTATTGGAAAACTTGAAGAAAAAGATTCCACTATCGAAGAACCAGTGAACATATCCCCGGACATAATAGAATCTCCACCAGAAACTACCGAAGTTAAAAAAGAAGCAACTGATGAATTATCAGATTACACCGTTTGTGAAGACACTGGTGTTCCGGTTTCAGGAGAATTCCATAGTCAACCCGTGGGAGACATTGCCCGGGCCTCAATGAAGGTAGTGGAAATAGAAGGCCCCATCCATTATGATGAACTTGTCAGGCGCATTCGAACTTACTGGGGACTAAGCCGAGCCGGGCGACGTGTTCAGGAGGTTATGAAAGAAGCTATTAAACTGGGACTGATGGATGGTCAGATAATCCAGAAAGGCGACTTTTTATACTATAAAGACGCCCCGGTAGTGGTTCGCAGGAGAACCGGTCATCCTCCTGCCAAGATGAACCTTATAAGTCCTGAGGAAATCTCGGCTGCAGTGAGGATCATCCTGGAATCACAGTACGCCACCCAAACCGATGAACTGGTTCGTGAAGTTTCACGACTCTTCGGGGCTAAAGTAACCCGTAGTCCTGCCATAACCCGGATAAAGGGAGTTATCAATGATATGATCCAGAAGGGTGAAATTGAAGAACGACCAGATGGAATGGTTGATTTTGTCAGGGATTAACGTTAATATTTCTAATCAATATATGATAAATTAACCAAAGGGTTTTTCATTATTTTCTGCCTTTTTAACAACTTTTTCAATTCTTCTTTCCCGGGTTTCAACACGTTTAGCATTGGCGATCCAGTAAAGTACTTGTTTTTTTATTGAATCACTGTAGCCTTCATAAGATTCCCTAGCAGGAGGATTATCATTCAATGCATTTATTAAATCATCAGGAACTACTAAGTTATCAATATCATCCAGAAAATTCCATGAACCATCCTTTTTAGCAGATTCCACCTTTTCCAATCCACTGGATTTCATCATCCCCCTTTTTATAAGGTTTCGAACCCTCTGTTTGTTTAACTTGGACCAGGTACTGCCTGGTTTGCGAGGTGTGAAAACTTGCATGTAACGCTCTTCATCCAGGGCATTTACTTTGCTATCAATCCAACCAAAGCTTAGGGCCTCTTCCACTGCTTCCTCGTACTGTATTCCAGTTTGTTTACTGTTCTTTTTATGATAAATCAACCATATCCCCGGGGAAGTTTCATGGTTTTCACTTAGCCACTGCCGCCATTCCTCCCGGTCCCGGACAGTTAAACGTGGCAGTTGATCTAGTGATGATTTAGACATGTAATTAATTTATAGGGGCTGATATTGATATAAATGGTGATACAGTAGATTTGAATTAGCTAACTTTGAAATCATTAGCAAATAGGAGATACTTATAATGGAAGAAAAACCCCGACCCACCCGTTTTACAGAGGTTCTTGGTGAAGATGTGGATATGGCATTCAAAAGACTGGCGTCTGAAGTGTTAAAAGATGGTGCCTTGACCCTTAAAGAGAAAAGTATCATAGGACTGGCGTGTGCAGTGGCAGTTAAATGCGATTCCTGTGCTAAGGCCCATAAAAAACAGGCTCTAAAAGCAGGGGCCGGTGAAAGGGAAATTCTGGAAGCAGCAGCAGTGGCTGGTTTGGTACGTATGGGTTCTGGTTTCAACACCGCTTACGCACTTTTAGATGACCAGGAACCCATTAAGAAAATTCACTTTAAAGCAGGAAGTGAGGATGAAAAGAAGCAGAATAACCAGCCAGAAGAATATAAAACAATACAAAGGAAACCTGACGGATATCTGAATAGCATATACGGGAAAAAAGATCAGGAATAGAACTTAAGAATAATAAACGGACCTGGGGGGATTTGAACCCCCGACCTTGGGATCCGAAGTCCCACGTCATATTCCAGGCTAGACTACAGGCCCTATAAATCACCTATTAAAATAGGCAAGTTAGTTGTTAGGTGCTTTTCACTTATAAAACTATTCTTCTCGGGATAATAAAAAATGATCTCGTATTAAATGAATACTGGAGAAGGAAAAATAAGAGAAAAAAGAGGTTTTATTTCAGATTGTCATGATTTTCAATTCCTTTTAAGTAGATCAGCCCCCTGAAACGTCCACCAAAAAGGATCAGATATGTGTTCAACAACAAAGAAAGCGATAAATATATTAAAATTCCGCTAATAGACCCTGTTGTTAGTTTAAGGTAGGGGCTGGCAAAGGTGATTGTTAAACTCAAAACTTCCACTATTAGCGTGTAAATCACCAGGAAAGAGAGGTAAGTTCCCCATCCTATTTCCTTTATTAAGGAGAATATTTTTTTAAAATCAAAAACAGCGCGAAATTCATCTTCGAATGCCATGTTGGCCAGGGCCAGTATAAATACGATATTAATGATGAACCCCACAATAGCTAAAACCATTATAAAGAAAAGGTTTGTGGCAAAATCTTGAATACCTGAGAAGATTAAAATTAAAATGATGACGTAAGAGGGGATTCCGTATATTATACTCGCACCCACATAGTTCAAACCATCGGATATTAACTTTCCAGAATTATCAAAATCTGGCATTTCATCCACTCCAACAATGGTACTCTGGATTACTCTCAATGAATAACCAAGAGCCATTAATCCGGGAATGATTAGAAAACTCCCCAAATATAGGAGAAAAACTTTTAAGAAATTTTTAATATCTGTAAATGGAAAAACTATGGCATCTTTAAAGATCTGGCTAAAACTCATATTATTCCTCCCCATCTCCACACTATTTTGATTAATTAATTATTACTATTACTTATAAAGTTATTGAATCTAGTGGGAGATATGCTAAAATTAGGAGTAAACAAAATAGGATTTAATAAAAAAAATTATTTTCGGGAATAGTCATTGAAACACGGTATACAGACTATTTCACCATTTTCCACCCGAGCACGGTGTTCAGCTACTGGTTCTCCACATTTAGCACATTGAACTGATTTGAATATCCTCGCTTCCTCTGGAAGCTCCATTTCAACACTTTCCACCTTGAAGAGTTCGGAGGCAGGTGTTTTTAAAATCTTTTCAGTGAATAATTCCTTGGCCTTTAAAAAATTATCCTTCTCTTCAGGGGTGGATCCGGGAGAAGATGCTTTTTTACGCGCTTCGGAAAATTCGGGGGCAATTTCTTCGATGTTGTTCTTGAGTGCAATGCGCACTGCTTTTCCTGATTTCCGGTTAAGAAAGGTGTAAACCTGTTTACCATGGTCCTTGAATATGAGGTTACCCTTCCCCAGGGTGCAGCCAGTTACCACTTGGATGGCGTCCACACTGCAACTGTCATTTTCAACTATGGCCACCAGTTCTTCATCCTCTGAACGGGTTGATACTAATTCAGAGATGGCAATTTCAGCCACCCTGTAACCTATAGCTGATCCAGGACATGAATGGCCATGAAATCGTGTGACTTCAGAAAAAGGAATTATTTCACATTGTTTAACATCTTCCATATAACATCACTCCTGACTGCACTTAGGTGACAGCAGTTAATATCTTTGATCAAATAGTACCTTAGACGAATCTCACCACCGGATATGACCCGTATTAATAATTGAAATTATTTCCAGGCCAACAGTGGGAAAACTTATATCCCAAAAAAAGGAAGGGTTAGCCAAAAAGGGAATTTTAAGGGGTATTAATCCCCTATATCTCCGTATTTTTCATTGGATTATTCTAAATGTGGTCTGTGTCTTCTTTTTCCAGCGAATCTTCCATTTCATACTGAAGCTCTTCTTCATCCAGTGTTTCCCTAAAGATCAAACCGTAGGCCCGGTACATGAATAGATACATAAATGGGTAAACTATAAGGCAGGTTAAAACTAAGCCCACGAATGGTATTAAGGATACTAAAGCTGCCCCCACTGCGATCAGAATGTAAATAACCACCAGAATAATTAACAGCATTATGTAATTCAACCAGCCGATACTCGCTATCCTTCTCTTGATTTCTCCAAATCTAAGTGCTGCCCCTAATTCTCCATAGTAAGCCATGTTTGATATGGCCATTACCATTATGATCCCCACGATGAGCAGAATGACCAATCCGAGGAGCATGATGAGCAAACCTAAAATTTTCGTGGTGGATGATCCTGCAATTATCATGACCGCCCCTGCAATTAAAATTATTATGGGAATTGTTTGGTAGATTAACCCCACTAAGAACATCTTAAGCCCATCAATAAGCATTCCACCCCATTCCTTAAACTCAGGTGGTTCAATTTTCCCCATTATAGTAGTTTTTACTGTTCTAAGTTGATATCCCATCATCAGGATGGAGGCTGCAAGAGCAGGGATGAGGAGAAAATACAATAAACCCGAAGCACTGGCATACAACATTATAATTTCCATTGAAAGCTGGGAAATTAGAACTATTATTCCCAAAATTAACAAACGTTTCCAGTTAGAAACTGGATACTTAAACGCATCACCAATAATTTCACCTATATCCATATTTAATCAACTCCCCTGTGAAATACGAAACAAATACATAATTATAGATTAACGTTTTCAATTGGTTTTTACAGGAATATAAATGTTATTGTCCAGATTAAAAGTAATACACCAGGTTTTTAGTCAGTTAAATGACCAATAAAAAAATAGAAAACTAGTTTTAATGCTGTAAAAATCCGTTTAATATCCATGATTATCCTTAAATTTTTTTATAGCGGAGAATGTAAATTATAAGTCCAACACCCAGCACTCCACTAGCGGCAAACCCTAAAAACCCTAAAATAGGCATTCCCCATATAGTGGGGCCAGTGTTGATCTGGATAATCCATGAGGAGCCCAGGATCAGGGCCGCGATTATTATAGCCACCACCAGCTTGTTACTAGTTCTTTCAATGTCTTCAGAGAGTTCGTCTGTGTATCGGACTTTTATCTCCCCGTTTTCAACCTTGGCCACCAGTCGATTGATGTTTTGAGGTAAATTCTTCACCAGATGCTCCAGTTCAAACATGTTATCCATGAATACGTCTGCCATGTTTTTGGGGTTGAATTTTTGCAGGAGGAGCTTTTTCACCATTGGTTTGAACTGGGCAGTGGCATCAAAATCCCCATCAAGGGAATAGGCCACCTCTTCAATGAGGGATACTGCCCGGGCAATGAGGGTGAATTCCGGTGGAACCCTGGCCTGGTACTTGGTAATCAGGGGCAGAGCCAGTTCACTTAATATATGGCCCAGGTGTATGTCACTCAGACTGGCACCATAGTAACGGTCCAGTATATCCATTATATCCCTTTTAAGGACAGTTCTATCCACCGAGTCATTGATGATGCCCATGTAGATAAGCTGGTTGATAATGGCATCCACCTTGTAATCAATCACCTGGACAAAGAGTTCACCCAAGTCCTGCATGAAATCACGGTCAATGTGTCCCATCATCCCAAAATCAATGTAACATACCACATTATCATCTAAAACATAAAGGTTTCCAGGATGGGGGTCCGCATGGAAAAATCCATCCACCAGTAACTGCTGGAAGTAGGATTTGGCCACCCTCTCCGCTAATAGTTTGTTATCAAAGCCTTCCGGGTTTTCCATCACCTGGCTCATCTTGGTACCCTGGATGAACTCCATGGTTAAAACCAGGGATGTGGAATACTCCGGAAAGATGATTGGAGAACGTATACCCCCATCATCAGCGAAGTTAGCCTGGAAATTCTGGGTGTTCCGGGCTTCCAGACCGTAATCCATCTCTTTATGGATGGATTTATCAAATTCATCCACAATCTCCGGAACATTGAACACCTGAAGGCTGGGAATTTTCTTATGGACCATATCAGCAAGGTGATGCATGATAACTAGGTCTTTTTCCACCATATCCGGAATACCCGGCCGCTGCACCTTAACCGCCACCAGGGTGCCATCGGGTAAAACTGCACGGTGCACTTGGCCAATGGAAGCCGCAGCCAAGTGTTCTTCTTCAAAACTCTGGAATAACTGGTCTAATGGTTTTTCCAGTTCACCCTCCACAATTACCTTCACCGTGCCAAAATCAAAGGGTAAAGTGTCATCCTGGAGTTTAGTGAACTCATCAGCCATCTCGGGCCCCACCAGATCCGCCCGGGTGCTCATCATCTGCCCCAGCTTAACAAAAGTAGGTCCCAGTTCCTCGAAAACCATCCTTAATCGTTCCGGGGCAGTGGAATCCAGATCCAGATCAGAATCGTATTCATATAACAGGTCTCCCCAGCGGGAACCCTTCAGCTCCAGTTCGCCTACCAGGTTATCGAACTGGTACTTGGCCAACAAGTGTACAATCTCTTTCAAACGCTGGTAATCTATTTTTTTACGGGAAAAGGATATCATTTTTATCGCCCATCATTTAATTATTGTTCAAATTTTAATTTTCAATTTTTAATGGATCTGCCAGCACCGCCCCGATAAGTAAACCCATGGAGATAGCCACGAAGGTCAGGGCCACCATTATCAGGTTGGTAATGGATGCTGAATAGTTTTGCCAGGCCAGTGTTGCCAGGCTGATGAATCCCAGAGATCCAGGTACTAAAATCCAGAATGCAGGTATGATAGATACGTAGTAGGGTGTTTTGAGTTTTGAACGTTCCAGATATGTCCCCAATATGGTCATAATGGCTGAGCCTAAAAAAGCGCCGAAAAGTCCCCCCAGGAGGTAGTTTCCGGCTTGGAGTCCCAGAAAAGTGGCAGATAACACTATCAAAACTCCGAACATGTCACGGTTTCTTATGGACATTAAGAGGTACATTCCCAGGGTGAAAACCAGGACTCCGATATAGGGTGCCCACCAGCCAAGTGGAGTGGCCAGATAAGCTACCATGTACTCCCCTGGAGACAAGCCAACAACTTGAAGACCTAATATAACCCCAAACAGGAGGAGCAAAAGTATAACCACCCCCTGGACCAGACGGCTGGCACCAGATATCACATTATTAGCGGCCAGTTCGTACATTCCTGTGGCCAGAACCGCCCCCGGGATGAAGTAGGAAAGAGATGGCACCAGGATGGTTAGTGATCCCTTTACAATTCCCTGTTTCACACCAAAAAAGAAGATCATCGACACCAGGAAAGCAGTTAAAACTGGTAAAATAAGGGTGAGTCTGGGTTTGTCCTCAGAGTATCCTATAATCAAACCCACAATTACCCCTAATGCTCCGCAGAATAGTAACTCATTGGTTGTGGGTAAAAGTAGCATTCCCAAACCAGTGGAGTACAGTGCATATCCCAGGATGTGCCTTATGTAATTATGCTGGCGTTTAACATTTATTATTTCATTTATACGATTTATCCCCTCTTCAGGAGTGATTTCTGCATTTTCCGCCTGGTATATTAACTCGTATAATCTTGACACCTGGTCCAGGGGCAGGAGGCCAGGTTTCTGCCCAGTGACAGCCAGAGCCTTGGAATTCCCATCACTGATCTTGATGAGTACGAAGGTGGGGAAATCAATCACTTCCTGGGCCTTGACACCATAGGCCTGGCAAATATTCTTTAGAATAGCTTCAATGGTCATCACTGCTATTCCTGCTGCAGTCATAGCCCGGGCTATTTCGGTTAGAAATTCAAGTAATTGCGGTGGTAAATCACCCCCATCTGATAGATTGGAAGGATTTATGTGGGATGAATTAGTTTCAGGAACCATATAAAAATAACTCCCCATTGCTATAATAGATAATTATGTTTTAAAGATGATTAAATCTTTGGGAGTCTAGTAGAACTTGCATCCAAGCGAATAATGGAATTGATGGAGTTATGTGGATGATGAATTCCCGGCTCACCACCCCAGTGTAAGAGTTTTTAATGAAAGCGATCAAAAGGTTAGTGGTAAAGGACTGGTTTAATTAAAACCAAATTTTACCCCAAAAAATAACACTTACATTTCAATTAATTTATGAAAAAATTCATTATAAGGGATTATCATGCTGGCTAAACGTATCATACCCTGCCTGGACTGCGACCTCAACGTTCCCCATGGCCGTGTAGTTAAAGGAGTGGAATTTAAACAGATCCGCTATGCTGGAGAACCCGTGGAACTGGCCACCAAATACTATGAGGATGGAGCCGATGAAATCGTGTTCCTGGACATAACCGCATCCCACGAGCGTAGGGAAACCATGGCCGAGGTTATAAAGGCCACTACTGAAAATGTCTTCGTGCCCATCTGCGTGGGTGGGGGTATCAGAAAGCCCCAGGACTATGTGAACATGCTAAAGGCAGGAGCAGATAAGTGCAGTACCAACACTGCAGCAATACACAACCCTGATCTTATCAACGAAGCATCCAAGGTAGTGGGTAGCCAGGCCTGTGTCATTGGTATTGATGCCAAACGTCGTTACGTGGAAGACCCTAAAGAAAACGATGATCATGTTATTATCGAAACACCCCAGGGATACTGCTGGTATGACTGCAGTATCTACGGGGGCAGGGAATTCACTGGAATAGATGCTGTGAAGTGGGCTATGGAATGTCAGGAACGTGGAGCTGGGGAGATTCTTCTAACCAGTATGGATCGGGATGGTACCAAGGATGGTTACGATATTCCCCTGAACAAGACTATGAGCCAGATGCTGGATATTCCCATAATTGCCTCAGGTGGTGGAGGTAATCCAGAGCATATCTATGAAGTCTTTGATAAAGGTGAAGCAGATGCTGCTCTTGCTGCCAGTATCTTCCACTTTGATGAGTACCCGGTGCCTGTGGTGAAGGAGTTCTTGAAGGAAAAGGGTGTTGCGGTTAGGGTTTGAAACCTAACCATAGAAATTTTATATTAAGAAATTAGTTATCACATGCTCTTCCCAAACTGTGGAGTAATAGTAGTATTATAAAATAAATAAAATGAAAATTAAAATGCTCTTCCGAGGATTTAAGATAAATCAGATATAATTTAAGGGTTATGAATCAAACCAAAAGTTATTGACTGTAGACTCAAGAAGAAATTAAATAGGAATCATCTTATAAAACGTTACGTGAACCAATTCATAATACGTAAGTACTTTAACAAGCTTAATCATAAATATGGAGTAAGATTACGTGTGTAATTTATCATTCACCGATTCTGTAACACCAACATGGCAGGGTTTGCCATTAATATCATCAAATCATGCTTTAGACAAAATGATTGGCCTGGGCATGAGATTGTACGATGTTGCTGTATTATTAGAATATGGTAATGAATGCGGTGATAAACGAAAGGATGGTACTTACGAAATCTGTGAAAGGTGGCGTGGCAAGGAAATTAAAATCATTTTAACTCAAGATTACTCAAGATGGGTTGAAGATATGGCTTGGATTATAATCACTATCATTGAAAAACGATGAAAATGAAGAATAAATATACCCCCAAAAAAATCAAAAAAGTACTTCCTTCAGGTAATTCTGTAGAGATAGAAGTATTTAATGAAAATGGGTTAAATACTGTAAATCCTGCAGATACCAATAGATTACTTAATAAAAATGTAATTGAAGCCCCTAGTTTATCTTCTAAAGAATTAATATTGTTGTTATTAGGTGTTGACCCAGACATACCTATTAAAGAAACACTATTTATGAAAGAAGCTTTTCTTATGGAAAAAGAAGGCGCTTCAGAAATTGGATTAAATTTAGAATCTCTTAACTTCTTCCCTCATCATTATGGGCCATACAGTAAAGATTTAGATGATAGTCTCAAGGAACTTGATGGAGATATCATAGATATTCATTTAGAACATGGGAAAAAATTAATTAAACTAAATGAAAGTGGCAAAAAAATTGCAAAAAATTTATTGAAAGGAATGCCTCATGATAAGATAGAAAAGTTGAGATATAAACGTGTTGGTTGGGATCAATATGGAAATCGTGGCATTTTACTAAGAGTTTATCGAGATTATCCTGTTTACACTAGTAAATCTAAAATTAAGGAAGAATTGTTAGGGGAGAAGGAGTAATGTCAGAAATCATTAAAAAAGCTAGAGTGAAACATGGAGGTCGTCTTCAAGGGAGAGTAGTTAAAGTTTCTTCAAAAAAGAAATCTTTTGAAACTCCAACAAAAGCTCCTACATCAACGGAAATTAACGGTAAACGGAATATTAGTTTTGATGGCCCTTTCATGAATCCTGTTTTTGAAATTGCCCAGAGATATTTAAAAATAGAAAATGTTCATAGCTTACATAGAAAAAATGGAGTTTTTAGTAGGAAAATTTCTGAAATTAACGCATATGCTGATAGTTTAGTGGATAGATATTTAGTTAAATATTTCCCCCAAATTCCTAATGGTATAGAACTATCTGACAGAGATATAAGAACTTTAATTGATTTACAACTAGAATCAAATATTAATCTAATTACAATTCCTGAACCTTCTAATGATTGCAGTCCTGAAATATTTCAGAAAAATTTTACTGACTATTGGGAATACATCGCCGAAGTTAAACCAACTGCAACTGCTATGCCCTATCTAAGTTTAAAACAAGACCACGAATTATTTGACAATAAATTAAATATTTTAAAGGAGTATGAACACAGTTTACATACAATAGGCATCAAATTCGCATCTATGAGAGAATATAGGCCTAACTTAATGTCATTAGCAGAATTTAGCGAATATGATTTTTGGGTACATTGTTCTGCAGGAAGAAGAGTTTCAAACTGGCGTGAAGTATCTCCAGGGGGTCAGTTACATGCCCTTCAGAGATATGGTGTATACACCGTGTCAATAGAAATTCCCATGGGTGGTGGGGCATCAGACAAAGATTACACAACTACTAGATATTTTAATAGAACAGGTGTGACAATCCCCCAAATTATCAAATCTGTTGATTCAGAGGGGAATCTGCAATGTGGCTGCCCCATATGTTCTGGACAGAATCTTGAAGATGTTGCAGGAAATCTTAATAGATTCACTTCTGATAAAAGACCTTTAAGGTCTGTTGTGAGCGATTTTTCTAAAGTTCATGAAGTTTTTGCATCAACAAGTGAATTTGATGTTTCTCGACAAAAAATTAAAGAAGATTCATTAAAAGATTATTTTAACGAAAAAGAAGGCCTTAAAGACCATTTAGACTAAATATTTCATCTTTTAATAAAGATGTTAAAATCATTTTAAGATCGCCTTCTTGACGTTAAAATTTATTTAAGATAATAATTCCTTTTTTATTAATCAAATATGTTCTAGTATGTATAAAAAGCAGCATAACAACTTGTAAATCAAATCCACCCACCAAAATCAGAAGGTTCTACATTGAAAAAACGAAAACACATCTTCCTTGACGACAATGCCAAAATCGGCAGAATGGAAAGGAAAATTAAAAAATACGATAGATACAAGTCTCATCGTGAGAAGACTGCTGAGGAAGACTTCCGTCTGCAGGGGAAACTGGCCATGCTTAGCGTGGTGGCCAGTAACTTTATGATGACCGGTCACAGCCCCACCATGGTCTTGACCAAAAGGGAAGAAGGGGACGAGGTTATGATGCCAGTGGGTGGTGGTCAGAAGGACCGGGCCCGGGAGATAATCTGTAATTCAGATTTCCGTAAACTCTACCGGGGTGGTAAGGGTCGTAAAACCGATCCTCTCATGATCGTAACCGCCATTTGCATGTACGTCATGAGACAGGACAACCCACGAAGGGGAGATATCAGGTATTCCAATGATTTTATTAGGAACGTAGGAGTAACCAAGGACATATATCAACATATAAGCCAAAAACTGGATGTTAATCAAAATTCATAGATTTGATATGTCCAGCTATAAATGATGCAACTCGGGTCCATTATCTTCTAAATGTTCTAAGACTAAAAAAAATCCCCCTAGATTAATCCTTAACCTTTCACTAAATTCAAAAAAGTGTTTAAATGTTTTTATATCCCCTATCATCATTACTATTGTGTAACCTACTTTTAATCTTGTAAAATGTCTAATGCGTCAATTAATAAGTTTGCATCATCTTCTTTTTTAGATACCGAATCATATAGATAAGTTTCGTAGATTAGGGTTGTTATTCCTTGATTGGCAATAGGTATTGTGACATATTGAGGGCTAGTAGGATTGGGCGGGGTGTATACAGCTAAAAATGGCATTTCAGTAATTATTTCATTGGCATATGTCATGGTTATGGTGATATTGGAGATGGGGTATAAAAATCTTGAATAGGCGTAACCGCTTTCATTGCCCCTGTTTTCATGATTATCTACAACCAACATGGGATTTTCACTGGCAACATCAGGAACTATGAAATTCTGACCTAATAATTGTCCGTTCATTCTTCCTTTGCTATAATCACTGGCATCCTTAGTTACATGAACCATATAAATAACGAATCGTTTAGTAAGACTTAATGACTTGTCAATTAACGTATTTATGATAGCAGTATGTATTCCGTTTTCCAATGGATGTATTCCCACTATAAGGACAATAGTCTGAGTAGAGGTTAGATTTCCATAAAACGCCTTTTCGACATAACCATAAAGTGTGCTACCTATTACGTTAGTACCATTTACCCAAGTATTTACTGTAATGTAACTGGGTAGTGTGCTGTTGTTAACCTCATATAAGTGGAGAATTCGGGAAAATGCATAGATTAGTGTTTCAAAGCGTATTTTTCCTAAACTTGTGGATGCATAATTGGGTGCTACCCCATTGGAATACATGAAATTTTTAACTCGGTTTGCAATATCTAAGTATTCTGTGGAGTTTACATTCCCGTTTCTTATGGTTTCTAATGGATTTTCAGCGTTACCAAAGTTTTTAAGAATAATAGAAGTGTTTAAACTGGCATTAATATTTAATACCGCTGTGGTTGTGAGGCTTAAAAATTGTGGCATGGTTATCTGCCTTCCAGAAATTGTAACATAGTTCGGAAGACAATCATTAGTTTCAATAAATGTTTTTACCCGGCCTGATGCATTATTAATATTTTCCATACTAACAAAAACAGTATTTGGATTAGAAACAACATTCCAAGTATTCATTGTAATGTAATCTGGCAAAACACCGTTTATTTTATAAGAATTCAATATCTGTGCATAAAGATAGATTAATGATTCATAACGAATTGTTCCAGTGCTAGTTGATGCATAATTGGGTGCTACCCCATAATTGTTTATAAATGTATTAACCCGGTTAACAATGTCCAAATATTCGGTTTTGTTAATATTCCGGCTGCCGGCGGTTTCAGAAGGATATGCAGGATTATTACAACTAGTAATTGGAATGGTGGCATTTGAATCATTATTAATATTCAACACGACAATGGTTGACAAATGTAAGTACTGTGGCATACTCACCGGGTTCTCACCAACATCCACACCACTTGGAATAGTATGATTCGCTTCTACATAATCTTTAACAACACCCGATGCATTACACACTTGTTCTGTAGTCACATTCGCTGCTGAAACCGCGTTAAAACTTAAAAACAGCAATATGCACAATAGTGAAACTGTAAAAATAATTTTTCTCATTTTACTTCCCCTCATTTTATACAAATTACTATTCTATTGAATAAATTTCCCCATACCATAAACATATAATCAAAAAATCATTAAGCTTGTCCTGTTTTATCTAACATATATGCTAAAGCACTAATTAATTGGAAAATTCCTGCCAAAATAAGCAGAATACTAGGCAAGTATGAATTTTTTAATTTTTTTGGATTTTTCCTTTTTTCATATAGAAAGGCAATACCCCCAATTAAAAAACATAACCCCGAGAGTAGCCTAAGATAAAAAATCATACCCATCATGAACCCTCCTATTAATTGTATTCCCATATTCTCCCATTATATGGAACGCCCATTATCATGCTTATTTAATAAATAGGAATCCTTTCAACCTTTACTTCTAAATAGATGGTTTCAGAAGGATATGTCGGATTATTACAACTAGTGATAGGGATGGTAGCATTTGAATCATTATTAATATTCAATACGGCAATTGTAAGTACTGTGATATACTCACTTGGTTCTTACCACAATCACTGGGAAATTGAATAATTTTTGAATATCATTATATGGGCATTATATCCACTCTGTGCAAATAACTGTAAGTTAAAGCAAATACATAGATTATGAGAGTTCCTATTGCGTAATAATATTCGTTTGAAATATAATTAGGTTTAATTAAGAATATATAAGTGAGTAATGACCCTGAAACTAGGATCAAACCTCCTAAAGTAACGAATAATAATATATAAAAATTTTTATAACTACTGAAAATAAGGACCAACATGAGAATTCCCATTGAACCTGTAATTAAATATGAAGGGTTTCCCGAGCTTGAAAATCCGAAGAATCTAGTTAAAAAAGGGATAGCCACTACAAAATAAATAAAAGTCCATATATTCGTTTCCATTGAATTACCTCTTTTTTTATTGAGTTGAAAAGGATAAGAAAAAATTTTTCTTATCCATGATAGTTTGCTAGAAAAACTACAAACCGGTCATGTGGTGGAGTTGAGAGTCATATGGCTCATCTATCCATGATGGATCTTGTCCGGCATTCCATGCATCGAAAAAAGCACCACCAAGCACCCCATAAACAGTAGAAGCCGCACCCACTGCTAAAGCCACACTAGCACCTCCTGATGGCAATGCAGTAGCACCTCCACCTAGCCCAAGAGCTATCATTGAAGCACCAAGCCCTACTGTTGCAACAACCCCATTAGCTACCTTTTGAGCTTTATAAAGGTTGAAATATTTGGTGTCTTCAACTATTTGGTAGGTGTAGTAAGTTACCTTTTTTGGTGGTACATAATGCGGTATTTTGAGCCAGAATCCAAAGCTTATGGTACGCCAATATACTTGAAGTTTGAAATATCCACCTATAGGTATTCCCCATAAATATCTAGTTGGGATAAATTGCAAAGAAACTTTGTAAGGTATTTTTATTGTATAACCTACCCAACGATAAGTATAATACCAATATCCCCCTACCCACTTCGTATGTTTCACTGCTACGGTATGCCAAAGGGCTTTGATGTTTCTCATTTCATCATCAGTCAATATTGTAGCATTTGCAGGTGCTTGACCATTGATTATCAGCGCTACTCCCATGTAGAGTTCGTTGAATTTATCAAGGCTCATTTCAATGTACCCTAAGTTGGGGTCAAATAGATAAACTGTGGTGTTAGTAATGTCGCGTACGATTTCAAAGTGCTTAGTTCCATCTATATTCAAAACTACTAAATAGTTGGGTTGTAGCTGATCAATAGTTAATCTAGCCCCAATCGCAGTTAAACCTTTAGATTGTGCTGCTATTTTAAGACCATAGAGACTGGTTCCAGTTTCATCAGTTTCTGCTATTTTTGCAATTTCCGCTTCAGTAGTGAAAATTCCCATAATTTTTAGGATTGTGGCAAGTGCTGCCGGTCCACAAGTGTAGATGGTGGTAGCCATTACCATCTCACCATCATCCACTACTGAAACATCAGTCAACCAATTACCAGTGAAATTATTTCCCGATATTGCAGTGCCAATGGAGTTATGGTAGATTATTCCGGCACCATTATCAGATAGCGTGTTGCCAGTTAAGAGGTTGTTGTTTGTATCATAGAGATAAATTCCCACCCAGTTGCCAGTGACATTATTGCCAGTGATATTGTTGTTGTTGGAATGATAGAAGTTATACCCATAGTAATTATCAATCAAAGCATTCCCGTTCATCACATTATAATGGGAATTGAAAAGGTATACTCCGTTTTCATTGGCCCTTATAATATTTCCAATTAAATTATTACCTGTAGATTTGTATAATACTATTCCATAATAACTATCTTTGATGATATTTCCATTTAAGGAGTTACTTCCTGATTCATATAAGTAAATTCCCCTATTACTCTCTGATATGGTGTTGTTAATGAGGTTGCTATTAAATGCATGGCTTAAAGATAAACCGTAGGAATCACTGGAACTGATTATGTTTAATCCTAGTATTGTTGATCCACTTCCGTCATTATTTATTAAAAAAACACTTCTATTTTCATTTTTAGCTTTGACCTTTACAATGGCACCATTAGCTGATTTAATGGTAAGCCTTTTGGTTACTGCAACGTTTTCTGTGTATATGCCCTCAGTTACAATAATAGTATCACCATCAATCGTATCTGGATCATCTATTGCTTCCTGGATACTGGCAAAACTTTCCATCGTACGATTGTTGTAAACTCCCATTATGTTTACACTGGTAATGTTAACTGATTTGGAGAGTGTCTGATTATCTAGGGTTACGGAAACATTAGCCAAACCTGCTGATGACCCCGTAAGTTTTAATTCAGCTTTACCTTTCTTGGTAGTTCCAGAACTGTTAATAGTTCCAATTGTTGTATTGAAGTAAATAGGTATGCCATCAGGTATATTACCCTCCGGTGATGTGTCGTTTCCCTGATTATTATGTGTTAAATCTGCTGTTATTTGGTAATTGTAGTTTGTTCCGTTACGATCAGAACGATCAGTGAGGCTGGTAATGGATAATACCAACCAAGGATCATATGTAACACTTCCCCCAGTAATACAAAGGTCACTTGGGCTATTTGAAGAAACCAAGGGGTTATTGGACCCCCACCAGTTATTAGTTGCATTAATAGTCCCATTACCCACATTATAAAGTCCATATCTACTGTTACCCACAATCCTATTGAAGTGCACTTCTGTTGATGAATTATTTAGATAGATTCCATCCAGATTAGTATAGACATTATTGCTGTATATCCTGTTTTTATCTGAGTTTTGGATGTTGATTCCTGTAGAAACGTTAGAATGTATCTTGTTACTGGAAATTTCATTATCAGAGCCTATGTTTATGAATATGCCGCTGTTGCTGTTGTTTGATATTTCATTTCCAGAAATTAGATTTTCTGTGGAGTTGTACACGTAGATTCCATTTGTGCTGTTTGTGATGTTATTCCCGAATATCTGGTTTTCATTGGAGTTGTTGATAAAGATACCCACATTATAAGTGGATCCATTTATTATCAGATCTTGTATTGTTGTGCCGTTTGCACCGATGTTTAATGTAAAAACAGGCAAATTAGGATCTAATGCCTGTACTGTTACATTAAATCCATAAATTGACCTTATAGTGATTTTTTTGTTGATCACAATATTTTCTAAATAGTTTGTTTTTTGTAACCAGATAGTATCACCATTGACGGTGTCCTGGTCATCGATTGCTTCCTGTATGGAATTAAATAACTCCTGGGTCCTGAAATTAAATGTCCCATTAGGGTTAGATAACGCAACCCATGGAATTACAAAAACATCTTCAGGAGCATTTTTAGTGGCATTGTAAGAGACCATAATCTTAGAGAACATGTAAACAAGGGATTCATAGCCCATAATACTTCCCACACTGGTATCAGTGATATTATTTGGTGCCGTTCCATTGGAATTCATATAGGATATGATTTTACTGGCCATATCTACAAATTCATCATTGAGTATGGTTCCAGTGGTTATGTTTTCTGTAGGGTTTGTTGGGTTTCCAACACTTTCTAAAATTACAGATACATTTAGATAATTTTCAATATTAATAGTTGATTTAGCTGCGAGTTTTAAGAATTGAGGTATCGTTATCTGCATTCCTGCAACAGTCACAGTACTTGGAAGTGCATGATTGATGTCAACATAAGATTTAACAGCTTCTGAAGCATTTTTAACTTGATCGATTGTTATAAAGACCGTACTGGTATTGGATATCACTGCCCATGGATTTACTGTGATAGATTGGGGTAATGTTTTAGTTGCATTGTATGAACTTATTATTTGGCTGTACAAGTAGACCAAAGATTCAAAACGCACGTCCCCCAAGTTGGTTGTCCTATAATCCGGTGCTTGATTATTGGTATACATATAGGAGATTATATTATTCGCCAGATTAACGTAGTTCTCGCTATTGATTATTGGTTGTTTATTTATGGTTTCAGAAGGATTCGAAGGTAAGTTGTAGTTTTTAAGGGCAATTGAAGTGTATAGGGAATTATCTATGTTTAATACAGTGGAAGTTGTTATTTGAAGGAATTGAGCCATATTTACAGTTATTCCAGCGATTGTGACAGAAGTTGGTAATTGATGGTTAGTTTCAACATAGGCTTGCACTGTTTTGGCAGCATCTTGTATCTGATCTAAATTGAAAAATACAGTGTTTGTATTGGAAACAACGGCCCACGGTGTCACAGTAACATTCTGAGGCAATGCTGTCTTATTTCCATAATAATCTAAAATTAATGAGTACATGTAAACTAATGATTCATAACGCACATTTCCCAGATTACTTGATATACAGTCCGGTGCTTTTCCATTTGAATCCATATACGAGATTATACTACTCGCATAGTTGATGAAGGAGGTATTGTTAAGGCTTCCTCCTGTCACGGTTTCTGATGGGCTGGTTGCTGTATTATAATTCTGTAAAACAATTGTAGCGTTTAGTTTCCCATTTATATTTGTTACTGCTGTAGCTAAAAGTTTCAAGAACTGAGGCATGGATACTTGTGTTCCAGATAAGGTTACATAACTTGGAAGTGCGTGATTTGTCTCAGTATATGTTTTAACCGTTTTGGACGCATCTTTCAATTGATCAATTGTTATGAATTTGGTATTGGCGTTTGAAACAACCGACCAAGGCCGTACTGTGACAATATCCGGTAAAGTGTAATTATTTGCTTTGTAAGAGGTTAGTATTTGGCTGTACATGTAGATAAGTGAGGGGTAATTTATGTTCCCAAGACTGCTGCTTTGGTAGTTGGGTGCTCTTCCATCACCATACATGAAATACTCAACCAATCTTGCAAGATCAAGATACTGTGTCTGGTTGAAGCTTCCACCAGTAACTGTTTCTGGAGTATCTGTAGGAAGCCCATAACTCTGCAGAACTAACTGACCAGCATATGTACCGTTTATATAATGTAGAGTTGTGGTTAAAAGTTTCAGGAATTGGGGCATACTCACAATAGTTCCAGCAATATTTATATTACTTGGTAGTGCATGATTAGTTTCTATATGTGTTTTTACGGTTTCTGCCCCACTAATTATCTGCCCAACATTGAAAGTTACTGTACTCGGATTTGAAATAACTGACCATGGCAGGACAGTGACATACTGTGGAATCTTATCGTAGACGTTGTAGTAGTTTAAGATTTGGCTGTACATTAAAACCAGATCTTCATAACGCATATTTCCCTGCGTAGTTCCTGCATAGTTTGGTGCATAACCATTGGAATACATGAAAGAGATTATATTGTCCGCAACGACAAGATAATTTTCTTGGTTAATCTTTCCACTGGTTAACGTTTCTGAAGGACTAGGGGCGGAGTTGTAATTTTGCAGAATAAGTGATTGGTATAAACCTGCATTGATATTTTTTAATGTTTTAAGTTCAAGATTCAAGAATTGAGGCATTGTAATTTGAATACCCGAAATTGTTACACTGGCTGGAAGTGCGTGATTGGTTTCCACGTAAAGTTTAACAGAACTTGCAACGGTTTTTATTTGGCCCATAGTCAAAAATACAGTGTTTTGGTTGGTGACTGTTGTCCATGGTGCCAATGTTATGTAATTGGGTAGTCGTAGGTTTTCACTGGCAGAGTTTATAATTTCTGCGTACATGTAAACCAGTGATTCATATCGTATGTAGCCCCTTACGGTTGTTTTGTAGTTGGGCGCGTATCCATTAGTATCCATAAAATCGTTAATAGCAGTTGTGGCACTTAAATAGTCTGTAGCGCTGAGATCACCGCCGGTAATGCTTTCGTAAGGGTTTGGGGCTGTGTTATAATTTTTTAATACAATTGATTGGAATAAATTTTCTTTAGCATTGATGAGGTAGAGAACTTCAAGTTTCAAAAAGTTAGGCATGGTAATTGTGGACTGGGAAATCGTCACATGTTCAGGTAATTGGTGATTAGTTTCTATATATGATTGAACAGTGTCTGCAGCATTTTTTATCTTGTCCATGGTTATAAAAGTGGTATTGTTATTGGCAACAACTGACCAGGGTACAATTCTAATGAAGTTAGGTAATGCCTTTGCCACTTGATAAGATCTTAAAACCTGTGCAAATGTGTAAACCAGTGATTCATAACCCATATTACCTAAATTAGTTGTTATATAATCTGGAGCTCTTCCATTTGAACCCATATACGATTTAACACTATTTGCTAAGCTAATATAATCGGTTTTTGTGAGATTACCAGTTGTACTTATGGTTTCTGAAGGATTGGGTGCTGAAGTATAGTTTCCTAAGGGTAGGGATGTAGTTATGTTGGTATTGAGGTTTATTGCCGCCGTGTTGATTAGTTGAAGGAATTGTGATATGGTAATTGTCTTTTCTGCTATTGTCACGTTTGCTGGTAGCTCATGATTGGCCTCTATATATGATTGAACAGAATAAGAAGCGTATAACAACTCATCTATAGTAACACTGGGTGGTGCTGCTGCATTAATAGTGTAAGTTGCAGTTTGTGTTGTACCTGCATTGCCTGATGCATCAAGTCCATAATACTTCAAAGTTGTTGATCCTGAATTTAGGTTTAATGTGACTGTTTTAACCTGATTATTCCAAGTAGCGCCATTGTCTACACTATAATAAACTTTAGGATTAGGATCAATACTATCATTGGCTGTTAAAGTCACATTTTTTAAAGTATCATAAGTGCCGGATGGTAAGTTATTGGTTACAGATGGGGGGATATTATCTATTACTACACCCGTCGAATCCGTACCGGAATAGTAAACTACACTTACATAATTCGGCAATTGGTTGTTAATTAAGTAATAATTCAAGATTTTTGCATACATATATACTAAGGATTCGTAGCGTATGTTTCCTATACTGCTAGATGCATAATTAGGCGCTACACCATTATTGTTGATGTAATTACTAACTCGATTAGCAATATCAACGTATTCTGTTTTGTATACGGTGCCCGTTGCAGATCCTGACGGACCTGTGGGATTACTTACAGTGGCAATATCTACGGGAGTGGTTACACCTTGATTAAGTTTTACCGTGAATTTAGTGGCTGTATTTAAATATGAAGGCGTGGTACTGTTTTTATCTGATATATCCACATATCCCGGTAGTTTATTATGGGCTTCAGTATAGTTTTTTACTCCAGAAGAAGCAAGTTCTGACTCAGTAAGATTCAAACTTGTTGCTGAAACAGCCCCCATGAATAAGATGATTATTATAAAAAAACTCAATAATATTATACTCTTTTTTATATCCATTGTTTCCCCCCGATTACAGTGAATAAAAATTTATGATTGTTTTTAAAAATAATATCATTAAAAAAAACAAATAATGATAAAATTGACTTTATTAAAAACTTAAATAGATTTTTATTTGATATTTTGATTCCCCCCGATCTTAATAGTGATAAATTTCTATTAAATACATTTTTACATATCACCCTTTTTATTTAAACCTTATTTATAAATATTTCGCTTTTAAATTGAGATTAAAAAAGCCATAGGATTTAGTTTACAGTTTAAGACGGAACAAAAGTGTTTAAAAATTGATAATAATCAGTAATATTTTCTTATTAATACTAATTACATCATAAATCGCATTAATTCCTTATTCGTCAACTTATAAAAAGTATTATCTAATAATATGAATAATAGCATTAAAAATTAGTAAATCTTCCATCCATAGAACTATGCAATAATTTACTAAATTTAGTTTAAAAGACTTAAATAACCTAAAATTTAATAAAATAGAAAAATAGCATATAATATTATTTTAATAGTCTAAATGAATTTAATAATGCAATCTAACCAACTTATAGAAATAAACGTTTTCAATACAAACGTATCGTATGTTTGATAATGTAGAATAATAATTTCATCTGAACTACCAACATTAATAACAGATTATAATAGAGCACGTCATGCGAAAGGACAACCCACGAAGGGGAAATATCAAATATTCCCACGATTTTATTATGAATTTTTGAGTAACCAAAGAAATATGTCAACATATAAAATCAAAAACTGGAAGGTAATCAAAATTCGTGATTTTTGATGTGTCACTCTTTATCGTGATAACAAAATTTTGGCTACAAATTTCTATTTTGATTGTTTATGATTATTTTTCATCCTTGCATTTAATCCCATTATAGTGTAAAGCCATACACCAACGTAGCACAAATAAATATCACACCGAAAACTGAAAATACAAGAGAATAATTAATAAACCTACGTTTATCTTTAGATATTCCATTGTTTTCATCTAAGGCTTCAGAAATGTTTGAACATAACTGATTTAAAACTTCACACCTTTTATGTAGATAATACTCTCTCTGTAATGTTCCAGGACTAATAGAGCTGATACTAACAACTCGAAAAGCGTACGCTGCGTGAATTATCGATAAAATAATTAAAAAATAAGAAAGTGCAACTCCAATTAAAAAAAGTTGCAGATTTACATTAGTAGAGGATTTTACGAATTGTACTACTGATAAACTAAATAAAGAAAGTAATGTTCCATTGAAAGCTATTATGCCAATTGCTTTATTATTTAACCCATCAAGAGACTGAATACCTAAATCATATTGCCTTACAGCTTCCGTGTAAAACGCATCTATTGTTTCTTTATCTGGTTTATTAACCATGATACAACCTTAATCTTCATCCAGTTCTACATGTGATTTTATTTTGACATCAGGCTTAGGTGGTTTTGATGTTTCCTTTTTACGTTTTTCATCTTCTTCCGACATACAATCTCCTTTTTATTTTTTCTTTTTTTCTTGTATAGAGTTAAGTAGTTCCATTTTCAATAGGGGATCTACCTTTGGTGGCTGATTTTTTTTATTTGATCCATCCGATTCAGTTTTTTCATCTTCTTCCGACATGAAATCAACTCTACATAAATCTAGAATAAAATTTCTTGAGATTCTCAAAATATATCAAGTATTTAAATAGTACTTATTGTGTTTCTATAAATAATATTTATCATGACACCTATAAATTAAATTTTTAAAATCTAAGCAATAAAAAATATAATTAAGTACAGTATGGAACAGTGAAAAGTAACTAATGAGATATTCCTTATTCCAACGATTTTATTAGGAATGTTGGGGTGACCAAGGACATATATCAGCATATAAGCAAAAAACTGGGCACTAAGCAAAATTCGTGATTTTTGATGTGTCGCTATATATAGTGATAGCAAAATTTTGTGCTACATTTACTTTTGATTACACTACAACAATATTCAACCTAACATGGCAGGGCCATGTAAATTTAGGGATAGAGATAAAACTTATTGAATTTATTTGATAATAAAATATTCCTTTTTGAAAACATCCTCTTACCCCACTCCTAATCACTGTTTAGTGGTAATTTACTGATCTTCCAGGCCACAAAGCCGCCTAAAATATTATAAGCACCTTGGAAGCCGGATGCTCTCATTTTATCCAGGAAATATCCTCCACGGACACCACTTTTACAGTAGATCAAATAAGTCTTATCTTTATCCAGTTTTTCCACTTTACTCTGAAACTGGTGGCCATCATAATCCAGGTTCACTGCCCCGGGAATGTGTTCCTTTTTAAAATCTGTATAAGGCCTGATGTCCAGTATTATAATTTCTGGTTCTTTTTCCATTAAATCCAAGGCATTTACAGGAGTTATAGTAGTGAATTTTACCATGTATTATCACCACTTTATTATTAGTTTTAATTACCTTTCCATTTTTCCATGATCATCTAAAATTCCAGTATTCTGAAAAGAATAATTGTTTGAATAAAATGGATAGGATGAAAACATCTAGCCCCCTAACCCTTGGGATTAGTTCAGATTATATCCCCCATAATTATAATTGTCAGAATTATGCCATCATTCATGGCCCAAAAAGTGAATGTGACAAAAATTCACCCTTTTGCATCCGTAAAGTATATATGAAGGTTGAAATTATATTTATATCCCATACCCGGGGGACAATCAAATATCCCGGAGTTCCCAAAATATGGGGGGTTACAGTTTAAATCCATAGCGATTACTGTCGAAAAAGAAGGAACCAAATATATTGAAACTCATCTGAGAGGGAGCCAACTCCTTCAATCATCACAATTAAATAAGGGCACTGCTTTTAGTACTAAAGAACGAGAATTATTCCATCTTATTGGACTTTTACCCCATTCGGTGGAGACTCTTGATGAACAGCTCCAACGGGCCTACTGTCAGTTCTCCCTGCAGGCCGATGATCTGCAGAAAAATATTTTTCTCAACAATCTTTACAACACCAATGAAACTCTTTTTTTCCGCCTTATCCGTGAACACATCCCGGAAATGATGCCCATTGTCTACACCCCCACTGCGGGCCTGGCCATCCAACGTTACAGTGATGAATTCCGGAAACCCCGCGGAATCTACCTTTCCTACCCGGAAAGGGAACATGTTGATGAAATCCTGAGTCACTGGGATGAAGACGAAATCGATCTGATTGTTTTAACTGATTCTGAGCAGATACTGGGTATCGGTGATCAGGGTGCCAATGGAATAGGTATCTCCGTGGCAAAACTGGTAGTATACACCCTATGTGCCGGTATCAATCCCCGGAGAATGCTGCCCATCATGATCGATGTGGGTACCAATAATCCAGAATTACTGGAAGATCCATTTTATCTGGGCTGGCGCCATCCACGTATCAGCCCAGAAGAATACCATAAATTTGTGGAAACTGTGATTAATGCCATAAATGAGAAGTTTCCCCATGTTTTCCTCCAGTGGGAGGATTTCGGTAAGAAGAATGCTAGATATCACCTGGATCGTTACCAGGATGTGATGTGCACCTTCAATGATGATATACAGGGTACCGGGGCTGTTGCCATGGCCGCTCTCCTTAATGCTTTGAAAATAACCGGTACCCAACTATCTAATCATCGGGTGCTTATCTATGGTGCTGGAACTGCTGGTTGTGGTATAGCTGATGAACTATGGAGACAGATGGTAAAGGAAGGCCTTAATCACCAGGAAGCTTACAATCATTTCTATCTGATGGATCGTGAGGGCCTGATAACCAGGGACCGGGACAAAATTGACTACTTCAAAGCACCATACGCCTGCAGTTCAACAGAAACCAGTGAATGGGATCCAGGAGATGATCCCCGGGAACTTCTGGATGTGGTGCGTAATGTGCAGCCCACCATCCTAATTGGTACCAGCACAGTGCAGGGTGCTTTCACCCGCGAAGTGGTAACTACCATGGCTTCTCAGGTTGAAAAGCCTGTAATATTCCCTTTATCCAACCCATTAACCCTTACTGAAGCTAAACCTGAAGATATTATCAGATGGACCGGGGGACGTGCACTGGTGGCCACTGGAAGTCCGTTTAGTGATGTGAAATTCAGGGGGAAATTTTATCCAGTGGCCCAGTGCAATAATGCTCTGATATTTCCAGGGCTGGGTCTGGGTGTTGTCAGCAGCCAGGCAGCGAGGGTGACTGCGAGTATGATGGATGCTGCCATCGTCGAACTGGCCAGTTCCGCCCAAGTGAATGAGGATAACACCCGATTGCTTCCTGAAGTTTCCAGGTTAATGGATGTGAGTAAAGATATTGGGGTGGCTGTAACTCGACAGGCCATATTGGAAGGAGTTGCCAGGAATAAAGGGAATGGTAACATTGAAGCAATGGTAAAAGCTAATATGTGGGAACCAGTTTACATGCCTTACAAGCCACTGGTAGTTATAAGCTCTAAATAATGATTTTTCTGGTGAATTAAAAATAAAGCTGATTACCAAGGATAATTACCTATCTTCCACAGTGATGATTTTTCCAGAGGGGGAATTCCCCCATTAACGTAACCCTTACAATTAGGAATATTAAGTTAGATAATCATAATTAATTCTGTGATTTATAATTTAGAATTGATAATTAAATGGAAGTTTAAAACATGTCACTGGTCATCAACACCACCACCCCCGAGGGAATAGTCTTAGCAGCAGATAGCAGACAGAGTTACCGTAATATGAAAGGCATGGCCCGTATCGGCAGTGAAAACGCCATAAAACTCTTCCAGATTAATCGAAGGATTGGAGTGGGCATTACTGGCCTGGCCTTCCTCCCGGATGGTGGGGTGCAGCGGAATGTGAGCCAGTACATTGAAGAGTTCCGCCGATCATCCAAGGTTAAAAACATGGAGGTAAAGGATGTGGCCCGGAAGCTGCACCACCTCTTCAATGACAAATACCACTGGAAGGAACAGATGGACCAGATCAAGGCCAATATCCAGAATGACTTGAGTTCCAAGGGATGTGCCATTATACAGATGGAAATGGATGACCAGTCATTAAATTTCAGCTTCAGAACACCCCAGGGAACTATTGAAAATGGTATGGCCAGGGCGGACCCCATTGAAATACTGGTAGCTGGTTACAATCCAGATGGAACCCATCAGGTTTACAGTGCCACCATTCCCGGATCTGTGCAGAAACTCCGGGACAGTAAACAACAGGGGATGGAATACGGGAGTTCCTGGTTGGGCCAGGGAGATGTGGCCGCCAGGATAGTGCTGGGATTTGATGGTAGAATACAGAATGTGGATTTTGTTAAGGAGGCCATCCAGTCCAAGGGGGAACAATTGATACTAACCCAGCTCAGAGGATTGGAATACGCCATCCAGTGGGGAACTATGACCCTCCAGGATGCCATTGACTTTGCCACCTTGATGATCCAGACCACCAGCGCCATACAACGCTTCAGTGACGGTATTAACGCCGACCCCGGGGACATGCCGGGTGTGGGTGGCCCTATAGATGTGGCAGTCATCACCCCAGATCATGGTTTTGTCTGGGTTAAAAAGAAAAAACTGCAGTTTTCAGACTGCGAGGTTGATCTGGATAATGAGCCTTTCTTATAAAGATTAATAAATTCTTACGTTTTATTTTTAATTATGTTAAATTTTTAATCCACCAAAATCATTCTATTATACCAGGTACATTTCTTCGGCACGCCGGTAGAGTTCATCACGGAATTGGGGATGGGCAATACTGATTATCTCCTGTGCCCTTTCCCGGGTGGATTTCCCCTTTAGATTGGCCACCCCATACTCGGTTACCAGATAATGGGTGTCCATACGGGGTGTGGTGACCATGGCCCCTGGGCCTAAATGGTCCACCACCCTTGAAATAGTACCATTTCGGGCAGTGGAGTAAAAAGCAAGGATAGATTTACCTTTATGGGAGTCAAAGGCCCCTCGAACGAAATCCAGTTGCCCCCCGGTTCCACTGTACTGGTGACCGGCCAGGTACTCGGCATTGCATTGTCCCAGTAGATCAACTTGGATTAGGGAGTTTATGGAAATCATGCGGTCGTTTTTAGCTATCACTGCCGGGCTGTTCACATAGGAGCAGGGATAGCTTTCCATGGCGGGGTTCTGGTTCATGAATTCCAGCATTTCTTGGTCACCCTGGGCCACGGTGAACACGTGTTTACGGGGATGTAATGTTTTTTTCTCACCATTTACCACCCCCTTCTTTATGAGGTGGACCATCCCCGGGCCAAATACCTCGGTGTGGATCCCCAGATCACTATGGTTTTCCAATTGCTGGGCCACGGCATTGGGCAGTACTCCGATGCCCATCTGGATGGTGGCACCATCAGGTACCAGTTCAGATATTTTTTTACCAATAATATCTGCCTCGGGCTGTTTATCTCCACAGGGGAAGTCGGAAATAGGTTGGTGGTTTTCTACTACTGCATCCACCTCTGAAATATGGATCAGGGAATCCCCAAACACCCGGGGCATGTTACGGTTCACTTCCACAATCAAAACCCGGGATGCCCGGGCAGCCGTGGAGGTGAAGTCGTTGGCAGTTCCGAATGAAAAGTATCCGGCATCGTCCATGGGTGAAACCGTGGTTATGCATACGTCCACTCCGATGAACTCCTCCAGGAGCCGGGGTATCTGGTGGAGGTGGTTGGGAACGTAATAGTTTAGTCCGGTGCTTACCAGCCCCCTGGTTCCGGAGTCCACGAATCCACTGTAGGCTTCCACACAGTCCACCAGATCCGGGGCCAGGATGGTGGAACAGACACTGTCCAGGGGTAGCACGCTGAACATTTTAATTTTTTCAAGGTCCCCCTCACGGAGACGTTCCGCCACCGCGCGGAGAAGAGATGGAGGTTCGGCCATGGTGAGACCGTGCACCAGCATGTCCCCCTTTCTCATCAGTTTAACTGCTTCTTCTGGATTGGTTAATTTCCCCCTATACTCTTCCCCATACATTTATGAACCCCCTGCTTATGAAACCCCTTAGTTCTTTTCCCCTATTATCAGTATTTTATTGTGTATTTTCTTTCGATCCCAGACCTAGAAGGTAGCCCCCGAATCCCAGTAACCACAGGACAACTGGATAGGCCACCCATCTTTCCACCCCACCCCCACCGAGCACTGGGATGAACATGTTGGATGTGAAGAGGAAAAACAGGCAGATAATTCCAAAAATAAGTGCAATGTATTTTAATGGTGATTTGATTAATCTGTAAGAATAAATAGCAGCTAATCCCCCGCTTATGAATGTCATTAGGGAGAATATTGGGTGCATTGGTGTCATATTTCCGGGGAAGATTCCCACCCCCAGAATTCCCAGTCCCAGTAATCCTATTAATATTCCTGCTATTTTTTCGTGGTAAAATTTGAAAAGGAAATAATTACCCACTAATATCAAAATTCCGGCAATTATCATGGTGAGGTTGAATATAGTTGCCGACGGCTGGGTTATGATGCTATTGGGCGGTACAGTGGATCCTAAATCACTGATCATACTTTTGGCTGTGGTGTAGGTGAGTTCTTCAGGGTAGAAGATTTCGCCAGTTATGATACCCATTAAAACCACAGACGCAGCCATGAAGAATAGAATTCCAGCCAAGGTGAGTTTGAATTTGTGGGATTTTTTGGTTTCAAATGTCATAATAATCACTCCCCATATGTTTAGTTCTATGGAATCTGGGGTAATTATCTTTCACTATTTAACCTTTCAAGAGCATAACATGTTCCCCTGAAATATGAAGAAAATTATACAAAAATTTATATTAATAATAAGTCGATTTATATATTGGAGGGGATATAATTGGGAAAAATAAATAGGAACTCTTATATTTTTGTTTTAGCGGTATTGTTGTGTTTAGTAGTGGCTGCATCGGGATGTACTCAGCAAACTGGGACTGGGAACCAGACCCCCAATGTAAGCGGGATTACCAGCGTTGTTCTAAATGGCCCTGGTACTTTAATTATCCAGCAAGGAGACAATGAATCCTATAGAGTAGAAGCAGATAGCAATCTCCTGTCCAAGATTTCCACCACCGTCTCTGGAAACACCTTATCCATCAGCAACCTCAACAGTGTCAGTAATGGTGCTGTGAAATTCTACGTCACCCTTAAAAACTTAAATGTTCTCACCGTCAACGGTGGAGGTAACTCCGAGGTGACTGGTATAAACACCGATAAACTAACCATTACCCTGGATAACGGTAAAATGACCCTGGCAGGTAAAACCCAAGATCTGATCGCCACCATCAACGGAGGGGGCAACATAGACGCCAAGGACCTGCAGAGCCAGACTGCCACGGTGACTATTAACGGAGAAGGTAAAGCCAATGTAAATGTGGTGAACACCCTCAAAGCAGTGGTAAACGGAGGAGGTTCCATAACCTACACTGGAAATCCTCAGGTAACCCAGCAGGTAAATGGTCAGGGTTCAGTGAAACAGGGTTAAAATAAGCTGGATATTGACAGTTGTAAAAAATATCTGCTTATTTTTTCTACTTTTTAATATAATGCAAATTTTCCCATGGAAACAAATTGTCGAGACTTTCCCTTTTTTTCTGAATAATTAAAATTTTATGTTCATAAATACAAGTTCAAATGATGATCAAGGAATTTCACATCTCACCCCAAAAAATCAAAGGACCCCTGAATCTATCCCTCACCATCAACAGTGGGCAGACCAGCCAGCCCCCATGGAAAAAAGGTAATTTTTACTTCCATGAACTGATAAACGTGGATAATATTCCCTGCCTGGTTAAAATTAGGCATGATGATACAGATCCGGAAGGTGACCTTGAAATAATTGCTGAATCCCCTGAAAATCTGGCGGAGAAGAGTATTGAAACTTCAATCAGGGAGATATTCGGCCTTGACCATGACCTGAACAGTTTATACAGTTTTTTGGGTGAAGATCCTAAACTGACCCCTACCATTGATTTCTGCCAGGGACTGAGACTTTTTAAGGCCCATGATCCATTTGAATGTATAATATCATCTATATCTTCTGCTAATTGTTCGATTTTACGCTGGACTCGTTCTATTAATGATATTAAACTGAAATGGGGTGAAAAGTATCATTTTAGTTCTGGAGATTTCCACACCTTCCCCACACCAGAAATTCTCAGCAAAGTACCAGAACACGATTTGGAAGAGATGCAACGCTGCGAAGACAAGCTACCTGAGAATTTCGTCTTTGATAATAACCTTCAATCCTGTGGAGTAGGTTATCGGGCAAAATACATCATTAAGGCCGCGAGGATAATTCAATCGGAAATTAACCTCCAGAAACTATCTAACATGAATTATGAAAATGCCATGGACACCATACTGGAACTACCCGGGGTGGGGCCCAAAGTTGCTGATTGCATCCTCCTGTATGGTTTTGGTATGGGAGAAGCATTCCCAGTGGATGTGTGGATTAAAAGAATTATAGAACATCTCTACTTCCCCGGTAAAGAATTAAAACCTCAAAATGTCCGTGAATTCGGGGTGGAACGTTATGGGGAATGGGCTGGGTATGTTCAACTCTATTTATTCCATTATGCTCGTAAATCTGGACTCTTAGAATCTTTAAGAAAAAAATAAAAAAAAGACCTTTTTTCCTGTTTAATCTTTTATTTTTATTCTTCTTCATCGGCATTTCGCACATCATAGATACTAATGAAGAGAAATACCAGAAAAGCCACAATGGCCAGGTAATTGTACATGGAGTACTGTCCCAGTACGAATGTCTGGAAAATGATTATAACCAGTATAACTGAAATCAGGATAGTGGCCAGTATGCTTAGACTCTTGTTCATTGAATAACTCCCCTTAGTAGCTTCTTAAATATTATCCTATCGTTATTTCTCTAAAATTTATATCAATCAGATCCATCAAAGATTATTTTACGAAATCCATGGGTAATCCCTGTTCCAAACATTTTTCCAGCATACTTTTGAGCTTCTTCTGGTGAGGGGGCCAGGCCATGTAAAGGGCTCCTTTTAACTTTAAGAGCGCAGATGGTTCGGGTGGGTCCATGAGTTTCCTCATTTCCGGTGTGTCAGGCAACCCAGCCAGGTGGAATATGTTCCCATGGGCATCGGCATAATAAACTGATTCAGCAAAACCTCTCCCCAATAGCCTGCCTTCTAGATTTCTAATGTACACCCCTCCTTCACTGTACTGGGCTCCACTAGCATTGTAACCTGTCTGCCCACCATTAACAATGGGATTTAGGGTGAAGTGACGGATATCTTCCGGTACCATGTCTTCAAATTGGAATTCCCAGTGATCTGGATACCAGGTGTTGGTAATGAAGTAATTCTCTGGATTGGATGATTTAACACTCCTAACCCATTTATCAATCTTCAAGCTTCCCCGCATATCCACCACATTATGGTCCGCATCGATGTACTGTCCCTTCACCACCACATTCATGGTGCCGGGTGGTTCTTCACCAGTCTGCCAGTAGTATTCCAGATTTTCATCGGTATGTGGAGCGTACATGGTCATCTCCCGGTCTCCCTCAAACTGGGCCATGAACCAATCCCATCCCCTGGAATGGGAAGTTTTAGTCAAAACATTAGCTGCTCGGGCCACTTTGCACCGGCTGTTACCCAGAGGTTCCAGGGCATTACCCCACTGATGATCAAACCAGAACTGACCCTGGGTTAGAGTTATTTCCTCACCATCCAGTTTAATTATACTTCCCGGCTCCATCCGGAGGTTGGTGGCTGAATAATAAAGTGTTCCCACCCCACAGCAGCAGGGGAGGCATCCCTGGTTCCCCTGGAGGAGGAAATCCTTTTCAGATGAGAATCCCAGGTCAACTTCCATCTCCACATCCTCTTCACCACCCTGATTCACTCCCCAAGCTTGAACACGGAGAGGGAATAGTTCGTCTTCCTTTTCAGATATGATCCGGTTATTTCCAGCCTGATAATGGAAAGGTTGGTTGGAAAAGTTCAAAAGTCCGGTGGTCCCGGCAATTGCAAATGGACGTGCCTGGAGGTGTTCTTCACCAGCCCGGGCTATGGCCAGTTGCATCTCGAATATCTGATTATCCCAATCCGATAATCCGAAACTATGGGCCATCTCAGGAGGTAGTAAAGAGTAACGGTAGAATGACACCAGGATGCCATATTCACGTCTACGGGTGTCACGACAGTTGCCTACAAAGAAGTGCCAGCCTACCTGGTATCCCAGTTGAGGGGCGAAATCCCGGGGAAATTCAAGGTTAGATTCATCAGGAATATCCTGGTATCCCCGGCTGCTGTCCATGCCTAAAAGATGGTTCAGAGCATAGGCCTGAATTGAAGTTAGTGAATTACAATGTGCCAATAGTTTTTCGTACCGTTTCCGGTAACTGGGGGTGAATGAATCTGGGTTGTCCAGAAGATCCTGAATACGGTAATGCATTCTCTCCCCAAATGATTCTGGGCTGTTTTTTTTACCCAATATTCGTTTTTTAACACCCTTAGGAATCTTTTTGGCATTGAATTCCTTCATCCACAGTGACAATGCTATGTTTTGCTTTTCTAGTTCATCTAAATCATTTAGTGCATCTTTTGGCATGGAACGGTCACCCCTAAACTATGATAATTAGAAATTGATTTGAAAATATTATCCCCACACATATAGAATTATGCATTAAAGGATAATAACTTAAAGTATGGAGATGACCCCAGTAAACCCGGGAAATTAGGGGGGATTAAATGATATATTTAATGTTCAGGATAGGCTGCAGGATGTGATTATTATGGGAGCCCTTCAGAAAAGGTTAGATCTATTTCAGGAGGAAACAAAGACAGCTTATCAGGAGATCATGAATATTTTAGAGGAGGAATACTGCTGGAAGTGTCCCATGCGCAGCACCAGCAAAAATTCACGTTGCCGAGAAGTTCATGCCGGACGGGTCCTGCAGGAGGCAATGGATCAAGGTATTTGTAACCACCTCCAGATTAACCTGTCCCCGGTAGAGGTTAATGCTTTGATTGCCCGGATTCAGAAAAAGAAGACTAAAAAACAGGGCGGGCCACAACGGGAGAAAACTATTATTCTAAGGGTAGAAGGTGATCAGAATCCACATTTCAGTCTCCATGAGTGGTTAATGGTTAAAATCAACCCTCGAAGAATTTTGAAGGGTGAAAAGATTCTAATTCCAGATAAATATTTTAATACCCAATTAATTGGTGCTTATGCATTAATTGCAGGTTTTTCATTCGAGATAGCCGTTGCTAGTAGAGTTTTCCATGAAGGTAATTTCTGGTATGTTGAGATGGAGGATCAAGGTGTATGGCCTTTGGAATCTGTTTTTGGTGTGTTAGTTAAAGTTTTAACAGCGGGCGATTCCATTTGAGTTGATTAATTATTTATTAATATTCTTACTAATCATACACAAGAACAGTTAAGGAATAGGTAGTGATGGGGAATGACTATTGGGTGCTGAGGATGATTGGTATGGTAAGTGAAGAGGATCTTAATGTTTTCCGAGGTAAAATTCTGGACATGCTACCAGATTCTACTCTGAAAGAAGTTTCGGATGTGGTTTCAGCTAACACAAAGAGTTTCCTTAAGAGTAAAAGCTGTTATGTGGCATTTGTAGACCCCGAAAACGGAGATAGTGTAGGCATATCCTTCTCACATCTTACCAGGGAGTGTGAGATGTATGAAGAGATGGGTGAAGCCCGGTTTAAGGTTCTGAAGGATGGTAGTTATGGCGGACTGCTGGGTTACTCCCTAGACACCGGTGAATCAATATATGTACATGACATCACCAATCACCCAGCTGCCCATGGCCTCCCACCAGGCCATGAACCAGTGAGTCAGTTTTTATCAGTGCCTGTAAAATTTGAGGGGGAAGTTATTGGCCAGATAGTGGCTGGAAACCCGGAAAAGGACTATGATGACCATGACTTGAGGATATGTGAAGAAATAGCTGAAATCTATGGTATGGTTTTAAAAGAACTGCTCTATAAAAAAAAACTTCCTAAGTGAATTTGAATTTAAAAAAATGATTTGTCTGGATATTACAGAAAAAAATTGTAAAAAAAATAAATAGAAAGTTATTCGTCGGTTACAGTGACTTTATTCATCACGTCGCCGGGTTTGATGGCATTAACCACTTCCATGCCCTTAACCACTTTACCGAATACAGTGTGCACACCGTCCAAGTGGGGTTGTGGGGAGTGGGTGATGAAGAACTGACTTCCACCAGTGTCTTTACCAGCATGGGCCATTGATAATGCCCCAGTTCCATGTTTGTGGGGGTTTATTTCGCATTTTATGGTGTAACCTGGCCCACCTGTTCCGTTGCCCTTAGGACATCCGCCCTGAATTACAAAGTCAGGAATAACTCGGTGGAAGGTTAGTCCATTATAGTAACCACTGTTGGCCAGTTTTTCAAAGTTAGCCACTGTGTTAGGGGCTTCCTTTTCAAAAAGGGTTAGTTCGATGTTTCCTTTATCAGTTTCAATAATCGCTTTTTTCATAAGATTCACCTTAAGAAAAGTTCACTTTTTCCCGGTTAATAAATGTTTAATAAAATTAACAAAAACAGGGCCCCCTCCATGATAAAGAAAATTGGAAAATAATAAATTGGGAATGAAAAGGATTAAAGATTTGACGGATTTTAATCTTTTATTGAGGATCTAAAACTCCCTTGTGACCCACCAGCATGAATGAAATCAGCAATCCCAGAATTCCAGCCACAATCCATGCTATCCCTGCCATAAACTCCCCGAAGTATAGCATAAAAGCCCCAATTCCCAGTAATATAATGGCACATAATAATATAATCATTTTTCTTACTTTGACCGCCTTAATAGGGCGCCCCAGTTGGGAGGAGATTGAAAGGAAGATCACCCCTAATATGAACCAGATTACTCCCTGGGAAGTCTGCCCCATGTAAACTGTATAAGCTCCTATAATAACTAGAATTGCAGATCCGATGAATAATATAGTTTTTTGACTGTTCATATTAGTTTCCCTTCCCCAGTAATCACTTTTAAGTACAATACCATTCGGGAGGGTAAATAAATTCCCGATGGATAACTAGATTCCCTCTCAATATATAACCATTCGGTGTGTTTTTAACCATATTTAATCATTTCCCTAATCAAAATGATGGATAAGGCTTATAATGTCCCGAACCCTAATTCATTATACCGCTAAAATTATAATTAGCTTGAATTATTAGGAGATATGAAAATGATTAAATTACATTTACACCGGTGATAATATGAACACAGAGGATATAATGGCTCAGGATAAGGAGTATGTAATGCAAACCTATGGCCGCCAGCCTCTGGCCCTTAAAGAGGGCAAGGGGGCTGTGGTGTGGGATGTGGAAGGTCGTCCATACATTGACTGTGTAGCTGGAATAGCAGTAAATAACGTTGGCCACGCCCATCCAAGGGTGGCTGAGGCCATCAGCAAACAGGCCCATAAGTTAATCCACACCTCCAATCTTTACTACACTGAGGAGCAGGTGCGCCTGGCAAAACTCCTAGTTGAGGTTTCACCCCACCAGAAGGCATTCTTCTGTAACAGCGGAGCAGAAGCCAATGAAGGAGCCATAAAACTGGCCAGGAAGTACACTGGTAAGGGGGAGATCATTGCCATGGAAAACAGTTTCCACGGTCGAACCATCACTACCATTACCGCCACTGGTCAACATAAGTACAAGAAAAACTTCGGACCCCTGACCCCTGGCTTTAAACACGTTCCCTACGGTAACTTGGAAGCTGTGGGTGAAGCCATTGGGGATGAAACTGCTGCTGTGCTGGTAGAACCTGTCCAGGGGGAGGGAGGGATAATAATACCTCCTGAAGGTTATCTGGATGAATTAAAGAAATTATGTCATGAAAATGATGTTCTGCTAATATTTGATGAGGTGCAGACTGGTTTTGGACGTACTGGGGAGATGTTTGCTTCACAGACCTTTAAAGTAACCCCGGATATTACTGCCCTGGCCAAGGCTATTGCCGGCGGGTTCCCTATGGGTGCGATTATGGCCAGTGAAGAAGTGGGAAGTGCTTTCCAGCCAGGTGACCATGCTGCCACCTTTGGTGGTGGGCCCCTAGCTTGTGCTGCTGGTCTGGCATCGGTGGAGACCATCCGGGAGGAAGGACTCCTAGCCAGGTCACGAGAAAATGGGGAGTACTTCAAGAATCAGCTGAAAGAATTATTCCTAGAACATGGCCTGGTGGAAGATGTTCGAGGTGTGGGAATGATGCTGGGAATGGAGATGGACATACCCTGTGGCAGTATGGTTGACGAAATGCGGCAGCAGGGAGTTCTGGTCAACTGCACCGCGGAAAAAGTACTCCGATTCGTCCCACCACTAGTAATCAGTCAGGAACAGATTAATGAAGTTACTGACTGTCTGGATGAAGTCCTTAGGAGAATGTCAGACTGATAGTCCCCTTAATTTTTTTATGTCCAGATTATTTTTAAAAAGGGTTTATTTTTAAAATTTAAAGATAAGCAACCCGAATAATTATAAAAAGATAAAGACATATATTCAATGTTTACTTCTTTTCGGAGGATCATTTATGAACTTACACTTTAAAACCAATGAAAAAGGCAATCTGGACATCGGTGGTGCTGATGCCCTGGAAATTGCCCAGGAATATGGAACACCGCTTTATGTTACAGATGAGATGAGGGTGCGGGACAATTACCGAAGAGTCCACCAAGCATTCACCAATGAATATGAAGACTTTAAAATATTCTACGCAGCCAAAGCAAACACCAGCCTGGCAATGATGAAAATACTAGAACAGGAAGGAAGCTGTATTGACGCAGTATCTCCGGGAGAAATCTACACCGCATTAATGGCCGGATTTGAAGGTGATAGGATTCTTTACACTGGTAACAATGTTACCACTGATGAATTGAAATTTGCCCTTGATGCTGGCGTGCGCATGAACCTAGACAGCGTTTCCATGTTAAAACGCCTGGCAGAACTTCCTGGATCAGAAGGGACCAAAATATCATTCCGGGTTAACCCAATGGTGGGTGCTGGTCACCATGACCACTGCATCACCGGCGGAGAATTATCCAAGTTTGGGATAATGGAAGAGGAAGCAGTCGAAGTTTACAAAAAAGCAATTGAGCTAGGTTTCCAGCCAGTGGGTATTCACACCCACATTGGATCAGGTATTCTGGACCCTGAACCATTTAAACTGGCAGTACAAGTACTGATGGATGTAGCTGGGCGGGTGCACAAGGAAGCCGGTGTTAACTTCGAATTCATAGATTTCGGTGGAGGTCTGGGAATACCTTACACTCCTGAGGAAGGTTTACTGGATATTGAAAAATTCGCAATCGAGATTGTGGGGCTCTACAAGGATAAACTGGCAGAACACGGTATGGGTCAACCAACCATGTGTATAGAACCCGGCCGTTACATAGTAGGTGATGCATCATACCTCCTAACCAAAGTTAACACTGTTAAACAGAGTTACCGGAAATTTGTGGGGGTTAACGCAGGATTCAACACCTTACTGCGACCTACCATGTACGGATCATACCACCACATTCTGGTGGCCGATAAACCCGATGCAGAACCCACTGAAAACATAGATGTGGCTGGTAATGTCTGTGAATCTGGAGATCTTTTCGCCAGGGACCGACCCCTCCCAGAAATCAATGAAGGTGACATTCTAGCCATTATGAATGCCGGAGCCTATGCTTTCAGTATGGCCAGCCAGTACAATTCCCGACCACTACCAGCAGAAGTAATGGTATGTGAAGGTGATGTGGACGTGATACGTGAAAGGGAAACCTTCGCTGATCTATACCGTAAACAGAATATTCCCCTGAGGCTGTTAAAATGAGTGAAAGAATAATTTTACTCTTCCATAAAATGCATGGACTGGGAAACGATTACGTGGTAATTGACGAGTCCACCGAAGAACTCATCCCTGAGGATAAAAAGGGAGAAATTTCAGCCGAACTTTGCACCAGAGGATTCTCTGTGGGGGCTGATGGAGTTATATTCGTTTCCCCCTCTATTGAGGCTGATATCCGTTTCCGTATATTCAACAGTGATGGAAGTGAAGCACAGATGTGCGGTAATGGAATTCGCTGTTTTGCCAAATACGTTTATGAAAATGATGTTCTCAAAGAGAGGAAGATGAGTGTGGAGACCCTAGGTGGAATCAAAGAATTAACCTTGCAGGTTGAAAATGGTAACGTGAGATCCATTAGGGTTGATATGGGAACTGCCACCTTCAAAACCAGTGAAGTACCTATGGCCAGTGATGAAGAAGAATTCATTGACCAGGAATTATTGGTTGATGGTGAACCATTGAAACTCACTGCCATCAGTGTTGGTAATCCCCATGCAATTATCTTCACCGAAAGTTTGGAGGATGTGGCCCTGGACCATCTGGGCCCCATTATCGAGAACCATGAAGCATTCCCGGAGAGAACTAATGTACATTTCGTTGGGGCGGTAAGTCCCCAGGAAGTGGAAATGCTAACCTGGGAAAGGGGTGCTGGTTTCACCATGGCTTGTGGTACAGGAGCAACCAGTACGGTTATTGCCGGGTACAAGTTAGGTCTGCTGGATAAAGATGTCCTGGTACATCTCCCTGGAGGGGACCTTCAGATAACCGTGTACGATGAAGACGAAGAACTGGGTGCCTTCATGGAAGGAGATGCCGTGGCAGTCTTTGAAGGGATAATGGAGCTGGATTTATAACTAGCGTCTCAACCCTTTACTACTTTTTTTTATTTTTTGAGACTTTTAACTCTAAGATGGATTCATTACCTTGTTAAAACTGTTTTAATTAAAATATATTATAAAACTGTATTCTAAAATAAAAACATGAACCAGGGTGTTTATTAATCTTGCCTGGTTTTAAAATGAGTATATTTTTTCTTATTCACAATCTCATTATCATAAATGAATTAAGATTTTAATTCATCCAAAACTTCCTTCAGAACCACCGCACTATTTTGTTCCGTATCACCCGATGTATAAACTAGGGTAATCGTCTCTTTCTCATTTTCCAAGTCCAATATCTGATTTAAAAACTCAGCTTTGTCTTTCAACTCTTCCCTGTATTTGGTCTTGAACTCATCCCATTTCTGGGAATTCTGGGACAGCCATCTTCTCAGATCATGACTGGGAGCTATGTCTTTTAGCCATGCATCCATTTTTAATCTCTGTTTAGACACTCCACGTGGCCATACTCGATCAACCATGATCCGGTAACCGTCCTTCTGGGCAGGTGACTGGTAGGCTCTTTTTATTCGAATCATTTATATCACTTATGTTAGTATGTTGGACATGGTACATTATACTATGGGAAAAATTGCTGGATCAACCCAATATTATTTATTCAATTATCATTCTTCGGAATTATTATCATACAAATCATTAATCATTATTCCATGATTTCATACTAATGCAAAGATCAAAATGAACCTAGGAAAATGTAAATGTAATTTAACAGGGAAATAAAGAGATCATAATGAATACAGTCTGCTAAAACTTGTTTAAACGGTAAATTAATTTGAGGGAATAGTCACCAGATCATCTTTGATTAATCCACCGCATATTTTTGGGAAATTGTTGCCATTTTAGTCAGGAGAATTTGACTATTAGACAACCCCATTATAATCCACAGAGGCTATTATTATTTAGTTAGATACACACATTCCCTTCTTAATTTAAGAAGCTCCTTCTTTTTATCCTGAAGGTCCCCGGTGTTTTCCAGTAGCTGGGGTAACTTACCCTCTATGCACTCCACTGTATCGTCCTGATGTATCCATGTACATGCCTCACAACTCCATACCTGCTTTTCTTTTATCCAGTGACCACCGGTAGAGGGGTCTCCACAGGGATAAAAAGGACAGTAACAAAATGTGCAATTTTGGGGGTGGTTATGGCAAGGATAATATTCACAGGCAGTGTTGGATCCCTTATTACCATCTCCAGCGAGATATTTCTGGTAGAATTCTTCTGCCAATGGGTGGGTTGAATTGGGGAGAACATATCCTCGCGGAGTCACCATCTTCCCCCCATCCACGTAGGTGAAGGTGTTACCCACCAGGAGGGTGGTGTTCATATCCACCTCTTCCTCATTCAACTCCTGAAGGGATAGGATACGTACTTCAGAACCCAGATCACTGGTTTTAACTATTCCTACCGGGGTCTGAGGACTTCTAATATTGCGAATAATTTTTAAAGCTTCATTTAATGGCTCGGTTCTTCTTTTACTTCGAGGATTGTAAAAAGAAATGATAAAATCCGCCTCAACAGCGGCAGTGACCTTTCTTTTGATCTCAGACAGAGGTGTTAATATGTCACTAAGGCTGATAACAGCAAAATCATGTAAAGGAGATCCTAAAAGAGCTGCAGAATAAGTAACCGCAGTAACTCCAGGAATCACTTCCACTTCCACTCCAGAATATTTCCCCCTTAGTTGATGGATCACATTGGCCATTCCATAAACACCAGGATCTCCGCTGCTTATAACTACTACCCTGCATCCTTTTTTAGAATATTCAATGGCTAGTTGCGCTCTAAGGACTTCCTGACCCATACCCTTGGAGATAATTTTTTTACCATCCAGAAGATCCTTTATCTGCCGGGTGTAAGCTCCGTATCCAATAACAACCTCTGCTTCTTCCAGGGCCTTAAGAGCCCTTAAAGTCATATCTTCTCTACGGGGTCCTATGCCCACAATTTTAATCATACATTTCACCAGTTAAGTAAAAAAAATTAGGTTAAAATAGGTTAAATCATGTGTTATACAGTACTCGAGTGGAAGTAATGACTATGGAACCCACATCAATCTGAACACCACTAGTTTTTGGTTTGGCCACTGCCGTGGCAGTTATACTGTATGTTTCATTGGATTTGATGACAATAGGACCACTGGATGCATTACCTGTTTTTCCACCAGTCTGAGAGTCCTTATATCCCATGGCAGTGATGTTAACATTAATGGTGTCTTCATCAGTGTCCTGGTAGGTTTGAGCAGAAAGGCTCTGCAGGTTAATCCCATCAATACCAGTCTTGATTTTCAGGGCTTCCACCACTTCATCCTCATTGAGAATATTGAGGTTTTTCTGGGTGGCAATTTTCGGACCCAAATTGAAAAGAGAGGTGACACCATTAATTTGCATTTCTATGAGATCTGCAGGATTGGGTGGTTGCTGAGTTACAATTGTGTAAGACGCAAATAGACCTGCCTCAAAGAATACGACAATGAATATTAGGATTAGGAATATATTAACAGCTCTGGACAATGCTATCACCTTAAATTATGGGTAATGAATTTAGTATTTGTTATAAATCATTTTGGAATCTTTAATTAATTGGATAAATGAATTTGTTATTGGTTAACAACGATTTTTGAAATCTGTAATTCATTGTAGATTTATTAATTCAAAGATTGATAATTTCTATTCTATAGTAAGTTTTTAGCTAATAATCGGTTTTTAAACCAAGATTATGTTAAATCAGCGGATTATAATAATGGATAAAAAAACTCATAATCCCAATTAAGTATTAGTATTTTATCAATCTTACCAACCATTTATATTAAATGTTTTGGAATGATGAATATCTCACGATGTTTAGCTTTACGATTTTAGAAAATATTTCATAATACATTTCATTAAACTGAACTAAAATCACCAGATTAGGTGATGATTAACTCTTTAAAAGAATTCATATGAGTTAATATGTGTATATTAGGATGTTAACCTTTAGCAATAGGTTTATTATAAATTAAGAACAATATTATTATAAAAAAGGATGTTTAATTACATAAGAGATGTATTTTAATGTTTGGAATGACTAAAAAACAATTCTTGAAAAAAAGCAAGAAGTGTTTGAAGGATACTGGGATTCAACTACTTTTAATCCGGGAAGTATTTAACAGGGAAGGCGAGGATCAAATTGATTTTGATGAAACCTATCGAAAACTGGATAAAATCCGGGAGAACCTGGAAACAATATTCTTCCAGTACGAAGGACTAAAACCGCCCTCAAAATGTAAACCACTCCAAATTAAAATCCTAAAAACATTGATTATTCTTCAAGATGCTTTAGTCGCCAATTTAGAATATCTTATTCTGTTAAAAAAAGATTCACCTGAAGAAGCCGGTGTTGAAAGGGTTAAGTCACTGGAAAAGCTGGAAGTTTTCCGGGGAAAATACAGATGGTTGAGTCAAAAAGTTGATTTATACCTAAGATGATGATAATTGTATAGAAACTTATTTGATCAAAAAGTAGAGATGATCAAAAAGTGATTGGAAAAATTATTTAGATTCGCAATTATTACCAAAATGATTTAAAAATCACGATGAAATCTAATATTTCAAATAATCTTACCTGGAGTCTCTATGCCTGATGATATTATATTAAAATTTGCTGATGCGGAAATACTTCTGGATGAAACCGCTTACAATAAAATAAAAAATTATGATGATTCTTCCCATTTGGTGGATTCACTCATAAAACATATGACCATTTCATCTCCAGAAATGATGGTTCTCACTGGCAAAGTGGTGGAAGATTATATTGGCCAATCAACAAGTACAATACTAGGATCCACTTATACCAGCAACCAAAGAGCTCAGATGAAACTGGTACCCCAAGATTTTGATTTTCACATCCTTAAAGATGCCAGTTGCAAATCCTACACCAATGGAGAGATCAAGGATCTTTCCAGTTATTTCAAAAGCAGGTATCATAAACTAAGGGAACTGTTAACCTATAAAAGAGAACTCAAGGACAGTTACTCAATTAAAGAAGCCATGAGCCGGGATGATGTGATTAAAATCGTGGGGATGGTTAACGATATACGTTACACTAAAAACAATCATAAAATCATTGAAATAGAGGATGAAACTGGTAGTGCCACTGTGCTGATCCATAATGAGAATCATGAAGTATTTGAGCAATCTGAAAGATTAGTTAAGGACGAAGTTGTTGGGATTATAGGTAGCAGGAAAGGCACCCTGCTTATGGCCAGTGAATTGATAAATCCAGGAGTACCCCGTATAGATGAAAAACCAATGGACTTTGCTACAGTATTTTTAAGTGATATTCACATTGGAAGCTCCACATTCCTGGACAAAGCCTTTGACCGGTTTATTCAATGGATAAATGGTGATTTCGGGGATGAAGAGCAGCAAGAAATTGCTAACAATGTGAAGTACGTGGTGGTGGCCGGGGATATTGTGGACGGTATTGGAGTATACCCCCACCAAGACAAAGAACTTACTATAAAAGATATTCATCAGCAGTATGAAGAAGCAGCACGATTATTTGGTGAGATAAGCCATGTTAAAGTTATCATAGCCCCCGGGAATCACGATGCCAGTCGTTTGGCAGAGCCACAACCAGCCATCCCCGAAGATTATGCTAAAGGCCTTTATGAACTTAATAATCTGGAATTCGTAAGTAACCCGGCCATGGTAAGTCTGGATGGTATTAAAGTCCTTATCTATCATGGGCGGAGCTTTGACGATATAGCCATGACGGTTAAGGGTATGAGCCACCAGCAATCTGATCTTATAATGAAAGAACTACTGGAGAAAAGACACCTAGCCCCTATTTATGGGGAAAGAACACCACTAGCATCAGAAATAGAGGACCATCTGGTTATAGATGAAATTCCGGATGTTTTACACACTGGACACGTTCATATTAACAGTTACAAAAGGTACAAAGGTGTGCACCTCATTAACAGTGGTACTTTCCAGTCACAGACTGAGTTCCAGAAGATCTACAACATTGTGCCCACCTGTGCACAGGTACCGGTAATCAACAATGGCAGTCTTAAGATGCTGGACTTCAGTTAAAACGCAGCAATTAAGTAAAAAAATATTTGGAAAATAAAATAATTGGAGATCAAATTCATGACCCCCAATCCTTTAACTAGGGAAATTTGTGAGATAGCCAATTACCTCTACGGTAAAGGTCTGACACCAGGTAAATCCGGGAACATAAGCGCCCGTTTCCAGGATACAGTGGCCATTACCCCTAGCGGGGTTTCACTGGGACACGTCAAGGAAGATGAAATAGTGCTTTTAAACTTGGATGGAGATTTGCTGGCTGGTGGTGAAAATCCATCATCAGAACTCCATCTTCACCTGGAAATCTATAAAAATAAAGATGTTCAGGGAATTGTTCACACCCATTCAGCATACGCCACTGGTTTTGCAATGTCTGGGAAAAAAATCGAACGTCTCGAAGGTTTTGGTGAAAGAACCAAGCCTTTTTTGAAGATGGTAGACTACGCTCAGCCGGGAACCATGGAATTAGCCCAAATGGTTAGTAAAGGTCTTAAACAAGAAGATGTGGTTATTTTAGAAAACCATGGAGTGGTTGCAACTGGAGAAAACCTCAAAGAAGCATCACTTTTAGCAGAATTCGTGGAAGAAACTGCCAAAATTCAATTTATAGCCAGAGTTTTAAGTAATATGGAATTTTAGTGGAAAATTTTGACATTAAATAAATTTCAATAGGGATTTAAAATTTGGATAAAAATCATTATTATTCATTATTTACAGTTTTTTACAGTTTGCATCTAGATTAACATTTCAGTTGAAATGAATGTTATGTTGAAATTATTAGAAACCAGCATAATTTTATTTAATCAAGAAAAAAAATTCTTATAATATAAGATATTTCAGCATATTCTCCGGGAAAAGGGGTTAAAAAATGGGGGGAAGGTAAACTTCAAGTGTAACCTTCAAAAATAATAAATTTGATTTTATTCACGTACTGATTCTAATTCACTTAAAACATTCCATATGAGGGTTCTTGCATGGATTGGAATGTTAGGATCATTGCTTATCTCATCTAAGATAGATATAACCGTGCTGGCCCGGACAGTTGGTTCATCATCATCCTGGGATAATAAATTCTTAGATTCCTCGGCAGCCCTCCTAATATTCCGGGGTACACTTGTATCACCCATAATATGTTTTAAAATTTGATTACAACGTTCAAATGCTTCTGTACTCATAATAACGCCTCCATTGAGTTAATTTTGGTTAATTTTGCTTAAGATGGTAATTCATAAAAAGCCTTATCCAAGTTTCTTTATATCTTGAGCTTTAAAAAGGTTTTGGTGAGAACAGATAAAAAAAGATTGAAAAGTTTTTAAAAAGTCATTAAAGTTTAATAATAATTTTTAAATAGGATTTGATTTATTTAATTAGTTTTTTATCAATTTAATCCGTTGAGACTGCGATTGCAACTGTAACACCATTGTATGCAGTTTTTTTCAAAACGAGACGTGATTGTTTCCCGGCTCTGATAAGAGAAACCGGCTCAGAAACTCCTGACACCCCAAATTCACGATACACCAGATCAGAAGGAGTGCAATCAACATTTTCAAACTGGGCAATTTCATTTAAGGATACTACTTCAAGTGGTAAAACCGATTGCGAAGCAGCACTTAGAATTCCTTTTTCATCTTTCTTAACATCAGCAGTGGCCAGGGCATCCAACCTTTCTAAGGGTAAGTGGAGATGCTGAAGAGCGGACCGGATTGCGAAAAATACTTGATCAGCGGCTATTCCCTTCTTACTACCTAAACCAGCCACTATCCTTTTAGGGCGAAGATCCAAATACTTATTTGATTCTTTTCCCGATGAATCATTAGGAGGTAAAGAAACACGTAGGAATGATTCATCCCAGGTTTGAATATGGTAAGATCTGCTTACAAGGGGATGATTAACTAAAAACTTGAAACGTGACGGGATATAGAGATCAACTTTAACATCAGCAGCAATTAACTGGTTAACTTCTCGGATAAGGTGAGGTTGTTCAACCTGAAACCAGAATTGATATGCCAGTGTATCAATACCCAATTTACCTTTTAAATCCGTAGCAGTAGTTATAACTGGAACAGCACCTATTAAACCTGCTATTTTAATTGAAAACTGATTAGCCCCACCTAAATGGCCGGATAATAAACTTATAACATGTTTTTTGTTTTCAGAAACTACCAGTACCGCCGGATCCGATAATTTGGACTGTATAAGGGGGCAGATTGTTCGAACCATAATTCCAGTGGCCATTATAGCAACCCAACAGTCATATTCATTGAACAAAGAACTTACAGTCTCTTTAATATTTTTATGGAAAACATCAACATGTATAACCGTGGGATCGTTCTTTAAAGCTTTCGCCATTTCACTGGCAATCATACTCCCCTGTTCAGTCACACTGATTATTGCAAATCTCATAGAACCACAGATAGATTTTTTTGTTAAATAGGAATCTTATTTTATTAATTGAGTAAATTCAATCATTTATTATTCAATCATATTATTTGCGGTAAATTCATCCGGTTCACTTCATCCGGTTCACGAATTTAGATCAGAACTGGATGATATAAAAACTTGAAATGTAACAATTCATTTAAGGTAAATCATTCATTTAAGGTTAATTGTTGAACCACCAACTATAATCCCATATATAAAAAAATTTAAAATTTGAAAGATTTAATTAACAAATCTTAATTCTTTTTAAAATATCTTAATTAGTTTATTTTTATAAAAAAATTACCAGGAGGGGGATTGCAAATATAATAGTTAAAAATAATACCAATGTAATCGTAGTTAATTTAACAGCTTTTTTTATCATTTCAGGGGTTAATTTAAATTTTGAGTTACCTAAAACGTATACTTTGGGTTTTATCAGCTGAACACCCAAAGCTCCTGCAGCTGCTGCCATTGGATAGCCGGAGTTGGGGCTTGGTGTTTTACCAGCATCCCTTAACATCACCTGGCAGGAAGATTTGTAATCCAAACCCATGAACAGAGCAGCAAGCACTATCAAAAAACCCGTGCCCCTGGAAGGAAAATAATTAAGAATATCATCCAAACAGGCAGGGAACCACCCTATATCAATATTCTGAGGATCTTTATAACCCACCATTGCATCCAATGTATTCACCACTCGGTACGAAACTCCCGCCATTAAACCGAGGATAATTGGAAACTGTACTGATGAATATGCCATTCCACCCCATCCTATAAATTTTAATAATTGATAAAACACAGTTTCACTTGTTGTTTCTATTAATAGGACCCCTATGGACCCAAATAGAAATATGTAAAAAAGAGGGCTGATTACCGAGTCCGTGATATTTTCAGTGAGGGTTTCAATTGCCGAGGATACCACGCCCTCTTCGGATAATTCATAGGTATTTCGACTGACCAGGTACGAAACAGCAATTCTACCCTTATTCAGATCATTATTAATTGATGTATAAACTTCGAGCACGGATTTTATTAGAGATTTAATTGCAAATGTTGTAGAAAGACCGATTGAAGCCACAACAAGGTAGAGGATGTAGTTAACTGAAAAAATATATAAAATAAAAATAACCCCCAGGTTAAATGTGACTAGAATGATTAAAGTTATAATAAATCCTGAAAATCGGTTATTGTTTCTGCCTTTGCTTATTAATAGATTTCTGATTTTTTCGATGAATTTACCCATCCAAACCACCGGATGAATTGATATCGGCAGCTCCCCCAAACTTAAATCAATGACAACTGCTATGAATATCACAATTAAAAGTTCGATTTCCATGGGTTTACCTCATCTGACAAACAAGAATTACATTGTATCTTTTTTTTTAATCTATGTTTTACCGGCTATTAATTGTACAGGTTACTTAAATTTTAATGTGTTTAAGAAATGTTTGACAAAATGATTATCTTAGTAGTAGGGACTTTAACAGTTCTAGAACCTGTGAAAAAATTAGGGATTTTAGGAAAATAATGAGTTTTCATGGAGTAAGACGGTGATTTCAAGTGTAACTTTTTTCAAGATTATCCCCATGAAAAATCTAAAAAAAATGATTTAACCATTCAAAAACTTGGACAGTTAGTAATGCATAACATTGAATTTATTAAATATGAAATAATTGCACAATTTTTATGATTTAAGTGAGTAAGACATGAATTTCAAGTGTAAAAATATGAGTGAACTAATATGGGAAAAAAATGCCAAACAAGTATCAATAAGAGAACGGTTTCTAGTGTAATGAAATTAATTTGTGAATAAAAATGAAGTGATACATTCATTTCAAGTGTAAATTTTTTTCTCCAGGCGATGATTAAAAACCTATAATGAAAATTTTTAAAAAGTGAATATTAAACATTGTGAGAGATAGATTTCAAGTGTAAAAATTTAATAAAAAAAATATAAAATATAACAATAACTTTTTAAAATAACAATTAATTAAGGATATTAAAAGATTTAAAGATATTGAAAAGTTTTATTTTTATTTTTAAATTATATAAAGTATTTAAAATAATTTTTAAACTAAAATATTAGGATATATTTCTAAAATAAACTTTGGTTGTTCTATTTTTTAAGAGTTTTTAATGATTTGTCCTAATTATTAATTAAAGTACTTAGATAGTTATTTTAATATTTTACATGGAATTTTAGAGTTATATCTTAAAATGTCTATAAAACTTTGCTTGTTTGTTATTTTTGATTATTTAATGTAATTTAGAACTTTATACTATAAATTAAATGTTTTAATCCATGATTAATCTATTTAAAGTTTATTAAAATATATTTAAACTATTTTTTTGGTTGATTTTTAATTTTTATTTATTAATTATTTAAATTAAATTTCAAGTTAAGAATAAATATAATTATTTTTTTATTACTTTTCTTGATCTATATTCGTTTTCATTTACACTTGAAATTGATCTCTCTTTCTTTTTTTGCATGATCATCATTTCATTTTTTTTACACTGGAAGTGTACCTCTCACATAACTAAAATCGTAAATTCTAATTCTGGAGTTTGTAACTTACACTTGAAATGTATCTCTCCAAGGTTTTTTTTGTTTTATTTATAAATTTTACACTTGAAATGCACCCCTCACCATAACCATTAATATAGGATTAGTTACTTACACTTGAAATGCACCTTCACTTTGTAAGAGATGATCTTTACACTTGAAATCAACCCCCTATAGGATGTTAAAGAAATTCCTATAAAAAAAATAAAAAATCTCATGCTAACGCTGTTTGGTGATAATATCCCTATAATTAAAAAATTTAGTGTAAAATGTAGAAATCATATAAAATATCTAATCCAACCTGAAATTTAACTGAATATAAAATGTTAAAATGAACCTATTTGGTTATTTTTCAATATTTTAATCCTCTAAATAAATTGCAATGGTTCGTAAAAATAGATAATATAACCAATAACAACTTATTTCATGGAACAAGTTCCCATAATAATAGAAACAGATCTCTTTCCATGAAAAATTTCAGTTAAAATTATAGTTTTTCGATGTTTTAATCGAATTAGGGGTGTAGATGTATTTTTATTATAAGAAGTGGTATTTATGAATATCTTTGAGGAATTGGGCGACAAAAATTCAGTTTTTAAATGTAAAAAGTTTTTAGACCATAGATTTCTACCTGATAATCTACCTCACCGTGAGGATCAGATTAAATCCGTGGCTAAATATTGGGTTGAGGCTTTGAAAAATGTAACACCCCCTGATGTCACGGTTTATGGTAAGACTGGTACTGGGAAAACTGCAGTGGCCAAGTTTGCCAAGAAACAGCTGGACCAGATATCCAAGGAAAAAAATGTGAATGTGAGGGTGGAATACATTCGTTGCACTGATTTCACCACTGAATATCAAGTTATCGCCAGGTTATGTCAACAAATGGGTCAGGATGTTCCTTACCGTGGTTGGACTAAGGCTGAAGTGATAAATGCTTTTCGCAATCTTTTCAAGAAGAATGTTTTTGGAAATGACCTGATCCTAATAATAATCCTGGACGAGATTGATATTCTGTTGAAAAATGATGGTGATGGGTTGCTTTACACTCTTACCCGGACTGATAATGTTTCCATAGCATCCATCAGTAACTTCGTGGATTTCAAACAGTTCATAAAGCCCAGGGTGCGCAGTAGCCTCCGTGACCGGGAGATTGTTTTCCCACCTTACAATGCCCAGCAACTGGTGGATATCCTACAAGAACGTTCTAAATTATCATTTAATGATGGGGTACTTCATGATGAAGTTATACCACTTTGTGCAGCACTTGCCGCCAAAGAAGAAGGTGATGCTCGTTATGCATTGGATTTACTACGAACTTCTGGGGAATTGGCTGATGAAAAAAGCACAGACATGGTTTATGAAGAATATGTTCGGGAGGCCAAGGATCAAATCGAACACAACAAGGTCACTGATATTGTAATGACCCTTCCCAGTCAGCAGCAGAAAGTACTGGAATCCCTGATATACCTCACCAAACGTAAGGAAGAAATTACCTCTGGTAGATTATACGATGTTTACAAGGATATAACTAAGGGTGATTCTGTTTCATACCGTAGAATCTTTGATTTTATAAATGAATTGGAAATGTTAGGGCTTATATCTACAAAAACAGTATCCCGGGGTAGAGGTAAGGGCAGGACAAATCTCATTACCCTGCAGTGTGACATGGAACTTCTGGAAGATGCCATGTGGACTGGTTAACCACACCAAACCACACCAAGCTACTCCTTTTTATAATCTTTTTTCCAAGTTGAAACCAAAGACCCTTATCTAAAACTTCTTCTCCCAGGACACAGATTAGAAATTGATTTTTCTTCTTAAAAAAAATAGGAAATTATTTTTATATTTAATCAATCATCGATTCTATCTCAAAATTCAATTTAAAGCTATATTTAAGTCTAAACCCTTATTATTCAATCTATAGAATTGTTTAAATCTAAGCCCCATATTCGATCTATAGGCTTGATTAAATCTTAATCATATTTTAATGAGCATTATTTTAATTTTAAGCCCTTATTTTATTATCGACTGTAAAAGAGCCATCCTAACTGGAACTCCATAAAAGGCTTGCTGGAAATATCTTCCGTAGGGAGTGTTGTCCACATCATGTGAAATCTCATCCACGCGGGGTAGGGGGTGCATTACAATTGCTTCACTTCCTTTAAGGAGTTTTGAGTCAATTGTGTAAGCTCCTTTGATTTTTAAGTATTCCTGAGGATCTGGAAACCTTTCTTTCTGGATCCTGGTGACATACAAGACATCGGCATAGTTTAAAACATCCCGAATATCTTCGGTTTCCTGCACACTCACTCCTGCGGCGGCCAGGTCATGAAGTATCTCCCGGGGCATTTTAAGTTCTGGTGGTGATACAAAGCTCATTTTGGCCCCAAACATGGCCAGAGCATATGAAAGGGAGTGCACAGTTCTCCCGTACTTCAGATCACCCACCAGTGCCACGTGCAATTCTTCAATATCACCCAATATACGTTTCATGGTGTACAAATCCAGGAGTGTCTGGGTGGGATGCTGTCCAGCACCATCACCGGCGTTTATCACCGGGACATCCACCATCTCTGCAACATAACGGGCAGTACCTTCCATATTATGGCGGATAACTAGGGCATCAGTGTATTCTCCGACTATACGCACGGTGTCGGTTAGATTTTCACCCTTAGTAACAGAACTGGTCCCGGCCTCTGCAAAACCAACGGTACTTCCACCTAACCTTTTTATAGCTGTTTCAAATGAGAGCCTAGTTCGGGTGGAAGCTTCGTAAAACAACATTCCCAGAATAGATCCAGATAAAGCACTGGATTTTTCCTGTGATCGGGCAATGGGTTCCATTTCCTCGGCTAATTGGAGGATATATTCAATGTCTCCTTTGCTAAAATCTTTAATTGAAATTATATTTTTCAAATTGAAACCCATGCACTTCACCATAACCCTTGTTTATGTGAGATTATCCACGGGAAAACCTCATATTAAACCTTAATTATGTCAGCTTATCTTTAATAATTTTTTTTTGATGAGTCCTTTTTTTAGATAATTTAATTTATTTTTAATTTATTTAATTTTTCAAAAATTATCTAATCCTCATTCATTGTCAGATTTTGTCATTTCCAAAATTAACAAATCATACTGTGGAATCCAAACATTTTTGGTTACATTTTTTTTAGTTATATTTTTCTTCCGAATGTTAAATAACCGGTATGTCCAGTCATCCTGGTTTTCGGGCGCACGCCCTTGTCTTTAACTTCTATCTCACGTACCAAGCATTCTAAACTCTTTAAATTGGAAAATTCTCTTTTTTTAAGTATTCTATTTAGTAGTTTCACCTGATCTATGTAGGGTGTGTAGGCTGCCAAGTATCCTCCGGATTTAAGAGAGTCACGGGCATGTTCCACCACTTCCCATGGCTTGGGCAGATCCAGGAATACCAGATCCACATTCGCTTCATCAATTCCTTCCACAACATCCTGACATTTAAGGGTTACATTTTCCAATTCAAAGCCCCTAACATTTTTTTCAGCTATCTGTGAGAAATCTTCCCTTAATTCATAGGAGTAAACATGACCAGTTTCTCCTACCATGTTTGCCAAGAATATGGTGGCTGCCCCAGCCCCGGTACCGGCTTCTACCACTCGATGTCCACAGCCCAGTCCAGTGTAGGCTGCCATCACACCCAGGTCTTTGGGGAGGATGATGGAACATCGGCGGTCCATGAGTTCAATGTAATCGTTAATGTTAGCTTGTAAAACGCGGAATTCCCTGCCTAAGTGCGTTTTTAAAACATCCCCTGGATTACTACTGGCTATTTCTTCTTTTTTAATATAACCATGGTCAGTGTGCAGGTCATCATTTCCAATCATAAATTTTTTACCCTTCTCATTCACTAAAATCTTCATCGATCCTCATTCTCCATAAAGCTTAATTAATTCTCAATTCCCTAAATTTCTTATTCAACAATTTTATCAATTATTTATCTTTTTATCCTAAATTTTAATAATTTTAATATTTTAATATTTTCAGAAATTTTATTCATTATTTTTAATATTTTCAAGCCGGTATTCCTTCTGTGGTTTATTCTTACCATTAATGATAGGTTCCTCTTCTCTTACTTGTTCAGAGGAATATTTGGAGGTATCTAAATATTTTGATTCTATAATTTCCCGGATACTACGAGCTTTTACCCGGCCAATACCACTAACCCTTATTAGATCATCAGTGGTGGCGTTGAAAACTCCTTCCACACTGTTAAACTCTTTTAAAAGTCTCCGGGCATTCACTGGCCCCACATTGGGTAGTGATTCCACAATGAAAAGTTGTTGTTCCTGGAGAGTTAGTGGTTTTCTCTCAGTCTGGATCTGCACTTCCTTGGAACCCCTATCAAATTCTCGTGTTGCCAGCCTGTGGATCATAGCCGCAGTGTCCTCTGGATTACGGGTGGGAATGATGGGTATGTTAAAATCAACTGCCAGACTGGCCAGTGCTCCCCGAATAGCATTGGGGTGTAATCCACTACTGTAGAGATCCTGCCCTTCCAGGATGATTACCGGTTTGGAGAAGTTATCCACCAGTTCACGGGCCTGTTTGTATAACCTTTTATCAATCAAGGAGCTTACAAAATCCTTGGTGCTCTTTCTCTCCACAACCACATCGGAACTTATCTGGTAATCGCCAACCAGGAGACTGGAAGGCTCTACACTCACTTCAAGGTTACTCAATTCCCTGGTAACCCCGGACATGGCCTCCCGGTGGTCCACATACACCACTAGTTTCTTATCGTTCCCTTCTTCTTTCAAATCATCATTTTCGGTGTTTTTTCTATCTAGAACCCTAACATCTTCATCATCAGCAATCAAAGGTTTTTCTACCTGTTTGAACCCATTGGCCAGTTGTTTTTTCATTCTCCTTTCCCGGTGCATACTGGAATAATAAAATGATTCGTCCCTGGTGTTTTTTGTTATTAAAACAATCATACGTCCTTTGGTGGTCCTTCCAGTACGGCCACGTCTCTGGATCATTCTTATCTCCGAGGGAACTGGTTCGTAGAGTACCACTAGATCCACGCTGGGTATGTCAATACCTTCCTCCGCAACACTGGTGGAAACTAGTACCTGGTAGGTTTTCATCCTGAAGGCTTTTATGATCTCCTTCTGCTCTTTCTGGGTGAGACCCTTCTCTTTATCCCGGCTGGCCTGTCCAAAGAATTTAACTGCATTTATACCCTCTTCCTGGCATTTGTCATAGATCTCCTTCACGGTATCCCGGTACTGGCTGAAGACAATAACCTGCTGTTTATCCTCACGAGCTTCTTTGAGAATTTCCATGAGTTTCCCCAGCTTTGGATGTTCTAAACCTTTTTGCTGAGCCTGTCTGGTGAGGTTTACCGCAGTTTTAAAGTTTTCATCCTTCAGTAATCCCTGCGCAGCCTTGGTCTTTTTCTGGCGCATCCTCTGGAAATAGGAGTATAGATTACTCATACCCTGGGTTTCCAGGAGTTCAAGGGAGTGCATAACACTGAAAACAGCGGTTAACATGGATATTGCCAGTAAACATTCCCGGGGTGGGGTGGCACTTCTGGACATCCGGTTTTGAACTTTTCCACGGGCCCTCAGTATATCCTTTTTGCTGACCTGCTGGATTGACCGGAGTACCCCTAGCTTTTTCAAACCCTTAAGACGGTTTTTGAGCACCACATCCAGATGGTTTTTAATGGTCAGCTGTTCCTTTTTTAAATCTACTTTAACCCATTCCACTTCAATGGGGTTAAAATAGGGTTTAACATCATTGTCGTCCTCATTTTTCACCACCACCTCTTTAATGAAAAGATTCTGACATACCTGGTTTATTTTTTCTTCATCACCACCAGGAGAGGCAGTTAATCCCAGTATCAACTTATTTTTTGCTTCTTTGGTGTAGCGTTGTGCCAGGAAAACGTAGGAGTATGATCCAGTCCCCCGGTGACATTCATCGAAGATCAGTAGTGAAACATTTTCTAAGGAGTACCTGCCAGCAATAATATCTGATTCAATAGTTTGTGGTGTGGCACATATTATCTGAGACTCTTCCCATCTTTTAATCCGTTCTTCCACTTTCACCGCACCGGTAAGGCTGGTGGTGGTTGATTTTAAGAACTCACGGAAACTTTCCTCGTGCTGCACTACCAGGGGTTTGGTGGGGGCTAAAAGTAGGATTTTACTATCTGGATATTTTTTAAGCCGGTCTGCAGATACCAGAGCAGCCACTATAGTTTTGCCTAGAGCGGTAGGGGCTACTATCATGGTATTCCCCTTTTTAAGAACGTTGGCTGCAAGTATTTGCTGGTAAAGACGTGCTTCAATTTTTGCCGGCTCGATTAAGGGGTGTTGTATCCACCTAACCGATTTTCTTGAAGGGCGGGGCTCGTTTTCATGTTTATTTTCAACCATTTTTAATATCCTGAATTTGGTTTTGTAGGGTGACATTTCTTGAACTAATACTATGTTTGTAATCTATAAAACTATTACAAAAATCAATTCAAATAGTAGATATTATTGAGTTTCCCTTACATTCACATTTGCAGTGATTTCTATTATAAAACCCACTATATGTGTTAATTCGGTTATAATTGGGAATATAAGAAAAGTCAATAGAAAATTTCTTTATAAATTCTAAAATAGTTTTAGGGTGGTTTAGTCACCCTTACTGTATGAATACCTGCAAAGACAGAATTTTTTAAGGAATAAGGTTAGAGTCTACCCCTACCATCCTTCTATCTTTTTTACTTCTTCCAGTATTTCAATACACTCTGTTATTTCCTTAGTAGGTTCTAACCCTTCTAGTATCTCTATAACCTGGTTAATTCTGGCTATACTTCCAATATTCATAATTTTTTCTTTCTCTAGTTCTATATTGTCAAAACCCTTTAGTTTCACCATTTTATCCCCTCTTTCCCTTCTTCTGCCGTGGCATTAGGTGGGCTTCATTTAATTCCATCAATATTATTTTCCATGAATTAACCACTAATTACCCCCTTTATTCTTTTAAACCATTTATTCTTCTAAAAATTCCATGGATTTACCGATTTCTATTTTGTTTTTCTGTATGGTATTTAAAACTTCAATAAGATATGTTTCCACTTTTAATATCCCCTTTACTTCATTTTCTCCAGAAGTGATGTTAGTAATTATACCAAGTTCATTTACTTCATTAGTACATAGTAAAAACTTATCCCCTAACAGAGTAAAACCTTCTCCTAACATTTTTTTAATTAATTCCCTACCATCTTGATCCTTTTCCATATTTTCAGGAGTTTTTAGTCTTATTTTCCCAGTTTTTGTATCTAGTGTTAGTTTAACTTCTAATTCACTCATTTTAACTCACCTTTCTTTCATTATCATATCCACTTTATTCTATAGTTAAAGTTCATTTTTATTCTATGTGGTCTCCAAAAACTCCGATAATGCCATTATAATCAGTGGAGTCAAACTTATTCCACCATTTTCATTGCATATCCAATTAACCTACCCTAGTCTGTGGAGATATCTTAACCGATATTTGCCTGTACTATTGTTTTTATTTATCTTGTGGTCATGTTACCAGTTCCGGTACTGTTTAATATGGGCCAATATTGGACATGTTTTTTTATCATTTTTTAGAAATCTAATCCTGATTTTAAGTATAGTCGGTTAAAAGTAAATTTGCAATGTAAAATTTGCAATGTAATGTACTGTCTTACAAATCAACCAAAATTATATTATTAATTAATAAATTAATATTACTATGATTTGGTGGTAGTGATTCAGATGGTTGGTGGAGATAGTTATCCTGAACAGGATTTGAAAACAATTTATAATGACTTTATCCGGGAATTTAATCATATAAATGGTGTTATACATATTTTAAAGCAATTTATCTACTTATGGGATGAAAATATTTGGGAATCATTACTTAATGTGTATGTTAACTGGAAAAGTCCTTTTAACATGACAGATTCGCCTCGAATTCTTCCTGAAAGTCTAGTTTTGGCACAGGCCATTAGAAATGGAATACAACCTAGAGAATTTATTGACGATTATCAAGATTCCAGTGTTTACCTAGTGGGTTACGAAACTTTCCATAATCTGCACTTCTTCCTGGAGAAATTATATTCATTAAATCTGGGCCGTGCACTGGTGGAAGATGATTTATGGGCTTTACATAAAAGTGACCTGCCAGAAAGGGTTTTGGGAGGATTGGAAGTATTTGATGTTTTCAAGGGTAACTTATTCTTAGGTGATGATTTTTTTCAACATATTAAAATTGTTACCTGGGATGAAGACGCTTTGATTTTCTTTAAAAAATTACAAAATCTTATAAATTCATTCTTATTTGAAAATAAAAACGAAAACGAGATTATATTTTGCCTGGAACTGGAGAACGTCCTGGTGCTCCTAGCACATTGCAGTGCAGTGTCCCGAGACAGCCAATACATAGGCATTAAGAATGTTTTAAGGGCATATAAAACTTTATTCAAAATTATTAACTCAAATATCACATCATTAGTGGATAAAAGGTATTATACGGGTTTTTTATTATGCCGGGATTGTAATGAATTGTATCCTCTTCTGGACAATGAATCACCCCATGATTTTTCCCAGTGTAGTTGTGGTGGTGATCTAGAATATCTAAGTTCAGAAAACAGGAATTATTCCAAGGGCAGCCATTAACTTAAATGGATTTGATGGTCAAAGACAAATAAAATGGTATTAAAATGTGATTCAATGGTAGTTAGAAATTAAAAGAAGTTTTTAATGGATTCTCTGGTACACAGTAATCAAATCAGTTTTATTAATAGCCTGATAACCCTGTAGGGCGGGTTTGGTTTCACTGAAAACATCGATATAGTACTCGGCATTGGATTCAATTAACATGGAAGAAAACTCATTGACATTATTATAGTCTCTTAAAACCCCGGTGAAAACCATTTTTTTCATACTCCACGACACTGCGGGACTGTAATCTGAAAAAATGACTTTACCCTGGTACTGTGGATCATAATCCTCCAGCCACTGGGCAGTGGGTTCAACATACTTTATTAAACAGGTGTTGGGTGTATGACCAGCGAAGGTAACAGAGGTTGAAGTTAAAAATACAAGCCCCACCATTAAATACAAGCCCCAAGATCGTATGGAATCCCTTTTAATCCACGATTTATATCTTTCAATTAGAATGCTAAGGCCCAGGAACGTAAAGTAAGCTAGAGCTGGGGTTATGGTAATCATATATCGATCTACCTTTACCGGGGTCACACTGTGCATTATGAAGAATGTAAAAAACCATAACAGGAATAATAAGTCCATTTTCAGATTCCTCCCATCAACATCACCCCATAACTTGTAAATCAAAAGACAGATGCAGAGGACAATAATGTTAGTTACCAGATAGGGGGCCTCGTAGAAGCTGAAAATCCCAGTAATTACTAAAAAACCCAGAAACAACAGCTGAACCATACTCCATTTATTAATAACACCCATTTCCTGGTATTTATTCCTTGAGAACCGATATTTCTTTTCTAAAATAGTGTAAAAGTATATTCCAAGGCCCAAAATAACTAAACTGGTAATTATGAATGCGAAAATAGATGCCGATCCCAGGCTGGGACTTAAAATCTCATAGTAATTCCCCTTCACCGGCCCCACAGCCAAGTAATTCAGTAAATTATTTAGATAGTACAAGTTATCCGGGTTGTATGCTGCATCTCCCACCCCGAAAACCTTCCCAAATACCAGGGGCTGGATAGTTAAAAAAATTAAACAGCTAAAATAACTGATCTTAAAATAAGCATAGGCTAAGAAGGGAATGATAATAGCTAATGGGATTATAATCTGTTTTAAATGTGTTCTAAAGGTTTTCAGGAAATTGGTGCCCACTATGAAATAGAATAGCAGGGGGATTACTAAAATAGCAGTGGTGTACCTGCTGAGTATGGCCAATGCTAGCATGGGGATTACCAGGTATAGATATTTGGGATCTTTTTCCACACCCCGGACCATGAAGTACATGGTCCATATTGAAAGTGAAATTGCCGGCACATCAGTGGAACCACTGGCTGCCCAGGAAAATACCAGGGGCAGTGAAATATAGATTAAGCAGGCAGTGAAACTTTGAATTTCATTAAAACGTTGATTGAATAATAAGTACAATCCAATAACTCCAAAAATGAAGAAAATCGCATTTAATATGATGATCACGCTACTGGACACCAACCCGGCCCGGAACACCAGGGAAGTTAAAAAAGGTATGAGTGGTGGTACTGGGACCATGTTTGCACCCTCAGTGACCAATCCTGAGTATTGCAGGCCCACGTTTAAATGGGTGAAGACGTCGAAGTAGTTTACCCCGATGGTAATTTGCACTGCAGAAAGGGCCATGGCAATAATGGTGGTGGCTATGGTTAAAATACACAGGGGATCTTTTAGTTTTCCCAGCAGTCTAGTTGAAGCCTGATTTGAACCAGTAATAATCATCACCTATTAAAAAATAGAATATTCAATTCACAATTTTAAACATCAACAACTATTAATTATTTTTTTTTGAATAACCATTACCATTGGATACCCGTCTTTTAACATTATGATTTAAATTGAATTATTTTTTAATGGCTATGAGATTCTCCCATTCATCAAAAACTACATTTAATCCACACATACTGGGAACATAGTTAGCTGCCTTTGCAGAATCTACTCCTATTACTTCAAAGCCCATATCTTCTATGGGGGCCACTACCATGCAGGTATCACAGACCACATGGCCACCAGCCTTTTCTATGATCTTGGTGTAGCCCATTCTATCGGAAGCTGCTTTAACTGAGATGGATGTGCACACCCATAACTGGTTGGCTAATTTTTTACCATCCAATTTAATGGCAACATCTTTAATCTCCTCTAATGATGCATGAGGACATCCTAAGCAAACCAGATCCGGCTTTTGGGAGGTTGAAAGTTTTTCCCGGGTGTCATCTACATCTTTCCTGGTTACTGTTAACTTCTCCAGATTTGAAGTATGGGGCATAGCCTCCTGAAATTCGGGGGTGGTGTTTTCCATATGGAAAAGGGCCACCGCTCCAGAAGATGCCAGTGCGGCTCCCAGAGCTTTTAACTGGTTAACGTTTGGCTTTTTTTGCTGTTTATCCAATAATTTGAAGTAGGGTATGCCGTTCCCCACAGCTTTACCCACCAGATATCCGAGGGCACCATAATCTGCGCCGTTAAGTGGAGTTTCAACTTCAACTAGTAGATGAGGTACCCGACCTTCATCCAAATGGTAACCGTAGTTTGGTGTTCTCCCACAGATGGCGGCGGATAATGCTCCCGGACCACCTTCCCGGTTTGTACGTGCTCCTAGGACTGAATTACCGTAACAAACAGCTGATGACTCTGACCAGGCAATGTGACTACCCAGTGGGGGCACGTTACCAACCAGGTAGGGGGTACAGGTACAGGTGGTGCTGATTCCCATTTTCCGATAGGCTTCCACAATGAGTAACTGTTTTTTAGTGAATTCAGCGGGAAAACCGAGTTCCCTCCACTGATCAAGATCCACACCTGCTGGGTTGAGGGTGCTGGGCACCACTACTTGGGCACCTTCACCAGCCAAGTCTTCCAGGTACTCTAAACCCGCGTCTCCAATGGTTTTATAGGAAACTCCGGATATCTGGGCAGAAACTATCTCCACCATACCATCTGCTTCGTATATATCTCCAAGAGCAACCAGTATTTCCATAGATTTCTCCACAGCAGGGCCATACTCTCCTGAATACATTTTTTCTTCTTCTCGGGTAAGATACATAGAAAATGCCTCGGTTGTTCACGAATTCACATGTAATCAAACTAAGTAAATACTTCAAAGGATGATTTATCAAGTAGAGGATTGATCCAATTGATTAGAAAACCAATTGGCAAAACCTGATTTTAATCTATATCCTGAATTATTAATCATAAATGATTATTATCCAGGATATTTAAATTCCACTAGTTCCCTGTTTAACTCACCTGGCTGCTGACAATATCATTTACCAGGTTTTTGAAGTTTTCAAGTTCCTTGTAAGGTACCACCGCACCAGCAGCGATATTATGTCCGCCACCCGCACCGTTAAAGCTTTTAGCTGCCTGTTCAAGTGCAAAACCCAGGTTAACTCCTCTCTGAGTCATTTCCAGGGTGGTTCGGCCAGAAATTTTAACCAGATTGTGCATACGGGATAGGGTGATCACCGGTTTCTGGGAGTTCAAGATCTCCAGTTCAATTCCTAAAGATGCTAGTGTTCCCATGATCTTCTTATTTTCCTTATCTTCAGTGTAAAGGTACTGCACATAGTCCATTTCCTGGGAACCCTCCCTGGAGATCCATCTTATCCCCCTGATCAGAGATTCCCGGTATTTACTTAAAAATTCAATTCCTTCGGTTATGGCAGACTCCCTTTCCCCTAAACAGATGCTTAATCCCACAGCATAGTTCTTGTTCTTACCACAGGCATCCAGGATCAAAGCATAGTCCTCTAGATTTCGCAGTGCCGGGGTTTCCTGGGGCATGCTGTAGACTGTACCGAATATTTTCGGATTAATTTTGGTCAGGTGGTCGGTGAGAAAGTCCTTCTCTTCATTGGCCAGATCTGTGAATTTAATACCGTAGGATATGCCAATTTTCTCCAGGAAAGCCTGACTTTTCTCAGGATTCCCTGAAATTCCAGGGATGGCTGGTTGGAATGTGTGGGCTAGGGCTTTGTAGAGGGGTTCATCCTTGGAGGATATTTTCAGGTCGTCGTGTTCTTCCACCACACCTGCTTCGGTGGCCTCGGTGAGAATGGTCTGGTTAACACCACTAAAACCATCTGCATATTGCATATCTCCAAAGGCACCAACTAGGGCCAACCCAGTTAAGTTAACTTTGTTAAGGGGTTTCACTGTGAGATAGGTTACTCCGGAGGCACTCACATCCCGGGTTCCGTCCAATCCGAACAGGTGGGGGTTCACGTGCACCAGAGTTTCCGCATCATCACCAGTGCTATCCATGGTCTGGTGGTGGTCGGCAATTATGGCCTGACCATTTAGGCGGCCAATCCTTTCCACATAGCCACTTCCCATGTCACAGAAAAAGAAGAGTTTATATTTCTCCTGGGAAAGCCGGTCCAGAGTTTCCTCATTAAGACGGGGAACCATGGTAACATGGAATTTCCCACCTTCCTGGGAGATGGCGTTACAGATAACACCTGCCGCCGATATACCATCAGAATCATTGTGGGAGATCACTCTCACCACATGGTCCTGATCTAAATGCTCCTTAAGGAGCACGCAAGCTTCTTCAGCTCTATTTAACAAGTAGTGCTGCTTTTTGTGGGTCATATCTCCATCCTTCAGGGAGCACTCCTTCCCGGGTGTAGTACTTCACTAGTCTCCTGATCCTGGATTCCACCAACTGCAGCCCCCTTTTGGTGTGCAGATCCTTAGGGTTTTCTTTAAGGTGGTCCCGGATGTTGACTGCCTTACGGATGAGGTTCATCAGGTCCTCAGGGTATTCTTCGCCCTGGTCGTGTTTTTCCAGTATCTGGGTTATTTTCATGTCGGTTACAGCTTTAACATCTGGAATTCCGTACTGGTCTCTTAGTATAATTCCAATGACACTGGTTGATTTTCCTTCTTTTCTCAGTTTTAATATAATCTCTTCTATTTCTTCGGTTGAGTATTCAACCCAATCAGGCTTTGCTGCCATCAAATCACCTCTTATAATCATCTATTCTATTCTAATCTGCTAATTGATCAGTAGATTAAATTTATATTAAGTTATTTACTCAGAATCGTAAGTTTCAACTTTTTACCTTATTTGCTTATAAAATCCTTATACCATTGGGCAAAACTTTCCAGTGACTGGCGTCTGTGGGAAAATTCATTTTTCTCCTCTCTGGTGAGTTCACCAAAGCTTAGGGAGTGTCCTTCTGGTATGAAAAGTGGATCGTAGGCGAAACCATACTTTCCTTTTTCCTGATGTGCTATTTGTCCCCCGACTACGCCTAAAAAAGTCTCGGGCTCGGTTTTGGGTGTTGCAAACCCAATCACCGACCTGAACTCAGCGTAACGGTCTTCGACATTATTCATCAGTTTTAAAATACCTTGATTGCCCACGGTGTCCTGCACATATGACGAATAGGTTCCTGGAAACCATTTAAGAGCTTTAATAAATAGACCGGCATCTTCAACAATAACTGGCCTTCCCAGCCGCCTGGCAGCATCTTCTGCACCATAACGAGCCACATCAATTAGCTCTCCCTGAATTTCGGGGTAACCAAGGTCTATGTGTTCCACCTGGATATTGAAATGGTGGAAGATTCCTTGAGCTTCTTTTACTTTGTGTTGGTTACCGGTTATAAATGTTATGCATAAATCTTCATCATTGTCCATAGAATTTCCACCATGATCATCTTCATAAAAATTCCATTCTTCTTTACATAATTTACTGTTTTTCATGGATTGATAAAACTTACCTAACCAACAATTTTTTTCCAGCAACCCCACAAGCCCCTGAATGAATCGTGTTTATAGGATAATTCCTTGGATTAATATTGGTAGATAATAATGGTAAGATGAATCTTAAGTAAGAATGATTAATTTAATCTCAATTAATCAGTTTATATCCTCTGAAAAACCTTATTGAAGAATTTAAAAGTATGGGGGGTCTTGTACATATTTATTTTATCGGTGCCCTGCAATACAACAGTTGGATTTATATACTTCTTAAGCCTTTAGAAGATTGTTAGAAGATGGACATGACTTAATAAATAGACCAAACCAAGATCTACAAATCAAGTTGTGCACAATCGATAAAAATGTAATTTTTAATTTTATCTAATCATAATGGTGTAAATTCCTGGAAAACCAGCTATAAAAAACCAATTTCTAATATAATTTAATTTATCCAGTTAAAAATGCGAATTTATCAATATTTTATTTGTAATCAAAAAAAATCCCTTTCAAGGTATTAGTAATAAAAAAATAATAAAATATTATACTTAATTTGATTTCTAAGAATCTTGGCAGTGAAATTCAAGTTTTAATCAAAAAATTTGCTTATTTCAGGCAAATAAAAAATTTATACAAATATAAAGGGTGAAAGCACATGGTGACTAATGTAAATACTTCAAACAGTGAGAAAAAAGTTTTCAAACCTAATTACATGCTGGTGGAAGAGGCTCATGTGAAGAATTGGGAGGCCGAAATCGAAAAGGGTAAAGATCTGGAGAAGTACTGGGCTGAAAAGGCTGAACAATTTGAATGGTTCCAAAAATGGGATAAAGTCCTTGATGAAAGCCAGAAACCATTCTACAAATGGTTTACCAATGGTAAAATAAATCTAGCTTATAACGCTGTGGACCGGTGGATACACACCGATAAAAGGAATCAGGTGGCCATACTCTACGCCAATGAAAGGGGTGATGAGAGGAAACTCACCTACTACGAACTCTACCGTGAAGTGAATAAAATGGCCAATGCCCTGAAGAATTTAGGGGTGGAGAAGGGGGATACAGTTTCCATGTACCTGCCTATGTGCCCGGAGTTACTGGTCTCTGTCTTGGCCTGTAACAGAATTGGGGCCATTCACAGTGTAGTGTACTCTGGACTGAGTGTCGGTGCATTTGTGGAGCGTATGAACGATGCCGAGGCTAAAGTCCTCATAACTGCCGATGGAACCTACCGGAGGGGGAAAATAATAGACCTTAAAAGAATAGTTGACGAGGCCCTCCTTAAATGTCCCACCATTGAAACCACCATAGTGGTGAAACACACTGGCAACCCCATAAAAATCTCTGAATTAAGTGGTAAGGAAATATTCTACGAAAGACTCCTGGAAGGTGAGCTGGACGAATGTCCAGTTGAAGAAATGGACTCCGAAGATCCATTGTTCATACTTTACACATCTGGAAGTACGGGAAAGCCCAAGGCAGTTGTGCACACCACTGCTGGGTACATGGTGGGGGTGGCCACCACCTTAAAAACCGTGTTTGACATACATGATGGTGACCTGTGGTGGTGTACCGGGGATATTGGCTGGATCACCGGCCACAGTTACCTTCTCTACGGTCCATTGCTACTGGGTACCACCACCCTGGTATATGAGGGAGCACCGGACTATCCTGACCCGGGTATATGGTGGAAGATCGTAGAAAAATACGGGGTAACCAAGCTTTACACCTCACCTACCGCGGTAAGGCACCTTATGAGGTATGGTAGTAAATATCCAACCTACTATAATCTTTCATCTCTGAAGATTCTGGGCAGTGTGGGTGAACCCATGAACCCTGCAGCCTGGATGTGGTTGTACAAAAATATCGGAAAAGAAAAAACACCCATAATGGATACCTGGTGGCAGACTGAGACTGGAATGCACATGATATCACCATTACCAGTTTCTCCTCTTAAGCCAGGTTCACCCACCCTCCCCCTGCCTGGTGTGGATATTGATGTGGTGGATGAAAGGGGTAAACCAGTGCCGGTTGGTGAAGACGGGTACCTGGTGATTAAAAGGCCATGGCCTGCCATGTTCAGAACCCTTTACCAGGATGAGGAACGATTTATTAATGTTTACTGGAAAGACTTACCTGGTGGAGTTTACAGGGCCGGGGACATGGCCAGAAAAGATGAGGATGGTTACATCTGGATACAGGGCCGTTCCGATGATGTACTGAAAATCGCTGGCCACCGGGTGGGAACCTCTGAGGTGGAAGCAGCATTCTCCTCCCACCATGCAGTGGCTGAAGCAGCAGTCATTGGAAAGTCGGACCCAATTAAGGGGCAGGTTATAAAAGCCTTTGTTATACTCAAGGAAGGATACCAGCTAACCACCGATGTTATTGAAGATCTCCAGAAACACGTTCGCTACGAACTGGGGCCAGTAGCGGTACTGGGAGAAATAGCGGAAGTAGATAAGCTACCTAAAACACGTAGTGGTAAGATCATGCGCCGGGTGTTACGTGCCCAGGAAGAAGGAAAAGATCTGGGTGATCTTTCCACCCTTGAAGAATAGCCTTAAGGGGCTATTTATTATTCTTTTTTTAATTCAGGTTTTTATTTTAAAAAACAGGTTCTAAAATAATTATGAAAAATAAAAATTTGGTGCTCTTTAAAATTAAATGAAAATAGAACAAAAAAATGAACTTATAACTTATAACTTATTATTTATAACTTATAACAACTGGTCGGGATCAAGTATACCGTCCCCTTCCTTCTATTTCCTCGATTTTTGCCACTACTTCTCTGTAATTCTGTGCACCTGAATATCCTTCAATTATGGATTCAAAACATTCCTGGCTGATGTCATGGTGGATGCCATTAATGGCCTTTTTAAAAACCAGAAGATCCACTCCCTTATCTTCAATTAAGTCAGAAATCTTACCCAGACCAAAATCAATAAAAACCACAGAATCCTCCTCTTCACGGAGAATAATGTTGCTGGTGGTTAGATCGCCATGTATTATGCCACAATCATGAAGTCTGGCCACATTTTCCCCAATGATCCTGGATACGGACTTGATAGAGGATAAATCCCGGGAATTTTTTCCACTGAAAATATCCTTAACCTCAGTTCCTGCAATCTTTTCCATGGTAATGATACTATCCTTTAGATCCACATCATAAACCAGGGGGCTCATCACCCCACATCGCTTGGATTCTCCCAGGAGTTTGGCTTCATTTTTGGTTCTCATCCGGCGAAGGTACGCATCGATCTCCGGGATCCGGTAACCCTTAACCACCCTTTTTTTAAGGAGAACTTCTTCATCCAGGTAATGACCACTGCAGATATTGGCCTCAGCGCCCTTGGCCACCAGTTCCGCGGGAAGTTCCAGCTTCTGGGTTGATTTTTCCATCCAGGGAACATCCACCTGATCGGTACGGTAACGCTGTATAACATGGGTGTCCGCCATTTTCATATTTTGGTTGTGCCGGTACATTAACAAACCTAGCCAGGCGTTCATGGCCCCGTTATCCCCACAGTACCTCATTTCGGGCATGAAAAAATCAGCATAGTGTTCCTGGGTCATAACTTCCAGCATGTCCCGCAGGCGCTGGTTGGCGGCCACACCACCCACCAGGAGAACTTCTGATTTTTTAGAATGGGCCAGTGCCCGTTCAGTCACCTCTACCAACATGGCGAATGCTGTTTCCTGTAAACTGAAACACACATCTTCCAGGGTAGCTCCGGATTCGTATTTACGAATGGCAGCAGTGAGTAACCCGGAGAATGATAGATCCATCCCCTTAACAGTGTAGGGTAATTTCAGATAATTATCAGAGGCCAGTGCCAGTTCCTCCACCCGGGGACCTCCCGGGTGTCCCAGGCCCACTGTACGGGCGAACTGATCTAAACAGTTCCCAATGGCAATGTCCAGGGTCTCTCCAAATATCTGGTAGCGGCCACTGTCAAAGGCAGTTACCTGGGTGTTACCCCCACTTACATAGAGTGTCAGAGGGTCCTGGCAGCCAGTGGTCAGTCTACCAATCTCAATATGTCCTATACAATGGTTAACACCCACAACAGGTACGTCCAGGGATAAAGCCAGGCTTCTGGCCGCAGTAGCCACGGTTCGCAGAGCCGGGCCCAGGCCAGGTCCCCGTGCAAAGGCCACCAAGTCTAGGTCTTCTGGATTTAAATTTGCTTCTGCCAGGGATTTTTTTATGAGGGGAACTAGATTTTCAGCATGGTGTTCAGCTGCTTCACGTGGATGTATTCCTCCTTTCTCCGGAAGCAGGGCCCGTCCCTGCAGAGCCAGGATATTCCCTTCTGAATCTACTATTCCCACACCAGTTTTTTCTGCTGTTCCCTCTAAACCAATACATATCAATTATATCACACTCTAATACCCTAAAATGAATTAATTGGAATAAATGCTTTAAATATTTATTATTATTCCCTGATAATGAGTATAATTCTGTTTAAATTAATTTCATAGAAAGTTATCCCCATCACCCAATAATCTCTTTTTCATCATTATTTAATTTTCATAAAATTCTAATAATGTCAAAGGATGTCCCACTGGAAAATTTATTTTTATATAGAACTTCACCCTATTTTATAGTCAAACAAATTTTAAGGGGATAATTAAAAATTGGTATCATATTAAATTATTTTTAAAAGAGGAATAGATATGGATAAATCTATTAAAAGTTTCGGATCACGAGATAAACTCGAAAAATTACAGAACAAGGATTCATTATTTTTATGTGTTATTGCCACCACTTTAACCTCACGCATCCCAGGAATAACCGGTGCAGGGGCATCACCTGAATTAACAGATTACACTCCGGCAGCAGATGTGGAATTAATAGTCCACGGAGCACCCCAATGTCTTCCAGAAATCCCTCAAACAGTGGTAGGGGGGGAAGCAGCCCCCACTCCTGCAGTGATCACCAAAGCCGCACTCGAAATGGCAAAAATTCCTTTCCTGGTTGTCGATGCAGGTTCAGCTATCAAACCTTCCCTTCCTTACGTGAATATTAACCATAAGCAGGGTGGAAATGTAGAAACTGGAGCTGCAGTTCTTAATCCTCTGGAAATATTTAATAAGGGAAAAATGCTAGGGAAAACCCTTTCTAAACTCACTGATCACCTGATAATCGGTGAAAGCACCCCTGCGGGCACCACCACGGCACTGGGTGTTCTGGAAGCCATGGGATATGATGCCTGGGGAAAGGTCAGTGGGAGCACACCTAAAAATCCACATGCCCTTAAACGCCAGACAGTTGAAAACGGCCTGAAGGCTGCAGGGTTGGGTGATGATCTTCCCCTGGATCCATTCCAGGCAGTAGGGGCAGTGGGGGATCCTATGATCCCAGCAGTGGCTGGAATCACAGCGGGCAGCACGGTGCCGGTAACTTTAGCCGGGGGAACCCAGATGACTGCAGTATGCGCATTCCTGAAGAAAGCAGTGGAAGGTTTTAGTTTCGAAGATGTTTCAATAGCCACCACCATCTTCGTGGCCACCGATGAAACTGCAGATATCAACTACATTGCCCAACAGATTGCACCCATAAACATCTATGCAGTTGATCCTGGATTTGAAAAATCCGAAAACCAGGGACTACAACAGTACACCCAGGGAGTGGTGAAAGAAGGTGCTGGTGCTGGAGGGGCCATGATAGCTGCCCAGCTTCAAGGTATTTCTATTGATGATATAAGGGCTAAAACAGAAGATTTATGTAGAGAAATTTTCTAGGCCACGTTTAAATAAAAATTATTGCCAATATCGAGAAATCTTGAATTCATCTTATTGAAATTATGGACAGTAAAAAAAAAATTAGCAGGTTATTATTTGAATCAATTTTCAAAACTGCATTAGTGATCAAATGGTAAATGATGAAAAGAATAATGGGAATGATTACCAGTACATTAGGATCTCCTACAACCTCACTAGCCATACACCAGTCCACCCGGACCTTACCCCAATAAACATAACCTCCAAAACTCAGATTGCACAGGGGGCGGATTACAACACTTCAGTCATAACTGCGGAGAATCATTCCGGAACCCATGTAGATGCTCCCGCCCATTTCCTGAAGGACGGACGGCCCATTTACACCTATAGTCCTGATGAATTGATATTTCATAACGTCCTGCTAGTGGATTGTCCTAAAACATCAGATGAACTAATAAATAAGGGAAACTTTGCCAGGGTACTAGAACAGTTTGAAACAGACCAGCTTGATATTGATTGTATCCTGATACGCACTGGATTTGGGAAATACCGTGCAACTGAACCTGAAAAATATCTAACTAAAAATCCTGGAATTTCACCTGAAGCAGTATCCTATTTACGTGGAAAACTCCCTAAACTAAGATGTTTAGCTATTGACACGGTTTCCATGTCTCGTTACGGTAGGATGGCCGAAATGATAGAAGTTCACCAGACTGCGTTCCAGGAAAATGCAGAGTTCGGCAAACCCCTCCTTTTTGTGGAGGACTTGGGACTTCAATCCCTCGAAAACACAATGATCCTGGAAGAAATCATGATCATCCCCTGGCAAGTGGAAGGAATTGACAGTGCTCCCTGCACAGTACTGGCTAAGATCAAATCAAATTGAATGGAGTTTTAAATTAACTGGTTTCTATATAATAGAACTCTAAAATTAAAAGGCTTAAAATAAGGGGATTTATTATAAAGGGATTTAAAAAAATAAAATGTGGAATGTTACTTATTTTTACATTACCTTCTTTTGGAATTATTTCCAAACCATGGTTATGATTAGGGTTAAAACACCAATTATCCAACAGTAATAGGCGAATATTCGCAGGCTGTGCTTTTGAATGTATCCCATCATAAATTTTACAGCCAGGTAACTGAAGATGGATGCTGACAAGAATCCGGCAATCATCACTTCCACACCGGCGTCAAGACCAGCAATGTCCTTGGTTTGTACAAGTGCAGCTCCCAGTATGGCTGGTATAGATAGTAGGAAACTGTAACGTGCTGCTAACTTTCTTTCCAGGCCTGAAAATAGCCCAGCAGCTATGGTGGACCCGGAACGGGATATCCCGGGGGCGATGGCAAATCCCTGGAAAAGACCGATAACCAGGGAATTGGTAAAACTAACCTCTTTAATCTCTTTACCTTTAATCTCTTGTTCACGTTTTTTATCTGAAATCCATTCTGCACTCCATAAAATAATCCCGGTTATGATTAGGAAGAAACTTACTGCTGCTATAGAGCTGAAAAGGCTTTCAAACTCATTTTTTAAGAGAACTCCCATAAGACCTGCCGGGATGGTACCCACCACTACCAGCCAAGCCAGTCTCTTGAAGGGGTCTTCTTTTATACCTTCCTTAAAGTTTCCACTGAAAATATCAATAATACTGGATATAAATGCTTTAATCATGGCTAGAATATCTTTCCAGAAATATCCTATCACTGCTACTAGTGTACCCACATGTAGGAGAGTGTCAAAGGCTAAACTTGATTGTGCACCAATTATTTCTGGGACTAGTACCAAGTGTGCTGAGCTGCTGATAGGTAAGAATTCAGTTAATCCTTGAACTGCGCCCATGATTATTGCTTGAATGATGTCCATAAACTATTTCTCCGATTTTTTTTAAAATAACTCGTTTTTCCTTTGTTATTTGAAGAATTATCTGTAATTCATATGAAGGTAATTAGTAAGTTTGGCCTATACTTAAATCTAATCTTATAAGTTTTAAGTTATAACTTCTAAGTTATACCTTATAACTATCATCAATATGTACAATTATTCCTCATGCATGATTTCAGTTATTGCAATCAAGTATCTGTTTTCGCTTGAAAATAAGCTTTTTCCCATATTCAATATCATTATTTTCCCATTTCCCGGTAAATTTCACCCAAATTCACCCAAATTTTATTTTGCATCACAGAAATCATTTAAAAAATTAATCATTAAAAAAAGAGAATAGGGAAGAAATCTTTAAAAGAATTCTTAAAAAGCGATGATTAAATGAAAGTTAGCCAGCCGTAAGTATCATCAGCATTACTTTCTAAAATTTCAAAGAACCTATCCTGCAATTTTTTAGTTATCGCACCCCGTTTACCATCTCCAACTGTTATATGGTCAACAGATCGGATGGGGGTGATTTCTGCTGCGGTACCGGTTAAAAAGAGTTCATCAGCAATGTAAAGCATCTCTCGGGGTATTTCTTCTTCTTTAACTTCCAGATCCATTTCCTTGGCCAGGGTAATCACGGAATTTCTGGTGATACCGTCCAGTAACGATGAAGCACGTGGTGGGGTGTGCAGGATTCCATCTTTTACAATGAAGATGTTTTCACCACTACCTTCACTGACCATTCCATGGTAGTCCAGCATAATGGCCTCGTCATACCCACTGGCCACTGCTTCCATTTTAGCCAGCTGACTGTTCATGTAGTTTGAACCAGCCTTGGCCATGTTGGGCATGGTATTGGGTGCCATACGGCGCCAGGTGGACACACCAACGTCCACTCCGTTTTCAAGGGCTTCTTCTCCTAAGTATTTGCCCCAGGCCCAAACCGCAATAATGGACTCCACCGGACAGTTCAGGGGATAAACCCCTAATTCAGCATAACCTCTGAAGATAGCAGGACGGATGTAGCAGGCATCAAGCTGGTTAATCTTGATAGTGTCCAGGATAGCTTGACAGAAGTCTTCCTGAGAGTAAGGGATTCCCATCCGGTAGATTTTGGCTGAATTGTAGAGACGCGCCACGTGTTCTGTCAACCGGAATACTGCTGGACCTTTTTTAGTCTTATAACACCGTATTCCTTCAAAAACACTTGATCCGTAGTGTACTACGTGTGATAATGCGTGAACATTTGCTTCCTTCCAATCAACGAACTTTCCATTGAACCATATTTTTCCTGACTCGTCAAAGGCCATGTTATCCCTCAAAATTAAGTAATGATCTTATCCAGAATCTATTGGTTAAACTAGTATAAATTGTATTTGCAGTGATAACAGTAATACTAATCATTCTTACTATGCAGTTAAGTATCCACAAAATATGTTCATGTGTGTTCTCTCTAAACCAAACCTAAAAATTTAATTTATATTTTTTGAATATCACTTCCCTTCTTGGAAAACTTTATATAACTTCCCTACCAAACCATGGAAGTACCTAGTATGGGCCGGTGGTCTAGGGGTATGATACCTCGCTTACAACGAGGTGATCAGGAGTTCGAATCTCCTCCGGCCCACTTCAAATCTTTTATTAATTCATTGATTGTTATTTTAGAGTTTAATAGGCATGAAATTCTATTTAAAGTCATATTTCAATTCGTGGGCCGGTGGTCTAGGGGTATGATACCTCGCTCACACCGAGGTGATCAGGAGTTCGAATCTCCTCCGGCCCATTCCATTCTCATTTAATTAAACTAATTATTGAAATTTCCATCCATCCAATAGGTTAAAAGAATGGTTGATAAAGATGGGTAGAACAAATTCCATCTGGCTAATTATTATCAGTCCTTTAATGTATCTTTGACGTGCCCTGATTTTCAGTATGGAATTATTGTATGATACACACCCGAAGTTCTGAATGGTATTTCTTTCCCAAAGTCCTTGTTTTGAGTTTAGATTTTTGAAAGTTTAGATTTTTAATGGGTCTGTAAAAAACAAGGTTTTCAGTGATAAGGGAATGCATGGAAGAGAAGAATACATGAAATTTAGGGGCTATTAAAAAGAAAGTAAAGAGAAATATTAAAAATACAGTTTAAAAAAAGTTCTAAAGGGCGATGATCATGATAACGTAGATCAGAAGGGATACAAAGAACACTATAGTTCCCTTACTGAGAGTGGTGGTCACGTCACGTTCAATAGCCATCACCAGACCATAGGATAGGACTGCGGAAATTAATATCTTGGCAATTCCTAAAATAGCCGTATTTGTGTATCCCATGCTAATGAAATAGGTTATTAGGGATGAAAGTGCGAATACAATGATTATCAATGATATGGTGTTGGTTAGGATGGGTTTAAGTCCAGGACCTTCTGGCATGGAAAATGATCTTGATTTAGTGGCCCGATTCAAACTGCCCTTCCCTCTGCTGAAGAACCCTGGAGAAGAAGTTTTTGTCTTGGGAAATGAAGAAGCTGTTTCTGATGAAGGACTATATTCTTCGGTTACCTCGGGAGGTACTCCTTCTCCTTCTTCATCCTCGTATACTTGCACTCCACTGTATTCTTCATGCTTTGCGGAAAATTTCTTAGCCAGTGTCACTAAGCCGTCTTTATCAATAATCTTGATATTTCGACGGTCAGCATAGTTCACCGCGCTTTTGGTGAAGTAAGAGGTGGTCACTACCACGATCTTGGAGGCTTTAAGGGTCTTCCCCACCATTTCCATTTCCTTTAAAACGTCCAGACCTACTTCCCAGCGGTCATCATAGTTTTTACAGGCTACAACCACCCCAATATCTCCAAGGATGGTGGGTAGAACTCCGTAGATGTCAATGATGTGTCGGGAAGTCTGGAAGTTACGGTAGACCTTGAAGCCTGATTCTTCCATTACCCTTGCCATGAATTTGACTAATCTGTTTTTATCCAATTCCCCCACCTTCAAACAGTGATGATATAACATCACCTCATAATTTCTTTATTCACTAGATGATAATATTTGTTTTCTATTTCTTTATACTTAAAACTGTTCCTCTCACCAACTGGTTACTGGCACGCAAACTATTTAGATGTTGAGGTATAAATCTGCCTCTATGACCATTCTCATCACTAATGACGATGGAGTTAACTCCTCAGGTATCATCGCTGCTAAAAAAGCAGCAGAAAAACTGGGAGAAACACTAGTTGTTGCCCCCGCAACCCAGCAAAGTGGGATAGGCCATGCTTTAACCCTTTTTGAACCCATAAGGGTTACCAACACCCACATGCTTGATGGTGGGGAAGCATACATGGTTTCAGGAACACCCACAGATGCTTTAATCATTGGAATATTCCAAATTGCTCATCAAAAACCGGATTTAGTGATTTCTGGAATTAACATTGGTGAAAATCTTGGTAAATCAGAGCTAACCACATCTGGAACAATTGGGGCTGCTATGGAGGCAGCGGTCCACGGTATTCCTGCACTTTCAGTTTCTCTGCAGGTTACCCGGGGTGATATCAAGTTCCATGATGGGCACGTGGATATTGACTTTTCCCATGCCCAGAAAATGACCGAAAAAGTGGCCCGGATGATTCTGAAAAATGGTTTACCAGAAGGAGTTGATTTCTTAAACCTTAACATTCCATCACATCCCGATAGTGACTGCTTAAGGTTAACTCGTTTAGGTGATAGAATGTACAGAGTCCATATCAAAGAGCGCCTGGATCCTAGGGGAAGACCCTACTACTGGATTGATGGTGATTCTGTGGAAGATGATGAAGTGGGCACCGATGTCCATACTCTTAAACGTGAAAATTGTGCCACCTTAACTCCTATTTCTCTAGATGCAACTGCTTCTTTGGAAAAAATGGTTGATTGGTTGGATTAAATTACTTTTCCCTATTTTTCAAGGTTTGTCAATCTTTTATCAAGTTAAGTATTTATTCACCTGATTTTCTACAGTAGACAAATTTGTTATTCAAATCCCTGATATTTTTATCCCTTGTTTCCCAGTATTATTCTACAGTAGACCATAATTTAGGATACTCCCACGAACATAGCTTCTACAGTAGAAATTAGGTTACCTATTTTAAATAGTTTAAAATTCATTTTTCAGGTATAATAAATTTGATTTTGTAATATTAACTAATTATAATCAAAATTAGAAAAAATAGGTTATTATAAAACTTTAATTCCAAGAATATCCTGGGCACCTTCAAAAACAGCCTGGGCAATCTGGGCACTTCCCACGGAACCCGAGGTAGGGGGTAGTAATACCACTTCTCCAAGATCTTCCAGTTTATCCTTCAGGGCACCGTAAAAATCAAAGGGTTCCTGCATAGCTCCCACGGAACCAGTGAGTACCACACCTTCCATCGGGGCATTGGCAATTCCAGCCAGTCCCCATATCTCCATGGCAATGGTCATGAGCATGGTTTCCAGGGCCAGTTCTGCCTTGGGATCTCCGTCCTGGTAACTTTCTAGGAGAACGTCCTTGGCATGGGCCACCCTTTCATCTATACCTGCCACTTTAACTGCTCCTGCACGTGAAAAGCACTGGTTTGCAGTGCGCAATCCTTCATCAACATCACGAATCATTTTCAAATCCAGGGGACCGTGCAAAATACCCATGGAACCAAGACAGGCATCCACAGCACCCCATATCTTCCCATTTTCCAGGAGAAGACTAACGGTGTTGGAACTAATATCGGATACAATGAAATTCTCATAACCAGTTTCCAAGTGGGCATTGTAGCATATGCTTACCTTCTCGGCACTGGCGTGATGGGAATAGGCTGCCCGAAAAAGAGGATCCATACAAGGGGTATCCTGGTGTAGCCCGGGTATTAAGACGGTGGGAATTCTGGATTGTTCAATTTCCTCATAAACAGCGGTTCCTCCCCCGGTAACCTTCCCTGCTCCTTCAATGGAAAGAATTCCCCTATTTTTAACCTTTTCCAGGGGAGTTATTTCACTGATACCATCACCCATGGCATAGGTAATGGCCATTAGTTGAATGGAATCTAAGTCAACCACTTTTGAAAGCTCTTCCATAGCTAGAACTTCACCAGATGAGAGCTCATCCCTACCTATCTTGATGTGCTGAGGTTTTTGGTGTAAAACTGTAAAAGAAACACCGGTAGTGCCGTGATCCATTCCTACAAATACCATTTAGTTCACCGTGGGGAAAGTGTGTAATTGTAATCTAAGATTAGTATTTAAGATTAATTTTCCATTTTTAGGATAATTTTCCTTTAAATAAAAAAAATAGTGGAATGGATGTTTATTTTTCCAGTCCGCAAAGTTTTCTGAGTTTTTTGCCCTGTTTTTCAATTTCCAGATCGCTTTCAATGGCACGCATCCGGTTGAGTTGTGGCCGGCCTGACTGGTTTTCAAGGGCCCATTCTTTGGCAAACTTACCGGTTTGGATCTCTTCCAGGATCTTTTTCATTTCCTTTCGAGATTCATCAGTAATAACCCGGTCACGACGGGTTAATCCGCCGAATTCAGCGGTGTTACTGACGTCGTTCCACATTCCAGCAAATCCTTTCTGGTAGATGAGGTCAACGATGAGTTTGAGTTCGTGGCAGGTTTCAAAGTAGGCCACTTCTGGCTGGTAACCAGCTTCCACCAGGGTCTCAAATCCTGCTTTTATGAGTTCGGTGGCTCCTCCACAGAGAACTGCCTGTTCACCAAAGAGGTCAGTTTCAGTTTCTTCCTTGAATGTAGTTTCCAGTACTCCGGCACGGGTAAGACCACTTCCCTGTCCCATTGCCAGGGCCACTTGAAGTGCATCACCAGTGTAGTCCTGTTCAACTGCCACCAGGCCTGGAACTCCGAAGCCGTCTAAATATTGCTGGCGCACAGTGGATCCTGGTCCTTTAGGGGCGATCATGGTAACGTTAACTTTTTTAGGTGGGTTTATGTACTGGAAGTGAATGTTGTATCCGTGGGAGAAACTTAGAGTATTCCCTTCTTTTAAACCTTCTTTGATTGATTTTTCATAAACCTGGGCCTGTATTTCATCAGGAATCAGTACATGGATAACATCAGCCTCTTTAGTGGCTTCTTCCACTGTCATAACTGGCATGTCATGGGATATGGCGGTTTCCCAGGAGTCTCCGCCCTTTCTAAGTCCAACAATAACATCTAATCCGCTGTCTGCCATATTTCGGGATTGGGCCATTCCTTGACTTCCGTATCCTATAACTGCAACGGTTTTATCTTTAAGCACATCTATATTCACGTCTTTCTCATAATAAATCTTCATGGGGTCACCTCTTTTAAAATGGAAAAGAAATACCACGAATGGTATGTAAGAAATTTTTTTTCTTAGTTCAAATTTTATATGTCTAATATTGATGGAGTTTAATTAATAAAGTTTGCCCTGGGTTACATTAAGGAATTATAACATCTTATCAAGGTTAAAACCGCTTCATTACAAATATCCTTAATATTTAAGCTGTTAACTCAATGAAAATACTAAGAAAAAAAATAAAGAATGAAGGGGTTTAAGGAAATTCCTATATGGTCTTTGAACCCCGGGATATGGCAGTTGGGCCAGTTCTGGAGATTTCTTTAATGCCAAAACCTCTTAAAAGATCTATAAGGGCGTCAATTTTGTCCGGTGTCCCGGTAATTTCCAGGGTAAGATTTTCTGGTCCGGCGTCAACGATTCTGCCCCGGAAAATATTGGCGTACTGAATGATCTCTGAACGGGCTCTCTCTGAGGTGGCATGGGTTTTGATGAGACACAGTTCCCTGATTACAGTTCCCTCCGGATCCAGATCCCTAACTTTAACTACATCGATGATCTTGTTCAGCTGTTTGGTGATCTGTTCCAGGACTTTCTCATCACCCCTGGAGATAATGGTCATACGGGCTAGTCCATCCTGTTCTGAGGGGCCAACGGTGATACTATCTATGTTGAAACCTCTGCGGGTGAAGAGGCCAGCCACACGTTGCAGGACACCGGGACGGTGCATTACTATGGCGCTGATTATATGACTTCTCTGTTCAACCATTTTAATCCCCTCCAGTTTCCTGGGCAGATGGCTGGTAGGTTATCTCTCCGGGATTTTCCCTTTCAACCTTGTACTCCCCTACGATCTCAGTGAGACCACATCCTGGGGGCACCATTGGTAAGATTTCATTGGGATCGATCATCACATCAATGAGAGTTGGTTCACCAGAATTCAAAGCATTTTTAAGAGTTTCTTTCATTTCACCCGGGCGTTCAACCCGATACGCATTCACTCCGAATGCTTCGGCCAGTTTAACAAAATCGGGCATGGCTTTGAGTTTGGTCTGGGATATGCGTTCATCATAGAACAGTTTCTGCCACTGGAATACCATTCCCAAGTAACGGTTATCCAGTACACAGACCACCACTGGGATATCGTACTCTTTAACTGTGGCCAGATCCTGGCAGACCATTAAGAAACCTCCGTCCCCACACACTGCAACCACATCATTGTCAGGCATGGCAACTTTGGCGCCCATGGCTGCTGGGAAACCAAAGCCCATGGTTCCCAGGCCTCCAGAGGATATGAATTTTCGGGGATTCCTGGAAGAGAAGTAATGGGCCATCCACATCTGGTTCTGACCTACATCAGTGGTCACTATGGTATCATCAGTAACCGCTTCTGAAATCTCTTTTATAACCTGCTGGGGCTTCAGAGGCATTTCATCAAAGGAAAGACGGGGCATACAACTGGCACGGAATGATTTGACATAATCGGTCCAGTCATGATTGTTAACTGTCTTGGTCTGGGAAATGATCCTGATCAGGTGGGATAGGATGATCTTGGCATCACCAACAATGGGCACGTTCACTGCCACATTTTTGCCAATCTCGGCAGGATCAACGTCGATGTGTATTATTTTAGCGTTAGGTGCGAATTTATTCACATCGCCTGTGGTACGGTCTGAAAACCGACATCCTACTGCAATTAGGCAGTCGCACTCGTCCACCATCATGTTAGAGGCCACACGGCCGTGCATTCCCAGCATTCCCAGTGACAGGGGATGGTCTTCAGGGAAACATCCTTTACCCATTAAACTGGTGGAAACTGGGGCTCCAATTAATTCTGACAAGTGTTGCAGTTCATCTGATGAACTGGAGTGGATCACACCACCTCCCGCAAGTATAACTGGTTTTTTAGATTTTAATATCAGTTCAGCTGCCTTTTTAACCTGCAGGGGGTGTCCCTTTTTAGTGGGTTTGTAACCTGGTAGGTCAATGGTTATATTTTCCGGGTAATCCAGCTCTCCTTCCTGGACATCTTTTGGTAAATCAACTACCACTGGTCCAGGTCTCCCAGTTCTGGCAATGTAAAATGATGATCGTATCATCTGAGGTATTTCTGAGGGTTCCATGGCCTGATAACTGTGTTTGCTAATGGGCATGGTCATACCTATGGTGTCTACTTCCTGAAAAGCATCGTTACCTATCAGGGAAGTACCTACCTGTCCTGCCAAAGCCACGATAGGGGCGGAATCCATGTAAGCTGTGGCAATACCGGTCACCAGATTGGTTGCTCCAGGGCCGGAAGTGCCTATGCAGACACCTACTTTGCCGGAAGCCCGAGCATAACCATCCGCTGCATGGGCTGCGCACTGTTCGTGCCTTACCAGTATGTGTTTGAGGTCTGAATCGTAGATTACATCGTACAGGGGGAGTAAGACTCCTCCAGGATATCCGAAGACTACGTCCACTCCCTCATCGGTTAGTGACTTTATTATGGCTTGACTGCCCTTCATATTTGACACCTAATTGTGTTTTGCTTTAAATAATTTCAATTCTTAAAAAAATCTCGCTTTTATATATGCCGATTTAGTTTTCATGTTATATGTATTTGTATGTATAATAACAATTGCAATCTGTAGATTGGAATAATTGTAATCTTAACTGGTTAATACCTGACTCCTTTACAACCTTTATAAGGGACCATTTTAACCTTTAAAAAGACAAACCAAGAATTATATTTGTGTGAAATTAAAGATGTTTACATTAAGAAAATTGGAGGGTTAGTATGAAGATTCTGGTGGTAGGAACTGGAGCAAGAGAACACGCAATTTGTCAGGCATTACATGGAGAGGCTGATATTTATTCAATAATGAGCAATCAAAACCCGGGCATAGCTCGCATCTCCCAATTCAAGATTGGTAGTGAAATGGACATTGAAGGGGTGAAAAAATACGCTCTGGACATGAAAGTGGACATGGCTATAATTGGACCGGAAGCACCGCTGGAACATGGTATTGTGGACACACTACAGGAGGCAGGAATTCCCTGTGTGGGGCCCACCCAGCAAGCTGCTAGAATCGAAACAGACAAAGCATTCATGCGTGATCTGTTTACAAAGCATAACATCTCTGGTTCAATTGCCTACGGTGCCTTTGACACGGTGGAAGATGCCGGTGAATTCATTGATGATTTTGCCCAGGACGTGGTAGTAAAACCAGTGGGCTTAACCGGTGGAAAAGGGGTTAAAATAGTAGGTGAACACCTTAAAGACTCTGAAGATGCTAAAAACTACGTTAAAGAGATTATTGATAATAAAATAGGGGGACATGCCAGTGTGGTCCTGGAGGAACGTCTTATTGGTGAGGAATTCACAGTACAGGCTCTGGTTGATGGAGATCACCTGGTGTCCATGCCTGCAGCTCAGGACCATCCCCACGCCTACGAAGGTGACCAGGGCCCCATAACTGGGGGAATGGGTTCTTACTCAGATAAAAATGGATTATTACCTTTTCTCGAATCGAAAGACTATGATGCAGCAGTTAAGGTAATGGAAGAAACTATTAAAGCTGTTAAAAAAGAGGTTGGTCCATATAAAGGTGTTCTTTACGGTCAGTTCATGCTCTGTCGTGATGGTCCTAAATTAGTGGAATATAACGCACGTTTCGGAGACCCGGAAGCTATGAATGTATTACCTCTACTGGAAACCAGTATGTTGGATTTATGCCAGGGAGTGGTGGATGGAAACCTTAAAAAAGCCCAGTTCAAACCCCAAGCTACGGTTTGCAAATACTTGGTTCCCAATGGTTACCCTGAAAGTGGAAAAGCAGGCCAACCCATCAAGGTGGATGAGGAAAAAATAAAAGCCGAGGGGGGGATGGTGTTTTATGCAGCTGTAAACCAGCAAGATGATAAAGTGTTAACTACTGGTTCCCGGGCGCTGGGCCTAGTCACCACTGCCGATAGTATTCAAGACGCTGAAGAACGATGTGAAAGAGCCACCCAGTACGTACAGGGTGACCTGTATCATCGTAGGGATGTTGGAACTAGAGAACTGATCTCTAAACGTATTCAGCATATGAAGAAAATCCGTGGCGCTGATTAATTTAAGTTGGCTGATATTACAAAATTCATACAAGTGGTTTAAATGGCCCGTTCCAGAAAATATCTCAATAATCTGCCCAATGCCCAGAAGATTAAGGATCTTGCCAGTGATATACTGGATTTTGAGCTGAAACTGGACCGGGTTCTGCAGGATAATGCCCGTGTAAAAAATGAGGTCATGGCATTACAGACACAAATTCTATCCCTGGGTAATGATGAATACTCAGAGGAACTGGAAAACACACAGATAAAGTTGAACGAGTTATCTACAGTTCTTATAATGCAGGATAGTGAAATTGCCGATTTGAAAAAAAATATCCACAATTTACAGTCCCTTGTGGACGATGAAATACGGGAGGGTTTGTCTCAACTTTTTCATAAGGCAAAATCAGACTGGGATGAAGCTAAGAAGGACGTTATCAAACACCAAAACATGGTGGAAGACTCCCAACATAGGTTTATGAATAGTTCTGCAGAAGATTCTCAAGAAGTCCATGATGAATGGATCCAAAATGTGAATAAAGTTATAAAAGATGAAGAAAGGATTAAAGAAAGTGAAAAACAGATTGAAGCAATTAAAAGAGTTTATAGGCTTGAATTCGGTTGATAATATCATATAATGTTTTATGATACTTTTCATAAACTTTAAGTAAAGGTATTAGTAGATATTTCAACTTCAAAAGAATAATAAATTCACCATTATTAACTTAAAATGGAATACGTGATTATTTATTTCCACGAAAAATAAGGACGAATTAGGGATGAGGCTATGAAAAACCTTTTATCTGCGTTAGATGCGCAAGACCACCTGGGGAAGATACTGGAAGTGGCTGAAAAGTTTAAAAAAGGACAGGGTCCTGAAAAACCATTAAATGGAAAATCTCTGGCTATGGTTTTTGAGAAAGCTTCAACCAGGACCAGGATATCCTTTGAAGTGGGTATGTACCAGTTGGGTGGGCATCCACTTTACTTATCTGCTTCTGATCTCCAATTAGGGAGGGGAGAGATCATACCGGACACTGCCCGGGCCATGAGTCGCTATGTTGATGGAATAATGATCAGGGCGCGTGAACACCAAGATGTCCTCGAATTTGCCCGATACGCAGATATCCCAGTGATAAATGGTTTAACAAACCTCGAACACCCTTGTCAGGCATTTACCGATATTTTTACCATTCAAGAACGTAAAAACACCTTAGATCTCCAGATGACATTCATGGGTGACGGGAACAATGTCTGTAACTCCCTATTACTGGCCACAGCAATGGTGGGAATGAATTTCACCGTAGCCTGCCCTGAGGGTTACCAACCGGATCAACTTATTTTAAAAGAAGCCCAGAAAATCGCTCAAAAATCAGGATCAGTTATCCAAGTCACCAGTGACGTTACTGAAGCAGTTAATGGTGCGGATGTACTTTACACTGATGTTTGGGTAAGTATGGGGGATGAAGAAGAGGAAGCCCAGAGAATAATTGATATGCAGGATTACCAAGTTAACCAGACCATCCTGGACAAGGCTGATAATGATGCAATGGTTTTACACTGCTTACCTGCAATCAGGGGGCAGGAAATAACTGAAGAAGTATTAAATGGACCTCAATCTGCTGTTTGGGATCAGGCTGAAAACAGACTCCATGTGCAGAAGGCTATTCTCTACCTTCTACTTAAGAGCTAATTTTCATGGTAAGAATCAGTTATTGGTGATAAATTAGGGATAAATAATTAAGATTAATTAAACTAAAAAATTATAAATTAAAATAATAAATTAAGGGTTTATAGTTCCAAACTGTTTGAATGGTAACTTATAAACTCTTCTATGGCTTTATCCAAGTCTAAAAATGTTTCTTCTGTTTTTTTGTTCAGAGTGATGAAGTACAGGAAGCTCAGAATCATAAAGGCCAGTACAGTGTAGTCTAATTCCCTTTCAGGTAAAATTTTCTCTAGATAATTGGCTAGGTATGATACAAAAATTTTTGAAACAGAATTTGGAATTTTTTCTCTTTCATAAATGATTATGTTCACGTATTCAAAGTTTTTATCTACTAAATCTACCAGATTGAGTATTAAGGTTCTAAATTGGGATTTAGGATCCTTTTCCTCATCATCCAGGACCAGGAGAGAATCAACATCTTCCATTATTTTATGCTTATTTTCACTTAAAACTCGATTAAACAGATTTTCTTTAGTTTCAAACTTTCTGAATAATGTCATTTCAGTGAAACCTGACTTTTCAGCTATTATTCGAGTTCTAGCACCGTTGTATCCTTTTTCTGAGAAAACTTTTAGGGCAGCGTCTAATATTTTTTGTTCAGTATCTGCAGACATTAAATAACATCCCTTGAAACATTTTTTTTAGGTATAAAACATTTTTTTATAATGAATTTGAAATCAGCTTTTTTAATCATACTCTCTTTAATCTAAAACTCCTACATTAAACTCCTACATCGATACAGGCGATTCTATTCCTAAGAGATCAAGGCAATTCCTAATGGTTATCCTGGACTTATCTACCAAAAGAAGTCTTAAAACTTCTTTTTCTGATCCAATAACTGGAACAGACTTGTAGAACTTGTTAAAAGCACCTGCAACCTCAAGTGCGTACTGGGCCACAGAATGAACCCTCATATCCTGTGCGGAGGCAGTGATGATGCTACTGAATCTGGCCAGGGTTTTCAAGAGGTCGACTTCAAGTGTATCCAGATCCTGGAAGTTCAAAGCATTCACATCCACTTCCGATGGCTCGAATCCGTTAGCTTTTCCCAGTAATTTACATGCTCGTGCATGTGCATACTGAATAGAGGCACATCCTCTCTCAAAACTTAATGCTTCATCCCATTTAAATACAATGTGCTTTTCAGGGGATAATCGTGCGATATAGTAACGGATAGCGCCCACGCCAATGATTTTGGCAATATCTTCTTTTTCATCTTCACTTAATTCGGGTCTTCTTTTATCCAGTTCAGCCCGGGCCCTCTGGGTGGCTTCATCAATCAATTCATCCACACTGATGAACACCCCTCTACGGGTGGACATGGATCCTTCAGGCAGGGTGATGAATTCATAGAAAATAACATCTGGACTCTTACCTCCTAATAATCCCAGGGCAATTTTCAACTGGTCAATGGCCAGTTTATGATCCGAACCCAGAACATCCACCACATTATCTGAATTTTCAGATTTTTCCAAATGGTAAGCCAGATCCCTGGTAGTGTAAAGGGAAGTTCCATCGGAACGGGTTAAAATGAGTTCTTTATCAATCCCGTAATCGGTTAAATCCAGGTAAAGTACCTCATTTTTTGAAGTGTAATCTTCCAGATTCTCCAGTATCCTCTTTAGGGAACCATCCCTGACAAATTTACTTTCCCAGATGAAGGCATCATGGGTGATGTTCATACGTCGGGAAGTATTTTCCACTCCCTCCAGACACTTGCTCACCACTTCTTTAAACATGGATTCCATTTCAGGAGGGTTTTTTTCTTCATATGTTTTTAATATGGAGTCTATCTGTTGTTTAATCTCTGGATTAGCTTTTAATTTCTGGTTAACCTCAAAGTAAAGCTTTCCAATTTCAACATCACCTTTTCCATTTGGATCCATCTGGTAATCCAGGTTTTGGAGTCCCCACACGATCATGGCAATCTGTCTTCCCATATCGTTAACATAGTACTGGGTTTCTACCTGGAAACCTGCGGACCGCAAAACCCGGGCCAGTGAATCTCCTATAATGGCGTTTCGGATGTGTCCAATGTGCAGGGGGCCGTTGGGATTGGCTGATGTGTGTTCCAGGATTACTTTTTCATTCCTATTTTTCAGTGAACCATAATCTTCCTGCACGGATTCAGTAACCATTTTGGAAAAGGTTTCAGTGTCAAAGAAAAAGTTAACATAGGGACCTTTGGATTCCACCCCTTTAAAAGGTGGGACAATTTCAATTTTTTCAACCAGTACTTGTGAAATCTCCACTGGAGATCTTTTCAGGATTGGTGCTAATTGAAAAGCCACTGATGTGGCCAGATCACCCATATTGGGGTTTGGGGGTGTTTCGAATTTAATCTCAGCAGGTTCTTCCCATCCGAGATCTTGAATAGCTTTTTGCACAATGTTAATAGCGGTTTTTTCCAATTTTCTATACATGAATTCACCTTATAAGCGTGATAGGGGTTAAATGAATGATTATTTTGTAAAATGAAATGGAATCCATGGAGTTTATAGTCCACGGATCCATAAAGTGATGTAGCCTATTTTGGGGATTATAAGGGGCTGGTTACCTAAACTCACCACTTTGGCCTGGACCTGGCTAGTTGAGACCAGGCTGGGGTCTGGTTTTGGGTTGTTATCTCCCTTGGTAACGTAATATGTCTGCCCATCAGATCCTTTCTGGATGCTGACTATGCGGTGAATAACTGGTTCCGGGAACCAGGTGGCCTGGTATATGATAATGTCTCCCACTTTCAAATCAGAGGGGTTTATTTCCTGAATACCCAGGAAATTGGTTTTCTCTATTACCACCACATCTCCTCGATAGAAGACTGGTTCCATACTTCCCGAGACCACCACATTCAGGTGCTGGGCCAGTACAATTCCCACCAGTATGATTATGACGTAACTGGCTATCTCCCTGCTCATGCTGGTGGATTTCTCCTTGGGTGATGATTTAGACTTTTTTGCCTTGGTATTGGGATTTCGTTTTTTAGCCATTAAACCACCCTATTTAAGAACCGCACCTTCATCAGCAGAGCTAGCCATTTTACTGTAGCGGGCTAACCATCCCTTTAACTGTTTTACAGGGTGTTTAACATTTTGAAGCCTTTCTTGGATTACGTTTTCTTCTAGGAGTAGTTCCATTTTTCTCTGGGGTATGTCTATTTTTATAATATCTCCATCTTCAACCGTGGCGATCGGTCCATTGCTCATGGCTTCTGGTGACACATGGCCGATACAGGGGCCTCTGGTTCCTCCAGAGAATCTTCCGTCGGTCACCAGGGCCACGGATTTGATTCCCATTCCAGATATTGCAGAGGTGGGGTTTAGCATTTCCCGCATTCCCGGACCACCACGTGGACCCTCGTAACGAATGACAATAACATCTCCTTCCTGAATTTTACCATCAAATATAGCTTTAGTGGCTTCTTCTTCGCTGTTAAAGACTTTAGCAGGGCCTTCATGAGTTAACATATCCGCACTAACTGCGGCCTGTTTCACCACAGACCCTTTAGGGGCTAAACTGCCCTTCAGGACTGCAATACCACCTTCCGAGTGTACAGGGTTTTCCATTGAATGTATGACTGTATCATCCACAACTTCAGCTTCAGTGATGTTATCGCCTAGGGATTCGCCAGTACAGGTGAGGGATCCCTGAATAATCTTGTCTCCTAAAACCTTCAAAACGGCTGGTATGCCTCCTGCCTTATGTAGATCAAGCATAGTGTGTTTACCAGATGGGCTGATGGCGGCCAGGTGTGGTATTTCCCGGCTGAGGCTATCAAATAGATCTAAATCTACTTTAACTCCTTTATCTGCCAGTTCATTGGCTATGGCTGGTAAATGTAGGGTGGTGTTACTGGACCCTCCCAGGGCCAGATCAATCACCACGGCGTTGTGGAAGGCATCCTGGGTCATGATCATGGATGGAGTAATGTTTTTCTTCACCAGTTCCATAATTTTCACACCAGATTCATGGGCCATCTGTACTTTCCGGGAGTCCACCGCGTGGGTGGTGGCACAGTAGGGTAAGCTCATTCCCAGGGCTTCAGTTAAACAGGCCATACTATTGGCAGTGAAAAGCCCAGCGCATGATCCTGCTCCAGGGCAGGCGCAGCGTTCCAGTTCATCCAATTCTGCTTCACTCATTTTCCCAGCGGAAACCTCACCCACGGCTTCGAAAACATTTATCAGATCCACGGCTTCTCCCTTGTATTCTCCAGGAAGCATAGGGCCACCAGTAACCACAATGCAGGGTATGTCCAGACGGGCAGCTGCCATTAGCATTCCCGGTACGATCTTGTCACAGGTTGGTAAAAGAACCAGAGCATCCAGGCTGTGGGCCTGGGCCATGCTCTCCACAGTATCGGCCACAATTTCGCGGCTGGCCAGTGAATAGCGCATTCCCTCATGATTCATAGCAATACCATCGCAAATAGCCATGGTACTGAACTCAAAAGGAACACCACCAGCCTGACTTATTCCCATTTTAACGGCATCAGCAATTTTTTTTAAATGAATATGCCCTGGAACTATGTCAGTAAAACTGTTGGCCACTCCAATGAATGGTTTTTCCATTTCAGCGTCGGTTACGCCACAAGCCCGTAAAAGGGAACGGTGAGGGGCTCTTTGAATCCCCTTTTTTATGTTATCACTTCTCATCCAATCACCTGTGATTTATAAAATAAAATATTTGTGTAAAACTTATAATGTTATAACTATGTTACATCATCTTTTAAATGCTATCTCTTTTGGTGAGTAGTAAATATGCTTTGAGGGCACCATCTTCTATGAATGTCTTTTTAGGGGATATCTGTAGGAACCCACAGATATTAGTTCTAAAATTTCATATTACATTAAGATACATAATACTAACATGGATGTTCTCCTGATTTTAAAGTTCCTCATTGCCCTGGCATTGGGGGCCCTGATTGGCATTGAAAGGGAAAGGAAAAAGGAAGGGGCCGAGTTTGCGGGGGTGCGGACCTTCATTTTAATCGCCATCCTCGGAACCCTATCTGCTTATCTTTCACAGGACTTTCCCTATTTTTGGATGGTTTCCCTCGCCGGGCTGGTGGTTCTGGTGGGCTTGAGTTACCTGGTAACCACCCGTAGAAATGGTGATGTGGGAATAACCACTGAAATAGCTGCTTTTTTAACCTTTGTTCTGGGTATGCTCTGTTTTTCTGATGAAGGAATGTTGATGGCCCCTATTTTCGCCATAATAATCACCACCCTCCTGGCGATTAAGCCCCATCTCCATCAGTTTGCCCATAGGGTTAGTGAAAAAGAGCTAATAAACACGCTTAAATTCCTGATAATAGCCTTTGTAATTCTACCACTCCTTCCCGATGAAGTTATGGGGCCCCTGGCAGTCTTCAATCCCTTCCAGATATGGTTGATGGTAGTATTCATATCTGCCATCAGTTTCACCGGCTACATCCTAATGAAATTCATTGGCCCAGAGAAGGGCTTGGGAGTAACTGGAATCGTGGGGGGCCTGGTTTCCAGTACTGCAGTGGCCACATCAATGGCTGCCAGGGTCAAGGAATCAGGACTTCTAATGAAGGCTGCGGTATTCGCCACTGTGGTAGCCAGTTCCATGATGTTCCTCAGAATGCTCTTTGAGGTCTCAGTCATCAATCCCACTCTACTCCCACAGCTATCCGCCCCTATGTTGGTGATGGGAGTTCTAGGTATAATATTAGGGATTTTTGTATGGAGGAGAACTGAAGTAAAGCAGATGGATGCGGATCTTAAACTAGATAACCCCTTCTCATTAAAACCAGCCCTGATATTCGGAGCACTCTTTCTGGCCATTTTATTCATTTCCAAAATCGCCAATATCTACCTGGGAAGTAGTGGTGTCTACCTGGCTAGCATAATATCGGGAGTGGCTGATGTGGATGCCATTACCATCAGCATGGCATTACTAGCTCCGGATACCATTTCTAACAATACTGCAGTCACTGCCATCACTCTGGCCGCAATTTCCAACACTGTTTTCAAATTTTTAATAACATTATTCCTGGGAACACGAAAATTAGGTCGTAATATTGGCATTATCTTTTTTGTAATTGTATTAGCGGGTTTAGTAACCATATTTGTATTATGAGTGTCGTCGATTTTTATTCAAGTGGTAGAGTCATAATCTGGCCCAATACCAATTAAGATCACTAGGTAGATTTTAGATTCTATCGGCAAAAGATGGAGAAATATCTAACCTTTCATAGGATTCTGATGGAAATTTAACACTGATGAAACTGGTTTTCATCATTTCACGGGTTTTCATCATTTCACGGGTTTTCATCATTCGGTTAAGTGGTTTTACAAGTGCACTTTAAATAAATCGTGGGAGGTCTAAAAGAAGAGGTAGTTTATAAATAACATCAAGACAGAACTTTATTTTTATGTACCAGTTTTGACTGATATCATAACATATAGGACTAACTAAGTTTATATTAAGGTGGTAGCATGCGCATACTTTTGATTCATTCTGATCATTTGAAGTACCAGACCAAATCCAAAACACGAATAGCAGAGGAAATAAGCGACGAAAAGAAGAAAGGCCAGTTTGAAAATGCACTGGTGGTTTTCACTGCCGTAGAAAAGGAAGATGAGGCAAAACCTGAAGCAGTGGTGGAAAATGCTGTGAAGGAAATAATGGACGTATCTGAGAAAGTAAAAGCCGAAAACATTGTAATTTATCCTTACGCTCATTTAAGCTCATCTTTAGGGGCCCCTGAAGCAGCTAAGAATATTCTCTCCCAGATGGAGTCCGAACTTCTGTCCCGGGATCTACCTGTCAGCAGGGTTCCATTTGGATGGTACAAATCATTCGAAGTCTCCTGCAAAGGACACCCCCTATCAGAACTTTCCAGGAGCATAACTACCGAAACTGCTGAAGAAGAAAAAGAAGAACCGGAAGGGGAAGAATCCAAATTTTACATACTAAAAGATGGGGAACTTCTGAATACCGGGGATTACAGTTACCAGAATGCGGACCTTAAGAAACTGGTGGACTATGAACTGGGACAGGGAGAATCCACAGGCGAGGAACCACCACACGTGAAACTCATGCGTGAGAAGAAACTGGCAGATTACGAACCATCCGCTGATGTGGGGCACCTACGCTGGTACCCAAAAGGTCGACTTATCCGTGATCTACTATCGGACTACGTGTACACCCTGGTAACTGACCGGGGAGCCATGCCGGTGGAAACACCTATCATGTACGACCTGGCTGATGAGGCCATCCGTGTACACGCTGAAAAATTCGGAGAACGCCAGTACCGGTTGGGAGGGGGTAAAAAAGACCTCATGCTCAGATTCGCGGCCTGTTTCGGTGCATTCAGAATATTAGCAGACTCATTCTTAACCTGGAAAAACCTTCCAGTGGGTATCTACGAACTTTCAACCTACAGTTTCCGTCTGGAGAAAAAGGGAGAAGTGGTAGGATTAAAAAGGCTCCGTGGATTCACCATGCCTGACCTGCACACAGTCTGTACTGACCTAAAACAATCATTGGAGGAATTTGAAGGCCAGATCGAAATGTGCAAAAAGACTGGTGAAGACCTGGATGTGAACTACGAGGTCATCTTCCGGGCTACCGCTGATTTCATGGGAGAAAACAGGGAATGGATTGACAAAGCAGCGGCCATGATTGGAAAACCAGTGCTTATGGAGATCCTACCTGAACGTAAACATTACTGGATATGTAAAATGGACTTTGCAGCCATAGATGCCCTGGGAAGGCCAATCGAAAACCCTACCATCCAGATTGACGTCGAAAGTGGGGAAAGATTTGGAATCTCCTACATAGACTCAGAAGAGAATGAACACCACCCCCTAATCTTACACTGCAGCCCCACTGGAAGTATTGAACGGGTCATATGCAGTTTACTTGAAAAATCAGCTCTGGACATGAAGGAAAAAGTCCCCATGTTTCCATTGTGGCTGGCACCCACCCAGGTACGGGTTATACCCATAGCCGAAAGACACACTGAATATGCACACAAGCTGGCCCAGGAAATCAGGGATGCTCATATACGGGTGGATGTGGATGACCGGCCCGAAACAGTGGGTAAGAAGATCCGAAATGCCGGGGGAGAATGGGCCCCTTACGTTATCGTGATTGGGGATCGTGAGATGGAAGGCTCTGAGCTAACAGTCAATGTCCGGGAAACCGGTCAGAAAGTATCCATGGGTGCCCAGGAGTTAATTGAGGTTATACAATTGGAAACCAAGGGAATGCCCTTCAGACCCCTAACTTTACCAATGGACATTTCCAGAAGGGTTAACTTCTAAATAAGTTAACTCCTCAAGTTATTTATTTAAAAATTATTGACTAATATTTTAGAAAATAATCTTCAAATGATTTGAAGTACTTTATATTCCGAATAGGTTAAGATTGATCCTTTTAAGTAAAAACCAATAAGTTCAGTGTTATTATGGTGGAAAAAGTCCCTTTATCCGAATTAGAAAATAGGATGAAAGCATTTAAGGATCACATGGATCTATCAACTCCAGAATGGGATATGGCAGTTATTTTCAGCAATATTAACCTCTACTATTTCACCGGGACCATGCAGGATGGCATGCTCCTCATCCCCCGGGATGATAACCCCACCTTCTGGGTGAGGCGCAGCTATCAGCGAGCCGGGGATGAATCATTATTCCCAGTTATTAAACATATGAATAGTTTCCGGGATGCCCGTAAGGATATGGGAATTCTTCCGGATACCATATACTTGGAAACTGAAGTGGTACCCCTTGCATTGTACCAGCGTTTTGTTAAACACTTCCCCTTCAAAGAATTCAGACCAGTTGATTCGCAAGTGGCTGCAGTCAGGGCAGTTAAAAGTGAATACGAACTTTCTCTCATGAGGCAGTCTGGTAAAATCCATCAACACGTACTGGAAGATCTGATGCCGGGTATGTTGCGGGAAGGGATGAGCGAAGCCCAGCTGGCAACAGAACTTTTTAAGGTCCTGGTGGATGAAGGACATCAGGGATTAACTCGTTTTGGAATGTTTGACACAGAAATTGTGGTGGGACATGTTGGTTTTGGTGAAAGCAGTCTTTACCCCACTTATTTTGATGGTGCCAGTGGGACACTTGGATTAAGTCCAGCAGCACCAGTACTGGGAAGCAGACACCGGAAACTGGCAAAAGGTGACCTGGTATTTGTGGATGTGGGTTGTGGAGTTGATGGATACAACACTGACAAGACCATGACCTACATGTTTGGCAGCCCTTTACCCTCACATGTGCTGGAAGCACACCAGAAATGCGTGGAAATACAGAATGAGGTGGCGGGGATGCTTAAACCCGGTGCAGTTCCCTCACAGATTTACCGGCAGATAATGGATAACCTTGATGATGAGTTTTTGGAAAACTTCATGGGCTTCGGTCCCCGTAAAGTAAAGTTCCTGGGGCACGCCATTGGGTTATTAATTGATGAACCACCGGTGATCGCTGAAAGATTTGACGAACCCCTCCAGGAAGGAATGGTATTTGCCATAGAGCCCAAAAAAGGAATTAAAGATGTGGGCATGGTGGGAATTGAAAACACCTTCATTGTAACTCCCAATGGGGGAGAATGCATAACTGGTAGTAATCCTGGTATGATTCCTATTTATTAGACATACCCTATTTTTGATTTTTTTTATTTCTGTTCTACGGGTTAAATCCGCTAAAGAATCCCTATTAATGAAGCTAAAAACTTTAAATATTATAACTTATAACTTATACTTAATAACTTATAATTTATAAGAAATTTCAAAAAAAAATCTAGGAGAACCGTTATGGCCGAAGTAATATCAATACTAAATCAGAAGGGGGGTTGCGGTAAAACCACCACCGCAGTAAACCTTTCTGCAGCATTAGCCCTGTTAGGAAAGAAAGTTCTGGTAATTGACATGGACCCCCAGGCCAATGCCACCACTGCATTTGGAGTGGAGAAAAATGAGGAAAATTCAGTTTACCGGGTCCTAACTGGGGAACAAACACTGGATGAAGCCATAGTGACCACCGAAATTTCCGGACTGGATCTCCTACCCAGCCACATATCCCTTAGCGGGGCAGAAATAGAACTCAGTAAAGATATTGGATTCCCCTTCATACTAAAAGAGTCAATGGATGGCATTCTAGATGAATATGACTACGTCCTGCTAGACGTTCCTCCTTCCCTGGGGATCCTGACCATTAACTCACTGGTGGCTGCAGATAGTGTAATCATACCCATCCAGGCGGAATTCTATGCACTGGAGGGCATGGCTGATCTATTGGATGCCATGAACCTGGTGGAAAGTCGTTTAAACAGCCCATCACCCATAAAAGGCATACTGATCACCCTTTATGATTCGCGCACCCGGCTGGGTAGGGATGTTTACCAGAATGTTAAACAGTACTTTGGCGAAACCGAGTTCATTTTCAAAACCACCATTCCCCGTAACGTGAAACTGGCCGAGGCCCCCAGCCATGGAAAACCATGTATTATTTACGATGAGGAATGTATAGGAACTGAAGCCTACAATGACCTGGCCCAGGAATTGTTAGCATTGAATGAAGCTAGTCAGGGGGTAACCAATGACGTCTGATAGAAAGGGTGAAAGTGCACTGGGAAAGGGATTGGATGCCCTGATCCGTAAAGAAAAACCTCAAAAAGCTGAAACACCGGATGTTAAAAAAACAAAAAACTTAAAAAAGAATGCCCAACGAAAAACTCCGGTTAGTAAATCTTCAAAATCTAAAAACTCTTCTAAATCGAAAAAAGTTAGAAAAAACGAGGAAGATCCAAATAAAATCATTGTGGATGGAGTGATCCTGGAGGTTCGTAAAAATCCACGTATATCCTTATGGTCTGCGCGGTCTGCAGCAGTTTTGAGGTTTTTAAAAAATACCAAACCGGCATTCAGTATTAGTAAGGAGGCATCGGCCCTCATTGAGGAGGCAGTGCAACAGAAATATCCTGAGATATGGGAAATGTTCGAGAGGGAAGATTTTTAGAAATTAAAAGTTAAATTGGGGCGGTTAGTTATAAGTTATAATTTAATCATAAGTTAGAACTTATTAGTTATAACTTATAACTCATTTATTTTTGTTAGAATTTGCACTATTTTTAGAGATCTTTTTAACAAATTTATTCAAAATGACAGGGTGGTCTGCCGGGCACGGTTCATTTGAATGAATGGCTCTGCTCTTTTGGTTACCACACCCAATTTCTTAAGTTCATCCAGTTTACGGAATGTAATTCCCTTCCTACGGGATTCTATTATCCGCTGGGCAGATTTTTTCCCGATTCCAGGAACACGCAGTAACTCTTTAAAACTGGCTTCATTCACCTCTAGGGGGAACATATCCTGATGAACATTTGCCCACAGCAATTTGGGATCATCATCCAGGAAGAGGAAACCATCATCATCCATAACCATTTCATCCAGTGAAAAACCATAGGAATTCAGAAGAAATTGAGCCTGGTAAAGTCGGGGAGTTCTTTGTTGCTCAGGTTTAGCATGACCGGCTAGAGGAGTTTCATCAAGTGGCTCAAAAGGGCTTAAATAACTTAAATTAATATTCAAATGTTTATGGAGCCATTTGGCCCGTTTAAGTATGTCCTGATCAGTTTCATGATTGGCCCCCACAATTAACTGGGTGCTCTGACCGGAAGGTGCCAGTTCATGGTGGCGCTTTTTTAGACGCCCAATCCACTTCATCCTCCTCAAAACATCGTTATGATAGTCTTTGGTGCTGGTTAACTCCTGAAAACCTGATGCGGTTGCTGATTCCAGGTTTACACTCACCCGGTCTGCCAGGTTCATGGCCCTTTTAATCATGTCATACGATGCACCGGGAATTACCTTGAGGTGTATGTAACCCTGGTACTCGTACTCCAGACGTAGCTTACGGGCCACTTCCACCATATTTTCCATGGCCACATCAGCATCCCCGGGCATCCCTGAACTTAAAAAAAGACCCTCAGCATAATGATTATTGTAATAATGTAAGAAAACTGAAATTAACTCTTCAGGTGAAAATTCAATTCTTTCAAAACGGTTATGGCAATGATTGATGCAGTAATTACAGTCACTGGTGCAGTGATTGCTCATCAAGACCTTAAATAGGGGTACCTGGCATCCACTCTGGGTTCGAGCGTGATAAATCCCTGGCAGGTTTGGGGAGGTAAAATTCTCCTGATTAAGACTTACATAGTTGCAGAGGTCATATTGGGAGGCTTCACCAAGAATACGCAGTTTTTCTATCTCCATCGATATATTATGTGTTGATAAGATTAATAAAAATTTAGAGAGTGCAGATGGTAACTAATGAAATGGGTGGATTGTCTAGAGGGATATTCTTCTATAAATAAATTAGTAGGGGTATGGTTTCTATAAAATTTCATCACCTACTTTTTTAAACCATAGACGCCAATCCATAGAACATGCGCGTTGTTTTAGCAGGAACCGGAAGTGCAGTGGGGAAGACCACCATCTCCACCGGAATAATGAAAGCCCTATCCTATGAACAGAAGGTTCAACCCTTCAAGGTTGGCCCGGATTACATTGATCCCACCTATCACACCCTGGCCACTGGAAATGTTAGCCGAAACCTGGACTCATTTTTCATGAATGATGGTCAGATCCGGGAGGCATTTGAAAGGGGATTAAGTATTTCCAATTCAAGGATGGGAGTTATAGAGGGTGTTAGGGGACTTTATGAGGGAATAAGTCCCACCGGGGATGTGGGAAACACAGCATCAATTGCCAAAGCACTCAAAGCACCGGTTATTCTTATTTTAAACTCTCGTAGTCTGGTTAAAAGTGCAGCAGCCATTGTTATAGGGTTTAAAACCTTGGATCCCACCATCAGGATCGAAGGGGTTATTCTCAATATGGTTAAAAACCGGAAACACTACCTCAAGACCAAGGAAGCAGTGGAAAAACTGGCAGACACTCCGGTTATTGGTGGAATCCCCCGGGATGATGCTATCAGTGTGGAGCAACGCCACTTGGGACTGGTGCCTGCGGTGGAAAGGGAAAACATTAAAAGGAATATTGAAGACTGGGGCCGGGTCATGGAGGAGAACATTGACCTGGATGCACTCGTCACCATAATGAAGGGTGCTGGAAGCTTGCCTGGAGATCGTGAACCACTCTTCCAGGAGGAAGGCAACCGAAAGGTTAAAATGGGTATTGCCCGGGATGAAGTATTCACCTTTTACTACCAGGATAACCTGGAGGCACTGGAAGCCAACCAGGCAGAACTGGTATATTTCAGCCCCCTGCATGATGAAGAACTTCCAGATGTGGATGGTATCTATATTGGGGGAGGTTATCCCGAGGTATTTGCCCGGGAACTGGAGGCCAACCAGTCCATGCGCAGTTCAGTTAAAAAATTCCACCAGGAGGGTCGGCCCATCTATGCTGAGTGCGGGGGATTAATGTACCTAACCCGTTCCATAAACCAGCACAGTATGTGTGAGGTATTCAACTACAATTCCAGTATGACCAAAAAGCCACAGGCCTTGAGTTACGTTATTGCCCGGGCATCCCGTGACAACATTATCATTCCCGAGGGAGAGACCTTCCATGGTCATGAATTCCATTACTCCAAACTGGAACTGGAAGGTCCCCAACCGGAATTTGCATTCGAAATTCTGAGAGGTCGGGGGGTGGTTGATTCCAAGGATGGGCTGATGAGTAAGAACACCCTGGCCAGTTACGTGCACACCCATGTGGCAGCATGTCCCACCTTTGCCAGTAGACTGGTTAAGGCTGCTTCTGGGGATTATTAAAATTCACGTTATTGAAAATTGCTGGTTAATAGATTAAATTAACATTTATATTTATTTCACTAGCGGTCATCATTAGTCATTTTCAACATTTTTTTAAGATTAAATAGTGCCTTAAATCTGACTTGACCTTTATTTGGCCCTATTTATTGTTTCTACTGTAGAATATTATGGGTATTCTCACTGATGTATTCATTGAAATTTTGGGAGATATCAACAGCATTATTTCTACAGTAGAATATGGGGTGCAATTTTCCAGGGAATAGTTCTACAGTAGACTCATTTTTTAAGATTGAATCTGAAAAATTGATAGGTTTTAGGCAAGTAAATATCAAATTGACTAATATCGGCGGATGAAAGGTCATGATAAATAAGTAGTTCCGACAAAAAAAGTTTATAAATAAAGCGTATAAAGGAATTAGACAAATAGTATTTAAAAATATATTTAAAATTATTCTTAAGGATTAACTTAAGGAAAATAATTTTTAAGGCTTGAAATTATGCCCGGGAATTATAATTTCAAAATGAAAATCATCATCAAATGAAAATTATGTATATTTTTGATTCAAAAAATAATATTTACAAGAATTATCATATCACAAGATTTTATTTCCACTGGATAACTGGTAAAAATGGTAAATGTATTCAGTAAATTTTTAGGAGACTATTTATGAAATTTAAAAGCGTTGATCTTTTTTCACCATACATCCTGGTGGCAATCATATTTATCTACGTATCCCTGGCGGCAATAGCCTACCAGGAACACCTGAGGAACTTACAGTGGATATCCAACACCACATGGATCTATGTTTTAATGGGAACCCTCTTCTTCACTGCCGGAGTTTTCGTACCTAAATTCATCTATAATCGCAGTGAAAGACTCAAATCCTCATTCGGTGGTCCTGGTGTAACTGAAGAGAATTCAGAACCATGGTACAATAAAATACGCGTCCTGCTGGATGAGAAGGTGGTCCTGGCTGCAGTGCTCATTGGAATACTCCTGCAAATCATCAACCTCTACCTCCTAGGGGGCATCCCCATCCTAAGCGGATATTTAAAGTTCAAGGCCACCACCGATTTATGGCGTTTTGCATACCCCATATTCCTGCCAGCCATCACCATTCTACTGGCAAAATATCCCCGTAAATGGTACTATCTCCTGTTCATCATAGGGCTGGGAGTCTTTGCCATTAACGGTTACCGGACCACCACCATGGCCATACTCATCAGTGGATTCATAACCCTGTACTACACCCGGAAGATGAAAACCAGCCACATACTGATTGCCATCCTTTTAATCGGTTTAGTGGGGGTAGCAGCCGGTTACATAGCAGTGATGTCCATCCAATGGCAGCAATGGTCATTAAACCCATTACAGCTAGTTGCTTACCGGGCTGGATTCACCATGATGGTGTTTGACAAGATCGTGCACATGGCCGGAGCCACCGGAGGGGACCTGTTCCAGCAAGCACTATCCACCGGACACCCCCGGGTCACTGTGAGCCAAGTAGTTCTAAACTACCCGGTATCCGGTAGCACACCCACCACCAGTATCACCTCCACCATTTTCGGACCAGCAGTACTGGATTTTGGATTCTACGCCATGATCATCCAGATGTTCATAATAGGAGCCGTGTTGAGGATAATCTACGCCGCCCAAATTAAGGCCAGCGGGGCCCTCACTGCATTGTATGCCATTGTGTTAACTCATACCATGATCTGGGTGGAAACTGGACCTACCGATAGTGTGGTTTACCTGTTCTATCTACTGGCAATTGTTGCCGTGGCTTTATACGCAACTCAACTAATGAAAAATCCAAGTACCAGTTAAGATTTTTCCCACATTTTTTTTAAGCGTTTCCTATTTTTAGAGAGTTTATTCAATATTTAAGGGGTAAACAGGTCCCTAATTTTTATTTTAAAATACATAATTAGAATTAATAGTTACACTTGAAATGCATGTCTTTTTTAGATTAATTTAGGGGGCAGATTAAGGTCTGCTTTTTAATTTTAAAAAATAGAATTAAGATTATCGGAAAATAAAAAAATATCCTAAAAAATATCCTAAAAAAGAAAAAAATATACTAAATACTCAAGGAAATTTTAGACTATTTAGTATTATGGCAAAGTAAGGTTTCTCTTTATCAAATTCTTCATCAGGAGCTTGAAGTAATATTAAATATGTGTTATCGTTTTTGACTAGAGTTATCTGGGCGATCCTCATTATCTTACTGAAGTGGCTGTCATTCACCAGGAAAATGTCTTCATAAGCTGTTTTATTATCAATGGTCATGGTGTAGCTTGATTTCTTTTCCCAGCTTGGATAAATCGTGCTATGAATTAAGTTTCCATCTTGAATCTGCCTAATAGCCTCTTCTTCAGACATGCCATTGTTGGGTAATATCTGAATCTGGAATTGTACATTGTTAAATGAAATTTCTTTAAAGGCAAAGATCATATTACTGCCACTTTCATTTTCACTTTCGGCAGACCAACTACTAGGATATTTAAAACTAACTCCGTATGCAGAATAGGTTTTGGTGGGTGTATTGGCACTTATATTAACATAACTGGTATCGTTGTTTAGTTGTTTATTCCCAATCTTGCTATTGATTATGTCCAGAACACCTTCCACCGATGTACATCCGGATGTTAAAACAACGGCAACCATAAAAACCATTACTATTCCTATATATTTTTTAGATAACAATTATATCACCTATTGAACATGTATACTGTCCAAAATTGTTTCAAAACTCTGTTTTTCATCATTATAATTTTCACGGGGAACTGTAGTAAGAATGGTGAATGTGCTGTTATTCTTCACAAAAACGATCTCTTCATACCTCATATCTTTAAAAAAGTAGACAATATCATTGCCACTGAACATGATTCTGTAGGCTGTTTGATTGTCTAATATAAGTGTATCTTCGGAAATTTTCTTCCAACCAGGATAAACAGTGTAATTCCGCTGTTTAAGTACTCCTTCTTCAGACATACCATAATTGGGGGTTATCATAACTTGCAGTTGAGTATGGTAATCTTTGGAAACAATGATGTTGGGCCCGTTATCGTCATCTGAAACAGTCACATGCCAGTTAGGAGGATAATTAAAGCTGACCCCGTTAAAAGTAAAATTTTTAATAGTATTCGTGGAAGTATTGGGGTTGGAAAAACTTATACAACCGGAAATCAAAACCACCAGAACCAGAAGTCCAATTATTATAAAATAGCCACGATTATTATTCAACAGACACCACCACTCCTAGTAGTATCTTATTATATTTAAATATGCATTATCATAATCTGAATACAATGAGGATCCCCCTTTTCAAGGGACCCTTGGAATCTCCTATATAAATCTTCCCCTAATAATCAAATGAAAAAATACTTATGCCGATCTTCCAAATAGCAAATCGGTGATAATATGGTTGTAAAAATAGGAGTTATTAAATGCGGTAACATCGGTACCTCTCCTGTCCTTGACTTAGTCTTAGACGAGAGGGCCGACAGACCTAACATAGATGTAAGAGGAGTCAGTTCCGGAGCAAAGATGAACCCAGAACAGATCGAAGAAGTCGTACCAAAAATAATGGATTTCGACCCTGATTTTGTTATATTCATCAGCCCAAACCCTGGTGCTCCTGGACCAGCTAAAGCCCGAGAACTATTATCCGGCATGGACGTCCCAGCACTCATCATTGGTGACGCTCCTGGAATGGGTAAACGGGAAGAAATGGATGAACAGGAACTAGGATACATCGTAGTCCTGGGCGACCCAATGATCGGAGCTCGAAGAGAATTCCTAGACCCAACTGAAATGGCCTCATTCAACGCCGATGTAATAAAAGTACTGGCCGCTACCGGTGCATACCGAGTAGTACAGGAAACCATCGATGGAATGATCGCCGCAGCCGAAGCAGGAGAAACAATCGAACTACCAAAAGTAGTCATCGACGCTGCTAAAGCTACCGACACTGCTGGATTTGCCAGCCCATACGCCAAAGCAAAAGCAATGGCTGCCTATGAAATGGCTGCTAAAGTAGGTGACATTGACCTCAAAGGCTGTTTCATGGTTAAAGAAATGGAAAAATACGTACCTATCGTAGCTTCCGCACACGAACTCATCGCTACAGCTGCTAAACTAGCAACTGAAGCTCGTGAAATCGAAAAAGCTAACGACACTGTTCTACGTAAACCACACGGTCCTCAGGGTCAGACTCTGTCCAAAACCGTGTTAGTTTCCAAACCAGAATAATCGTATACCTATAAAAAACAGTCCTATCCGGACTGTAACTTTTTTTATTTTAATTCTAATTTCAGCTTCGTGGTACTATTTGCAATTCAAATCCTTTTTTACTCCTCATACATCCAACTTCAATAATAAAATTATTATTTAATGTATGTTTATACATAACAAATAGGGGTGTATAAATGATCGAAAATATCATTGAACGTTTTTCCAAGGCAGCCAGTATGCAACGCTGGAATGATCATATCCGTCCTGTGGAATTCACGGAACTGGATAAACAGGCTCATAAGATGGTAATCGCCTACGTGATCGCCCGGTTCGAGGAAGACCGGATGGGTACTGGTAGTGTGAACTGGATATCCCTCATTGAAGGGGGTATATTTGAATTCCTTCACCGAACAGTTTTAACTGACATCAAACCTCCAGTATTCCATCGGATGATGAAAGAAAAGGGTGAAGAGCTTAATAAACACGTCTTCCATAAATTGGAAAGTGATATGGATGGTCTGGATCAGGGTTTCCAGGATCGATTCAGAAATTACTACCTTGAAAGTTCCAATACCCTGGAACGGCGCATACTAAGAGCAGCCCACTACTTGGCCACCCAGTGGGAGTTCAAGATCATTTATCACACAGCACCATTTATCTACGGTATTGAGAAGACCAAGGAAAACATTGAAAACCAGATCGAGGACCACTATGACTTAATAGGTGTACAGAAGATCCTCCTGGGTAAGAAATCTTTCGGATTCATTGACCTCTGTGGCCAGCTACGATTCCAGAAACGATGGGCACACATTCCCCGCATACCCGAAACCTCGGTACTGGGCCATATGTTCATAGTTGCAGCCACCAGCTACCTGTGCACCATGGAAATGGGGACGGATGCCTGCCCTAAACGTTTCTATAACAACTTCTACGCTGGATTATTCCATGATCTCCCGGAAGTCCTGACCAAAGACATAATATCGCCAGTTAAAGGTTCAGTGGAGGGGTTAAAGGAGATCATCAAGGACTACGAGGACTTCCAGATGAAAGAAGAACTTCTCCCCCTACTGCCCAGACCATGGCATGGGGATATGAAGTATTTTTCAGAGTCTGAATTTGAAAACAAGATAAAGGACAACCAGAAAGTTAAACTGGGTGTCAGTTTCCGGGATCTTAATAAAAAGTACAATCAGGATGAATATTCCCCTTTGGATGGTGAATTATTGCACGCTGCTGATCGTTTGGCGGCATTTATCGAGGCTAAACTCTCCCTGGATCATGGAATAAAATCTGTGGAACTGGAAGAAGCCGCAGAAAACATATACTCCGATTATGTGGGGTGCAAGATATCTGGTGTTGATTTTGGGAGGATATTCAATTACTTCAGATAAAATTTCATAATTTAGAATTTAATAAGGGTAGCTAATCGGGGACTTTGTACCTAAATAGATTAAAAAGAAGATTGTACTAGGGATTGTATTTAAAAAATAGAATTATAAGAGGGTTTAAAAATTCCTCCTATGTTGTTTATTCTTCCTTGAATTTCCTGGCAAAATGATTGGTCATGTTTTCCCATTCTCCACTTTTCTGGGCTTTGCCTCCGATAGCTATTTGTCCCATAAATTCCATACCCTTACCTTCTAGAGCATCACGTATCTGTCGGGTGGCTATTTGTGAACCATCCCCGCCCATGGTAACCAGAACGGCACATTTTTTGCCAGAAACATTTTCCAAGTCTTCCAGGTACTGGTTGACACCGGGAGTGGTACGGCCAGCCCATACCGGGCTGCAAACAATCAAACAATCATAATCACTGATGTCAGTTATGCAAGGTTGTATAGGCCATTTTTTCGCCATATAGGCATTTATGGCTTTGATAACATACCATTTGTCTTTAACAGGTTCAATTCGAGTGAAATCAGCATTTATGGACTCCTGTAATTTCTGGGCCACAGTTAAGGTGTTCCCAGAGTAGGAGTAACAGGCAATAAGTGTTTTCATTTTTCTCTATCCCCTATTCACTTCCATTATTAACTCTCTCAATAATAAGTAATTCTTATGGATATAATGTATCAATTTCCTATATTTAATGCTGTTGTTTCAATTCATAGGCCTTTTAAACCATATTTTCCTACTCACAGCTAATAATACATGAATAAGTCAAAAAACTACCATGTTCCACCGCGAGTTAAAAAAACTCATGAACCTCCATTTAGTAATAGTTTTTAGTTTACATAATAAGTGTCTGATTATTGTAGGAAATTTTATTATTATATAATTTGCCTTCTTTTTTTGGTAATGGTAGCTATATTTAACAGAACTGGGACCACTAAAAAAATTACAATAGTTCCCACGGGGACGATAAAAGAAGTTGCGATTGCTATTAAAGATATTACGGGCAGTATTAAATTAGATCGTTTGATCATATTGGCGTAGGGCAGGACCTGTTCGTAAAGCATCTCATGGGTTAAAGCGTAGTAAAATAGAAAATAATATAAAACACCTATTGTTAGCATGTTCAAAGCAAATATAATCTGTGCAAACTGGTATTGGCCATAGTTACTCATTATTGAGGTGGAAAATGGAACAATGGCAATTGACATTAACCATAAAATGTTTATCCATTGTAGGGAGTTATCAACGTGCTTTATGCCATAAAATACATAGTGGTTCAACCAGAAACCACCTAAAATCGCGAAACTGATTATGTATATTCCTATTTGGGGTAATAGTGTGTTAAAAATATAATTATTGATTATTATCTGGGTGGGATTGGCTGGCAGTGTGGGTACTTCCAGGCTTAAAACCAGTAGAGTCATGGCTATGGCAAATATTCCATCGGTCAGTGTTTCCAGTCTGGTTCGTGGAATACGTGGTACTGGTGTGGAAGGTTCTTTCTCCTCAGGCATGCCCCCCAATCCCCTATTATTTTAAATGACTCCCTTGGTACTGGGCACCTGCTCATGAACCACACGGGTGGCATCGTGCAGGGCACGGGCCAGGGCCTTGAAGATGGCCTCAACCTGGTGGTGGTCGTTTTCCCCTTCAACACGGGCGTGTAGATTTATCTTACCGGTCTGGGCCAGGGACTCTAGAAAGTGGCCCACATTTTCCGTGCTGAGGTCCCCTACCTTATCCTGGTGAAAGTTCAAATCTAGGATAGTGTAGCTGCGGCCGGATAGGTCCACAGCCACCATAGCCAGGGATTCATCCATGGGTACCAGGGCATGGCTCATCCTACGTATTCCTTTTTTATCCCCCAGGGCTTCAGAGAGGGCTTCCCCCAGCACTATGCCCACATCCTCCACGGTGTGATGGTCATCTATTTCAATATCTCCCTGGGCTTCTAGTTTCAGGTCGAATTGGCTGTGTCTGGTGAATGATTCCAGCATGTGGTTTAAAAACTGGATCCCGGTTTCCACCTGGTACTCTCCGGTACCATCCAGATCCAGTTCAAGATTTATCTCTGTTTCAGAGGTCTTTCTCTTTATCTTACTTTTTCGGTTCATCTTGAGCATCCCTCACTATACGTATGGCATCTTCCGGACACTTGGAAGCGCATATTGTACACAGGTGACAGTAGCGTAGATTGGTGGCCATGGCCTTCTTATTCACATCCCATATCTTGGCTCCCTTGGGGCATTCTTCCTTACAGATTCCACACCCGGTGCACTTGTCTTCATCAACTTCTATTCTCATCAAACATACTCCTTATAACTTATAACTTATACTTTATAACTAATTTAAGTATTAGCTAAACTATTAATGCAATTGTTTAAATTAATTTAAAGGTTATTTTAATCTAATTTAGTTATAACTTATACCTTATAACTCATGATTTTCAGGGATAAAATTTTATTAATGTTCATTTGTAGGGTATTTCTCCAGGAATTCGCCGAACCTTTTAATGGTTTTTTTGAGGCTCCTGAATCCTTCTTCATCTGCCTTTACACCCTTGAGGGTGTCCTGAGACCAGAAATTAGCCCCCAGGTTGGATCCAAATGGGCCTCCACTAACTGGTATGGTTCCGTTGAGAATGTAAAAAGTCATGATCTGTTGTATGGCCAGTTCCTGACCTCCAACACGGTCACCACCCACAGCAATGGCCACGCCTACCTTGTGTTTTAGAAAATCTATGTCCACAGCTGCTGCAGCACGGGTGCGGTCCATAACTGCCTTGATCTGAGCACTTACTCCTCCATTGTAGATGGGAGTGGCCATTATAATTCCCTGAACATCCTTAAAGAGGGGGTAAAGTTGGTACATGTCATCTTTAAGAATGCATTCCTTTTCCCGGAGACAGTAATCGCAATTTCTGCAGGGGCTAATATTTTTCCCCCGAACAGTGAACATCTCAGTTTCGTAACCTTTCTCTTCCATCATCTTCAGAGCTTCACCTAAGACATGCTCGGTGGCCTGTTTCCTGGGACTTCCGCTTATTCCTAAAATCATTAATCCACCCTCCCTGCAGTTATTGTATAAATAAAGAATGAGTGTTTTAAGATAATAAAATTTTACATTTAGTGGTTCTTGGATTTTTAAGGAAATTGATAAAAAAAGTTATTTTTCAATAAAAAAAGAAATTGAAAGCATATAAATAGTTATATGCTTAGTTTAGATGGATTCGTCCTCATCCAGAGCCAGTCGCATGGTGTCGGGGTCCTGGGGCATTTTTTCCAGGAAGTCCTCGGCGGCGTGACGCACGTCTCTGGAACCGATGATGTAACGGCCCACCACGATTATGTCCGCACCACTGTCCAGTGCTTGATCCATCTTTTTAGGGACAATACCTCCGGCAACTGCCACCAATCCATTTTTACCAAGGAGATCCTTGATCTGGTTGATGTTACCCCATTCGGTCATGTCAGCCTGTTCTTCGCCACGTTCGGCTTTCATTGTTTCCAGGTCCACATTACGGTGTAAGAGTACGATGTCTGGTTTGAAGTTTAGGGTTTCCAGCTTTTCGGTAAAGTTGTCCACGTTCATCATGTCCAGTATGGAGTATATTCCCTGTTTCTGGGCTTCGTGGATTGCTTTTTCAATTGATTCCTGGGTTCCCAGTCCGGAAATGGCCACTGCATCTGCAGTTTCATCAGCCGCCATTTTCACTTCTATTCGGCCCACGTCCAGAGTTTTCAGATCGGCGATGATGAAAGCATCCTTCTTGAGTTCCCGGATTTTACTGACAATTCCCACTCCAAATTTCTTAACCAGAGGTGTTCCGGCTTCTATCAAGATTCTTTCCCGGTCTGGTAGGCTGTCAATGATGCGTTCCATTTCCTGCATGTTATCCAGGTCCAGGGCCACCTGCAAGTATGGGGGTTTCCACAGTCTGGTAACTTTGAAACCCATAATAGGATGTGCTCCTCTGTCTTTTTCTGCTAATACTTTGTTTATGGATGGATATCCTTCCATTGCTCTTCTCAGGGCTAGTTTGGTTGCCCCGTAGTTGTACTGGTAGATCTTCCGGTAATCTGATGCTTCAGGGTGGATGAACACGCTGATGATCAGAACCATGTCTTCAGCTTCTTCAGCAGGTATTATACCTTCTTCCACAGCATCGGCCACTGCACGGCCTACTGCAGTTTGTGCCGGTCCGAATATTTTGTTAGCATCATCCAGGCAGCGCACACTGACTTTGGGCACTATTAAAGTCGCTGGTTTAGTCATCAGGTTAGGTCTGACCACTGAAAGCAACGGGGTGTGGCCCAGTGAAAGGTTTGACATGTTATTCACGAAGGCAGTACCTACTGGTCCGTTTTTTTCTCCAATTACTAGATCAATATGAGCAATTTCATTTCCATTTCCAATTAAGGCTTCCCCTATCTGGTACATAATCATGATCCTCCATTAGGTCTAAATTTACATTTAAAATTTGCACATTAATTCTATGAATGATAGATTATAAATAGATTATATCCATCATTTATCAAAAAATCTTAATCCCACCAACCGTGGGGCGTGGGAAAAAAAAAGATTGGAAAAAATAAAAAGGAGTTAGTGGGGGTTTAAAAAATTTAGGATGGATTTAATCCACTATTTTACCTTCTAGGTAATCATCGTAGCCCTTGAGATCCAGGAGTCCGTGGCCTGAGAAGTTGATGACGATGGTTTTTTCTTCACCAGTTTTCTTGCATTCCAGTGCTTCGTCAATACCGGTTTTTATGGCGTGACAAGTTTCTGGTGCAGGCACTATTCCTTCAGTTCTGGCGAAGGTCACTCCGCTCTGGAACACACCGGTTTGGTCTACTGCTCTTGCTTCCACAATACCTTCGTGGACCAGGAGGGCCACTAATGGGGACATACCGTGGTAGCGTAGGCCACCAGCATGGTCTGATGGGGGTATAAAGTCATGTCCCATGGTGTACATTTTGATGAGGGGGGTTAGTCCAGCGGTGTCTCCGAAATCGTAGCAGTAATCACCCTGGGTCAGGGTTGGGCAGTGGGATGGTTCCACGGCAATGAATTTACAGTCGATTTTTTCGTCTAACTGGTCTTTAATGAATGGGAATGTTGCCCCGGCAAAGTTACTACCTCCACCAACACAGCCCACCATAACATCTGGGGTTTCGTCGAATATTTCCAGTTGTTTCTGGGTTTCCTGCCCTATAACGGTCTGATGAAGCATAACGTGGTTTAAAACACTTCCCAATGAGTAGTACACTTTTTCATCGTTAAGAGCATCTTCTATGGCTTCGGATATGGCCACTCCCAGGGTTCCAGGGTGGTCTGGGTTTTCTTCTAGAACTTTCCTGCCGAAATCTGTTCTATCGCTTGGTGAAGCTAACACTTCCCCGTTGTAGAGTTGCATGATGGTTTTACGGTATGGTTTTTGGTTAAATGAGACTTTAACCATGTAAACTGTACAGTCCATGTCCATCAAGTTACAGGCCAGTGAAAGGGCAGTTCCCCATTGTCCGGCACCGGTTTCAGTGGTTAACCGTTCAATACCATCTTTTTTGGCGTAGTATGCTTGGGCTATTGCAGTGTTTAGTTTGTGGCTTCCTGTGGGGGAGGTGTCTTCCCTTTTATAGAAGATCTTGGCTGGGGTGTCCAGATGGTCTTCCAGGGCTTTGGCTCTCACCAGTGGGGTGGGTCTGCCCATCTGTTTGTAAATATTTCTAACTTCCTTGGGAATCTTTATGTAACGTTCTGTGGATAGTTCCTGTTCCAGTACTCCTTTGGAGAATATTTTTGGTAGATTTTCCAGTTGTTTCCCTTCTTCGGTCTGGTCGTAGGCCGGGAACTCCACTGGCAAATCAGCAGCGATATTGTACCATTTTTTAGGAATTTCTTTTTCAGTTAGTCTTACACTGTACATGGATTTCACCTCTAATTTTCCGTAATTACAAATCTAACTTAATCTGGATAAACTAAAACGTAATTGAATATTATATTAAAAATTTTTCTTCCATTAATTCACTTTTAATCAAATGATTTTTAGGAAATTCAGTCATTTTTTACCCCAATTGCATACTTATTGGTATGGCTTCATAATATACTTAACGTACTATTTAAATCTTTGTTGTATATATTTGTACATTATCTGGGGGGTTTAATTCTTATCCTTAAAGGGGCATATAAGTAACCATGAAAATACTGGCAATAGATGTGGGTACCGGGACCCAGGATATAATGCTACACGATTCTCAGGATTCTATGGAGAATGCAGTAAAGATGGTTCTCCCTTCTCCCACGAAAATAATGGCCAATAGGATAAGAAAACATCACCATGACCTGTTTTTAAGTGGAGAAACCATGGGTGGTGGTCCGGTTAATAGGGCAATTAAGAATCATATTGATAGGGGTTACCGGGTGCTGATGAATGAGAATTCAGCCAGAACAGTCCGGGATGACCTGGAAAGGGTAAGATCCTCCGGGGTGGAGATCGTCCCTGCCCAGGAGAAACATCCAGAAATTGCCGAATTAGAGCTTAAGGATGTTGATTTAGTAGCAATCAAAGATGCACTACTAAATTTTGATGTAGAACTGGAATTTGACCGTATAGGGGTGGCAGTACAGGACCATGGTTACCAGGAGGGAACCGGTGACCGGAACTTCCGTTTCCAGAAGATAAGGGAGAAACTGGATATTCCCCGGACCCCGGAAGAGTTCGCCTATCCCGGGGAAGTTCCTGAATATTTCACCCGCATGCAAGGGGTTCAAAGAACCCTTAAGGGATACAAACTCACCATTATGGATAGTAAATTCGCCTCCATCTGTGGCGCAACACTCGACCCTCAGGTTAGTCAAATGGATAGTTACGTGGCCCTGGATGTGGGCAACGGACACACCTTGGCCGCATCATTTATGGACGGGAAGATTCACGGAGTTTTCGAACACCATACTGGTATATTGACACCTAAAAGGATAGAGGAACTTGTGAAAAAATTATCTGAAGGCACCATCACCCATGAAGAGGTTCATGATGAGCATGGACACGGGGCATGGGTAATAGATGCCATAGATTCCTTTGAATATGTGGTGGCCACGGGGCCAAAGCGTTCAATTTTATCCCAAACTAATCTAAACGTTTATAATGCGGCTCCAGGTGGGGATGTGATGATGACCGGGCCGGCAGGATTAATAAAATCCATTACTGGCAGCAGGAGTTAACTGATGATTATTGATCCCCATATTCACAGCACCTATTCTGGAGACTCCACCGCCACGGTGAAGGACATTGTTAAACATTCCCGTAAAATTGGCCTGGATGCCATTGCAATTGCTGACCATAACACCCTTAAGGGTTCTGAGATGGCCTTAAAGGAATTCGGCAGGATGGATGAACTAGTAATCATACCAGCCATGGAGATTTCCACCAGCAAGGGACACATCGTGGCCCTGGGCATAAGTGAGGAAATACCAAAGGGAATATCCCCTGAAGAAACTGTGGAACTCATCAGAATTCAGGGAGGAATTGCAGTAGCTGCTCATCCCTTTGTAACCTACCGTGAAGGCCTATTTACCCAGGTTAAATTTGTGGATGTGGATGCCATGGAAACCCTTAACTCACGTTACATATTCGGGTACTCCAACTGGAGGGCTAAGAACATGGCCAAAGAGAGGAACATCCCCCAAATTGGTGCCAGTGACGCACACTTTTTAGGGGCTATTGGAAGCTGTGTTACTGAAGTGGAATCAGATTTTTCAGTGGATAGCATTATCCAGGGTATTCTTTCTGGTAAAACCAATGTATTCGGAGATCGAACTCCACTGCCTCTCATCCTTAAAGAAGTTATAAATAAGAAGATTCGCAGAATTTGAGTTTTATTTATTTTTAAAAGGAAGTTAAATACTTTAAAATCTTATTGGGCAGATTAAGATAAATTTAAATATTTTAACACTCTAAATAGGGGCCATGGTTCTTGATCAAATCACACAGTACATCCAGGAGAACTTCATCTACCTGCACCCGGGTTACACCACCCTAAATACCATTGTTTTCGGCATCATCCTGGGTTTGGTAATTCTCTTAATCATTAGAATGTTCCGCTGGATTGATAAAGACCCCAAAGACCTTTTTATCCCACTCATCCCATTCATTTTCTTCGGATCCAGTGCCAGGGCCCTGGTGGACAATGGCATATATCCCTTAACCTACCTCCTGGTCACTCCGGGAATATACCTTTTAACCGGAATTTCAGCTATTTTAACCCTTTTAGGATCAGTTTTAATGGAAAGAAAGACTGGCTGGGATTACCGTTATATAATATTCATGGTAGGGGTTGCCATGTGCATTCCCAACCTGTATTACACTCAAAACCTCAACCCGATGGTAGTATTCCAGGTACTGGGATCATGGGCTCTGGTATCAGTACCATTCATTTTACTCGGCCGGAAATGGAGTCTTTTAAAGGATAAATTTAATTTAAGTGTTCTGTTAGCTCATTTGCTTGACGCCAGTTCCACTTTTATTGCAGTGGACTACTATGGTTATGGCGAGCAGCATGTACTACCCAACGCCCTCACCCAGATGGCAGATAGTGCCATAGTAATGTTCCCCTTAAAAATAGCAGTTATACTGCCCGCCCTCTATGTTATCGACACCTACGTTGAGGATAAGACTATCCGGAACATGTTGAAACTGGCCATATTTATCCTGGGACTGGCACCTGGTATTAGAAATTTCCTGAGCTTGGCCATGGGTACTTAGTTTTTCAGGATCACCTTAATTCAAGATCACCCTTCAATTTAATATTTTTTTACACAATTTTTTTATGAAGTCCCGTACAAACACTAATTAATGTCAAACCATTAGGGGTCTTCCCATGTACATAGATAAGGTAAAGCAAGAGATTAAAATACCTGAAAAGGTTCGAATATTCGACACCACCCTCCGTGACGGCGAACAAACGCCAGGGGTGGCCATAACGCCGGACGAAAAGATTAGAATAGCCAAGAGGCTGGACCGCCTAGGGGTGGATGTTATAGAAGTGGGTTTCCCAGCCGCGTCACTGGGTGAGCAAAAGGCTTCCCGTGAAATAAAGGGTCTGGGTCTTAATGCACAGGTATGTGGTTTGGCAAGAGTTCTGCAGGAAGATCTGGATGCGGCCCTGGACTCTGACGTGGATTACATTCATACTTTCATTGGAACCTCCCCTTTACACCGTGAATACAAGTTACACATGAGTCAGGAGGAAATACTCAACAAGGCAACCGAAGCTGTGGAGTACATCAAAGATCACGGAATTATCGCCGAGTTTTCGGCAGAAGATGCAACCCGAACTGAGTTTGAATTTCTTAAAAATATTTACACAGCAGTAGAAGACGCTGGAGCAGATATAATCAACGTTCCAGACACAGTTGGAGTACTAGTACCAGCAGCCATGTATCGTCTAATAAGCGATCTAAAGGATGTGGTTAACATCCCCATAAGTGTACACTGCCATGATGATTTTGGGCTGGCAGTGGCCAATAGTCTCTCAGCAGTGGAAGCTGGTGCCGAGCAGGTTCACGCCACCATCAATGGGTTAGGGGAAAGAGCAGGAAACGCCTCCTTAGAAGAGGTAGTAATGGCTCTAATGGTAAATTACGGTGTTAAAACCAATATAACTACTGAATTATTAGTCAGCACATCCGAACTGGTTTCCAGGATCACCGGAGTGAAAATGCCCCCTAACAAGGCCATTGTAGGGGAGAATGCATTTGCCCATGAGGCCGGAATACATGTACACGGAGTACTACAGAAGGCAGAGACTTATGAACCACTAAAACCGGAAATGGTAGGTC